>OBEQ010016892.1_pt1 | contig 103403 bp, 95 predicted proteins | sample 1670901 | NCBI WGS metagenome assembly OBEQ01 (sample SAMEA104232315, study PRJEB22302) | groundwater metagenome | biome: forest; feature: aquifer; material: groundwater | place: USA | collected 2011-08-07 | depth 5.4 m
CGAAATGAGAACTGGAGCAATCGGGCCTCGATGTTGGCCGAACGGCGGAGAGGGCACCTGTTTTCGCGCTAACATTGGCTTGACGAGACGGCGGCTTACATGGAAATCCTGATAGCCGCCGCTCGTCAGCCTCGGCGTTAGGCAGATAGAGGGGAAAATCGGATGACCACCAAGGAAGCCTTAGCATACATTCGGAAACATGGCGTCGTCCTGGTCTCTGCGAAGGGGCCCGTACCCAGGCTGGTTGAGGCTATTGCCAACGAGCCGATTAAGGGGAGTTGGTGGAGCCACCCGAAAGGGAATCATATCTTCGCTACCCTTGAAGGCGTAACGGACTCTCCCGATATTCTCGTCTGTCGTCTTGTCGGCAATAAGGTGACTCTCGTACACAAACGGATTTGGCCGGCACTCGTACGAGCGGCGAAGCACTTCCCGGCTGGCCAGCTCGCGCAAGTACGACAGGAACATACGGCTTCGGGGCATCACGTTAATCATAAGATCGCATTTCCAAAATGGGTGCCAGCGGAAATCGCCAAGAAGGCGAAGAGACTGAGTGAGGAAACTGCGATTGATATGTTGGGTGGATGGGCGTTAACGCTCAAGGCCCAGAACGACGTGGTTGGAAACAGAAACGGCGAAACGGAAAAACTAACGATAATCACTAGTTCCGGAACTAGTGATTATCAGCGGTAAAAGCGGGGTGGAACTGAGGATCGACTGCGTCCGGACGCGCTTAAGCACGGCCCGTCAACCCTGCGCCGGCGCCGACCCCAGCCGGACGCGCCCTCCTTAATGAGTTTGTAACAGCAAAAAGGCACTATTCATTGCGCGGCGCCGACGCGTCGAACGACCATGGATAATCGTCCCGAACCCCCCCAGCCTCCCGACCAGCCCCCCGGCGGGTTCGACGCCTCAACCGTCAACGATCTCGACACCGCCCGCCTGGCGTTGCGCTGGGCATTGGAGCGGCTGCATCGTCTCGGCGCCGAGCTGACCGATGCTCGCGAACAAGCCGCAAAGTCCAATAAAGCCCGGGATGAGGCCGCCGTCGAAGTCCGCGAGAAGGACGAGACCGTCAAGCGCTGGCGCGAGACGGTCAGGGCCTGGGAAGCGTCCATCTCGGATCACAAGAAGATGGAGAATCAGCTTCGCGAGGAGCTGCGCCGCGAGATCGACCGGGAGCAGGACGCGCACATCAAGGAAGAGCGCCTCCAGCTCACGATGCAGACCGACGCGCTCAAGCGCGAGATCGCCTCGCGCGAGGCGCTCATCGGCGGCCTGCGACGCGAGGTCATCGACGCGGTCAAGACCTCCCGTCAGGACGCGGAGCGGGAGCTGCAGGCCGCGCTCATCCACCAGGAGAAGGCGCTCTCCGACACCAAGTCTTCCCTTCTCGAGCGGCTGAAGATCCAGACGGACGCGCTGCGCGCGAAAGAGAAGGACCTCGAAAGTCAGCAGCGCCTCCTCGACGAACAGATCAAGACCAAGGAAGGCGAGTTTCGCCGCCGCTACGAGCGCGACATCGAGGACCTGCTCAAACACAACCGTGAGGCCTTGGCTCGGGAAGAGCACGCCCTCAACGAGAAGTTCGAGCAGAAGATCGCCCAATTCGAAATCAGGCTGCGGCAGAAGGAGCAGGCCCTCGAGGATCATCGCCGCCATCAGGACGAGGAATACGCCAAGCGCCAGGCCGAGCTCGACCGCAATTATCAGCACAAGAACGAGGAGGAGTGGGGCCGGCTGCAGGAGCGCCTCGAAGCCGAGCGCCGCTTTCTCGAGGAACACTACCGGGAGAAGGAGGCCAAGCTCGACGAGTCCCTCCAAGAACGGAACAAAGCCGTACTCACCAGCCACGAGAAGCAGGAAGCTGAGTTAGTCACGAAGTACCAGCAGCTGCAGGATGAACTCGTTCTGAAAGAAAAGGACATTTGGCGGCAGCAGCAAAGTCGCATCGAGGACATCCTGTCCAAGAACCGCGACGAGCTCGAGTCGCAGCGCGCCGAAATGGAAGGCGGCTACCAGAAGAAGGAAGAGGAAATTTTTCGCCGGCAGCAGGAACTGCAGGATCATTACCGCTCGAAGGAGGAAGAACTCGGGCGCCGTTTCCTGCAGATGCAGACCGAGTGGACCGAGCGCGAGAAGCAGCAGTGGGAGGCCCATCAGGCCAAGCTCCGCGAAAGTCTTACCCAGAGCCGCCAGCGTCTCGAAGAAGAGCGCCGCGAGCTCGAGATGCGCTATCGCGCCAAAGAGGAAGAATTGGCCGTCCTGCGCGGAGCCGATGTCAAGGCCGCCGAGAGCGCCCGCGCCGAGCTCGAGGGCGAGCTCGCCCGCCGCCAGGCCGAGACCGACGCGTCGTTCTCGGGACGCTGGTCGGAACGCGAAAAGCGCATGCAGCAGGAGCACCGCGATTCCCTGGAACGCGCCCGCGCGGAGTTCGGCGAGCAGATCGCCGCGGAACGCCGCGTCATGGAGGCGGCCGCCTCCAAGCGCGAGGAGGAACTCTCCCTCACCTTCATGTCCCGTGAAGGCGAACTGCGCCGCGTGCTCGCCGGCGAGCAGGCGCGCTGGAAGAAAACCCATGACGAGGCCGCCGAGACGCTTCACCAGGATATGCTCAACGAGGCGGTCAAGGAAGAGAATCAGAACCAGGCCCTGTACGAGCAGAAGCTGCAGGCGCTCGAGGATCAGTTCCGCCGCCGTCTCGTCGACGAGCTCAAGCGCCAGGAAGCCAAGCAGGCGGCGATCGCTCGCGAGACGGAAGGCCGCGCCCGCGCCGAGCGCGCCCACGCGGAAGAAGCCGCCGCCGCCGAACTCGACGCCAAACGCTCGGCGCTCGATGAAGAGCGCGAGACGCTTCGGCGCCAGGCCGCGGAGACGCAGACGCGCCTGGAAGCCGGCTTCGCGGAGAAGGAGCGCGCGCTGCGCGACGCCGCGTTCGCCCGCGAAGCGCAGGTCAAGAGCGAGGCCGCCGCCCAGGAAGAGCGCTACCGCAAAACCTACGAAGACGCGGTCGCCCGCGAGCGCGCCGTGCTCGAGGAACGGCACGCCGCCCTCGAGGCGTCGCTCAAGGACAAGTACATCCGCGAACAGGCCGCGCTCCAGCAGGCGTGGACGGCGCGCGACAAGGAATGGGCCACCCAGCGCGAATCAATTTTTCGCTCCGAGCGCGACCGCTTGGAGGCTTCGTTCCACGAGAAGGAAGCGGCCCTCGCCTCCCTGCGCCAGGAGCTCGAGCAGCGCTTCGCGCTGCGCGTCGAAGAGCTCGACACCCAGTTCGCGCGGAAAGCCGCCAGCCAGGAGGAATCCTGGAAGCGCCGGCAGACCGAGCTCGACACCCAGCGCCTCCAGCTCCAGATCGAGGCCCGCGACCGCGAGGCCGCCGCCCAACACCTGCGCGCCGACCTCGAAGGACGCATGCAGAAGTCGATCGACGAGCGCATGGCCGAGCTGGCGCGCGCCGAATCAGCGCTCCAGCAGGCCTGGATCCGCAAGGAAGGCGAGATGCAGGAGGATCTGACGCAGCGCGAGGCCGCCTGGCTCAAGGCCCAGCGCGACCAGATCGAACGCGAACGCAAGCGCTGGGAGGACGAACGCGACGTGGAGCTGCAGCAGCGCCGCCGCGAACTCGAGGCCGCGCTCGCCCAACGCGAGAAGCTGGTCGAGGAGTCGCTGCGCGGCCGCATGAAGGAAACCGACGCAATTTTGATCGCCAAAGAACGCGAGCTGATCGTCGCCTACGAGGAGCAGTCCGCGAAAGCGCGCGCCGAATTCGAGCATTCACTGCGCGAGCGCGAAGAGGCCCTGCGCCTGAAGGCGCGCGAGGCCGGCGAACGCGAAACCAACGCTCTGCGCGAGGAATCCGAACGCCGCGAGGCCGCGGCCGAGAACCGCCGCCGCGAGCTCGAGAAGGCGTTTGCGGACCGGCGCGCCAAGCTCGACGACGACTATGAGCGCCGCCGCCGCGAACTCGAAGCGGGGCTCGGTGCGGAGCGCGAATCCCTGCTCGCCCAGCACGAGGCGCGAGTCAAGGAGCTCGAGACCGAGAAAACCAAGCATGGCTCCATCCTCGCGCAGAAGGAAGCCGAGATCGCGCAGCGCTACGGCGAGCAGGAGCGCCACCTTCGCCAGGATCTCAACATATCCAAGATCGAGTACGCCGCGCAGTTCGACGAGAAGCTTCGCAAGCTCGCCGAGGAACGCGAAGCCCTGCGCAAGGACTACGAGCAGAAGCTCCGCGATCTCGAGAACCGCCGCAAGCCCGGCCCTTAAAACTCCGGGCGGCGCAGGAACAGAAGTCGGAACTCCGCGGATTCGCCCCAGCCGAGACGAATCGCCTCGATATAGGCGCTGCCCTGAGCGGCGTATTTACCGCGGATCTTCGCGACGGATTTTTCTTCGACCCGTTCGCTCTTAAAATCGGCGACGATGAGCCGTCCCTTCAGGCGGTAGATGAGGTCCACGATGCCCCGAACAACGGTATTCCCCTCGGCGTAGACGAAAGGGACTTCCCGGCCCAGAATCTCGGCCCCGGCCAGTTCACTCGCGGCCGGGGAGGCGAGGAAGGACTCGAGCACGGGTCCCGCCTCCCGTTCGGCCTGCTCCCAGCGAGCGCCCGGCGCGCGGCGCTCGAGAAGAGCGCGCGTGGCCGCGCAGGCCGCCGCTGAATCCGCCTTCGACGAAAAATCCCAGCCTTGCAGCACGAGATGGCACAGTTGACCGACCTCCGCGCCCGCCGCGCCGCGTCCGGGTTCGTCCGGCGGCGCCGGCCGCTTGGGAGCCTCGCGCAGGTAGGCGGTCGCGGCGCGCGTGCGCGGCTGCTCGGTCCCGGCGAGGCGCTGTTCGCGCCGAGACCAAGAACGCGCGGTCACGGCCGCGTCGGCGCCGGAGGCGTCGCGCGCGGGCGCCTCGGCCTCGGGCTCGGCGATCTTCCCAGCTTCGATAAACAGCGCGGGCAGGCCGCGCGCGAGCCCGCCGCGGGGCCACGCCCCGGCTTCATCGAGATGCGACGCGAGCGAGCCGGATTCGGCCTTCTCCCGGCCGATGAGGATCAACTGCTCCTTGGCGCGCGTCATCGCGACGTACAGCAGGCGCACGGACTCGCGGCGCGCCATGTGCTTCTCACGGGCGTCGGCCAGGGCCGCGGCGGCCGAGGCCTCGCCGCCGGCGCGCAGAGCGGCGCGGCCGGTCGTCCAGTCGGGACGCGCCGCCGCCTTTTCGCCCGTCGCCGGACGCGCGGACAGATTCACGACGAACACGATGGGAAACTCGAGCCCCTTGGACTTATGTATGCTCATGATGCGCACCGCCTCGAGGCTTTCGTCGGCAAGCGGGCTTTCGCCCTCCCGGCGAAACTCACGCGCTGACTCCCCGACCTCGGCGACGAACTCCTTGAGCGTGGCGCCTCGCGATTCGGACGCCTCGGCGGCAAGGCGCTGGAGCTTCAGCAGGTTGGACACCGTCTGCTGGCCGTGATAGGCGCGGGCCGCGAGCTCGGGAAGGCGAGTCTCGGCGAGCGCGGCGGCGACAAGATCGCCCAGCGGCGCGCGGCCGGCCCGCGCGCGCAGGGTGCGCAGGACTTCGAACAGTCGGACGGCGGCGCGCCGCTCGTCCTCCGGCAGGTGTCGCGCGGGCGGATCTCGCCGATAATCGAGTCCGCCGGCGCGCGCGAGGCTCAGGAGCCCGTCATCGCTGAGCGCGGCCAGCGGCGAGCGCAGAAGGCCCGTCACGGCGATGCGGTCGTCGGGATCATCCAGCGCGCGCAGGAGATTGAGCAGATCACCGACCTCGGGCGCTCCGTAGAAATGCCGCTCGATCTCGACGGCGTAGGGGATGGCCGCGCGCTTGAACGCGTCGAGAAAAGCGGGCAGCGCCGAAGACGAGCGCAGCAGGACCGCAAAATCCTTCAAGGGCCGCGACGGCTCCGACAGGATGCGCCCCGCGACCCAGGCCGCCTCGGTCCGCTGGCAGGCCGCCGCGTCCGCCTCTCCCGAAGGATCGACGACAGCGACGACCCGCACTCCGTCTTCCCGCCCTGCCGGCTTCGCCGCCAGCGCGGGAAGAATTCCGTTATATGCGGGCTGCACGCCCGCCTCCGCACGCATCACGCGCGAGAAAATCGCGTTGACCGGCGTCACGACGCCGGGGACCGAGCGGAAGTTCGCGCTCAGGCCGCAGGCCAGCGCGCCGCCCGCGCGAAGGCGCGAAATAAAGCCCTCGTAGGCCGCGATGTCCGCGCCGCGGAAGCGGTAAATGGACTGCTTCGGATCTCCCACGACGAACAACCGCCCCGGCGCGGGCACGACGTCGCGCCAGGAGCGGGCCGAACAGCCGGGACCCTCGGACAGATAGAGAAGAAGTTCTCCCTGCAGAGGGTCGGTGTCCTGAAATTCATCCACGAGGATCGCGGAAAAACGGCGTTTGAGCTCCTCGCGTGGGCGCACGCTGTCGCGGACGAGATCACGCGCGCGGCGCAGCAGGCCGTCGAAGGACACCCAGCCGCGACGGGCGTACTCGCGGCGCAGGCGCGCGGCAAATGGCGCCAGCAGGCGCGCCGCGCGGCGCGTCACGGCCTCGCCGCGCGGCGAGGCGGCCTTTGCGACAAGCACAAGCCGTTCGTATTGCTCGGACGAGATCTCATCTTCTTCCCACGCCTTCGGCCACTTCGCATTGGACGGTTCGGGTGGCACGCGGCCGTCCAGGGGAGGGTCTTCGGACTCAGCGGCGGCCGCGGCGGCCAACAGCCGCTTCTCGATCGCCGCCAGCGCCTCGATTATTCCCCCGCGCGGTTTGACCCGTCCCAATGGCAGCTTCGCCGCGCTCTGCGCGAGCGCGCGTAAAGCCGCGGCCGCGGCCGGATCGGGAGCGCCCACGGACTCCGGGTCGAAGCGTTCCGAACCCAGCTCGCGCGCCAGGCTCTCCAGCTCTTCTAAAGAAACGACCGCGAGAAGCTCGAGCCAGCGCGCGCGGCGCGGCGGCCTCTCGCCGAGCTCGTCATCGAGCCAGCGCGCCCATTCCGAGGCGAACAGCTCCGTGAAGCCCTCGCCCTCGTCGACGCGGAACCCGGGATCGACGCCGGCCTCGACCGGATACAGACGCAGCAGCGAGGAACAGAAAGAGTGGATGGTCCCGATCGGCGCCTTGTCGAGATCCTCAAGAGCGGCGCGCGCGCGGGGCAGGATCTTCGCGTCGTCCGTCTTGAAGACTTCGCGCAGTTCCGAAACGGTCCGCTCCGCCCGCGTCCCTTCCCTGACGGAATTTGGAAGGGACACTTCCTCGCTTATCGCTCGGTCGTCCTCGGCCAGGGCGCAGGCGAGCTCGGCGAGCCGTTGCGAGAGGCGAACCTTGATTTCGCCGGCGGCCTTTTCCGTGAACGTCAGGGCGACGACTTCCTCGATGCGCGACGGCTTGTCCCCCGCGAGCACGAGGAAGAGGATGCGGTCGGTCAGCAAGGTGGTTTTACCGGTTCCCGCTCCGGCCTCGACCACGACGCTCGACTCGAGGCTCAGACGCGCGCGGTCGCGATCTTCCTTATCGGGAGCTTCTTCCATGCGCCCCGATTATAGGAATTAGATAATGATCAGACGGGGCGCGTCGGGCGGGCGCGGGGCCGCCGGAGGCAGCCCGAGAAAACGGCGGATGGGATCGTGCTCCGCGGAGGCGCCGGAGCGCACTCTCGCCTCGAGCGCGCGCAGCGCGTCCTCGCGCACGAGCGACTCCCGGAAGTATATCCGCTGCGGATCGTAGCGCGTCGTTTTCGCACCGGCATGCTTGCGGAACAGAGCGTGCAGATCCGCGATTGAACCGATGAACACGCGCGCAACCGTCTTGGGAGCCTGCTTTTTTCCGAAGAACTGGCGCACGGTCGGATCCACGACGATCTGACCGTCCGGAAGATCGAGCATGACGTAATAGTGGAACTCGGCCTCGACGAGGCGCGCGGGAATTCCCTGCGCGCGCAGAAGCACGGCGAGCTTCGGCGCCGCGTCGCCGCAGCAGGACTCGTCGAGCGTCGTTTGCGGGCCGTTCCAACCCCCAAGCGCCACGCTCTCCTGAAGGGCGGGTAAAGCGCGCTCCACCGCCGCCCGGACGGCGTTGAGCTGCACCGGCAGGCGCACAGTCGGGTTAGCGGGCAGCTCAAGGCGCGGGTAAACCGAAGCGCCATCTTCCGCCGGAACGGCGCCATCGAAGAAGCCGGCGTACCGGTCCGCGGGGCTCTCCGAGGCGGACGCATCACCGACCACGGAGTTGAGCGAATGTATGATCGAGGGACGGACGGCCGCGCCGTCAGCCGCGACGCCGGGCCGGACCAGCAGCGGCGAGGCCTGCGCCGGGGCGGGCAGAAGCGAAGGCGCCCGGCTCGCGGGCGAGATGGAAAGCGCGGGCGTAAAGCCGGCCGCGGCGGCCGGTAGGACGAGCGGACAAACCGGCGGCGCGAACGAGAGGCCCGGCACGACGAGCCGGACCGGGACCACGGCGCGCGCCGACGCGGCGGCGAACGCCAGGACCAGGATCACCCGGAAAGCCTTCAAAATCCTCACGATATCAGTATAAGCCGCCCGGTGCTTCCCCGCCTGAGGCGAAGGTCCCCCCGGCCCTGGGCCCTCCGGCCGACGCCGGTTTGCCGGCTAGGAGCCTGAGCAAGTAGTCGCTTGTCGCCCAAATCCCCGGATAAGCCTCCGCGCTCGTCGCAACAGTTTTCACCCATAGGTGAACGGCATCAACCACAGAGACACAGAGAACGGAAAGAAAGGTAACGGAAACGGCGTTTGTCGTTAACCCTTTCTCCGTTTTTCTCTGCGTCTTTGTGTCTGTGGTTCAAACCGTCTTATCCGAGGATTGGGATTGTTGTGTCATTAAAGGCACGCAAACTCGTTCCGGGAATAGTTTCTGTGCCGAATACGGCACGCTGCCAATGGCGCATGACTGCTTGCTCAGGCTCCTAGCGGCTCTCCCGGCCTCTCGGACAGGCCTCCCCTCGAATCTTTAGGGCCAGGCGCGCCAAGACCGCGGTGGAATCTCCCATCAGCACCCGGCACGTCTGCGACGCTGCGCAGACATCTATCCGGGCCGCGTTTACCGCTCGATGGAAGGCCGTGACATCCAGGCAAAGCTCGACCCATTCCCACTCGGGCCCCTTGAGATGACGGCAGGCCAGGTGCGGATCGATGTCCGCGAATTGCCTGAACTTGCTGATGCAGGATCCGAAATAATCCACGCTGAGATGGCGTGGGATCAACCGCCCGCAGAGCGCCTCCGGATCGCCGGCATTCTCCTGGATGATTCGGCAGACCAGGAGATAATCCTCGCGGGTTGGGCCGAGAAAGGGGGACATGAGGGAGCCAGCACATTCCTCCACGAAGCGGGGGTCTCTCGTGAGAAGTTCGGCGCCGAAGACCGCCTCGTTATACCAATCGCGGCAGAGGTCAACCTCGGAGCGCGGAGAGCCTGTGACCGCCTCCAACTCCGAGCAGACCGCCGGGTCGTGATTCGCGTAAGCCTTGTATTGGTAGTAACGCCTCAAATCTGCGCGCAAGCCGCCGTGCCCCACCGGATTCCCGGCCGAATCCCGGCCCCGGGAGATTTCCTTAACCAGCGCGGGCACCGAAAAGCCGGAGCGGCAGCATTGAAAATCAAATGAACCCCTTCCCGTAGGGAGCTCTTTGCCGTCCCGGGGCCCGGACGCCTCCTGCACGGTTTGATCCTCGCCCTTGCGATCCGTCTCGGCGAACGGAGGCGCGGCGGGAATCTCGGGCCCGGACGGGTCGGACGGACGAACCCCGGGCCGGGACGCGTCGGCGGACTTCACGAGACGGAAACCTAAATAAAAAATGCGGTCTCCGGGCATATCCTGGGCGCGGTTGCCCACGCTTGCCTCCCGGCCCCCGTCAATCCATGAGCCTCCTCGGGCGACTCGTCTCTCGACGGTCCTCGAAGCTCCGCCGGGGCCTTCCGGGGAAGTTCCCTCGGCGAGGTGATAGGCGTCATCGATCCACTCCCAAACGTTTCCCGCCATGTCGCACAGACCCTGGATCGAGTTCCCCGCCGGTTTCGAGCACACAGGCCAGGTCGCCTTGCGGCCGCACCCATCCCCGCCGGCGGCTCGGTCTGAAATGACCGCGCGAGCGCAATCCGGCGGCTCGTTTCCCCAGGGATATCTCCGATCCAACCCCGCGCCTCGCGCCGCGAATTCCCATTCTGCCTCGGTGGGGAGCCTGCCCCCGGCCCACCGAGCGAAGGCTTGGGCGTCGTTCCAATCCACGCAGACCGCCGGCTGACGTTCACCCTTGAATGTTTCGGGGAGGCACCATTCGGGCGGGCGCCGGCACGCCCCCGCCTGAACGCACGCCGAGTACTGCGTGTTGGTCACGAGCGTTCTGGCTATCTGAAATCCACGCACGCTCACTCGCTGCGGGGATTCCCCCGGCTCTCCCGCTCCCATCCAGAAGCTTCCCGACGAGAGGGCGACCCAATCGATCCCCGCCGGATTGCCGTCGAGGCTCGATGAAGACAGCGGGGCGGAGTCTAATTGCGCCGAGGCCCCTGAGACGCCGCAAATTATAAGGGCGGGGATCCAAAAGACGCAACGGCTAAGAGGTCCCAAGGAAATCCTTGTCCGTCAGCGCGGACGCCCTCCGTAGGGAATCTCGGAAGAGATGGGGTCCATCGCCACCGAAAGGAGGGGCATGCCCCCCGCGTCAAGCTTCAAATCGATCAGGCGATCCCGATAGCCGGCGGCCACGGCCCGAACCCGGTAATTCCCCGGATTAAGCCCCTCCATCCGAAATTCCCAGGAGCGCTTGGCGTACAGCTCTTGCAGCCTCCCGGCATCCTTTAAATCCAGCGCCGTCAGGAGGGTGGTCAAGTCATCTTCCGAGAGAGCGGCGAAGGCCGTACCCAAATAGACCCGAGAGTCATCGAACACCTGGATTTGAGGGACAAAGTGCTGAAAAATGGCCCCCGAGGTCTCCCAGGGGCCCCTATCCCGCAAGGGAGGCGGACGCAAAGGCATGAATTTTCCGGACAGTACGCATCCCCCGGAAGCGGAAGTCGCCGAGAACTCAAGGGGCACGGTGGACCCGGAAACCAGGGTGACTCCCGGGCGGGTCTCCAGGACGCGCACGGCCAGTATGCCCGGGGCATCGCGCACCTCAACACGGTGGAAATCGTATCTCCCCGGCGAGAAGAGATTCCGCTGGGGATATCCCAAGGCGAAGGCAGATCTCCATTCACCGCGGACATTGGGCCGCAGTGAAATAGGAGCGCCCTCCTCCTCTGAAAGGAGGAGCGCGGCGGCCTGGGGAAGCGGTGCGCCCGCGGGCAGGCCGAAAATGAACGGTTGCGGGTCCGTGCTCCGGCCCGAGGCGTCCCACGGGCCGGAAGCTCTAGGGCCCACGAGAAGCGAAGCTCCGAGCACGAGCGCAATGTCCGCGGTGGAGTCCTTGCCCCTCTCGACTTGGACCGCGCGGGGAGAGTACTGGGCATATTCCGGACCCTCTCCGTCTATGCGAAGGACATACCAGCCTTCGGGGACGGAACCGAACTCATAGAGCCCATTCGCCGCGACCGGCGCACGCATCGTCACGCCCACGGCGAGGTCCTTGAGCGTCACGACCGCGGGGGCGCTGGTCGCAAGGGCGGCCGCTCCTGCGGGCCAGCGCACGATTCCGCGCAAGCGTCCAGGAGCCCTCTCGCCTACGGGTCCAGAACGCAACGGTATCTGGAATGGCGCAGGGTCTAGAGTCAGGGTCTTGAGGAATTCAACGAGCGCCGCCTCTTCCGCGCTGGTCAGCTCCAGCGGCGCGATGCTTTGATCAACCGGCCGGCTATCGCCGCCTCTCTTGTAAAAGGCGATCACATCCTTCAGGGTGGCCAGGCTTCCGTCGTGCATATAGGGGGCCGAATTCGCGACGTTTCTCAGGGACGGGGTACGGAAGGCTCCGAAATTCTCCGGCTTCGGATCGACGAGGAAACGACCCGGGTCCGGGGGGGCGCCCCCCTTGACGCCCGTCTGGTGGAAACTGCCATCGGTAAAATTTTTCCCATTGTGACACCGGATGCATCTTGCCTTCCCCCCGAAAAGGAGAAAACCGCGCAGGGCCTCAGGAGAGAGAGGGGCGCCGTGGATTCTGAACTTGTCGAAGGCGGTCTCCTCCGGGCGCGGGATAGTCTCCACGAAAGAGGCCAAGGCGTCGACGATGGCCGAAACGGAAACGGGGGAACCAAACACCTCCCGGAACCCGCTGCGATATTCCGGGAATCCCTCCAACAGCGGAACCAGGCTCCGGGGATCGCGGTCCATTTCCTTGGGATTGCCCAGGGCGGACAAGGCGGCGTCCTGAATTCGGAACACCCTCCCATCCCAAAATAACGATTTATTGTAAAGAACATTGAAGAGGCTGGGGGTCCGGCGTGGTCCGACTTGGCCGCGCACGCCGACGGCCCTCGGCAGCCCGTCCGAAAATGCCAGCGCCGGTTGGTGGCACGACGCGCAGCTTTTTTCGCCGGTGATTGACAATCGGGGATCAAAGAATAGCGCCGCGCCGAGAGCCACCCGCTCCGGCTTGGCCTGGGCGCGGCCAAAATTTCCCAAGTGGCTGTCCAGCCGTCCCAGGACGATCCGGGCCTGTTCAAATTCCGAAGCCGGTTCGCCGTGAACCCCGAGGCCCGCCGGGCCGAAGGAATCCAGCGCCCACAACTTCAGCGTCGAATCCCAACTGGCGGTCAACAATTTTTTCCCGTCCGGCGAGAAGGCGACGCTGAAGACGCTGGTCGCGTGACCCTGCCATTCCTGAAGGATCCGGCCGGTGCGTGAATCCCACAACCGCACCATTCCACTGTCATCGCTGGATGCTCCCCTGGAGCCATCCGGGGAAAGTGCCAGGCTTAGGAGGCGGGAGTCATGCCTCGTCCCTCGGACGATTTTCCTCCCCGAGGGAACATCCCAGATTTCAAGTCTCCCGCCTTCTCCCCCGGAGTACGCCGTTCTACCGTCCGAGGAGAAGAGGACCGCGAAAATCGTTCCACCCCCCGCCTTCCAAACTGCGACAGGGCTTCCCGACGACGCATCCCAAACCCTAAGATCGCCGTCAGTCCCCCCGGAGAGGACCCGCCGTCCATCCGAAGACACGTCCAGGGTTTTCACCGCGCCGGAATGGCCTTTCCAAACTGCCATCGGACGACCCGAATCGAGTTCCCATAGCCTAAGAAACCCGTCATCTCCGCCGGACACCGCCCGATTAGAGTCGCCCAGAAAGGAAACGACATTAACCGCCCCCCGATGACCCGAGCAAACGGAGATCAGACGCCCGGACTGCGCATCCCTAACCTCGATCGTTCCGTCGTCCCCGCCGGACAACAGACGTTTCCCTTCCCGGGAAATCGCCACGCCGTTGAGCCCCCCCCCCTGTTTCCCCTAAAAACCGCCAGTGCCTTGCCGGATTGCGCGTCCCATAGCCGTAGAGTCTTGTCATCGCTCACGGAGGCAACCCGGCGCCCATCCGGGAAAAAAACCGCCCGAAGAACTTCCTCACCATGCCCGCGCCATAGCGAGAGCAGCGAAACTTCGCCTCCCTCGGGACCGGCCCCGGCGGCCGCGACGAACAAACCCAGCGACAATGCGACGGCCGTCGCCCACCGGATGTTCGCCGACGCGCGCAGGCCAAGGCGACCCCCTGGGCGCTCGACATGCCGGAGGTTCATCGGCCCTCAAAGGGATTCAAATTCCACCTCAACACGCTCCCTCCGACCGGGAAGAAGCACGACATCCGCGAATCGATCGGGATAGCCCGAAGCCTGGGCCTGGAGGCGGTAGCGACCGGCCGGAAGATTCCCAATTCCAAAGCGCCATGGCTTGGCCCCCAATATCTTGGACAGGCCCGCCAGGTCCCGGTGATTCGCCGCGTCGAATAAGGATAAAAGCTCGTCATCGCTCATGGCGGCATACCCGGTCCCTACATAGGCCCCGCCGCTTCCAAAAAGGTGAACATGCGGGACCATCCGCTGCAAAATTGGCGCCATCGCTCGCTGTCTCATGAGGTCTTCGAGCGCCGGGGGCCGAGTGATATGGATCGTCCCCTCGATGGCGCAGTCGCCCTGGGTGGTCTTGCCGAGGCTGATCACCGTATCTTGGCCGGCCCGCAAATCCACGCCGCCCTTGGTTTCCAATAGTCGCACGGCGATCGCCCCCGGCGCATCCTGTCTCTCGACCAGGAAAAAATCATATCTCCCCGACGGAAAAGAGACGGCGGGAACCCCGGTCCAAGCCCGCTGATTGAAGAACGACTTCCATCCCCCCTCCCTGTCGCGGGCCAGAACGATGGGAGCTCCCTCCTCTTCCGAGAGAAGATAAGCGGACGCATCCGGCAGCGCCTGATCCGGGTGGAGGCCGACAAGATACCGAACGACCTTCGGCTCACGACCCGCTATCGCCGGATCTTCGGGGGAGGGGCTCTGCTCCACGGTGATGCGGGCTCCCGGAAGGAGATCGATATCATGGGAAGCCTCCGGACCCAGCCCTATGGGCACCATGAAGATAGGACTCTGCCCCCAATCAAACCCATCCCCCTCCCCCTCATAACGCAAAGTGTGAAACCCGGAGGCCACCGACTCGAACTCGAATCGCCCGTCCGACCCCACATAGGAGCCCTGGGTGTAGCCGCCGACGACGTCCTTAAGAATGACCTGAAGCAGGGACCTCGGCTTGCCGCTGGACTCAAAGCGGGGAGCGAATGAGCGCCCATCGGGAAGCCTCACGGCGCCATGGAAAGGTACTCCCTCGCGCATCCGCAAAGCGATGGAGCGCCTTCCCGAAGAATTCAGGGCCAGGCCCCCTGAAATCATGGGGTCTGTCCCCTCGATTGCCCAAGGCGAGCAGGCCGCCACGCGGACTAATTTCCCGCCCGGGATAGGCATCAAAGCCGTTATCCTGCCGTTCAGAGCCGGACCTCTAACCCAAAGAAGCCGCGCGAGCGGCGAAGGTTCGGCGTCGACCACCGCGACAAGGAGGATGGGATCGGCGGCCAAATTCGGCGCCGTCCCCGTGGGAAAGGAAAGTTCAAAGAGCGTTTGAGCTTCATCAGAAGGCGGCGCGGAGTACTTCAGCGCCGGACCCTCCGGCTGGAGAAATGGGATCGAGGGCTTCCCTTCGCTATCATAGAGGCGAGCGCGAAGGTCCTCCCCCAGATTAAAAAGGTGTGAGGTGGCGCCTTGCGACAGATCCCCATAGGAGAGCGCAAGGGGAGTCGGCAAACTCAGGGGCATGACGGTCAATATATAATCCCCGGGAATCGGATCGGCGAAGCAAAATGAGCCGTTCCCGAGGCGAACGCTGATCGGGCTGATGAGTCCGCCGCGGGATTCATGGCTCACGCCGTGCACGCCGCGCGCTAAGGCCGGGACCCGGAGAAGGTGGGCGAAACCCGAGGGCAACTTTCGACCCTCGACGGCGACCTTCCCGCAGATAAAGCGCGATTCAGGGCCTGACCTCTGACCCGCTTGAGGGGGCATTAAACCCCGGCATCCTACCAACATAAGCGCGCCGGCAAAGAGCGGCCGCTTCATTCCCCAAGGACTCGTCCCATACCCCCCAATGGTAACCAGGGCGGCGACTCCCGTCAAGGCCCTAGGAACGTGAGCAAGTAGTCGGCCGCCGGCGGTGGGAAACGGCATTGCCCCCGTCGTTGAGCGACTTCCTGGATGAGAGTCATCCCGCTCACGCGATCAACGACATCGTCGAGCGGCTGGATCTGTCGCGCTTGGAGAATCGTTACGGCCATATGGGGCAGCCGGCCTACCATCCACGGCTGATGCTGAAAGTGACTCTCTATGGCTTCACGGTGGGAGTATTCAGTTCGCGTAAGTTGCAGCGCGCGTGCCAAGAGAACCTGGCGTTCAAGTACCTTGCGGGCATGGAGACTCCAGCATTCAAAACCTTCATCGAGTTTCGACGCCGACATCGCGACGACATGAAGGCGGTGTTCGGGCAGATTCAAGTCGGGATGGGGTTCCGGCGATTTTTCTACCGCGGCAGCCGGAACGTCGGCAGCGAGTGGAATTTGGTGTGCGCTGCGCTCAACGTCAAGAAGATGGCGGCGCTGATGCGGAAGTCCGGGGTCTGGACGAACAATTGGGCCCAAACGAGTGCCTGCCTTCGTTCATTGCGACAATGGTTTGGCGTAATGGCGCTTCACGATGCGCCGATACTGCAATACGTTTGAGATCGGCGCCGAAGGCGACGATCCTGGCCGCCCCCCACGGGGGCGGCCATTCCGTCGGGGGGCGATGTCGTTGAAGCCTTTGTATCCGACTACTTGCTCACGTTCCTAGGACGCCAGCAGCTTGTCGAGCAGGCGCAGCTCGTTTTCGTCGAGCCAGAAGCCGTGACCCGCGCACTGATCCACGCGCAGGAGCTCGCTGCCGAAACCGCCGTTCATCATGTCCTCGAGGCAGACAGGACATTTGGCCTGGCCTTGGCGCGGCCGCAACGGGCCTTTCGCAACGGCCGCGGTAAAGGCGGCCGGATTAACGACCGTCTTCGCCAGTTCGTCGAAATCATACCAACGGCCCTTGCACTGAGGGCATTCGTCGAGAATCATGTCGCCGGCCATGACCTCATCCATCGGCGAGAACGGGCACTTCGGACAATCGCGTTCGGCCATGGCACGAGTGTAAATCGCGTGCGCGGCGCCGTCAAGCCCCCGGTACGGGCGCGCGCAGGCCGCGCGCGCGGGAGGGACCGTGGGCTTTGCGGCAGACGGTCGGAAACTCGCACCAGGAGCAATGGCCGCGCTCGCCGTCCTCGGGCCGGATCGGGAAGCGTCCGGAGGCGATCGCCTCGACGCGCTCGGTGAGAATCTTCAGAAACGGGCCGCGCGCGAGCCCCCAGTCCTCGGCCGATAATGCGGCGGAGCGCTCCTCCCCATCCTCGACCTCGAGAAACAGCAGTTCCGCCCCGCCGAAAGACCAGTCCTCGCCCAGCGAAGCGCCCGCCAACTCGGCGTAAAACGGCAGCTGGTGCAGGTCGCCCGCGGCGGCCTGCTTCGCCAGATTTTTCGAGCGAAACCCGGCGCGCGTCTTATAGTCCACAACTCGAAATGTCCGCCCCTCCTCGTCGGCGTCGATCCGGTCCGCCACGCCCTTCCACGGCACGCCGCCCGGCGCTCCTTCCGGGGGAGCTCCCGAGAACCGCGTTTCATACATGCGCGGCCGCATCTTCGCCGCGCGCAGGCGCTCGAGATCCCACAAGATGAAATCCTTCAGCCGCGCGCTCATATCGAGGCGCGCGGACTCCCACAACAGCGGATAGATGCCAAGCGCGCGCCAGTCGTTCGCGCCGAATACATCCGCAGCCGCCGCATCGAACGCCGGCGTCCAGTCTTTTTTTCCTCTCCATACGGCATCGGTCAGCCTCGAGTAAAAGCGTTCGAGGACCGCGTGATAGACGAGGCCTCGCGCCTGCGGCGTCAGTTCCCCGCGATCAGCGCCTTCCTCGCGATCTTCAAGCCCGAGCACGCGCGCCGCGAAGAAGCGGAACGGGCAGGTCGCGTACAGGTCCAGGGCCGTCGGCGACAGCCCCGACTTCTTCAGCCTCTCGAGCTCGGCCGCGATCGGACGCGTGAGGCCGTCGTGCGCGGCGGCGGCGCCACGGTCGTTGAGCGCGGCGACGCGCTCGAGGCTCTCGGTGAGCCCCGCGGGTTCCAGGGCGGGTTCGGGCGCGCCCCCCTCGAGCACGGCGAGCAGAGACGCCTCGCGGGGAGTGCGCAACTCGGCGGGCACGGCGCGCAGGCGCTCGGCCGGCTGGCGCGGCACGCGGCGCGTGTCGCCCTCCCCGGGCGCGGGCAGGCACGCGGCGCGGCACAGCTCCCGCAGGTAGGTCGACGGCACCGACGCCTTGCCCGCCTCATCGGAGCGAGGATAAATGAGAATGAGGCGCTCCTTTGCCGACGCGACCGCCAGATAGAAGAGCAGGCGCTCTTCCTCGTGACCCGCGGCCTTACGTCCGATCCAGTAACCGGCGGGATGGCGCAGGACCGCGCGCGCGCCGTCGCGCAGCAGCGGATCCTCGAGCACCTGGCGCGGAAACAGCTTTTCTTTCAGTCCGATCAGAACGACGGCGCGAAAACGCTGGCCGCGCGCGTCCATCGCGTCGAGCGCGCGCACGCCGAGACGGCCATCGCCCGTGTCGCGTGTCGCGCGCGTGAGCTTCCGCTCGAACGCGTCGAGGAAATCCTCCCACGAGCACGGTTCGCCGAGGCGGTCGAAGCCGGACAGCTCCTCGAGCGCGTCGGACACGGCGCTCCAAGCGTCGCGCTCCGCTGAAGACGCGTCGGTCGGCAGGCGCAGGTGGGCCGCGAGGATGGCTCGCGCTTCCTCCCCCCGGTCCGCCCATTTCACCGGCGGCGCGCCGAGTTTTTCGCGCAGGCCGGAGACGAGGTCCCACAACGCCTTCGCGTCCGCAGCGGGAATGAGTTCACCCGGAAGCCCTTCGCGCACGCGGTGCGGACGCAGTTCAACGGGACCTCCGGCGCGGGGCTCGAGCTTGCCGCGCCACTGAAGCCAGCCCGCGCGGATGCCGAGCGCGTCCACGAGCCTGCGCCAGCTCGCCGCGCGCTTCGCAGTCGCCGCCGTGAAGTACGGAGAGCCCGCCAGATCGGACACGGTGCGCGCCGGAAAATCCCGTTCGCGCAAAGTCAGAAGATCAAGCGCGGCCTTCGCCGGAGGATGACGCAGCACCGGCTCGCCGCAGGACAGATCGAGGGGCAGTCCCTCGGCCGCGAACGCTTCCGCGAGCGCCAGGCGATAGGGCTCGAGAGAACGGGCAACGACGGCGATCTCGTGCGGGGGAATACCGTCATCAAGCAGCCGCAGGACTTCTTTGGCCGCGGCCCAGGCCTCGTCGCGGGCGCCGGACGCGGACACGACGACGACTCGGCCGGGCTCAACGGCAAAGGGCGGTTTGGACGGATCAAACAACGAATCAAGCGCCGGACCGAGGGCCGCATGGCCGGCTTCGCCGGCCACGGCCCTGGGCGTATTCGCCGAAAATTTTTGTTTAAACAACTCATCGCAAAAACGAAAGGCGGGGTGACCTTGCCGGTACGGAAAATAAAGTTTGGAGGGTCTCGCGTTCGTGACCGCTTCAAATAAGTCAAGTTGGAGTCCCGTCAGATCGTAAAAACCGTAGTAAATAATCTCCGAGAAACGCGACAGCCATTTCGACGCATGCGCCAGCTCCGCCGCGCGACGCACGAGGGCCGACGGCGGCAGTACGCCGAGATGAGACAATTCCTTTTCGTACATCGCGAGCAAGGTGAGCAAGGCGTTGAGACGGGCGGCCTCCTCCTCGTCTTTGAGCAAGGTCGAGCCGAAGTGCTCGGCCACCTGCTGAGGCTCGACGCCCGAATCAATCAGGTCCCGTAAACTCGCGCGCACGGCCGACGCGAGCGCCTTCGGCCGCAGCTCCTTCGCGATACCGAGCGACGGCGCGCGATCGAGTACACGGTCGACGACCGCGTCGTGAAAGACGGGATCGGTGACGAGGGCCGCGTCCGGAAAGCCGCCCTCTTCGACGACCGCCGCCGCCAGCGAGTGAAACGTATGGAAGTGAACGCCGATGAGAGGAATGTTTTTCTCCACGGCGAGCAGGCGCTCGAGCCGGTCGGCCATCACGCGGGAGGGGGCGACCACGAGCAGCGGCCGGCCGCCGGCTTTAGGAATCAACTCGCGGACGCGCTCGGTGAACGCGTCTTCGAGAGCCTCGAACGGGCCGTGGACGACGGTCAAGCCTCCGCGCTCGGCGCTCATAAAGCCAGTCTAGCGATTTTGCTAATCTATCCGCCATGGCCATTCCCACGACGCCGCCGTCGGGCTTCCGCGATTTTCAGCCCGACCAGGTCGCCGCCCGCTCCCGCGCCGTCGAGACGATCGCCCGCGTCTACCGCTCCTTCGGCTTCTCGCCCGTGGCGACGCCCGCCGTCGAGGAACTGTCCGTGCTGCAAGGCCAGGGCGGCGGCGAAAATGAGAAGCTGATCTTCAAGATCATGAGGCGCGGCGAGGCCCTCGAGCGCGCCGCCGCCGAAAAAACCGAGCTCGCCGACCTCGGCCTGCGCTTCGACCTCACCTTGCCTCTCGCGCGCTGGTACTCCAAGCACGGCTCCTCGCTCCCGCACCCGTTCAAGGCCTTCAACCTCGGACCCGTCTGGCGCGCCGAGCGCGCGCAGAAGGGCCGTTACCGCGAATTCACGCAATGCGACGTGGACATCATCGGCTCCGACTCCTGGGGTGCCGAAGTCGAGATCATCACCGCGATACTTAAAGTTTTCGAGGCCTTCGGCCTGACGGGCGTGAAGGTGCACCTCAACGACCGCAGGCTCGTGGATCAGGCGCTCGCCGCGGCGGGCGTGGCCGAGGATAAGCGCGGCGCCGTCTGTGTGAGCGTCGACAAACTCGACAAGATCGGTCGAGACGCGGTGATCGCCGAACTCGTCGTCTCCGTCGGAGAAACTACGACCGCCGCCCTGGTTAAGACCTTGCTGACCGACAGCGGCACGGCAACGAATCATCTCGACAAAATCATCGCCTCCGTCAAATCCCTCGTCCCCGGGGCTTCGATCGCGCTGGACCCGAGCCTCATGCGCGGCATGGGCTATTACACCGGCCCGGTGTTCGAGTTCCGCCACTCGTCCTTGTCCGGCTCCCTCGGCGGCGGCGGCCGCTACGACAAGCTGACCGAGAAATTCGGGGGACCGTCCACTCCCGCCTGCGGCGGCTCGATCGGCTTCGAGCGCCTGATGCTGATTCTTGAAGAAACGGAAAAGAACTTCGACCACGCCGCGCCCGACGCCGTTGTGACCGTATTCTCCGACGAACTGCGCGGCCGCTCACTCGAGGTCGGCGCCGCGCTGCGCGCCAAGGGACTCGCCATCGACGTCTATCCGGGCACCGGCAAGCTCAAGGCCCAGTTCAAGTACGCCGACCAGAAAAAGGCCGGCTACGCGATCGTCATCGGGCCCGACGAGGCCGGACGCGGCGTCCTGCAGGTCAAGGCGCTCGGCTCGGGCGAAGAGCAGGCGCTGACTCTCGACGAGGCTTGCGCCTTGATCGCCGGGAAACACTAGGCGCGTCATGAGCCGGGCGTTTGTAAAAGAGGACGCGCCCGAGCCCGACGACTATCCCCCCGAGCGTCCGGTCTCATCGCAGCCGAACTATGTCACGCCGCGCGGGCTCAAAAGCCTTCAAGATTGGGAAGAACGCCTGCTGCGCGAGCTGACGCCGTTGGGCGGCATTCAGGAGAAAGTCGAACGACGAAAGATTAAGCGCGAGCTCGAGCGGGACCTGCGCTACGTGCGGGCACGCCTCGAGTCCGCGATTCCCGTGGATCCCGCGAAGCAGCCGAAAGATCAGATTCGTTTCGGCGCCTCGGTCGTGCTTCAGCGCGAGAACGGCGCGAAGAAATCGCTCCGCATCGTCGGTGAGGACGAGGCCGAAGAAGGCGGCGAGACATTAAGCTGGGCCGCTCCGTTCGCGCAGACCTTATTCGGCCTCAAGGCCGGGCAGACGCTCTATTGGGAAACTGAAGCGGGGGCTGAACGCTGGTCCGTCCTCTCGATCGTGTAGCGCTCTTAGGGAACTTTTCACCCTCCTCAATCGTATGATGGGTATGAATACCATCTTGCTGGATGAGATGAAAAAACTCCTGTCAATGCCGAGCGCGCTCGAGGTCGTCTCCGAGACCGCCGCGCGCGCGGGCGCATGGCGGCTATGGACGTTTAACCGGCAGGCCTGGTATCTGCGCAAGCACGCAGGCCTGACTCAAGCCGAGTTGTCGAGGCGTTCCGGCGTGAGCCAGCACCGAATCTCCCGCATCGAGGCTGGAGAGGACGTCAAACTCAGCACTGTGTGCGCCCTATGGCGCGCTCTCGGCTACGAGCCGCTCCTGCTTCCCGACACGCTCAATCTTACGCGGGAGCCGCGTCTTCGCCGCCGAGGGAGGGCGACATCTTTACGCAATCGCAAGACTCTCACCAGGAATACCGATAATGGCGCAAGCGCCGCATAACTCGTCCCGGGGCGGCAGCGATGATCTCAACGACATAAATGCCTTCATGGTGATAGCGATTATGGCGTCCGCGACATCGCTGCACGCGGGAAATTCCCACCAAGGGGACTAGAGAAGTCGTCCCTGCGTTTCGGGCTTGACGTTGAGCAGTTCGAGGTCCGACTTGGTGTCGACATCGGCCTGGGTGTAGCCGTCGTCGAGCAGAATCTTGACCGCCTCGCCCCAGTGTCGGCGCACGGCGGCCATCGCGGTGTCGTCGCCGACAAGACTCCCGACTTCACCGAATAATTCGCGTGGGTACGCGGTCGGATGGCCTTTCACGGGGCCCTCCGGACCGGGGTATATCGGGAAGGTCAGCGCGCCCGACAGCTCGAACTCCGCGATGATCCGCTCGACAAGCCAGCCGGGCACGCGCGGCATGTCGCCGAGCAGCGCCACGACGCCGGGCGCGTCCAAAGGCACTTCGCGCAGCCCCGCCTCGAACGAGGAAGCCTTGCCCGTGGACCACGACGGGTTGAACACCACGCGCAGACGCGGGTCGTCAAGGCCTTCGATGGCCTTGAGTCCGTGCTCGGCGCCGGCGCCGAGCACGACGATGACGGGATCGAGGCGGGCGGAGAGAGCGGATTCGACGACATGCCGAAGGACTGGGCGACCGTCCACGGCCGCGAGCATCTTGGACGCGGCGCCAAATCGCTTCCCGCGTCCGGCGGCAAGCACAAGTCCGGGAATTTTCACTCCCCCTTTCCGTTGTATCGGGGAAGACCCGGCGGCGCGCGTCCGCGCGGGCCGCCCGCCCTTGCGTTCGGCTCGCACCGCCAGAATCTCGGCGGTGACCGCGAGCGCGATCTCCTCCGCGGTCTCGGCCCCGACGTCGAGCCCGGCCGGAGCGGAAAAAGCTCCGGAGCGAGGCTCGACTCCGCACGAACGCAGTTCACCCAAGAGTTTTGCCGCGCGGCCGACGGCTCCAACGAGACCGACATAGCGAGCGGGGCTGGGCACCGCGCCTTTTAAGGCGCGCAGGTCGGCGGAGTGGCTTCGAGTCGCAATAACGATGTAAGTGTCGAGGTCGGGACGACAGGCGCCGCGCGCCGCCTCCCAGCCGCCTTCGACGAGTTGCCAACGCGCGCGGTCCCAGCCCTCGCCGTGCAGGCGTCCGGGCCGGTGGTCGGCGACCGTGACGACAAATCCAAGCCGGTCTAATAATTCGGCCAGGCGGCGACATTCGTCGCCGGATCCCAGGATCAACGCTTTTCCCATTGGTATCAAGGGGTAGCGCATCAGGCGGCGCACCCCGCCCCGCTGGGCCTCTTCTTCGAGCTCCGGTTCGCCCTCCTGGTAGCAGGCCTTCACGCCGGGATGGTCGGGAGGGAAGTGACGGCGGCGGCCGGCATCCTCGCCGGACAGGGCGAACTCGATGACGAGGCCGTCGCCGCGGAGCAAGGTCTCGCGCACCTCGCGCAGACGCTCGCGCAGTTCGCCCGTGATGGGCTCGATCCAAACTTCTGCGCGCCCGGACAGCCCTCCCGGTCCGAAGATCGCGTCATCCTCGGTCAGGTCGACTGCGACAAGACACGGGGACTGCGATTCGATCGCGGCCAGCGCCCCGTCGCGGAGCAGGTCGGGGATGGAGGAGGCGGCCAGGACCCCTTCGCCGCCGGCCGCCGCGTCATCGGCGATCACGCAGGAGGCGCCCGGACGCTCGCCGAGCGCGCCATCGACGGAGACCAAAGTCGCCAGGACGCCGCGCACGTTCATGGGATCACCGGAGGCTAGATCCTCCAGTGCTCGCAGGGCGGCCAGAACTTCATGGGGGCGTGGTGCGCTCATTTCCTCGTCGAGGCGCCGTCGAGGAATTCAACCATATCAGCGTGCGCAACGGACAGACAGCACCAGCTCGTCCCGATGGAGGCCTTCTGGGCGTAAAGACGCCGCCTCGTACTCAGAAAAGGGGACGTTGTTCCATGCATCGACGATCCACCGGTTCACGACGCACATCTCGAACGTCTTATTCAGCGCTTCTGAAACGAGCTTATAGCGCCTGCTCGACGGCGTCAGCCCTTCGGCTCGATAATCGCAGTTCGGGGAGCACACCCACGGTCCGTTGAATTTCGTCGGGTAGCTCAGATGCCAGCGCGGCTCGACGAGCGGAACGGACCAGAGCGGATTGGCTTCGTTCCGTTTGGTCTTAGCGGCCCGATCCGGCATCAAAGCGACCGGTGCGTCCCGCAGATACCAGTTCGCGAATTGCGGCACGTAGTCCACGACCACGCCTCCCGTGTTTCCGGAAGCGCGAATCATGTCGAACGCGCGACGCAACGGCTGCCTCTCACCTTGAGCCTTCATGCGCCAGTCCGCCGCGACGACCCGCAGTCCCTGCCAGGGCGCGATCGCGCCGAGGAACTCCGGGACAAGCACCGCGGCGAACGCGGCGTAGACGAGCACCTTCTTGGGAAAGACGACGCCCTTGGGCCACGGCAGGGCGATCGGCCAGAAGAGAAAAAAAATCGGCAAGGACAGGTAGTAGCGTGTTTGGCTGTACGGATTCAAATCCCCGAGCCGCACGAAGAGAATCGCGTAGGCAAGCAAACAAAACAAAAACGCGGCAAAACGCCGGGCGCCCTTGTAAAAAAGAAAGCCGACCGAGGCGAGATAAAAAATAAATGCGTAAGAGATCTCAAAAACGCTCGTCAAGCTTCTGAAATGCCGTTCTCCCCCCGCGTTCCAGGCCGCTTGGGCCCAGGGCCGGGTCAGAACGAGCAGGGACGCGAGCGACAGCGCCGCGGGAGCGACGACGCCCCTCCACTCGCGATGGAACAACAACGCCGACAAACCGAGTAAGGACGCCATCAGCCCGCCGCCGAGCGTATGGAAATGGGGCAGGAGGAAAATCGCGGCGGCGAGAAGGCCGCGGCCGCGCTTGTTTCCGCGCGCGATCATTCCGAGTCCCAGCATGCCCAACGCGACGAGAAGATCGAGGGCGCCGTGGTAGCGCGCGGTGCGGTTGTGCAGCACCCGCACGGTCTGGAGGCCGAACATGGTCGCCACCCCGACCGAGGCCGCGACCGGCACGCCGCCGAATGCTGTAAGTCCATATGAGACCAGAGAAGAAGTCAGGGCGTGGCTGACGATGAAGGGCGCGCGCAGCGCGGCGTCCTCATTGAGGCCGAGCACCCTGCCCACGCGCAGGCCGCCCGCGCCCAGGTAGAATTGGCCCCACGGCGTGTAGCGGTGGAGCACACCTTCCTCGAGTTCCTGGCCTGCGGCGTTCACCGAGATGCGGCCCTGCGAGTCCACGAATCGGGGAAGCCCCGTCTCGGCGACCGAGCGCGAGCGCTCCGCCGTTTCAACCTCGTCCTGCCACAGATGCCGGAAGCCGGCGACGGGAATGAGCAAAACGACGGTCAGAAAAAATGGGATTAAATGGGCGTGTTTTTTGAGCACCAGGGAGGCAGTTTACCTGATAACTGTTTCCGGAAACTCAGTTCCGATGTGGAAGTGAGTAAAAATGTAATAAGGGAAGCCTTGAAAAGACCCGGCTCCCCCGCTACAATGCGTTAATGGCACTTGATGAGAAGGCCCTGCGCAGCCTAGTCACCCTACTCGAGGAAGAGGATCCCGCCAGCCTCGCCTTGGTGCGGCGCAAGATTCTTGGCGTCGGCGCCGCCATCATGCCCTACCTGGAGGAGCTGCGCCCCGCCGCAACGCCCGAGATGGCGATCCGCCTCGAATCCGTGGCAGGAGAACTCCGCTTCCAGGACCTGCGCCGAGATTTCGTGCGGCTCTCCCTCGCGAAAACACCAGATCTCGAGGAAGGCGCCATGCTGATCTCGCGCTTCGGTTTCGCGGGCGTGGACGGCGCCGTGTATCGCGCCTGGCTCGACCGCGTCGCGGCCGCGGTCGCGGCCGACATACCCTCCGATTCCGGAATCGGCGAATCGGTACGCCGGCTCTCGAACCATCTTTTCCAGGCGCTCGGCTTCGCGGGCAACGAAACGCGCTATTACGACGCCGACAACAGCTATCTCTCCCGCGTCATCGACACGCGCCGCGGCATTCCCGTCACTTTGACGGTGCTCATGCTCCTGCTTGCCCGACGCCTGCGCCTGCCTCTGCACGGCGTCGGCACGCCGGGTCATTTTCTCGCCGGCTTCAAGGAGGGCGGCGCGGCGCTGTTCGTGGATTGCTTCCGCGGCGGCCAGCTCATGACCTTGCCCGAGGTCAAGCGCATGCTCGTGCGCAATGGCTACGACTGGCGTCCGGAACTCGGCAAGCCCGTCGGCTCGCGCGAGATATTGGCTCGGATGCTCCGCAATCTAATATCGATCTATCAGAAGACCGGCGCCGTAGACCGCGCCGAGCAGCTCTCGACCTTGGTCGAGATCGTCCTGACCGGGCACGACACGGAACCCGCGTGAGGATTTTTCTTCTGTTCTTGGCGCTCGCCGCGGCCGCCCGCGCCGAGCGCCCGATCAATCCCCCCGCCCCCGAGTTCCCGTCCGCCAGCGCCTGGCTCAACGCGACCCAGCTGTCCATGGCCCGCCTGCGCGGCCGCAAGGTCGTCGTCGTCGCATTCATCAATCCGACCTCGATCAACTCGGTACGGGTGCTCCCCGCGCTCACGGCCTGGTTCGACCGCTACGCCCTATCCCAGCTCATGGTGATCGGGGTGCTCACGCCCGATCTCAACTTTCATCGCGAAGCGCACTGGACCAAGAATATCTTGAAGCGCTACGGAGCCGAATACCCGGTCATCCTTGACAGCGACCGGCGGGTCTGGAAATCCTACAGCAACGAAGGCTGGCCCGCGCTGTATCTCGTCGACCATCGGGGCCGCATAGTCTACGACCATCTGGGCGAGGGCGGCTACCAGGACTTCGAGAAGGAACTGCGTCAGGCTCTGGCCGAACTCATCGGCGCCGCAGCACTTCCGCCTGCGACCGATGTCGTCGATCCCCCGCGCAAGGAATGCGGCTCGGCGACTCCCGAGATCAGCCTCGGGGCGCGCCCGGGCGTCAAACGGGCGCTGGCTCTCGACAAAGACACCTCGCTGCGGCGTGCGCTGATCGTGGAAGCGCGCGACAGTGAAACCGCCCATCACGGCCGTTGGGACACCGAGACCGACGGCCTGCGGCTGGCGCAGTCGAACAAGACTCAATCCTCCTTCGTCCGCGTCGTCTATCACGCCGCGCAGGCGCTGGCGGTCATGTCGCCGGCCGAAACCGGCCGCACGCGCGTCTTCGTCAAGCAGGACGACCTCTGGCTGCACGAGGGCAACAAGGGCCGCGACATCCAGTTCGACCACGACGGCCGCAGCTACGTCGTCCTCGACTCCTCGCGCCTGTACGATCTGACCCGCGAGTCGTACCACATACCGCACGAGATGTACCTGATTCCCGACCGCCAGGGCGCGGCGATCCACGGCTTTTCATTCTCCGACGCATGTACCGTTACGACGTTGCCGTGAGACGGCGCGCCCGGACCGAGATCGTCACGATCGACGCGCGGCGCGTGCGCGTCGCGATGAACGAGCCCTTCGCCATCGCCGGCGGCTCCTCCGCCGTTCTTGAAACCGTCTTCGTGCGCCTGACCATGGCCGACGGGACGGTCGGCCACGGCGAAGCCTCGCCGTTTCCCGCCTTTAATGGAGAGACGGCAACAAAATCCGAGCGGCAAATCAGGCGTGCCGGAGCGCGCTGGCTCGGCTTGGACGCCGCGTCCTGGCGGACACGCCTGAGCGAACTCGAGGATTGGTTGCCCAAACATGGCGGCGCCGCCCGCGCCGCGCTCGGCGTGGCCCTGCTCGACGCGTGGACAAGACGAGCGAACTTGCCGTTGCGGACTTTGTTCGGGGGTGCTTCGGACCGCGTCGTCTCCGACGTGACCGTGACCCTCGGCGACGCGGACGCGGCGTACCGCGCCGCGCGGCGCATCCGCGCGCTCGGCGTGCGCGTGATCAAGATCAAGGTCGGCTTCACCGCCCACGAGGACGCCGCGCGCGTCGCCGCCGTGGCGAAGGCCCATCCCCGCGCGGCGCTCATATTGGACGCCAACTGCGGCTACGGACCGTCGCACTCGCTTTCGCTCGTACGGCTCTTAAGAGCGCGGGGCATCCGGCCCGTCCTGTTCGAACAGCCCGCCGAGGCCGACGATCTGAAAGGGCTATCGCTTTTTCACAAAAAAAGCGGGATCCCGGTCGCGGCTGATGAGTCGCTGCGCGGACGGGCCGACGCGCTCAAACTCGCCCAAACGGGCGCCGCACAGGTGCTGAACCTCAAGCTCATGAAGATGGGCGTGCTCGAGGCCTGGGACTGCGCCTTGATCGCGCGCGCCTCGGGGCTTGGCGTCATGGTCGGAGGCATGGTGGAGACGCCGCTCGCGATGGGAGCCGCGGCCCACCTCGCCGCGGGCTTGGGCGGCGTGAAGTTCGTGGATCTCGACACGCCCCTCTGGCTCGCGAAGAACCCGACCCGTGGGGTCGGGTTCGGATACGGCGGGGTTTACGACCTCTCCGGCGTCAAGGCCGGCGTCGGCGTCACGCCGCTGTAAAATAACGCTTGACAGAAATGGACTCATCCGCTACAATTGATTGACTGACCGTACAGTCAATCAATTATGGCCCGAAAATCCGATCCAGCGGTTCGAGAGCGCATCCTCCAGGAAGCGGAGCACGTCATCCACTTGAAGGGCTACAACCACGCCTGCCTGGACGAGATCGCCAAGGCCTGCGACATGACCAAGGGCAACCTGATTCACCACTACGGCTCAAAGTCGGAGCTGGCTTTGGCCGTGCTCGACTACAAGATCAAGGAGTTCCAGTCGCGCAAGGTCGAGCCCATCTGCTCGCAGGCGGCTCCCGAAGACGCGGTGGCCGCGATGTTCACCGAAGCGGAGCGTTTTTTCAACGGCAATGGCTGCAAAGCGGGCTGCTTCGTGGGCAACATAGCCCTGGAGATGAGCGATCTCGACGAGGTGTTCCGGCTGCGGGTCGCCGGCTTCTTCGACGAGTGGGCCGCGGGACTGTCCGCCTGCCTCGAGCGCTGCAAAGCGAAAGGCTATTTCAACTCCAAGCTCGACTCCCGCGGCTCGGCCGAGGCCATCGTGGCGCTGTACGAGGGGGCCATCATGCTCGCCCGTTCTCGCCGTGACGCGACCGTCTTCGGCCGCGTGGGAAAGATAGCTAAACAAATTTTAGTGCAGTATAAAGTCGTCCAATAGGAGGATTATCACCATGGGTCCGAAAACGCCTTGCGGCTGCTAAGCCGTCGACGGAACAACCGCCCATCGCCCCGGTTTGGGGCGATGGGCGGCTTATCTTTCTCTTCCGGCGCACTGGATATCCACGCGGTCGAAAATGATATTCTGGCACCACTCAACAGGAGACCCTCATGAACTTCGCTCGCCTGACGCCCTTGCTCCTCTCCGTGCTGCTCGCCGCTCCCGCGAGCGCCGAAATCTCCCGGGCAGATCTGCAAAAGGCGCTCGATTCCAACCCCGATCTCGTGCTCGGCGCCCTCAAAAAAAGCGACAAGATGAAGTTCTTCGAGTTCATCATCGAATCCCAGCAGGAGTTCCAGAGGAACAAGGCCAAGGAAGAAGCCAAACGCGAGGAGGAAGAGCGAGAAAAGGCCATCAAGAACCCGCTCAAACCCGAGATCGGCGCCAACGCCCGGACGCGCGGCAACGCGAGCGCTCCCATCACCATCGTCGAATACTCCGACTTTCAGTGCCCCTACTGCTCGCAGGGCTACAACAACCTCGAGCAGCTGCGTAAAACGCACGGCGACAAGCTGCGCGTGGTCTTCAAGAACTTCCCGCTGAACATCCACCCGCTGGCGCTGCCCGCGGCGCAGTGGTTCGAGGCGCTGGCCCTGCAATCCCCCGAAAAGGCTTGGGCATTCCACGACATGCTGTTCGAAAACCAGAGCCGGCTCGGCGAGGACTACTTCAAGCTGCTCACCAAGGACCTCGGGCTCGACGCCGCCAAGGCGGCCAAGGACGCCAAGAGCGACGCGGTCAAAGACAAGATCGAGGCCGACATCAAGGAAGCCAAGGGCTTCGCCATCGAGGGCACCCCGGCCTACCTGATCAACGGCGTCCCTCTGCGCGGCGCGTATCCAGTCGAGGCGTTCGAGAAGTTGATCTCTCGGCTCTTGACCCAAAAGTAAGAAGTCTTCAAAACGAACGGGGGCGCGGCCGCGAATGGCGGGCCTCCTTTATTTCCCCCGATTTCTTATTGATGTTGCATTTCAATAAGGCGCTATGGTATCTTTTCCTTATTGAAATTCAATCTCAATAAGACGGCGCTCCTGTCTCTCGCGCTCGCGTCGAACGCGCTCGGATATCAGCGCGCGCAGCGCGTGCGCTGGACCATGGGAACCTTGTGCGAGATCGACGCCCCCGGCGCGCCGGCCGCGGCCGTGAGCGCCGCCTTCGCCGAGATTGAGCGCTGGGACCGCATCCTCAGCCTCTATAAAGAGGAGAGCGAGGCTTCGGCCCTAAACCGCGCGGCTGGGACCGGACCCGTGCTGATTTCCAGCGATCTCTTCGCCGTGGTCGAGACCTCCCTGCGTCTTGCGCGCGAGACAGGCGGCGCCTTCGATCCCACCATCCTGCCGGTGCTGCGCGGCGGCCCGGAGAAGCTTGCGCTCGTCGGCTGGCGCAATGTCCGCCTGGACCCGGCGGCCGGAACGATCGAACTGCCCGCCGGCATGGGACTCGATTTCGGGGGCATCGGCAAGGGCTGGGCGCTCGCCCGAGCCGCGGCCGTCCTTAAGGAAGCGGGCTCGACACGCGCGATGTTCAACTTCGGCGGACAGATACTGACTATCGGCGGCTGGCCCGTGACTATCCCCGGCCGCGCGGAGCCCCTGCTCGTGAAGGACGCATCCGTGTCAGTTTCGGGCGACAGCGAGCATCCCGGTCACATCAAATCCCCCTTCGACGGCCTGCCGGTGCGCCGTCCCGGCTCTGCCGTCGTCGTCCTGGCGAGCGCGGCCGAAGCCGACGCCTGGTCCACCGCTCTGTTCGTACTTGGAAAGACGCCCACCTCGTTCGCGGGCCGAGCTTTCTTCGATCCTGGCATCCCCGCCGCGCCCTATAAAGGAGGTCGTTCATGAAGCCCCGCATCGCCGTGCTGCTGTCTTTGTTCGTCGCCTTCCCCCCCGCCGCGCCCGTTCTCGCCCAGGACAGCGCCAAGCTCGGCGAGCTCGAGCGGAAGATCGACCTTCTCACCCAGGAGGTCGAGAAGATCAAGCTGGGAGAATCGTCCGAAGCTCCGGCCGAGAAATCCGTCTCCGGCTTCGCGCCCGCATCTTCCAAAGTTTATTTCGCCAAGCCCAACAAAGTGTCCATCGGCGGCTATGGCGAGTTCGCCGTGACCGCCCCTTCCAAACGCAGGCAGAACGGCGACCCCTCCGGGCAGAAGAAGCAGGCCGACCTCCTGCGCGTCGTGCTCTACACCGGCTACAAATTCAACGACTGGATTCTTTTCAACTCCGAAATCGAGTTCGAGCACGGCGGCTCGGGCGAGGCCGCCGAATCCCGCGGTGAGATCACCATCGAGCAGGCCTATCTCGATTTCAAGTTCCATGAGAAGATCGGAGTCCGCGCGGGCAACGTGATCGTGCCGCTGGGCCTCGTCAACGAAACCCACGAGCCCACCGCCTTTCACGGCGTCAACCGGCCGAACGTGGAGCGCAACATCATCCCGTCAACCTGGCACGAGAACGGCGCCGGCGTGTTCGGCGAAGTCGGTCCGGTGTCCTTCCGCAGCTATATCCTCGCCGGGCTCAACGCGAAGCTCTCCGTAGGCCCATCCACGGACGGCTTCACGGGGTCGAGCGCGATCCGAGGCGGACGCACGAGCGGCTCCAAAACCTCGATCGAGGACCTGGCGTGGGCCTCGCGCGTCGATGTGACCCCCGTTTCGGGCTTGAAGGCCGGCGCCGGGCTGTACATCGGCCAGGCCGACCAGGGCGACGTGACCTTCTCGGTCCCGGTCACGCTCTGGGAAACACACGCGACGGCGGAATACCGCGGCGCGTCGCTCAAGGCCCTGTACGCCGCCGGAAGCATCGGCAACGCCGACTCGCTCAATGTGGCGCAGACTTTCACAAACGCGGCGAAGAATTCCGTCGCAAGCCGCTTCTTCGGAGGCTACGTCGAAACGGCCTTCGACGTACTGACTCTCGTCAAGAACAACAAGGGTCAGTCGCTCTCGCCCTTCTTCCGCTACGAGCGCTACGACACCCAGGCGAAGACCCCGGGCGCGTTCGCCAAAGATCCGGCGAACAGCCGCGTCGAGTACACCCTCGGCGCGACCTACAAACCGATCGCCCAGGTGGCCGTCAAGCTCGACCAGCAATGGAAGCTCAACCAGGCCCGCACCGGCGTCAACCAGTGGAATCTCGGACTCGCGTATATATTCTAGTCGTTGCCGTTCTGACCGGGAGCGCCTTAACCGCGCTCCCGGCGGCAGCGCGCGTCCTGATCTCGCAGAAAGACGCTCTCGCCGTCGCCTTTCCCAAGACAAAGCCCGAACGCAGAACGGCGTACCTGACCGACGCGCAGGCCACGGCCGTCGAAGAAGCCGCGCAATCAAAGCTCGAGTCGAAGGTCTGGACCTATTACGTCTCCGGCTCGACGACCGCCTATTTCGAATCGCACCTCGTGCGCACGATGAACGAGACCGTGATGATCGTGGTGAACTCGAACGCGGTCGCCTTCGTCGAGATTCTCTCCTTCAGCGAGCCCGACGAGTACCTGGCCTCGAAGCGCTGGCTCGGCCAGTTCCCGGGCCGCAAGCTCGACGACGACCTCGCCCTGCGCCGCGGCCTGCGCGGCATCGCCGGGGCCACCATGACCGCGGAGGCGGTGACGCGCTCCGTGCGTCGCGTTCTTGCCATCCATCAAGTCCTTAACGCCAAACCTCCGAAGTGATAGAATTCATTCCGTGAAGTACATGCAGAACGGCGGCTTCCAGACCAACCCGCTGATGCGGCTGACCTTGTCCTGGACGCTCGTCTTCGCGGCCGGTCTCTGGGCCACGAACGCCGCCATGTATTTTCAGCGCATGTCGCTGTCGCCGAGCTCGGTCGAAGCCTATTACCTGGGCGCGGCCGAGGAATACTCGCAGCCGCGCAGCGCCGCGTCTTTGCTTGAGGTCAGCCACGCGCACCTCGCCACGATGGGCGTCATGATCCTTCTGCTCACCCACCTCGCCATCTTCGCCCCCTGGGAGGACCGGACCAAGAAGTGGGTGATCGGCCTGGGTTTCGGCTCCTCGTTCATCGGCGAGGGATCGGGGTGGCTCGTGCGCTTCGTCTCCCCCTCTTTTTCCATGCTGAAGGTCGCCTGCTTCGTGACTTTCCAGGGCGTGCTCGCCTTACTCATCGCGGTGCTTGGCACTTTCCTTTATAGAGCCGGCCGCTCGCACCGGCGCTAGAGCCTTTTCGCGTCGGCGGCGAGCTTGTCGAGCGCGGCCGCGTCATCCCCATCGTACCAGCCGCGCACCCGCGCGTCCGCATCAATGAGGACGAACTTCATCGAGTGCGCAAAGCGCTCGCCCGGCAAAGCGGCGGCGTTCGGTCCGTCCACGGAATCCACGACCGGCAACAGGAAGCCATCACGCACGAGACGGATCAACTCGGCTTTCTCGCCGGTCAGAAAGAACCAACGCTGCGGGTCCGCGTTGAACTTCCGCGCGTACAGAGTGAGAACCTCGGGAGAGTCGTGATCGGGATCGACCGTGAAGGAGAGCAGGCCGATCTCTTTGGGCAATCGCTTCTGAAGCCCGGCCATGTTCGCGGTGAGCATCGGGCACGGACCCGCGCAGCGCGTGTACACGAAATCCGCGACCCACGCGCGGCCGCGCAAAGTCCGCAGGTCGAACGGAGAGGTTCCATCGATGGTGACGGCGGTCAGCGCGAAGTCGGGCAGCGCGTGTGACGCCTTCGGCGCGGGGGTGCAACCGGAAATAAGAAAAACGGCGATGTAGAAGACACTACTCAGCAACACTGAAAGCTCCTTAACGATTATTGGTGTCCATCTAGGTCTTTACAAAAATATATCCATCGGTTATTCTCTAGCCTCGCACAAGAACGCTACCAAATGTCCCGGAGAAAAGGATGAACACGACGGCACAGACCACGCCTGTCACTCCCGTTAACGACAACAACAACGAGGACGCGAATGCGACCACGATGCAGGTCCGCAAGCGCGACGGCTCCCTCGAGCCCGTCGATGTCAACAAGATCGTGCGGGCCGTCGCCCGCTCGGGTCAGGGTCTAGACAACATCGACGTGCTGAAGATCGCCACCAAAACCATCGGCGGCCTGTACGACGGCGCCACGACGAAAGAACTCGACAATTTGTCCATCCAGACCTCGGCCCTTTTGATCGCCGAAGAACCCGAATACTCCCGCCTCGCGGCGCGTCTGCTCTCGACATACATCATGAAAGAAGTCGAGAACCAGGACATCCACTCGTTCTCCCAGTCGATCGGCTCCGGCGCGCGCAACGGCCTGATCTCCGACAAGGTCGGCCAATTCGTTGCGGCGAACTCGCGCAAGCTCAACGACGAGATCGAAACATCGCGCAACGAGCTGTTCGAGTATTTCGGCCTGCGCACGGTCTACGACCGCTATCTCCTTAAGAACCCCGAAAGCCGCGAGGTCCTCGAGACGCCGCAATACTTCTTCATGCGCGTGGCCTGCGGCCTCGCCGACACCGTGCAGGAAGCCGTCGAGTTCTACAATCTGATCTCACGCTTCGAGCACATGCCGAGCTCGCCGACCTTGTTCAATTCGGGCACGAAGCACCCGCAGATGAGCTCGTGCTACCTGCTCGACTCGCCCATCGACGACCTCGAGGCGATCTACAACCGGTATACGGACATAGCCCTCCTGTCCAAGTTCTCCGGCGGCATCGGCGTGTCGTACTCGCGAGTCCGCGCGCGGGGCTCCCTGATCCGCTCGACGAACGGCCAGAGCAACGGCATCATCCCGTGGCTCAAGACGCTTGATAGTTCCGTTGTTGCCGTCAATCAGGGCGGCAAACGAAAAGGCGCCTGCGCGGTTTATCTTGAGACGTGGCATCCGGACATCGAAGAATTCCTGGAACTGCGCGACAACACCGGCGACCCGGCCCGGCGCGCCCACAACCTCCACCTCGCGCACTGGATACCGGATTTATTCATGAAGCGCGCGGAAGAGGACGGCCTCTGGTCGCTGTTCGATCCGAAGACGATGCCCCAACTGACCGACCTGTACGGCAAGGCTTTTGAGGACGCTTATCTGGAGGGCGAAGCCAAGAAACTTTTCATCCGTCAGGTGAAGGCGCGCGAGCTGTACGCCCGCATGATGAAGGCGCTCGCCGAAACCGGCAACGGCTGGATGAACTGGAAGGACGCCAGCAACCTCAAGGCGAATCAGACCGGCTCGCCGGCCAACGTCGTCCATTCATCCAACCTCTGCACCGAGATTATAGAGGTCACGAACCAAGGTGAGACCGCGGTCTGCAATCTCGGCTCAATCAACCTGAGCAAGTACGTCGAGGACGGCCGCTTCGACTTCGTCAAGCTCGCGGCGAACGTACGCACCGCGGTCAAATACTTGGACCGCGTCATCGATATAAATTTCTATCCCACGGCGGCGGCAAAAACCAGCAACTCCAAGTGGCGGCCGGTGGGGCTCGGCGTGATGGGCGTCCAAGATGCATTCTTTCAGCTGGGTTATCCCTTCGATTCCACCGAAGCGCGGGAGTTATCGAAGACTATCGCGGAAGCGATTTACTTCCACGCGCTCTCCGCCTCCGTTGAGCTCGCGTCGGCGAAGGGCCCGCATCTCTCCTTCCCCGAGACCAAGGCCGCGAAAGGCGTGTTCCAGTTCGAGCTGTGGGGCGTGACCCCGACGGACATGACGCGGTGGGAGAAACTGCGCGCGGAAATGGTCAAACGGGGTCTGCGCAACTCCCTGCTGCTCGCGATCGCGCCGACCGCGACGATCGCCTCCATCGTCGGAGCCTATGAGGCCACCGAACCGCAGATCTCGAACCTCTTCAAGCGCGAGACTTTGTCCGGCGAGTTCCTCCAGGTCAACAAGTACCTGTGTCTGGAGCTCAAGAAGCTGGGGCTCTGGAATGAAGAGATGCGCGCGCGCATCATGATGGCCGAGGGCTCCATTCAGGACATCGCGGAGATTCCCGAGCACATCCGGGCGACCTACCGCACCGTCTGGGAGATTCCGATGCGTTCGCTCATCGACATGGCCGCCGACCGCGGCGCATTTATTGATCAGTCCCAGTCCCTGAACCTCTTCATGGAAAGCCCCAACATCGGCAAACTGTCGTCGATGTACATGTACGCGTGGAAGAAGGGACTCAAGACGTCCTATTACCTGCGCTCGCGCCCGGCGACCAAGATCGCCAAGACCACCGTCGCCGCCTCGGCCGTTCAGACGGCGCCGACGCCCGTTCCGCTCGTCGCGGACGCGGCGGCCGTCGCCTGCTCCTTGGAGAATCCGGAGAGCTGCGAAGCCTGCCAGTAAAATAACACGCAACGGGCGGGAACCTTCGGGTTCCCGCCCGTCGATTTTGGTGTATCCTTACAGATGCGGCTTTTTCTTCCCGGAGATTCTCCATGATCCTGAATCCAGGTTTCAACCTGACCCTTCGTCCGATGAAATACCCCGTGTTCTTCGAGATGTACAAGGCCGCGATCAAGAACACCTGGACGGTCGAGGAGGTGGACTTCTCCCACGACGTGTCCGACCTCAAGGCCCGCCTCACCCCCGCCGAGCGCCACCTAATCCACCGGCTCGTCGCGTTCTTCGCGACCGGCGATTCGATCGTCAGCAACAATCTCGTCCTCAACCTCTACAAGCACGTCAACTCCCCCGAGGCGCGCATGTACCTGTCGCGCCAGCTTTTCGAGGAAGCCGTCCACGTCGAGTTCTACCTGACCTTGCTCGACACCTACATCCCCGACCACGGCGAACGCGAGAAGGCCTTCGCCGCGATCGAGAACATCCCCTCGATCAAGCGCAAGGGCGACTTCATGCTCAAGTGGATCGATTCGATCAACACGCTCGACCGCACCGAGACGCAGGAACAAAAACGCCAGTTCATGATGAACTTGATTTGTTTCGCTTCGTGCGTTGAAGGCTTGTTCTTTTTCGCCGCTTTCGCCTATGTTTACTTCCTGAGATCGAAAGGACTGCTCAACGGCTTGGCGGGCGGCACCAATTGGGTTTTTCGGGATGAGTCCATGCACATCGCCGCCGCCATGGAGATCATCAAGACCGCGCGAGCCGAGGACCCGACCCTCTTCACGCCCAAGATGGAGCAGGATGTCGTCGAGATGATGAAAGAGGCCATCGACTGCGAGATGGACTTCGCTTCGGACCTTCTCGGCCAGGGCATCGCCGGCCTCTCGGCCAACGGCATGCGCCAATACCTCCAGTGCGTCGCCGACCAGCGCCTCGCCAACCTCGGCATCAGGCCCGTGTACGGCTCCAAAAACCCCTTCAACTTCATGGAACTCCAGGATGTGCAGGAGCTCGCCAACTTCTTCGAGCGCCGCGTGTCCGCGTATCAGACCGGCGTGACCGGCGCGGTCGCCTTCAGCGAAGAGTTCTAGACGCGGACTGTTTCCGCTTCAGGCCCACCTGGGCCTTGTTACTCTTGTAACGAATTCCTAGACTCCGGAGGTCGGCAGGCGTTCCCCGGAGGCAGTCCCCCATGTTAACAGCATTTTTCGCCGCGCTCGGCATTACGGGCGACCTGGCGTTCGCGCTCGCGGCTCTCCTCGTCTTCGCGGCGTTCGTCTTCGTCTACAACTCGATCGTGGTCGTCGGCGGCACGCAGATCGCCGTGCTCGAGCGGCGTTGGCTCGGCACCTCGATGCCCGAGGGCCGCGTCGTCGCGATGGCCAACGAGGTCGGCATTCAGGCGCGCATCCTCGGCCCGGGCCTGCATCTATTAATCCCCTTCTTGTATAGAACGGAAAAGGCGCCGATGATGGTGGTCGCGGAAAATGAAGTGGGTCTTGTCGAATCCATCGACGGCGCGCCGGTCCCTCCGGGACGGATCTTCGGCAAGGCGCTCGGAAACCACAACCTGTTCCAGGACGGCGAGGCCTTCTTGACCGGCGGCGGCGAGAAGGGGCCGCAGGTGCAGATACTGCCCCCCGGGACCTACCGGGTCAACCCGTATTTGTTCAAGATCGTCAAGCGCCCGGCCCTGCGCATCACGAACAACAAGATCGGCGTCGTCGTCGCCACGGACGGCCAGCCCATGACGCCGGGCCGCCTCCTCGGACGCAGCGTAAAGGGCCACGAGAGCTTCCAGAATGGCCAGGCTTTCCTTGAACAGGGAGGGCAAAAAGGGCCGCAGATCGACATTCTCCTGCCCGGATCCTACCGCGTCAACACCGCCATGTTCTCCGTCGAGATGCGCGAGGCCGTCGTGATCCCGGCGCAGAAGGTCGGCATGGTCACCGCCAAGGACGGCGAGCCGCTGCCCCCCTCCGAATACGTCGCCAAGTCCGTCGCGGGCCACAAGGATTTTCAAGACGGCGCCGCTTTCCTCGCGGCCTCCGGCCAGCGCGGACCCCAGCTCGATTTCTTGAAACCCGGAACTTACTACGTGAACCCGCTGATGTTCGACGCGGCCTTCGACGAGGTTCTCCAGGTGGCGCGCGGCGAGGTCTCGGTCATCGTCTCCAACATCGGCAAGGATCCGGCCGGCATCGGCGCGGTCGCCGGCTCGGCCAACGCCAAGCCCGAGGACCGTCTCAAGGACGGCATCGAGCGCTACGTCGTCGACGCGGGCTACCGCGGCATCCAGCGCGAGGTCCTCGGCCCCGGCACCTACTACCTCAACAAGCTCGCCTACACGCCGCACATCATCCCCACGACCAACATCACCATCGACTGGGCCGAGGAGAAGTCCCCGACCCGCGGCGAGCGCGCCTTCAACCCGCTCTCGATCGTTTCGAAGGACGGCTTCCAAATGACGGTCGAGGTCAAGGTGATCCTGCGCGTCCTGCCCGAGCAGGCGCCGCACATGGTCGCGCGCATCGGCACCATCGACAACTTGATCGAGCACGTCGTGCATCCGCTCATCGACTCGTCCTTCCGCAACCAGTCCTCCTCCTCGGAGGCCATGAAGTTCATGCAGGACCGCCACGAGGAGCAGCGCAAGGCCGAGGAGCATATCGTCGCCGAGCTGCGGCGCTATCACGTCGAGTGCGTGTCCGTGCTGATCTGCCAGATCGTGCTTCCCGAGCGGCTGATGCAGACGCTCACCAACAAGGTCGTCGCCGCCCAGCAGATGTCGATGTTCGACTCCCAGCAGGAGGCCGAGGCCCGGCGCCGCGAGATGGAGAAGACCAAGGCGCAGGCCGACCTCCAGCCGAATTTGGTCAAGGCCGAGATCGACGTGCAGATCGCGACCCAGGCGAAGCAGTCCCTGATCACCGGCGCCGAGGGCCGCAGCCAGGCCACACGGCTCGAGCAGGAAGGCATCGCGGCCGGCATTTCGGCCGTCGGCAAGGCCGAAGGCGAAAAGATTCTCGCCATCGGCAACGCGACCGCAGAGGCCTACATGCGCCAGTCGGCCGCGGTCGGCCAGGGGCCGTTGGCCATGATCGAGGTCATGAAGCGCGTCTCCGACGGCAAGATCAAGATCACGCCCGACATCATGGTCTCGGGCGGCGGCCACAACGGCGACGGCGCCTCGTCCAATATGCTCGCGGCCTTCATGGCGAGCCTGATGGGCTCGGGCATGAAGCTCGTCCCGCAGGATTCGGGCACGCCGCCGCCGAAGAAAAGTTAGACGCCCTTGGCGACGATACTTGACTAAATTTGTCAGGTATTGTAAACTTGCTTATGCCCGTCACGGCCGCCCGCGACTTTGACACCATCAAGGTCGGGAACACCCCCCTGCTCGATGTCTCTTTCGCCTTTCCAGAGCTTGGCGATAAGGTAAAAGTCGTCGCCAAAGCCGAATGGGCCAATCCGGGCGGATCCGTCAAAGACCGCGCGGGCTATTACATCATCAAAGACGCTCTCGACACGGGCAAGCTCAACGGCAACAAAATTTTGCTCGACTCCTCCTCCGGCAACACCGGCATCGCCTACGCGTGGCTGGGCGCGCGCCTGGGTGTCAAGGTGACGCTCGCCGTCCCGGGCTCGATCGCCAAAAACCGGCGCGCGATTTTGGAAGCCTACGGCGCCGAACTCCTGTTCACCGACCCGCTCGAGGGCTCCGACGGCGCCATCCGCGAGGTCCGGCTCATGATGAAGGCCGAGCCCGACCGCTTCTGGTACGCCGACCAGTACTCCAACCCGATGACCTGGCGCGCGCACTACGAAACGACGGGCCCGGAGATTTTCGCGCAAACCGAGGGCACAGTCACGCACTTCGTGGCGGGGCTCGGCACGAGCGGCACCTTCGTCGGCGCGGGACGCCGTCTGCGCGAGATGAAAAATGCCATTCGTTTGATTTCCATGGAACCGGACGGTCCTCTGCACGGGCTTGAAGGTCTCAAACATATGGAAACCTCGATCATCCCGAAGATCTACGACGACAGCGTGGCCGACAGCCGCATTCAAATAGCGACCGAAGAAGCGCTTGAGACCGCGCGGACCTTGGCGCGCGGCGCCGGCATTCTCCTGGGACCTTCCGGCGGAGCGAATCTCGCGGCGGCCGTCCGGCTCGGACGGGACCTCGCGGCGCAGGGACGCGCGGCGGTCATCGCCACCGTGTTCTGCGACTCCGGCGAGCGCTACCTGGGCGAGCGGTACTGGGCGCCATGAGCCTGCGTCTCAACCGGGCCGTGGAGCAGATCGCGGTGGAAACCTGCCAGAAGGCCTTCCCCGAAGAGGGCTGCGGCCTGCTCATCGGCCCGGTCCCGGAGGATTTCGACAAGCCCGGCCGCGCGCTCGAGGTGGACGAGGCCCGGCCCCTGCCCAACGGCTGGGACGCTTCCGCCAAGAATAATCGATATTTGATCGATCCGAAGGTCCTCGCCGGCGTGGAGGCGGAGCTGTCCGGGACGGGCCGCGGGGTCGTCGGCTTCTTCCACTCCCACCCGCAGGTGCCAGCCTGGCCTTCGCCGTTCGACCTGACGATGGCGATGCCGTGCTGCAGCTACTGGATACTGGAAGTGCGTGATGGTAAGGCCGTCGACTCGAGATCGTGGCAACGGACCGAAGACGGAAGGTCGTTCGTTGAAGAAGAAATCTTACTGGAAGGTTAATGTATGAGCATTGAAATCAGATTGCCAACAGCTTTACGAGCTTTTGCGGATAAGCAGGAAAAAATTGCCGTTGACGCGAAAACCGTCGGAGATGCCCTGGAACAGCTATTTTCCAGACATGAGCGCCTACGGCAACAATTAATGTCTCCCGACGGAAAACTTCGATCCTTCGTCAATGTGTATGTGAACGACGACGACGCCCGCGACAAGCAGGGCCTCGCCACCGCGGTCAAAGAGGGCGACACGGTCTTGATCGTGCCCGCGATCGCCGGCGGCTCGGCCGTCGCCGAGCAGGAGCTGACCAAGGCCGAGCTGGCGCGATACCACCGCCATCTCATCATGCCCGAGGTCGGGCCCGAGGGCCAGAAAAAGCTGAAAAATTCATCGGTGCTGTGCGTCGGCGCGGGCGGGCTCGGCTCGCCGCTGGCTTTATACCTCGCGGCCGCCGGCGTGGGACGCATCGGGATCGTTGACTTCGACACGGTGGACGAGTCAAATCTGCAGCGGCAAATTCTTCACGACACGGCTTCGGTCGGATCGTCGAAGCTGAAGTCGGCCGAAAAACGGCTGAAGGGCCTCAATCCTCACATCAATGTAGAACTTCATGAGGTACGACTGAGCTCCGCGAATGCTGTTGAACTTTTCAAAAAATACGATGTGATCGCGGACGGCACGGACAATTTCGCTACGCGCTATCTTGTCAACGACGCCTGCGTGTTGACCGGTCGTCCCAACGCGTACGGCTCCATCTTCCGGTTCGAGGGCCAGCTCTCCGTCTTCGGCCTCAAAGACGGCCCCTGCTACCGCTGCCTCTACCCCGAGCCCCCGCCTCCCGGCCTGGTGCCCTCCTGCGCGGAGGCCGGCGTGCTCGGCGTGCTGCCCGGCGTCATCGGCACCATGCAGGCCATCGAAGCCCTCAAGCTCATCCTCGGAATCGGCCGCCCGCTCTCCGGCCGGCTGATGCTCTACGACGCCCTCGAGCAAAGCTGGCGCACGCTCAAGGTGAAGAAAAATTCGGCTTGTCCCGTGTGTTCTGAAAATCCGACAATCAAGGCGCCCATCGATTATGAGGCCTTCTGCGGCCTCAAGGAGAAAGCCGCCGTGACCATACCCGAGATATCCGTTCAGGACTTGAAGGCCAAGATCGATAAGAAAGAGAAGTTCGTCCTGCTCGATGTCCGCGAGCCCCACGAATACGAGATCGCAAAAATCACGGGCTCAACCTTGATTCCTCTCGGCAAGCTGCCCGAGAGGCTTGGGGAGCTCGACCCAAAGGCAAAGATGATCGTGCACTGCAAAATGGGCGGCCGCTCGGCGAAGGCCGTGCAGTTCCTGCGCGAGAAGGGCTTCGACGCGACCAACGTCACGGGCGGCATCAACGCCTGGTCCGAGGCGATCGACCCGTCCGTGCCCCAGTACTGAGATGAGCGTTCTCCGGCGCGCGGCCTACGCGGCTTTGGCTTTCATCTACTCAGGCTGCACCGTGATGCCGGAGATTTCCGTCCAAGAGCTGAAAGTCCGGCGCGACCGCAAGGACAAGTTCGTCCTCCTCGACGTCCGCGAGCCCAAAGAGTTCGCGATCGCCAAAATCGAGGGCTCGACCTTGATTCCGCTGGGCGACCTGCCCACGCGTCTGCATGAGCTCGACAAGAACGCCCGGCTGGTCGTCCACTGCAAGTCGGGCGTGCGCTCGGCGAAGGCCGTGAAGCTCCTGCGCGAGAAGGGTTTCGACGCGGTCAACCTCGCGGGCGGCATCGACGCCTGGTCGGAGCTGATCGACCCATCGGTGCCGCGGTACTGACTGAGCCGTGCCCGAGCTTCCCGAGGTCGAAACCGTCCGGCGGGTCCTTCAAGAACGCTACGCTGGCCGGACCATCACGACCGTTTCCCTCGGCAAGCCCACCTTCTACCGCGCGCCGCCGCTCGCGGCGATCAAGCGTCTGACGGGCGGCGTCATCGCCGCCTTTAGACGCCGGGGCAAGTACCTGATCGTCGCCATCGAGGGCCGCGGCGATGTGATCTTTCATCTCGGCATGTCCGGCCGCATCACCGTCGGCGGCGACTTACACCCGCACGTCCGCTTCTCGATGTTGATTGGGACCGAGGCCGTGCGCTTCCACGACTCGCGCCGCTTCGGACGGGTCGGCTGCCTCCTGCCGGCGCTCGGGCCGGAGCCGATGGACGCCGAGTTTACAACCGATTATCTATGGAGCATACTGCGCAAGCGCACCGCCCCCGTGAAGGCATTGATCATGGACCAGAAGCTGATCGCGGGGTTGGGCAACATCTACGCGACGGAGGCACTGCACGCCGCGAAGATACGGCCGGGACGCGCGGGGAAATCTTTGTCGCGGGCCGAAGCAGACAAGCTGAAGGAGACATGCCGCAGCATCCTGATCCGCGGCGTGGAGGCCGGAGGCGCCACGCTCGACGACGAGGCGTTCCTCGATCCGCTCGGCCGCCCGGGCCGCATGCAGATGGGCGTGATGGTCTACGGACGCGATGCCTGCGGGAACTGCGGCGGGGCCGTCATCGGCACGCGCAAGAACATCGGCGGGCGGGCGAGCGCCTACTGCCCAGCCTGCCAGCGCTGACCCTGTCTATTATCGCCGGCCGCGAAGTGCGTTGACCACGGTCGACTTCGCCGCGCGCGCTCTCAACGGAGACGCCTGGCGCCGTTCATAAAGATACATCGCGGTCAAAATCGCGGCTGGAATGGCGGCTAAAAGGGTGAAGGTCATGGGGGTGTCTCCGGGAAGGTCTGGCGTCAACGGAGGATAGCCCCGGGAGCCGTTTCCGTCAAGCCCCGGCAACTCGCAGCGGTGCAAGTTCAATCAGAACGGAGAAAATCAGCAAGTTCGGAGCGGCGCACGGCCTCGTGAAAGCGCTCGACGCTCGCCGCGGTCTCATCCGCGGACGGGATGACGAGCTTCTCGGCCTTGCGGCGTTTGGGCTTGAAGCCGCGCCGCGTCTCGTGGCGGCGTCGCCAGGCCGACACCGCCGGGGGCACGGCCAGAAACGCGATCGGGAAGACGAGCGCTGCGGCCGCAAGCAGGACAAGAAAGCTTTCCACCTTCCCAGGATAAAACCCGCCGGACTCCTCCGTCAAGGGCCCCCCCTTGACAAAAGCGCGTCTCGGTGTTAGAATACTAGTGTACTAGTTCACTGATACACATAATGATCCAAGTCGATTCCCTGTCGCCCACGCCCCTCAACGAGCAGATCAAAGCCGGCCTGCGCGGTCTCATCGCCCGCGGCGTCCTCAAACCCGGCGAGCCCGCGCCCACGATCCGCCCGCTGGCCGAGGCGCTCAAGGTCAACCCGAACACGGTGGCGCGCGCGATCCGCGAGCTCGTGCTCGAGGGCGTGCTTGAGACCAAGCGCGGGGAGGGCACGGTGATCGCCGCCGCCGCCCCCCGCAAGGCCGCGCTCGGCCTGGCCGAAATTCGGGACGGCGTGCGCGAGGCCTTGCGTCAGGCCCGGCGCGGCGGGCTTGCCTGGGACGACATCGCGCTCCTGGTGCGCCGCGCGGAAAAGGAGGACATATGAACGCCCTGTCATTTCATGACGTCGTGCGCACTCTCGGCGGACGCCGCGTGCTCGACGGCGCGTCGGGCGGCGCCGACCAGGGGAAAGTGATCGGACTGCTCGGACGCAACGGCGAGGGCAAGACGACTTTGTTCAAGATTTTGCTCGACCTGCTCGCCGCCGACTCGGGCACGGTGTCGGTCCTGGGCAAACGCCCCGACGGCACGGGCGCCGTGCGCCAACTCGCGGGCTACATTCCCGAACGCCCTGTCTTCCATTCCTTCATGAGCGTGGCCGAGGTCCTCGCGCTGCGCGCCAGCCTCTTCCATAAATGGGACGCGGCGCGCGCCGCGGGGCTGTGCAAACGGCTCGGCCTCAATCCCGAAACCCGCCTCGAGGGTGCGAGCAAGGGTACGCTCGGCAAGCTCGCCTGGGTGTGCGCGTCCGCGCACGATCCGGCCCTGTATCTGCTCGATGAACCGACCTCCGGGCTCGACGCGCTCGTGCGCGAAGAAGTTCTATCCGGTCTCGTCTCCGAGTTAGGCGAGGCGGGCAAGACGGTGCTCGTGACGAGCCACCGCATGGACGAGCTCGCGGGACTTCTCGATGAGGTCTGGGTCATGGCCGGCGGAAGAATCGTCGCGGTCCATTCTCTCGACGCGCTGCGCGCCGAGGCCTGCGTCGTGTCCGGGCGCCTGCGTTCGCCCGACGCGCCCCCCGCCGTGCCCGGCGCGATCGCGCTCGGCGGCGAAGGCCTCGCGCGCTCGTGGGCCGTTCTCGACCGGCCGGTCCGCGAGCGCCTGCTCGGCTGCGGCGCGCTCGAATCCGTCTCAGTCGAGTCTTTGCCGCTCGACCGCGCGTTCTCCCATCTGCTGGCGCTTAAAGGAGGCGAACTGCGATGAATTTTCCCCTGCTGAACCTCGAACTTCGGAAAAACCGCCTGTCGGCCGCGAGCATCGCCGCCGCGTTCTTCGTGACTTTGCCCGTCGCCCGCCTCGTCGCGAGCGCCACGGGCATGGAATCGGCCAACGCGCTCGCGACGATCCTGATCGCCTGGACCTTCGTCGGCCTACCGTTTGCCGCGGCGCTCATCGGAGCGACCGCCGGCGCCGGAACGGCGGCCGACGAGGCCGCGGCCATGGAGGCGCTCCTGCCCGTGCCGTCGGCGCGGCGCGCGGCCGCGTCGCTCGCGGCGGCGGCCGTCTTGCTAGCGCTCACGGCCGCCCTCCTGTTGACGGCGGCGGGCCTCGGAAACGTCCTGGCCCCGCTGCTCGTGCCTCCGGACAAGGCCTTCAACTGGGGCCGGCCGTTCTGGCAGAACATGCCCATCACCTGTTTCTTCGCCTGCCTGGTCGCCGACACCCTCGCCGCTTCCTGGACGCTGGCTTACCTCATCCGCCACGGCGTCGCCGGCGGCCTGCTCGGCCCGCTTCTCGTGGTCCTCGAGATTTTCGGTGTCGGGATCTGCCTTGGGTTTCGCATCGAGCACTCCGAATGGGTCTCGCCCTTGGCCGGGCATGAGATGGCCCTCATGTGCTTCCTCGTTTTCGTCAAGCTTCTCGCCGTGCCCGCGGCAGCGCGTCTCGAGCGCCGTCCGCGGCCCGCCGCGCGCGTCGCAGCACTTCCCGTCGCCGCCCTGTGCGCTGGCCCGCTCGCGGCCTGGCTGATGGCGGGCTGGCTCGCCTACGGCGTAGATGGCCGCGTGCGCCTCGCGGAGCCCGCCCTCTCCTTCTCTTATCAGTCCTGGTACGAGGACGCCTCGCCCGAGCCGGCGGCGCTCGCGGCGTCGGGCAGAGCCGCGGCCGTGACGACCGTGCGCGGCGGCGTCCTCCTCGCCGGAAAAGACGGCCTGCGGACTATGGTGCCCGAGGAGAAATCGGGGATCGTCGACCTGCTCTTCCGCCCGTTCGACCGCGCCCGACTGTACGGCGTGCTGCGCGACGGACGCGGGCGGCTCTGGGCCCAGCGCTTCACCTTGCTCGACAACGAGGTCTGGCGGGAAGCGGACGGCGTGATGGTTCTCGGCCGCCGCGCGCTGCGCAACGACTGGAGCGGCCTGCGCCTGCTCAGCCGTCGAGTCGTCATCGACCGCTACGTGACCGACCCGAAGTCGGGCTCCAGCACGTCGGTCTACGCCTCCGGCGAGGACTATGTCCGTCTCGGGAACAAGGCGCCGGTCGACGCGGGGCTGAGCGGCGGCATCGCCGCCGGCGAGAAGACGGCCGGCGTCGCCCGCGTCGCCTGCGACGGCCTGTGCCTGCGCGGCGGCTCGCGGACCTGGCGCCTTCCAGGCAAAGCCCTTTCGGCCGGCGCGGTCTTTCCCCATTGGGCCGGAGGCAGATCCGCCTACCTGATCCCGTACGCGGACGCCCGCGGCTCGGCCGCGGCTCTGTGCCGCGAGAATGGAACCGTGGAAATCGCCTGGCGCATCGGCCCGCAGCGCGAGCGCGGCGACTTTTTCGGCCTGCCCGATGGGACGCTCTACACGCGCGAACCGGGAGACACTCTCGGCCTCATCGGCGCGGACGGGCGCGTGTCGTCCTTCCGCTACGGGCGGCTGCGGCCCAAAGGCGCGCCGCTCGACGCTCGCCCCGCGCTCGTGCGCCGCGCCGGCGGCCGCTCTTGGCTGATCTGGGCCGGCCGCCTGATCGAGGCCCGCGACGACGGGACTTTCGTATCCGAGCGCACCCTACCCGGGCTCGAGGACTTCCGTGCGCTCGATGCCGGCCTGCTCTTTGACGACGGCCGCGCGCTGCGCTTCCTCGGCTGGGACGGGGCGTCGCGCCGTCTCGAAAAACCCCGTATGTAAGCCCCGCGCATCCTCTCCATGTTCAAGAGGAATTGCTAGAATGACGCGCTGTGGGCCACGTCTTCATCAGCCATTCCGCCGAGGACCAGGAAACCGTGGTCGCGCTGGCCGCCGGGCTTCAGGCGGCCGGATTTGCGACCTGGTACTATGAGCGCGACAGCTTGCCGGGCGGCTCCTATCTGCTCCAGACCGCGCGTGCCGTGCAGGACGCGGCGGTCGTCATCCTCCTGATCTCGAAGACGTCGATCAAGTCCGAGCAGGTCACGCGCGAGGTGGTGCGCGGGGCCGAATCGAGAAAGCGCTTCATCCCGATCCTCTGCGGCATCACCCATGCCGAGTTCCAGGAGCAGCAGGACGAGTGGCGCGAAGCCTTGGGTGCGACGGTCACCTTGCCCCTTCCGGCAGGAGGCGCGGCAGCGATCGTCCCGAAACTCGTGTCCGCGCTTAAGGCCTGGGGCGTCGCTCCGGGCGCCGCCGCGCCTCCTCATGCGCCGGTTGCCGCTTCGGCCGCGCCGAAAACGCCGCGGGTTGCGATTGGGGCGGCTGCGCTGGTCCTTCTTGGTATCGGAGCCGCTGTCGTCCTGCGCCGGCCCGCGCTCTGAAGCTCGACAGCGAAAACGGCGAAAAGAATCGCGAGGCGGCCGTCCTGATCAACCTCGGCCTGGTCTATCACGATCTTGGCGACGACGCAACGGCGCTCGAGCACTTCACGCGGGCCGCGAAGCTCGGCCAGGAGATCGGTGATCGCAGGTCCGTCTGCGACGCCGACAACAACCTCGGCATGATCTACGAAGCTCAGGCGGAGTACTCGAAGGCTCGCGACGACTACGCGCGCTCGCTCAGGATCGCCCGAGACGCCGGCATGCCGACCCGCATTCAAGAACTCAACATTGCCGGCGTTGACCTGGCCGAGGGCAAGCTCCCGCAAGCTCTGGCGGTCTTTTCCCGGTTGAAGGATCCTCTGCGCCTGGGCTTCTACCATCTGCTGTCGGGCCATGGCGAGGAGGCCAAGACCTATTTCGAAAAGGCTCTGGCAGAGGGTCGACGAAAGCGTCATGCGGAGATCGCGATCGGAGCAAGCCTCGGACTAGGCCTCGTTCTCGAGCGTCAAGGCGACCCCGCGGGCGCCCGCGCGGCCCTCGACGAGGCGATCGCGGGCATCGAAGGCCAGCGTGAGAAGCTGGGCACCGGCTCAAGAAGCCGGTTTCTTTCGGGGAAGATAGGCTCTTTCTCTCGCATCGAGGCCTACGAAGCCCGCGCGCGCGTCGCCAGCGGACCGGCTGACGGCTTTTACTGGGCGGAGAACACCAAGGCCCGCGTCTTGATCGAGACGCTGGCCTTGGCCGGACGCGGCGGCGCGGCCCTGCTTCCGGCCGATTTTGCCGAACAGGAATCGCGGCTGACCCTAAAGATCGCTTCGCTGCGCAACCAGGACGAAGCCGCATTTCAGAATAAGAATCAGTCCCGTCTCCAGGAGCTGGCTCCTGAACTCGAATCAGCGTCCAAGGAACGCTCGCCGTTCATCTTGATGGGCGAATAGGCTGGGAACTTATTTTTGCGCGGCCCCCGCGCGCGGGACGCCGGCCGCCCTGGCCGGAGCCGCGTCTCTCGGAACAGCGGCCGTTTCCTTCGACGGCGGTGGACCTCTGAAACCCTGGGTATGCCATTGAACAGGACGTTCCATCGGATTGTTCAGAGGTCACTTTCCCGACATGTCGGCGCTGCCTCACGGGGTTTTAATTTTGCCCGCGATATCGGGAGCCAACTGCTGAAAGTGTTTGAGGTTCCATGTATAGATGGTGTCAGCCTTCGCCTTGAGCGCACACTGCAGCAACAGCGCGTCATAGATGCGCCCACCCAAAATTCGTTTTTCAGCGGTTCGTTCAATCGTCGCAAAATATTCCACCGCATCGAGCACAATCAGGGACAACCGCGAGCGCACATCCTGAAGGAACAGCATCGCTTGCTCGGGAGCGATCATCGGCTTCAGAGGCAAGCTCGTGAGGGTTGAGTAAAGCTCCGCGAGCGTGTGCGCCCCGCATGAGGATTTCTTCTTGCTGGCGCCGGCAAAGGCCTTTGCGCTGGCCGCATGGTGGGGATGATCGCCCAAAAAAGCGGCAACCAGGACCGAACTGTCGAAGAACTCCTTCATCCGCCAATCCTGAGATTGCGTTCTTCGCGGCCTTTATCGATCCAATCGGGAATAGCGATATCCTTGAGAGAACGCCCCGTGCGGTACACCCAGAAACCTTGCTCTTTTCGAAGGGGCGCGGTTTCCTGAACCGGCCGCAGTGTGATCGCGTCGCCCGAACTCTCCAGCTGCAAGCTGTCACCCGCGGCCAAGTGGAGTTCATCCCGAAGCTGCTTGGGTATCACGATGCGGCCAGCTTTGTCAATTGTGAGCTTTGTCGTCATAATGGTATTATACAATGGTATTAACCATTTGTCAATACCATTACACTTCCTCCAAGACTTAGGCATCACGCTTGAGCGTATTCTCCTGCCTCGGGATTCTCCAATCAGCTTGGCCATCCGCCGAGAGTCTAACAAATTGTGTTTTCTCCTCTATGTGCAAGCGCGACATTGACAATCCGCGGCGCGCGGCCTATGCTTGGACGATGCTCCTCCCCGGCGCGCTGGTGCTGGCCTGTCTCGCAATGCCCGGGGCCGCGCAGGAGACCAAGTTTCAGTCTCTCGAAGTGCAGCCGGGCGATACGCTTTGGGCCATCGCCAGCCGCTACCTGAAAGACCCCGCGCAGTGGAGCGAGATCGCGCGCTACAATCCCCAGATCGGCTCCGATCCGACGGTCGTCCTTCCCGGCATGAAAATCCGCGTGCCGGTGGGGATACTGAAGCCGTCCGCGCGCGCGGCCGAGCTCACCTTCTTCGAGGAGCGCGTCGAGCATCGCGCGCAGACGGTCGGCGACTGGCAGCCGGCCAAGCTCCACATGCCCCTATTCCCCGGCAATTGGCTCAAGACCGGCTCCATGTCGCGGGCCCGCATCAAATTCCCATACGGCGAGGTTCTCAATCTCGAGTCCAACTCCCTAGTCGTCATCGACCCGCCCAACAGCGAGGGAAAATCCGATCTGAAGCTGGTGGAAGGCAAGCTCAAGGCGCGCAACTTGAAGATGCAGTCGCGCGACGTCGCCATCGTGCCGCGCAGCAAGGACGCCGTCTTCGAGATGTCGGTCGAGGAGGGAAAAGTGAAGATCGACATCTACGCGGGCCGAGCCGAGGTCAGCGCCAACGGCGCGACGGTGCCGGTCGTCGGGGGGCAGAGCGTGGACATTCCCGAGGGTCTCGCCCCGCGCCCCCCCACGGCATTCACCGCTCCCGACCTGATGACGCGCACGGCCATCGGCAAACACCAGGCGGCGCAGACGGCGGAGGCCGTGACGACCGACATCGGGGAGATGGAGGTGGACCTCAAGAACCTCCCCGTGGGCGTGGCCATCGCCGGGTTCCGGCTGCAGGCCTCCAAAACCGAGGATTTCGCCGAGATCGTGCTGGAACGCGTCTTCGAACCGGAGGAGCGGGTCACGGTGAAGAACTTGCCTCTCGCGTCCGGGGTCTATTGGTGGCGCGTGGCCCCCATAGACCTGCTCGGCGTCTCGGGAAAGTTCTCCAAGCCCAAACGCTCGGCGCTGCGCTGACCGGGCCGTCGGTCCCTCCCCGGCTTGGGCCCAATGGCTCATGACTCGGGGCCGCCAGATGGTCATAATCATAAGATGAGAATAATCGTCTTCGCCTCATGTCTGCTGCTCTCGGGCTGCGCCGCCGGCTCGCGCGCCGCGTTGGACGCGGAGCGCGCCCGGACTCAGGCCGCCAGCCTCAAGCGGAAAAGACCCCCCCGGCTGCCCGGAGACGAGTTCCCGACGCGCGCAGCCGAGCTCAAGCTCGGGATTTCGCCGGATCAAGTGCGGGTGGCGTTGGGGGAGCCGCGGCACTCGCGGCGGCTCACCAACCTCGACGGTGTCTTCGACCTATTCGAATACGAGGGCAAGAACCTCCGCTTCAAGAACGCCCGGCTCGTCGAAATCCGGGACGTGCCCTAGCATCGCCGGGAAGTGCGTTCTAGCGCGCGATGGCGGCCAATTCGACGCGCTCTTTTAAATCCGGCGTGCCCGGGGCCAGCTTGAGCGCGATGGCCTCGGGCTTGATCAGGAGGTTGCGGGCGAGCTCCTTGACGCATAAGTCACCGGCGGTCTTGAGGAAGACCGGGTCGTTTCGCACCAGACGGACCGTCAGTTCCAGCTCGATGCCGGGATGATGACGCTGGACCAGCTGGGACGCCTCGCGCAGGATGGCCTTGCCCTCGGGACTCAGTTCCGGACCGGCGCCGGCGCCGAATAAAGCCCGGGGAGAGAGCCAAATGGCGCGCGGCGCGTCCAGGCTCAGCCCCGCCAGCGCGAAGGCGCGCCCCATCGCGGTGCGAACACGGACGCCGTCGCGATAGGTGAGCACCGGCGTGTAGGCGTGGCCCACGGCCAGCCACTGCCCCGCGTCGTCGCGGCCGTCGAATTCGAGCTGCTCGGGGGGCACGCCCTCTCCGGCGAACTTGCGGAACGCCTTGCCCTGGCTGTCGGCCACGACCACGTCCCATTTTCCGTCTTTGGTGAAGCTCGCCTCCACGGCCTGAAGTTCGCGGCGCGGGAACAGCACGCGCACGGGCTCGCCGCGGGAGGCGGCGATGATCCAGTTCGAGGAGGGCGAAGCCGAGAGAGGGCTTTGGGAGAGCCCCGGGGCGAAGGCGGTGGTCTTCGAGAGGTCGGAGGGCAGCCGCGCGCGCACGTTGTCGTCGCCGTCGACGTCCTCCTGCAACGGCTGGTCCAGCTTCAGGGGCAGATCAATGGCCGGCTTCTCGCGCGCGATGGGACGCCGGTCCTCGGCCTGGATGACGACGTCGGGCACGGCTCCGCTGGGCGCGTCGGCGGCTTGCGCCGCCGCGGCCAAAGTCACGATCAGGTAAGCCGAAAGCGGAAGGTGATGATTCCCCATTGCTCCTCCTTGGAACCGGGCGGAAGCGGAACGAAAATAATCTTTTGCAGCGCCTCCATGCATAGATCGTCGAGTTCTTTATAGCCCGAGGTTCTCTCGATGAGCATGCGTTCCTGAACGCGCCCCTCGGGTCCCACGAAGAAACGGATCAGCACGTCGGCCTCGATGCCCTTGGCCTTCGCCCAATCAGGGTACGCGGGCAAAACCATGGAGAGAATTTTTCGTCCGGCCAGCGGCCCGGCGATCGACACGGCTTTATTTGAGCCGGCCGCGGCGATGTCGGCGTTAACGGGCGCGGACGGCGCCGGTGCCTCCGGCAACGCGGCGGTCTTCGGCCGTCCTACGGGACCCTCCGCCAGCGAAATTCCCGTGCCCTTGCTGTAGCCGATCGACGGCCCGCCGCCCGGAAAGCCCGCCGCGCGGCGAACGGGTGCCGCGCCTTCTTTCAGGTCCAGCCCTGACGGAGCCCCCGCCACTCCTGTCCTGGTGGCAGCACCCCGCGGCACGCTCGGCAGGTCGCGCATCCCGGCGCGGGCCGGACCGGTCGTGCCCTCGATGCGGATGGCCGGGCCTGCGGGAACGACGGCGCGCCGTCCGACGGCGTCGAGCGCGATGGTTTTGGGAGCCTCCATGGCGTTGGGCGCCAACTCGCGCGCATTGTTCGTGCGCGCGATTTCACCGATATTAGCGGCCGGGGCTCGCGCCAGCTGCGGAGAATCGATCTTGAGGGAGGGGCTGCGCTGGAGAGCGCCTTTGTCTACGAGTATTTTTGCCGCACTGGGCATTTCACGAAAAATTTCTTTCGGAGCGGAGGGGGCCTCCTGCGGGGACGCGATTTTGGGCAGGGCCATTTTCAGAAAATCGGTGAGGCTGCGAGGCGCCACCTGCAACGGAGCGGCATGCGCGACCTCCACGGGGGCGGGCTTAAGGTCCATGAATTCCACTTCGTGCAGGATCGGGGTCTGCAGCGCCGACTTCGACAGCACCGAGAACAGGTACAGTCCGAGGACCGCCGCGTGCACCGAGACAGCGAAGGCCGCCGAGCCCTGTAGGCGGCGGCTATCGTCGTCCAGAGCCAGGCTCAACGGCGGGCCTGCGCCACTTGCTCGGTGGCCACCGCGTAATGCTTGGCGCCGGCCGCGCGCGCCATGCGCATCGCGTCCAGAGCCTCGGAGTAACGGACGGTTTTGTCGGCGCGGATGATGACATAGCCGTCGCGGCTGTCTTCGACCTTGCCGGTCAGGGCCTTTTCCACCTCGACGCGGCTCATGGTCGCCTCGTTGAGCGCCCAGCGCCCGTCCAAAGTGATGGTGATGGTGACGTTGTCGGTTTCCTTGCCTTCCTTGGTCTTGGCCTTGGGCAATTCGACGGGCAAGGTCGGCTGCATCATCAGCGGGGCGGTCACCATGAAGATGATGACCAGCACCAGGCAAACGTCGACGAGCGGGGTGATGTTGATCCCGGTGATGGGGCCTCTCGGGTCGCCCGAAGAACCGGCCATCAGCGGTTGAGCAGCGCCACGCGCCGCGCCCCCCTCTGTTTGACGGTGTCCAGGATTTCGACCACTTTGCCGACCTCGGCCTTGGGCGTGGCGTCCAAGCTGACCAGCCCGTCCTTGCTCTTCTTGAGCGCGGCCGCCACCGCGTCGCCCAACTCCTCCCACTTCACCGCGCGGCCGTTGACCGTGACGCGGTCTTTTTCGGCGAGCACCACCATCACGTTGTCGGCCAGTGCGGCCTCGCCCTTGGCGGCACCCACTTTGGAACTGGCCACCTCGATGCCCGACTGCATGGCCAGGGGTGCTATCACCATGAAGATGATGACCAGCACCAGGCACACGTCCACCAGCGGCGTCACGTTGATGTCCGTGATCGCAGAGCCGGAGGCGGCGTGCCTAATGTTGTGAGTCATCAATCGGTTGATCGAACCACAAAGACACAAAGAACGGAAGGAGGGGTAACGGCAACGAGCGTTGTTGTTACCCCTTTCTCCGTTTTTCTTTGTGCCTTTGTGCCTTTGTGTCTTTGTGGTTTAAATTTCACAAGTCATGCCATTCCGAGATAGACGAGCAGGCGGATGGAGTTCGCTTCCATGGAGGAGTTGATGTCCTTCACCCGTTTGAGGAAATAGTTGAAGAGCGCCGCCGAGGGGATGGCCACCGCGAGCCCCGCCGCGGTGGCGACCAGCGCCTCCGAGATGCCGGCCGCGACCACCGCCGGGCCGCCGGAGCCCGCGACCGCCAGGTCGTGAAAGGCGCGCACGATGCCGAGCACGGTGCCGAAAAGGCCGATGAAGGGCGTCATGTTGCCCATCGTACCCAGTATCGGCAGATAGTGTTCGAGCCTCGTGCGCTCGTCGATTTGCTGCGCGGTCAAAAGTGCCGCCAGCTCGGACTTGCCCTTGCTGCGCCCGCTCAGCGCGACCTGTGCGAGCGAAGCCACCGGCCCCGGCGTTGCGGCCGCGAGTTTGGACGCCTCGGCGTACTTGCCGCCCTCGATGAGCTTGCGCATGGCCTCCATGAAGCCCTCCACGTCGACCGAGGTGGCGCGATAAAACCACCAGCGCTCGACGGCGAAGGTCAAGGTCAGCAAGGAGCAGCCGATCAGGATGACGAGGGTGAAGCTCTGCTTGAGCATCTCCAGAAAGTGAATCTCAGGCATAGGCTATTTCCCTTCCTTTACGAGGATGATCTCGACGCGCCGGTTCTGCTTTCGGCCGTCTTCCGTGTCGTTAGCGGCGCGCGGCTTGGTGTCCCCGAAGCCGGCGGAGCTCATGCGCTCGGCCTCGATCTTGCCCTTGTCGGTCAGGAACTTCATGATGGCCAGCGCCCTCGCCTTGGAGAGTTCGGTGTTGTTTTTGAACTGCGCGTTGTTGATGTGCATGTTGTCGGCGTGGCCTTCGATGCGAATCTTGCGCTGCGGATAGCGGCGCACGAGATGGTTGGCCTTCATCAACGTCTGGTAGGCGCCGGCCTTGACGGCGTCCTGCCCGGTGTCAAAGAGCACCTCGCTGGCCAACGAGATGACGATGTCCTTGTTGGCGCCCTCGGTGACGGTCAGCGGCAGCTGCATCTCCTGCATGTCGTCGGTCTCCGCGACGACGCTCACCAGCGGCTTGGAGGTGTCGATGGTCAGCTTGACGTCGGGGCTGCGCCCGGTGTTGCCGACCTCGTCGGTCACCTGCAGCACGGCCGCGTGCACGCCGTCGGCGTTGGCCTGGCCGCGGTCGTTCTTGCCGTCCCAGGGGAAGCTGCGCGGCGGGCGGCCGATCCCCGAGAAGTTGCGGGAAATCTTGTCCGCTCCCTGAGACACCGTCAGCTTCCAGCCCGAAATGTCCGAGGCGTCCTTGAAATCGAGCAGGAAGATCGTGTCGTCCTTGACGCCGTCGCCGTTGGGCGAGAACAAGGTCGGGTCGGCCGTCAAAGTGACCGCCGGCGGCGTGTTGTCGATGCGCACGAGCTGCTCGGGGGTGGTCGTCCTGTTGCCCACCTCGTCCTCGGCGAAGAACACGTAATTGTACGCCCCATCCGGGAGAACGCCCGATTCTCGGGCGCGGCCTTTCCAGGCGACCGAAAGCGGCAGGTGGCCGACGCCCGAGGACACGAACACGTCCTCGCGCCGCGTGTCCTGCACGATGATCTTCCAGCCGGCGATGGGACTGGCGTCCTTGTAGTCGGGGATGAACAGCGACTCGTCCTTGACGCCGTCGCCGTTGGGCGAGTATAGGTTTGGGCTGGCCTTGACCGCCAGCACGGGTTTGGTCGTGTCGATGCGGATGCGCTGGGGCACGGTCGTCACCCGGTTGCCCGCCACGTCCACCGTTTCCAGTTCGTAAGAATAGTCGTCATCCGGAAGCTGGCGCTTGTCGTCGCGTTCGCCGCCCCACTGCAGGCTGCCGGGCACGTCGCCGCGGCCCTGGATGGTGCGCTGAGCCGTCTTCGTCTTGTCGATGAGCCGGAAGGTCCACTCCTTGAGCGGGTTGAAGGATGGAGCCTTGAGCATGAAGGTGGCGTGGTCCTTGACGTTGTCCGCGTTGGGCGAGATCGCGGCGAAATCCGACGTGACCACGGGCGTGGGCCGCGTGGCGCCGATGACCACCTTCTGCTCCGGCGTGGCGGAGGCGTTGCCGGCGACGTCCTTGGCCTTCAGCACGTAGACGTAGGGCCCGTCGGGCAGGGGCATGCGGTCGTTGTCGCGCCCGTCCCAGGCGATCTTCGCCGGCACGGATTCCGCCGGGCCGGTGAAGCGGCGGACTTCCTTCCCCTTGGCGTCCTTGAGAGACAGGCTCCAGCTCTCGAGCGGTCCCGCGTCCTGCGCGATCGGCGAGAAGGTCACGGTGTCGAGCACGCCGTCGCCGTTGGGCGAAAACAGCTGCACGTCCGTCGTCACGCTCAGCACCGGCGGCGAGCGGTCGATGCGCAGCTGCTGCTTGGGAGTGGCCGCCTTGTTGCCGGCGATGTCCATGGCCTCGAGCAGGTAGCCGTAAACGCCGTCGAGCACGGGCTGTCCGTTGTCGCCCTCGCCGCCCCAGACGATCTTCGGCAGGGGTTTGGAGCCGGGGTTGCCGGTGATCGTGCGCGCCGTTTTACCCACGTCGTTGAGGATCTTGATCGCCCAGCTTTCGAGCGGATGCGCGTCGTCGGCCCGCACGTTGAAGGTGCCTTGGTCCTGCGCCCCGTCTCCGTTGGGGGAGAGGAGGACCGGCTCCACGCGCAAGGCGAGCAGGGGCGGCGTTGCGTCCACGGAAAGCGGCTGGGGCGTGGTGTTCGCGGTGTTGCCCGCCTTGTCAATCTCGGACAGCACCACCTGGTACTCGCCGTCCGGGATGGGGGCGCGGTTCTCCAGCATCCCATTCCACGGGATGCGCGCGGGAGGATCCTTGACTCCGGTGAAACGATGCACGGGCTTGCCGCTGGAGTTGAGCACCTTCAGTTCCCAGCGCTCCACCGACTCCGGGGAGCCGCTGGCGATGCGGAAATTGACTTCATCCTTGACTCCATCGCCGTTGGGCGAGATGAGCATGGGAACCACCTCGACGGTGGAGACGAGCCCGGCGCGGTTGACCGTGATAGGTTGGGACGCGGTCGTCACGCGATTGCCCGCGAGGTCGTCCACCGTCAGGTCGAAGGTGTACGTCCCATCGGGCACGTCCTCCTCGAAATCGCCGCGGCCGTCCCAGCGCGCCGCGGCGGGAGGCGAGCCCTTGCCGCGCATCGTGCGCACGGCGGCCCCGTCCTTGTCCTTGATGGTGAGCAGCCAGCCGTACAGGCCGTTGGAGTCGGAGGCCGACATCGAGAAGACGGCCTCGTCCTTGGCCCCGTCCCCGTTGGGCGAGAAGAGGGGCAGGTCGACTGCGATCGCGGCCTGCGACGGCACGCGGTCGACGATGAGCGGGGAGGGGGCGATGGCCTGCTGGTTGCCGGCGGGCGTGACCACCTGCATGGTGAAGAGATAGGTGCCGTCCTTGACGAGCCGGCTGCTTAAGTCATGTCCGTCCCATTTAAGCTCCTTGGGGGGCATCCCCTTGCCGCTGAAGGACTGAATGAGCGCTCCGAGCTCATCCTTCCCCGAGCCCGGCTCCTGAATGTCGAGTTTCCAGCTGGAGATGCTGGCCCCCTCCGGAAAAGTGAGTTTAAAGGTTACTTGGTCCTTCACCCCGTCACCGTTTGGTGAAAAGATCAGCGGACCAGCGGCAGCCGAAGGCGCCAGGAGCAGCAGCAGTGCCACGTATATCAAGGTCGTTTCTCCTTTTTCTTCGCCGGCCCGGGGGCCGCGCCCTGAGGGCGCGTGGAGGTCGGAGTGCCGCTGGTGATCTGCACGGAGCCCTGCGTGATGCGGGCGCCGGCGGCCGAAGCGCGCGCGGTTGCCGCCTCCACCCAGTTCTTATCCGGGGAGTGCCGGGCGATGTCGCCGTACGTCATCTGAGCCTCGGCCCAAAGCTCTTTGCGCTCATAGTATTCCCCGAGCTTGGCCAGCGCCGCGAGCCGGTTGGGGTTGGTTTTCAGGGGGCTGGCGGCCGCCGCCTGCAGCTCGACGGCGGACTTGGCTTCGTCCTCGGCGGCGGCATGGACATCGGCCAGGCGCAAGGTCAGCTCCAGGCGGCGGGCGTCGTCGGCCGGGAGCGGATCGCGCAGGCCGCTCAGCAGCTCGACGGCGAGCGGGAACTGGCGATGCTCCTCGTACAAAGCGACCAACTCCAGGGCCGCGTTTGAGCCCTTCGCCTCCTCCGGGTACTTCTTGATGTATTCCCGCATCGCGACCGCCGCCTCGTCCCATTTGCCGAGGCGGCGCAGGGCCAGCGCCATGTTGAACAGGGCCACGGGCGCGTAAGCGCCGGCGCCGTGCTCGGTCACGACTTTCTTGAAGGCCTCGGCGGCGAGCGCGTGCTCCTCGAGCTTGAAGCGCGCCGCACCCAGATGGAACAGCCCGGCCGCCTGGCGCTTTTCGCCGGGATAGTTGGAGGTGAAGCGATCGAAAGCCAACGCGGCGTCTTTATACCGCTTCAGCTGATAGTAGGAGTCGGCGATGAAGAATTCGGCGTCCATCAGCTCCGAACGGCCGGACAGGCGGCCGATCAGCGGTTCCAGATTCGTCACGACCGCCGCGTGATCGCCCTTCTCGTAGAGATGCGCGGCGATGCGAAAGCGCGCGGAGGCGCCCACCGGGCTGTCGGCGCGGGCGTTGGCGATGCGCTCCAGCGCGTCGAGGGCCGCGGCGGTCCCATCGGGTTGATACAGGAGCTGGGTCAGGAAGTCGAGCACCTGCTTCGCCTCCGGGCTATCCGGCGCGGCCGCGATCAAGGACTCGAAAGCGGCGACGGCCTTCATCATGTCCTTGGCGTTGTAGTAGCTCTGGGCGATGCGCATTCGCGCGTAGTTGGCGGCGGGATCCTGCGGGAACTTCTGCAGTATGCGCTCGTAGGTGGCTATGGCCAGTTCGTGCTTGCCGGCGCGGAAATAGGTGTCGGCGGTGGCCCAGGCGGCCTTGGAGGCCTGCGGGCTGTCGGGGAAGGAGGTCTCCACCCGCTCCCACGTCTTGAGCGCCTGGCCGTAATATTCCAGCCGGTAATAGCACCAGCCGGCCTGCAGCGCCGCCTCGACGCCGAGCGCGTGCTTGGGATGCGCCTTCTCGAAAGCCTCGTAGGCCTCGAGCGCTTCCATATATTTCTTCTGATTGAAGCGCGAGGTGCCGGCCTCGAACGCGGCCGCGACGAGGATGTCGTCGGACACCTTCCCGTCGGGCAGGACGGTCTTCGCGGGTGCTACCGGCGGGCGACGGCTCAGCGCGGGCAGGCGCTGCCAGGTCGCGTCGGCCTTGGCGTACTCGCCTTTGGAGAAGTAGGCCCAGGCCGTGCCGTCGACTGCGAGCATCGACTCCGGGGCGGCCGGAAAGGTGGTGAGCACCTCCTTATAAATGTCCAGCGCCTGGTCGTAGAGACGCTGGCGATAATAACCCTCGGCGACGTAGAGCAAGGTGGCCGCCCGCCACGGGTTGAAGGTGGGCTTGGCATGCTTCATGAGATACTGATAGCCGGAGACGAGATTGCTGAAATCCGAGGCCAGCAAATTAGAGCGGCTGAGCAAAGCCAGGGCCACCTCGCGCAGCTCCGTGCGCCGCTCCTCGCCCAGGGGCGCCCCGGGGAGCAGGTCGAGGGCCCGTTGATAGGCCTTGGCCGCGTCTCCATAGCGCTGCTGCGAAACGAACACGTTGCCCAGCATTATGGCGGCGCTGGGCGCCAGCCGATGCGCGGGCTGTTCGTTGATCAAGGTCTTCAGCGCGAGCTCGGCGGCGTTCCATTCGCTCTGGCGCTGATGCGTCCAGCCCTGCTTGAAGCGCGCCGTGCCGCCCAACGCGCCGGGGAAACTGGTCGCCATGTCGGCATAGGCCAGGTTCGCCTCCTTAAGACGGCCTTCGCGCAGGAACGCCTCCCCGATCATGTACAGGCTCGGCTCGGCAAATTCGCTTTTGGCCGCCATCTGCAGCACGCTCGAGAAGCTGCCGCGCGCGGCGAGATAGTCCAAGCGCTCGAACTGGCACAGCCCGATCTTGAACATGGCCGCGGGGCGGTAGGGGCTGCGGGGTGCTAGGCGCAGGAAATCCTCGAAGGAGGACAGCGCCGTGGGATAGTCCTTGGAGACATAGAAGGCCTCGGCCTTGAGATAGCGAGCCAGTTCGACCAAGGGATTGGCCTGGTCGCCGGTCTCGATCTTGCGCAGGCGCTCGACGGCGACCAGAGGGCGCCCGAGCTTGATCTGAGCGCGCGCCGCGTAAAGATGGGCGAAGGGCTCATCGAGCTTTTCCAAGTAGCGCAGCGAGTCAGAGGAATTTCCCACTTCAAAAAGGGCCACGCCGTACACCAAGGCGAAGCGCGGGTCGTCGCCGAAAGCCGGGTGCTCGCCGAGGGCGCCGCGCAATTCTGAGAAGGCCTCGGGAGCCTTGTTCAGCGCCAGCAAAGCGCGGCCCTGCAGCAGCCGCGCCTCGGCGCGCACCGGGCCGCCCGGCGAATCGGCGTACACGCGCGCCGCCGCCTCGCGCGACTCGGCGTAGCGCTTCAAGTTGAACTCGACCTCCGCCAGGCGCAGGCCCACCGCCGTCGCGAGATGGTCTCCGCGCGCGATGCCTTTCAGGGCTTTTTGGAACTCGCCGCTCGCTTCAGACAGGGCGGCGTCGGCCGAGGCGCCGGTCTCGGCTATCTTGATCGCCTGCCGGTACAGCGACTCCGCGTACATCGCCTGGGCCTCGGACGCGCGCAGGTCCTTGCCGTGCTTGTCCGTGAACTCGCGGTAGCTCTTGGCCGCGGCGCCATGGTTGCCGCTTTCGAACAATATCCCGGCCGTACGGAACTGCTCGCGCGCGGGCGAGTCGGCATTGGTGAACTCGTCGGGCAAAGAGCGCGCGGCGGAGGCGCTCAGAAGAATCAGCGCGGCCAGAAAGGCAGAAGTCTTATTAGGATAGAGGGGCATCGGCGTCGCTACCGCGACCTATACAGCGAACTATAGCCCCGCTTCTTTTTTTGCGCAAGCCCCAGTTCACTTTTTGTTTCCCGGGCCCGGCTCAATGCCTCAGGCGCTCGAGCTTCTCCGCGAGATCGGCCATCGCAAACGGCTTGCGCAGAAAGTCCATGGCCCCGAGCTCGAGAGCGTCCTGAACCGTTTCCTCATCCTTGAGCGCGCTCGTCATAAGCACCGGCACGCGCAGGGTCAGGGGCTGGGCGCGGATCCAGCGGCAAAGATCGAGGCCGTTGCCGTCGGGCATCATCACGTCGAGGATGATGATGGCCGGGACCTGCTTGGCCAGCCAGGCGCGGGCCGAGGCCGTGTTCTCGACGACATGGACCTTGTAGCCCAGCGCTTTGACGCCGAGCGTGAACAACTCGCGCATCCCCTCGTCGTCGTCGACGATCAGGGCCCAGTCGGCGTCTTTCACGCGCTCTCCTTGCCGCTGAGCTGCCTGCCTTTCATGAAGTGGGTATTAATGATGCTCAGGCGGTTCTTGGCCTCGTCGAGGAGCGCGCCCAGCTCGCGCCGCTCGGCCTCGTCGAGGCTCTTGCTCTTGGCCAGCCGCTGCCGGCACTGCGTGAGCAGGGCGTCGATCTCGGCGGCGTACGCGTGATCGCGGTAGATGAGCCGGCGCAAGGTTTCCAACATCCGGCCCATCTCGCGCACATATGAGTGCAAGAGGTCCCCCTTCCGCTCGGAAATCTCGATCTCGAGGTTGCCGCGCGCGATCTCCGCCATAGCCGAGCGCATGCGCGTCAGCGGCCCGGCGATCTTATGCGACAGCCATGTTCCGATGACGAAGTTCCCGACGACGAGAGGCACGACGGTCAGAAGGAGAGCTTTGAAGAACGAGGCGGCCTGATCCAAACGCTGCCAGTCGCGGGCCAAAGCCGCGGCCCTCGAGAAGCCCCAGCCGATGAATGCGCCCTCGACCGTGACGAGCGCCAACAGCGCGAGGATCATGGGAAATTGGAGTTCGGGATCGACGTAGTAGCGGCGCCGCACGGGAAGCATTATAACTACTGGACGCCATTAAGCAAGGCCCAGACCGCTTAACCCGAAATTTAACCCGAAATTTCCTTGACGAAACGGGGTTTTGGGGCTATCCTTCCGTCTAAGGACCAGGTATGCCACCCGCCCCATTGTTCTTGAGCGCCGCGAGGATTGAAGCCCTCGCGGCTTTTCGTTCCCGGGAGGAGGACGCCCTCACCTTGCACCTGGCGCTCGACGCGGGCGGGCTGTATCCCTCGACTTTGCACAAGCTCGCCGCCAACGCGCGCCGCGATCCGCGCATGAAGCTGCTCGAGCGCGATCTCGCGCGCATCGAGGCCTTCATCGGCTCGGAGTTCGTGCCCGGCCCGCACCGCATGGCCGCGGTATATTCCTGCGCCAAGCGCGGCCTGTTCGAGACCTTCGCTTTGCCCCAACCCTTCAAAAGCGCCCTCAGCGTCGGCGAGACGCTCGACCTACGCCCGCTCATAGCGCTTGGCGGGCAGTATCATCGCTTCGTGGCACTCCTGCTCGGCCCCCAAAAAGCGCGCTTCATCGAACTGCACATGGGTCAAGCCATCGAGCTTGAGCAAATGGAGGGCGCTTTTAACGGGCTGGACGGCCTCGGCGCCGTGGCCTCACGCACGGCCACGCTCGCCCGCGAGCGGCGGTTTGATCGCCTCATCCTGGGCGCCCCCGCGGCGCTGGAAAGCGCCCTCATTCCTCTGCTCGATCCCGCGCTGCAGAAGGATCTCATCCTCGAACCGGTGTTGAGCGCGGACCGCCCGGTGGCGACCGTGCTCGAGCGTATCCAGCACAACGAGCGCCAGGCCCGCAACGTGCGCGAGAGCGTTTTAGTCCACCGGCTCTTAAACGAGGTCGGCCAGGGCGGTGCCGTGACCGGACTCGACGCCGTCGCGGCCGCGGTTCAGCAAGGCTGCGTGTCGCGCGTGCTCGTGCGCGACGATTACGCGAAAATGGGCCGTATCTGCCCGAAGTGCGGGCACCTGTCGGTGAGCCACCGCTCCTGTCCGTGGTGCTTCTGCGCCACCGACGCGGTCCTCGATCTCGTCAGCGAACTCGTCGACAAGGCGCTCGACTCCGGCTGCGAGGTATTCCGCGTGCTGCACGACGCGCGCTTCGACGGCGTCTGCCGCATCGGCGCCGAGCTCACCGTCCCCGTCGTCAAGCCCGTCGCCCCGTCCACGGGGCGCGCCCTGCGCGGACGCTTCGCGACCAAGGACGGCCGCCCCTCCCCCCTTCGCCCCCGCTAGGGAAAGGAGTTACTGAGCGAGGGCGTAGAGGGCGAAGCTGGCGAGCCAGTGCTCGCCGGCGTAGTCGCCGCTGGTCACGTGCCGCAGCGACGCGTCCAGGTGGCGCTCGGCCGCTTCGAGCAGGTTCTTCCGGCGCGAATCGGCGGGCGGCAGGGCCGCCGCGATGCCCTTGTAGCACCACGCGCGGCTCAGGTTGAGGCCGTCGAGATGGACGATCTTCGCATCGGTCCGGTCCGTCACGATCGCGGGCGTCATCAGGGACTTCGGCCCGCCGTGCCCCAGTTCGGGCAGGAAGGCCGTCAGCCACGCCGCGAACTCCGCGGAAGGCAGGACGCGCCGCATCAGGTCCGCCTCGAGCAAAGCCGGCGAGAAAAAATCCTCCCCGTTGGGCTCCCAGGCCGCGGGATAATCCTTGTCGGCGGCGAAGTAGAACTGAGCGCGCTCGATGAGCATGGCTTCAAACTCCTTGTCATGCGTCGCGCGGGCGTAGTCGAGCGCGAAAGCGAGGCCGAACGCCGTGTTCGGATGCGTCCCGACGCGGATCGGATAGGTGAGCTTGGGCGAGAAGGCCTTGTAGCGCGCGACGGGCGAGTTCGCCGGCGATCGCCGCCGTGGACAGATGCGCGTCCAAAACACCGCGCAGATTCGCGGCGGCGGGAAGCCCGGGGCTCTCCTTGAGCGCGCGGACCATCAGCCAGTGGCCGTGCACGCTCGAGTGCCAGTCGAAACAGCCGTAGAACGAGGGATGGGCGTCGCGCGGGCGGGCGAGGTCGTCCATCCCGCTCGCGATGTGGTCCGCCTTGTTCGGGAACTCAGCGGACGCGCACTTCAGGGCCAGCCCGGCCAGGCTCGAGGCCTGCTTGGGCGTCAACGCTAACGCCGGCAAGGCGGCGAGGAGGAGGACAAAAAAGACGAGCATCTTCATCGGCCCATCTTATCACATCGTCCGAGTACCGAGCTCAAGCCGGCGGTCATCGCATTATTCATTTCCATTTTTCCCTCTGGGGTTTTGAGCACACAGCTGCTCAAAACCCTCGTCGAGAGAATGAAAAATAAATAAGACCGTCCCGGTGCGGGGCGGGCGCGCTCCTAGGACGGTTCGCGGCCGTAATAGGGAAGCCCGGCGAATTCCGCGGCCGAGGACGCCGCGCGCGCGCCGTCCTCGGCGTCGCGGGCCCAGTACAGCTCGAGGTCCCCGCCGTCGAAGCGGCGCAGGCACACCACGTAGCTCCGTTTGGCCGCGCCGATGAGCAGGCGCCGGCGCTCGCAGCTGAGCAGAATGACGGCCCGGAATTCGTCGAGATCCCAGGTCGCGTTGCCGCCGACCGAGTGTCCGCCCACGCCGAGGTAGCGGGCGACCATGCGGTGATCGCGGTCGATGACCACGCGCGAGCGCCCGCGCAGGAACAGCCAGCCCGACGCCACGAACACGACCCCAAACACGAAGCGTATGCCGGGGATAAGCAGAGGCGTCGGGCGGTCCAAGGCGTAGGCGGCGAGCGCCGTTCCGAGCGTGAACATCATCTCGACCAAGCCGAAGCAGGCCAAGGCGAGACCCGCGATGGACGCGGTCGCGTCGGGTTCTTGACGGATTTCGAGGCGGGAACGGCTCGTCTTGATCATCTCGGTGTGCGGCGGCGGTCGTTTCAGTGTAGCCCCGTCTCCGTCGAGCGTCAAGACCCAGCGGGGCTAGAAATAGCGCCGAAAACCGACGGCCCCGTCGAACGCCCCGTCGGCGCTGGGGGACAGACGGAGAACTGGCGCGATCTCCGCGAAGAACTCGTAGGGCTTCGTCGAATGGATCAGCGCCACGCCGCCCACGAAGCGGATTCCGACGAAGGTGTCCTTCTCGGTCTTGAGCTTCAGGCCGAGCCCCGCGTACAGCGGGACGCGGGCGCCGGGAACCTTGCGCGGCAGCACCTCGTCGAAATGCTTCAGATAATCGGCGCTCATGGTGAAATCGCCGTCGGAGACCCCCATATGGCTCTGGATCGCGTCCTTTTTGTCGAGCCGGTATTTCGCCGTAACGCCGAAGGGCACGCCAAGCACGACGCCGGCGCCGAACTTTTTATCCGCCGCGCGCGCCGGAACAACGACGACAACGAACAGAACGGCTAAGCAAGTGATTTTCATGCCCATAGTTTACACAACCCTCGTGCCCGTTTGTGGTAGGATGAGCCGGTGAGCGCAGCCGCGGCCGCGAGCCCAACGCACTCCTTCGACCTGGCGTCGTTGAACGCCATATTGGCGAAATACAAGAACTCCCACCTGCCGAGTTCCCTCTGGCAGATCGCCAACACCGCGATCCCTTTCTTCTCGGTCATGGCCCTGATGTACCTGACCGCCTATAAAGGCTATTGGCCGGTCACGCTCCTGCTCGTCGTACCCGCCACCGGCCTGCTCATGCGGATGTTCATCATCCAACACGACTGCGGCCATGGCTCCTTCTTCAAATCCGCCCGGACCAACGACTGGGTGGGCGCCGTCATCGGCGTGATGACCTTGACCCCCTACGCCTACTGGAAGCAGACCCACGCGATCCATCACTCGACCTTCGGGAACCTCGACCGGCGCGGCTACGGCGACATCGAAACCTTGACCGTGCGCGAGTACAAGGCCCTGACGCGCTGGGGCCGCTGGAAGTACCGCGCCTACCGCTCGATCCCGGTCCTTTTCTTCATCGGCCCCGCGTTCCACTTCATCATCTATCATCGCTGGCCCGGGATCATCCCCGCGGACTGGACGATCGAGCGCCGCAGCATCCTGCTCAACGACCTGGCCTTGGCCGGTCTGCTCGTCCTCGCCTACCACACCGTGGGGCTTGGGCCGTTCTTCCTCGTCCAGCTCGCCGTCGGCGCGGGTGCCGCGATCACCGGGGTCTGGTTCTTCTACGTCCAACACCAATTCGAGGGCACCTACTGGCGCACCGACGACAAGTGGGACGTCGTCGAGGCGAGCCTGCACGGCAGTTCCTATTACCATCTGCCCCGCATCCTGCAATGGCTGACCGGGAACATCGGCTTCCACCACATCCATCACTTGAACAGCCGCATACCAAACTACAAGCTCGAGCGCTGCATGAACGAAAACCCCGTCCTGCAGAATCCGGCGCGGCTGACCTTGTGGCAAAGCTTCAAGTGCGTGTCCCTGACTTTATGGGACGAGGACCGCCAAAAGCTCGTCGGTTTCAACGCCGTCCCCTGCTAAAGCTCGCCCCCGGGGCGATGACTCTGTTTACGGCTATTGGATCCAGAGTTCCGGGTCGTTTTTGAGGAATTCGCCGATTCCTATGCCGCTTGGGCCGATGATCATGGTCCTGGTGATCCCCAGCTTCTTGGCCAAGCGTTCAACCGGCGCGAGACGTACACCGGTCGTTTGCCGTCCTGTCGTTCTCATTGCGAATTTACTGATGATAATCACGAGTTCTGGAACTAGTGATTATCATTAGCGATTCGTTTGTTGTTGGAGCTTTCGGCGAAGCCGAAAGCCGCCCGCCGCAGGCGCCTGGGCAGTGGGTTTCAAAACCCGGGAAACTGGGAGGGCAGGAGCCTTGACAGGCTCCCCCGCCGCCGACACACTATCCCATGCTCCCGCGCCGCTACGCTGTTCCCGTCGGCATCGCCGCCGGCATATTCCTCTGGTGGGCGGCGGCCCCTTTCCAGCCGGGATCGGTCCCCGTCGAACGCCCGCGCCTCCTCGCGCGCGGCGTGCCGGGCGCGGCTGCGCAGAAACGTGCGCCTGCTCCTCAACTCCGTCCCGACGAACTCCCGCCGCCCGAGCCCGTGCTGACGCAGTCGGCGCAGCGCCGCTTCTCGAGCCCGGCCGCAATCGGGGCGGCGGACGGGAGCTTGCCTGGTGCCGCGCTCACCGCGGCGTCCGCCTCCGCGCGTCCGTCTTTGAGCGGCCTCAACGCGACGGGCGGCTACGGCGCGCCGACCGCGGGCTACAACCCAAGCTATGCCGGCCGCACCTCGCCCGAAGAACAGGGCAAAGACACGGGAAGCGGCCCGGATCGCCGCGCGGATCCGAGTCCAAAGAAGGCCGACCAAGAAAAGGAGACTGCGCCGGAGACCGGCGCGCGCGGCGACGAAAAGCTGACCGGTTCCGCCGCGAACCTGGTGAACGCGGCGCGCGACCTCAAAGCACGGGACGACATCGCGGCCATGCGCGCTGAATCCGGCGTCAAGGCCGGGATCATGCGCCAGCTGGCGCTCGACAACAAGGTCGACACGGGCATTCGCAAAGCCATCTCCGACCTGCAAAGCTCAGGCCGGCCCGTGACCCCGGAAGCGGTCGCGAGGGCCGCCGCGGGCGTGCTGAAGGAGAACGGTCTTACTCCGGATGACGTGGACATGCAAACCGCCATCGCGCGTGCCTCCGGCCCCCCGCCTCCGCCCGTACCCCCCGCCGCTTACGACGCCGCCGTGCAGGCCATCGTGTCCGCGCCTCCGCTCGACCCCGCGATCCAGGTGGAGATTCAGCAGTTGGCCGACAACCCGCCCCCGCCCCGCTCGCCGGTTGCGCGCGGAGCGCCTCCGCGCGGGGCGCTCGACGCCTTCAAGCAGAATCAAGGCGTCTTCGACAAAGCGCAAAGGGACTTCGGCGTGAAGCCCGAGCACATACTGGGCATACTCGGCGTCGAGACGACCTGGGGGCGCAACACGGGCAAGTTTCCGCTCCCGGGAACTTTAAAAGCCATAGCGAAGAAAACCGGTCCCGACGGCCGCCCCACGAAAGCCGCGCTCCAGGCCGGGCGCGACCTCGCCGCTTTGGTCCGCCTGTCCGCTTCGGACAACCTCGGCGGCCTGGAGCCCGGCCAGATCCGCGGCTCCTACGCCGGGGCGATGGGCATCCCGCAATTCCTACCCACGAGCTGGGAGGCCTATTCGCGCGCCCCCGACGGCGGCAAGCGCGACCCGTTCAACTTCGGCACCGCCGCCTACTCCGTGGGAAATTATCTGCGCGCCCACGGCTACGCCGGCGATGTGCCCCGCTCCATCTGGGGCTACAACCACTCCTCGGAATATGTGGACAAGGTCCTGGGTCTCTCCGCCGATGTGAAGGCCGGCTTGAACGCGGCCAACCCGCCCAAACAATAGCTACTTCTTGTCGGGGACCGCGGGCAGTCCCGGGATGTTGGGCGGCGCGGGCGCCGCGGGATTAGCGGCGGGAGGCGCGCTTCCGCTGCCGCTCAGCGTCCTGCCTTGGTAGCCGATGCCCGAGCCCCCGTTGAGCCTGGAGAACGCACCGGAGTTCAGGCCCGACCGCTTGAACTCCTTCGGCGCGGGCTTGGCGGGAGCGGCGGCCTCGACCTTCGCAGCCGCGACGGGCGGAGCCGCGATGGTCGGCGGCGGCGGCTCGGCCGACGGGGCGGGCGGCTTGGGCGCGCGCATGTCGTCGTCGATCTTGAGCAGGACTATGCCCGAGACAGGTGCGGCCACCGCCGCCGGCTTCGGCGGCGGCTCCGGTGCCTTCTCGACGCGCGCGGGAAAGAGCTTGCGGTAATCCTTCGACGCCTCGGCGACGGCGGAGACGGCCGCCCGCGCCCGCAGGAAGCGCCAGCCCGCGAAAGCGATCAAGCCCAGCAGGAGCACGAAAATGGTCACCTTGACCGGGCTAAAAGGCGGGGCGGCGTCGTCTTGTTCAAGCATTGAATTCATGATCCAGCTTCCATTATAACTCTGGGGCGCAATTAATCAAGGGCGGCGGCGCCGTCCCTCTCAAAGCGCGCCGCCAACGCCGCGCGCTCCTTCTCCGGCAAAAAAAGCGACCAGAGACCGTTCCAGGCCGTTTCCACCAGCTCCTCGGCCGTAAAGCCCGCCTCGCGGGAGAGCGCCTCGTACTCGTGCGCGAGATCGATGCCGAACACCCCCGGGTCGTCGGTGCTGAGCGTGACCCTCAGCCCCGCGTCCATCCAGGCGCGCACCGGGTGCTCCCGATAGGAAGCGACGGCTCCGGTCCTTAAATTCGACGTGGGGCTGACCTCGACGACCGTACCCCGCCGGATCAGCTCCTTCACCAAATCCGGTCGCTCGCGCAGGATGATCCCGTGTCCGATCCGGTCCACGCCGATCTCGAGCGCATCCTCGATCTCCCCTCCGCGCGGCGACTCGCCGGCATGAACGGTCAAGCCGAGGCCGGCCGCCCGGCCGCGCCGCAACCAGCCGCCGTACTCGGACAACCTCTCATCTCCCGGCCCCGCGTCGGCCACATCGAGCCCCGCCACTCCGCGCCCGGTGTACTCAACGGCCAAAGCCGACATCGCTTCATTGGCCTCGCGGTCTACCACGGCGAAGGGGCGCAGCAAACAGATGATCACGCCGCTGCTCACGCCGAAATCGGCCCGGCCGCGCTTGAGGCCGCGCAGCGCCGCATCGAGCACGGTCTTCATGGGAAAATCCGCGGTCGCCTGCAGCGCGGGCGCGAAACGCACCTCGGCATGCATGATCTTCTGCCGGCCGCAGTCCCGCGCCAGTTCGTAGGCGCTCAATTCGACCGCCGCCGCCGAGCGCAGCAGCGGATAATACGCGTGAAAAGCGGCGAGCACCGCGGCGAGCGAGGCGCGCGGCTGGTCCACGACCACTTTTCGCCGAATCTCCTCGACATTTAAATCCCGCAAAGGCGAATCAGTCGACATCCGGGCGAGCCGGAGCACCGTCTCAGGGGTCAGTGCGCCGTCAAGATGCAGATGCGTCTCGACCTTAGGCAGTTCCGCCGCCAGGCGCGCCATGCGCTCCGCCGTCCAGCGCCCGCGCCGGGCCGCCTCGCGCAGGGCCTGGGGCAGGGGCCGCATTCTACTTCCGTGGGTCAAGCGGGGAGTTCATCTCCCCGCATATTACCAAACGGTCCCGCTTACCGGCAGTCGGCGGCGCTGCGCTGCGCGACTTCCTGGACGCGCTCGTGGTTGAACGCCACGCCCCGAATCGTCGTCGCCACCGTCTCGATTAAAGACACATGGCAAATCTCACCCTCGATCGCGGTTTCCTTGCGCAGAACGACGCGCACCTTGATCTGATCGACGCCCTCGCCCGTCCGCAGTATGTCCTGGGGACCCATCGCGCCGCAGGCTCCGGCGGACACACAGGGCGCGCCCTCGCGGGTATTGCGGTGATTTAATACCGTCAGGTCCGCGAGCGCGGGGATGAGAACCTTGAGCATCGGCTCCGAGTAGTCCGCGCGAGAACACTTCACGGTCGCCGTATTGAGAGCGGCGCTCACCGTGGTCGTCCGGTCGCTCACGATCGCGAGCGCGGACTTTGCGTTCGACGCCTTCACCGCCGTCTGCAGCGCCGCCAACGGCGCGGCGAACACGGTGCCCGCCTCCTCGGCTCCGGCCGGAATCGCGACGGACAACACGCTTAGGATCAGCACCAACGCTTTCGTCTTCATATTAACCTCCAGTCGCATCTGAACGCCTCTGAAGACTATCGCACGCGGGCTGTCATGCTATCCAGTTCATAATCTATACATCTCTATTGCGTTTAAGTCACAATTGGCCATGGACCTTTACCAGCTCAAGTACTTCCTCGAGGTCGCCCGGGAGCTCAACTTCACCCGCGCGGCCGGCAACCTGGGCGTTTCCCCCTCCGCGGTGAGCCGCAGCGTCGCTTTGCTCGAGGTTTCCGTGAAGCGCAAGCTTTTCGCCCGCACCAAGCGCCATGTCGCGCTCACCGTCTTCGGCGAATCCCTGAAGGCCCGCGCGGAGCGGATCTTCGACGAGGTCGAAAGGGCCCGCCTCGAGCTCGACGGGTCGCAGCAGGCCCCGGCGCTCCTGCGCGTGGCCAGCCGCGAGATGATCACCAATTATCTCCTACCGGGACCGCTGGGAGAGTTCAAGGCCCGCTTCAGCGCGACGCGCTTCGGCATCTTCGAGCTCGAGCCTTCAGCACTCGCGGAAGCGCTGAAGAAAGACCAGATCGACTTCGGCTTTCACTACTCCGACATCGCCGATCCGGCCATCGAGTCCCACAGCCTCGGCCGCCTGCGCTCGCATGTCTACGCCGCGAAGAAGTTCGCGGGGCGTTCGTTCATCGCCCCGCGGCCGTTCCGGCCGGCGCCCGCGGCCGTAAGCGCCGACGGCTACCCGGACCAGAAGCACCCGCGCGCGATCCAATACGAGGCCGAGTTTCTAGAGACGCATCGGCGCTTTGTTCTCAGCGGGCTGTGCGTCGGGGTGCTGCCCGACCTCGTCATGGAAGAAGAGCGCAAACGGGGCCTGGTCGTCGCGTTGAAGGGGCCGCCGATTCATCGCGAGATTTATTGGTTCAAGCGCCGGGATCGGGCGCTTCCCAAAGCGGTCGACCTCCTCATAATGAGCGTCCGCCGGGCCATCAGAGAGAATTCACACTCGTTTGGGTAAAGCACCGAATCGAGGAGCCGGGGTCGCCGGCGCACAATCGCATGATGATCGTCAGCGATGGGGAAAGCTGCTTCGTTTGCGGCTATGGGGCCAAAGGACCTGGAACCGTCTCCGAGCCCTGTTCATCCTATTCCCACTATGGAGGTACAGGAAAATGAAAAACGCAAGAAGCATCCGTTGCCTTGCAGTAGCGGCGGCTCTGGTCTGGAGCATCACCCAGGTCGACTTATTGCGTGCCCAGCAAAACCAGAAATCAGACGCCGCGTCCATCGAACAAACCGGTATCAAGCAGCTTCTAGACACCACGCTCGACGCTGTGAATAGAACGAGGGTAGCCCATGAGGGGATGATGGCCAGAACGATCTCGATGGGGTATAGTTTCGGAAGGGCGCAGGCCAAGCGCTTTCTGGAGGATGTCAAGCAGCTGGAAGAACTCGCCCGGCAACCAGGCACGGCATTGGCGGTGGGGTCGCCCGCCACGGCTGGAATCCTCTATGTGACGGAGCGTCTATACGAGGACGTAGAGGAAATACGCAGAGCACTGGTCAACCGGGTTCAAGACGGTTACGCGGAAGACAAAGACGCCCAAGAAGCCGCGCGGGTTTCCTTGCAAAACCTGGAGAAGCTGAGAGCCCTTATGGCGGGTGTCAAACCCAGTGGGGTCGACTCCAAGGGCAACCGCAAGCGGGCGGCGGTCAATGCCGCCGGCGCTATCAGAGCCATCCAGTGGAGTGAGAAGGCAGCCACGGCTCTGCAAAAGCAGTAGGTAAAACGGCCGGTCCTACTCATCGGCACCCCCGGGCGCAGGCTCTGCGCCCGGGGACTCACTTGTCGTTGTTGTGGCCGTTGCCGCTAGCTCTTCCGGCCCGCCTGTGGGAGTCTTATCGGGCGTTCCAGTGGTCCGGATGGGCTTCGCGATCCGGACGATTCGGTGCCGCTCTAATTTCCTACATTCCTACTTGACAACTTTCCATCTCTCTGCTATCTTATTGATAGCAGGAGGGCATATGACATTCGTGGTGATGAGCGAGAAAGGCCAGGTCACGATCCCGCAGGAAATCAGGCAGAAACTCCACCTCGGCAAAGGGGATCCGCTTTCGGTCATGCTGACCGACAGCGGCGGCATCGTCCTAAAGCCCGCCGCGGTGTTCCCCGTGGAAATGTACTCAACGGAAAGAATGGAGGAATTTGAGAGGGAAGATCGGATGACTCCCGCGGAGAAGAAGCGCCTTCGCAAGGCGCTCCATGCCAAGAGGCCGTAGGCCCGCGCGTGCCTTCCTGGACGCGAATGTTCTCTTCTCCGCGGCGTACAATCCCGAGGGCAGGTGCGCGGCCCTCTTCGAGCTGCCCCGCCGGGGATCATGCAGCCTGTTCACGTCGGCCTATGCCGTCACGGAAGCCGAACGTAATCTGCACCACAAAAAACCGGAAGCGCTGAAGGCCTTCCCGGCCTTGCTCGCCAAGCTGCAGATCGTGCCTGAGCCGGACCGCGGCAAGCAAGCCCAGGCCGAGGCTCTGGGGATAGACGAGGGGGACGTGGACATCCTGGCGGCGGCCTTGGGCCGCTGCGAGGTCCTGATCACCGGCGACCGCAGGCACTTCGGCCGTTGGATGGGGCGATCAGTCAAGGGTATTCAAGTCTTGAGTCCCGCCGATGCGCTGGCGGCGTTCTTGTAGGAGCTTTGCCGATCTCCTGAGACGTTATATCAAGACAACTTCGCGAGCTGAGCCTCGAGCTCCCTGTAGTCGCGTTCTTTGGTGATGTCGCCCTCGACCTTCACCCAGGCGACCTTGCCGTCCTTGTTGATGAGGACGGTGGCGCGCTGAGAGATGTTCCCGCCGGGATGGAACAGGCCGTAGGCCTTGATCGCGGTGCGGTGCATGTCGGCCAGCAAAGTGTGCTTCAGGCCCATCTGCGCCTTGTACGCCTTGTGCGACCAGACGGAGTCGACGGAAACGGCGAACACCTGCGCGTATTTCTCATAGCGCGAGAGGTCCGAGGAGAAGCACGCGTTCTCCTTGGAGCAGGTCGGGGAGAAATCGAGCGGGTAGAAGAACAGGGCGACGGGCTTCTTGCCTCTGAACTCGGACAAAGTCCAGTCCTTCTTTTCCGAGTCGGGCAGCTTGAAGTCGGGGGCGACGGCTCCGACGGCGATCGGGGTGGTTTCCGGTGCGATTACGCTGGTGGTCATGATGATCTCCTTGGAATAACTGCGATAACTATAGGCCTGACACCAATTAGGCTTTGACGAGCTTGATTTCGAGGGGCTTGGCGGTCGCGTTGCGGATGCTGACTTGGGCGGCGACTTTGCGGGCGGCTTCGCGCAGGGCCTGAGCCGGGGCGGAGTGGGGGTGCGACAGGACTATGGGTTTGCCGTCTTCGGAGGACTGGCAGACCTGCGGATCGAGAGGAATCCCGCCGAGCAGGTCGATGCCGTAAGTCTTCTTGAGGGCGACGGCGGAGCCGTCGGCGAAGATCTTGCTCTCGGTCGAGCACTTCGGGCAGACGAAGCCGGACATGTTCTCGATAGCACCCAAGATCGGCACATTGAGCTTCTTGAACATGGCGACGGCCTTGCGCACGTCGGACAGCGCGATCGACTGCGGCGTCGTCACGATCACCACGCCCGCGATCGGCACGGTCTGGCACAGGGTCAATTGAACGTCGCCGGTGCCCGGCGGCAAATCAAGGATCAGGTAGTCGAGCTCGCCCCACTTCACATCCTTGAGGAACTGACTAATCGCCCCGTGCAGCATCGGGCCGCGCCAGATCACGGGCGCGTCGGGTTCCATGAGGAAGCCCATGGACATGAGCTTGACGCCGTGGTTCTCGGCGGGCTCGATCTTGTTGTCGTCGCCGGCCACGGGTTTGTAGTTTAGGACGCCCATCATCTGCGGCTGGTTGGGGCCGTAGATGTCGGCGTCCATGAGGCCGACGCGCGCACCATCGAGTGCCAGCGCGACCGCGATGTTGGAGGCCACGGTGGACTTGCCTACGCCGCCTTTGCCGGCGGCGACGGCGATGAGGTTCTTGATACCGGGCGGCAGGATGCTCCCGAGCCGCGCGTCCTTCTTCACGGACGCGGTCATGTTGATCTTGACCGACTTGACACCCGGGACTTTTTTAACGGCCTCTTCGGCTTCAAGCTGCATCATGCCCTTGAGCGGACAGGCGGGGGTGGTGAGCACGTAGTCGAAGCTCACCACCCCCCCTTCCACGACGAGGTTCTGCACCATGCCCAAAGTCACGATGTCCTTGTGAAGCTCCGGCTCGATGCATGTCGACAGCGCCTGTAAAACCCCGTCTTTCGTCGGCATAAAACTCCTTACATCAAGAACAGCATTTCTCGATACTTAGGCAGCGGCCAGGAGACGGCCGGCAGCAGAAGCTCGAGCCCGTCGACTTCGACGCGGATCTTGTCGAACAGGGGCTTGACCTTGTCGCAGTACGCGAAGGCCTTGTCTTCCACATCAACCACGGCCTCGGCCTTGGCCTGCGCCGCTTTGAGCTCGTCGACGGCGATCAGCGCGCGTTCGACCTTTTCGGAGACCGAGCGCAGTAAGGACGCTTGGGCCGGTGCGTTGACGCCGTTGGCCGAGAGTGCGGCGAGCGTCTTCGCCAGCTCGTTCTGGTATCCGACCGCAGACGGCACGAAGAGCGTCGTCGCCATCTCGGTGATCAGCTTGGCCTCGATGTCGATGTCCTTGGCGTACTTTTCGAGGAGGATGTGATGGCGCGAATGAGCCTCTTCCTCGGTGAGCACGCCGAGCTTGGTGAACAGCGAGATCGACCGCTTGAGGGCGAAGCCCTTAAGAGCCGCGGGCGTCGTCGTCTCGTTGGGCAGGCCGCGCTGCTTGGCCTCGACGACCCATTCGGCCGAGTAGTTGTTGCCCTCGAAGCAAACGGCCTTCGAGCCGGCGTAGTGCTCGCGCAGAACGCCGAGCACGGCTTCCTTCAGGGGCTTGCCCTTCTTGAGCGCCGCGTCGATCTCCTTTTTAGTGGCGATCAATTGGCCCGCGACGATGGTGTTCAGAGTCGACACCGGAATCGCGTTATTCGCCGAAGCGCCGACCGCGCGGAACTCGAATTTATTGCCCGTGAAGGCAAAGGGCGAGGTCCGGTTGCGGTCGGTGTTGTCCTTGAGCACCGCCGGAATCTGGTCGATGCCCAGCGAAATCCACTGCGGGTCGGTGCCCTTCGTGGTCACGCCCTGCTCGAGGTCGTCGAGGACCTTGGTGAGCTGGGCGCCCAGGAAGATGGACATGATCGCCGGAGGCGCCTCGTTGGCGCCGAGACGATGGTCGTTTCCTGAGGAAGCGATCGCCGCGCGCAGCAGAAGGCCGTGCGTGTGCACCGCCTTGATGATCGAGACGAGGATCGTCAGGAACTGGAGGTTTTCATGGGGTGTCGCCCCCGGCGACAGCAGGTTTTTACCCGTGTCGGTGCCGAGCGACCAGTTGTTGTGCTTGCCCGAGCCGTTGATGCCCGCGAAGGGCTTCTCATAGGTGAGTGCGGCGAGGCCGTGGCGTTCCGCGACCCGCTTCATGATGTCCATGACGAGCTGGTTGTGGTCGACGGCGACGTTGGCTTCCTCATAGACCGGGGCGCACTCGAACTGATGAGGCGCCACCTCGTTGTGCCGTGTTTTCAAGGGAATGCCGAGCTTAAAGCACTCGCTCTCGAAGTCCACCATGAAGGACAGGACGCGGTCCTTGATCGCGCCGAAGTAATGGTCCTCGAGCTGCTGACCCTTCGGCGAAGCGGCGCCGAAAAGCGTGCGGCCGGCGAGCAGAAGGTCGGGGCGCGCGTCATAATATTCCTTGTCGATCAGGAAATATTCCTGCTCGGCGCCGAGCGTGGCGACCACCTTCTTCGCGTCGCTCGAGAACAGCGACAGAATACCGAGCGCGGCGTTGTTGAGCGCGTCGATCGAGCGCAGCAGCGGCGTCTTCGTGTCGAGAGCATGGCCCGTGTAAGAAACGAAGCAGGTCGGGATGCACAAGGTGGACCCGCTCTCTCCCTCAAGGATGAACGCGGGCGAGGTGGGATCCCACGCCGTGTAGCCGCGCGCCTCGAAGGTCACGCGCAGGCCGCCCGACGGGAAGGAGGATGCGTCCGGCTCGGCCTGAGCGAGCATCGCTCCGGTGAAGCTCTCCATGACCTTGCCCGGACCGGTCGGATCGATGAAGGCGTCGTGCTTCTCGGCGGTGGCCCCGGTCAGCGGCTGGAACCAGTGGCAATAGTGGGTCGCGCCTTTCTGGATCGCCCAGGTTTTCATGGCGGAAGCGACGGCGTTGGCGCAGTCGAGGTCGAGGCGTTCGCCTTTGGAGGCGGCGTCCTGAACCTTGCGGAAGGTCTCCTTGGGCAGGAGAAGCTTCATCGTCTCGAGGCCGAACACGTTGCAGCCGTAGTAGTCGGACACCTTCAGGCGGGCGGCGGCGGAGCGAGACTGCTTCTTGGCGGTCATCGGATTAACGGCTCCATGGCTTCTGGGGGTCATCTTCCCTCCATTATATTTAACGGCGTAACGGGCTATCCCGGGGCGACTTATATCGCCGCCTTCGGGCCTCCTCCGTCGAGACCAATCTTATAAATCTTGCCTCGGCCAAGTCCAGAGAGGAGAGGACCTAGGAGCCGAGAAAAATGTACGATAGCGGCCATGTTCGTCTTCGGCCACGCCGGCCTGACGCTCGCGGCCGCGCGCGCCGCGGACCGCGAGACGGACCCGAGGTGGGCGATCCTACTGGCACTTGGGCCCGATCTTCTCGATAAGCCGGCGTCCGTCCTATACCCCGAACTCGTCCATCACAACACCCGCGGTTTCGGGCACACTTTATTTTTTTCGCTGTTCGTCCTGGGCGCGCTCCTAATATGGAAGCGCCGCCCCAAGCCGGCGCTCGTGCTGTGGGGCTGCTACGCCGGCCATTTCCTGCTCGACGGCATGTGGTTCGAGCGCAATCCCGCCGTCCTGTTCTGGCCGCTGCTGGGGGATTTCCCGCCGCTTCCCGCCCGCGGCCCGATTTTCAGCTGGATGACGTTGTGGATCGTCCTGGGCGAGATCGCCGGCCTGATCATCCTCTACAAGCTGGCGCGGCGCCACGGCCTGTTCAAGCGTCCGCGGCTCGCCGCCTTCCTTAAAACCGGGCGCCTGGCTTAAGCTAGCCCGGCCGGAAGGTCGCCAGCGCCCGCTCGAGCGTCGGACGATTCCGCTCGAACTTGCCGCGAACCCCGCGCAGCTCCACGACGAAGAACGCGTCCGCCGTGCGGAAGACCCGCCCTTCGACGCGCATCGGTATCGCGGTCGCTTCCTGGTGCATCGGAGTGGGGCCGCCGTGCTCGTAATCGCGCGAGTAGGGCTTAGACTCGGCGGACGTGCGCGCATCGTCGGGGAAAAGCGCCTTGGTCGGCGCCAGAATTTTCGTTCCGGCCCGGCGCGACAATCGCGTCACCGTCAGCACGGCGCCGAGCGCGATCCCTTGATCTTGGGGCTCGGCGTCGCCGATGAACTCGGTCATCACCACGGGCTTGCCGGCCGGCGCGGGGTCGGCGTCGCGCGCCCAGCCCTTCGGCGCCTCCAAGGAGAAGCCCGCCGCGTCGCGATAGGCCTCATAGCCCGGGGCCTTGCTGCAGCCGGCGGCCAGAATCAGCGCGGACAAAAGCAGAAATCTCATTATGGGCCTCCCACGGCCTTATTGACCAGCTCGCGGACTTGTCCCGGATCGGTCGGAATCCGGTCGAGCAGGCGCGCGAGCGGCGACGCGTCCCCCTCCTGCTTCACCATCTGCCAATAGAGGGAAGTGGCAAGGTACGCGTCGTACTCATGGGTGTGCTTGGTCGCCGGATCGATCTGGCCGTAGCTCACGTTCGCGTAGTAGTTTCTCGCGACCTTCTTATCCCAATAGTGATACAACTCGTGCACGAGCACCGAGGCGCGCACGCGCGCCGGTTCGCTGCGGATGAAGTGGTTGAGCGTGATGTCGCCCTTGCTGAGCAGGCCGAGCGAATAACTGCCGACCTCGCCTTTGGGCATGATGGCGTAGTCGATCGACGGCATGTCCGCCTCTTTGGCGGTGCGCAGCCACTTGAAGAATTCCTGAATCGCGCCCGGGTTGCCTTCGTTGATCGCCGTCGCGGTGGGAAGTTCGGCGTCCTTCAAGCTGGCGCTGATCTGCGCGAGATCCGCGGCTATGACGGGAGCGTCGCGCGCCGCCAACGAAGACGCGCGGTCCAAGACGCCGGCCGCCGGCGCGACCTCGACGCTGCCCAGGGACTGAAACTCAACGGGATCTGAGACCTTGGTCGTCAAGGGCGGCAGGCGCGAAGCCTCGCGCCTTGCGCGTTCGGCCGCGTTGAGCTCGGTGGCCAAATCGGCGATCTCCTGCGGCGTCTTCAGACCCGGCTGCCCGACCGCCGCGGCGGCGGGCGGCGCGCCTGCGGGCGGTGCCAAGCGCGCGGGCGAAGCGCCCAAGCCAGGGGCGAGATCTTGCGCCGTGCGGTCGACGCCGAACACATCGGTCTTCCCCGCGCCCCGCTCCTGCATTTTGCGGGCCCGCTCGATCGACTCGCGCGTGCCGGGCACCGGCACGGCGATCGCGTCGTTGGCTTGAATCGCCGCGTCGATCTCTTGTCGCGTCTTCTGATCGGCGAGGATCTGCGCGGCCTTGGCCAGGGCATCGTTGAGAAAGGCGGTCGTCGCGCTCGCCGCGCCCGACTGCTTAATGCGCCCGGAGCCCGTCCACTTCGCCAAGCTCAGGACCAGGCGTCCCTCGAGCTTGGACTTAGGCGCCGTGACGACGTAGAACTCCGCGAGCTGCCTGTTCTCGAGCTTCTGCGCCCAGGCGTTCGACACGGCGAGCACGGCGCCGGTGTCGAGAGTGACGACGAAGGTGAGCACGCCGCCGTCGTCGCGCTGGACGAACAGCGCGACGCGCGCGAAGGCCGCTTCGCGCGCCTTGGGATCGTCACGCAGTTTCTGGGCGAGGTCTTCGACCGGACCGCTTACGGGCATAGCCTGCGGACCGCTTACGGACACCGCCTGCAGGGAATTCGCGCCGACAAACGCGAGTGCGGCGGCAAGAGACAGTGAGGGGTAAAGTCTCATTGGGGTTCTCCGGGCCTTCATTTCGAAGGGTAGCCCCGGAAGCCTGTTTTGTCAATAGAACGAAGCCCGGGATGCGCGCTCGAAAGTCCTACTTCGTTATGCGGACATATCGCAGGACGGTCACCGTCTGCGACGAATCGTCTACAGCATAGAAGGCGGCCCAGCCAAGAGACGAGACGGCGTAGAACCCGCTGACCGGATCATGGACGGATGTTTTGGGCCGGGGATTCTTCTTGAGCGCCACGACCTTGTGGTTGAGCTCGCGCTTAGCAGGATACGAGACACCCTGGTCGAATTCCCGTTGAGCGCTCGCGACGATGGTGAGTTTATATTCGCCCACGCCGCTTCAGGCCGACTATAAATTCATCGTACGGAATCGCAGGTTCGGCCAAACGTTTCCGGAGCAATCCTCGCTCCGCAGAAAGGCGCGCCCGCAGAGCGTCGTTCACCTGGTCGGACAGGCTCGTACCGGTCAGTGCCGTGCGGAGACGGGCGCCTTGGCGCACGTCCGGATCGAGACGCACCACGGTGGCATGACGGGACGCCTTAGGACTCCCGGAACGGCTCTTCTGTTGCATCGCCATAACAGTATTATAATATCATAATACCACTTTGTCAAGGGCTACGCGCTCCATGTTCCCGGACTTTTAACGGCTGAACCACAAAGGCACCAAGACACAAAGAGAATTGGGCCGTGAATACACGTTTGGTCGGAACTGTACACGTGTACAGTCCAGTAACAGCTTAAATGAGTTGATTCGCTCTCTTGACGCGCCCCCCTCGACGATCTATACTGTATACACGACTATTTTAGTCGGGATTATTAAGCCGGGAGAAACCATGCTGACCATCACGCCGAAGGCCGCCGAAAAAATCACCGATTTCTTAAAGACCGAAGAAACGGCGAAGGGCAAAGCGCTTCGTCTCAGCGTCGCCGCGTCCGGCTGCGCCGGCTACGAGTACAAGATCGGCTTCGACGAGAAGAAGCCCGCCGACAAAATCCTCCCCCAATCCGGCTTCGACGTCATCGTCGACGCCGAGAGCATGAAGTTCATCGCGGACGCGACGATCGACTACTCCGAGGACGAGACGAGCTCGGGCTTCAAGATCAAGAACCCCCTCGAGAAAGGCTCCTGCGGCTGCGGCAAGTCCAAACAGTTCTAAAAAATGATTACTTTGACCGAGCGCGCCGCCAAGAAAATCCAGGCCATGGCCTCCAAGAAAGGCCTGCAGCCGGTTCTGCGCGTGAAGGTCGGCTCCGGGGGCTGCTCGGGCATGAGCTACGAGTTCGTCGTTGCCGACGAGATCGCCAAGGAAGACCTCGTGCACGAGGCCTTCGGCGCGAAAACCGTCGTGGACCCCAAGGCCGACTTCTTCATCGGCGGTTCTCAAGTCGACTATGAAGAGTCGCTCATGAAATCCGGCTTCACGGTCAGGAATCCCCAGGCCACCTCATCCTGCTCCTGCGGCAAGTCGTTCTCGACCTAGGCGCTCCCGCCTAATAGCGGTAGAGCATCCAGTACACGCTCACGCCCGTGACCGAGACGTACAGCCAGACCGGGAAGGCCCAGCGCGCCGCGCGCCGGTGCTCCTCGAACCGCCCCTTCGCGGCAAGAAAGAGCGTGCGCAGGATCATGGGCAGGACGGCGACGGCAAGACATGTGTGCGTAATCAGGATCGTGAAGTACACGATCCGAATCGGCCCTGTCTTCTGAAAGCGCACCGAGCCCACATGGAAGTGATACCACAGGTAGCAGGCCAGGAACGCGGACGAGCACAGGAAGGCCGCGACCATGGTCCAACGATGCGCCTCGCGCCGGCCCGTCTTGATCAATGCCCACCCGGTCAAGAGAAGAACGGAGGTGGTCGCGTTGAGCGTCGCGTTGAGCGCCGGAAAGGAGGCCAGCTCCAACTAACCGACCTCCTCCACCTCGACGGCGGCGTGCTTGCCGGAGGTCGGCGCGGGGCCGGTGTTGAATCGCGGTTTATGTTTCGCGACGAAGGCGCCCGCGATGTCCTTGAGCTCGTCCGCATCGTCGATGTCGGCGGAAGCGACATAGTCGAAGTAGATGTCGGGCGAGACGCCGAACAGCTCCTTGGCGGTGGGCGCGGCCGTGTTGTCCATGTGCGCGGCGAGTGACTCGTACACAGAGCCCGTGAGCGCGACGCCGACGAACAGCACCTGCGGATTTTTCTCCGCGTCGAAGGTCACGAACTCGTAAACGCCGGGCCGGTGCGGGGCGTGGTCGGGAAGGGCGGCGGGCTTGAAGCGGTAGCAGCGTTCGGACATCGCGATGCGGAATTTTCGCGCGGACATGATCGGCCTCCTAGGCTTTTTGGGGCGTGCGCCAGAGCGCGCGGCCGACGAAGAACGGCCCGAGATTGGCGATGTACTGGGAGGTCTGCACGGTGGGGCGCATCGCCTCGACGAGCTGGGACAGCGGCGCCAGCTCCTTGCCCATCAGGCCGATGACGAAATCGTTGTCGTTCTTGTCGAGGCCGTGGCAGGCGAGACGCACATCGGAGGCGACGCCGGCGTCGCCGAACTGGCGGCCGATGGTCCCGTGTTCCTTAAGAATCTGCATCTGCTCGGTCCGCGGCAAACGGGAGAAGGCTCCGGTGCGGCGAAGCGGGTACCAGATCGCCCACGGCGTCTCGGGACCCATCGCCACGCGGCGCGGGCGGTGCAGGAGCCAGTCCTCGAGCTTGGGCTCGTAGCCGAGCGCGTAGGTGCGGCCGAGCATCGCGAACTCGTTTTTCGGCGCGAGGTCCGAGAACGGGCCCGACGCGAACGCGCGCCGCAGCTTGGTCACGAGCAGTTCCGGGTTCTCGGTCATCGCGAGCACGGCGACGCCGGTCGGATCGTTGACCTCTTCATAGAGAACGCAGTCGAGACCCGTGCCCTTGAGGCCGTCGATGAGCGGCGCGGCGTCGCGGCAGCCGCCGAACGCGGTCAGCTGCACGAACAGACGTTTATCAGAGAATTGCGGCTGGCCGTCTTTCGGTCCGCCTTTCTCGCGCAGATCGAGCGCGGCGGCTTCAACGGGGGGCGAGGACGACGGGGGCTGGGTCGGGTGGCTCACGACGAGAGTTTACTTTTTACCCGCCCCGCGTGTCGAGGCCTCTTCCTTATTCGAGCTTGGCGAGCGCGGCCTTCGCGTCGGACTCGACCCCGGAGCCTTTCGGCGCCAACGCGAGCGCGCGCGTCCATTCCACGCGCGCCCGATTCAGGTCGCCCTTCTGGAAGTAGATCAGGCCCGTAAAATAGGTCTGCAGGGCCTCATGCTCGTCCTTCTTCTCCGGCGCCGCCTTGAGGGAGGACGGCGTTTTGCCGACGCCGAGCTGGTCGAGCCTCTCCAGACCGGCCTGCGCGTCCTTTGCGGTGTCGGAACCCTTGGGCGCGAGAACTTTCGCCTTTCGCCAGGCGACACGGGCCTTCTCGTAGTCGCCTTTTTGAAAATAGATCACGCCTTCGAGATATGACTGCTGGGCCTCTCGATCGGAGGAGGGCGTATGCGACCCGGTCTCGGTCGCAGGAGGCGGGGCTGCCGTGACTGGCACCTCGGCCTCCGCCGGCTTCGGCGCCCCTGCGTCGAGCACGGACAGACCGAACTCGCAGAAGTCGTGCGTCCCGTCGAGCTCGAGGCAGGCTTTCCACTCGCGCCGCGCGTCGTCGGTGCGGCCGGCGCGGTAATGATCGAAGCCCGCCACGAAATGGAAGTCGGCGGCGGGGCGGACCGAAACGGCGGGCGGGGGCTCGGCCGCGCGCAGAGGCGGGGCGGACAGGAGCAGCGCGACGGCGAATGGGAGCGTGTTCAGTTGAGGAGCTTGTCGATCGTGCCGACAAGGACGCTGAGTTCGAAAGGCTTCGCCAGAAACTTGTCGCAGTTCTTCCCGAGGAAGTCCTGCTGCGAAAAGCTCAGCTTCTTTCCCGAGATCGCGACGATCTTCATCTCCTTCGTCGCGGGGTTCGACTTGAGGATCGAGCAGACCTGGAAGCCGTCCATGACGGGCATCAGGAGGTCCACGACGAGCAGGTGCGGCAGCTTCTTGCCGATGATCACGAGCGCGTCCACCGGGTTGTTGGCGACCTGGACCGCGTAGCGGTCCTTGTGCTTGCGGAAGCCCTTCTCGAGAATCTTGGTCATCATCGGCTCGTCGTCGAGAATCAGGATCTGCTTGTGCGCGTCCTCGATGTTCGAGGGGATCGGCATCTCGTACTTCTTCATGAACACGATGAGCTCGGAGAGCGGGATGCGGCGGTGGCCGCCGGGCGTCACGCGGGCCTTGAGCTTGCCCTTGTTGACCCAGTTGATGACGGTCGTGTGAAACACGCCGCACAGGCGCGCGACCTCGAACGTCGTGAACGCCTTCTCGCCGTATTCCTCGGTTGTCATGGCCCGATAGTAATACTTTTGCCCGTCGGACGCCATAGTGCCGATGGCCTACTGCCGATGGCCTACTTGACAACCGAAGGGGCTTTATGTATAGTTATTCATATAATGGATGATAATCAGTTACATGAGGCGTTAAATTACAAACCGCGCCGGCTGGCCGCTCTCCTGCGTGAAGCGGTCAAGAGCCACCCCGTCGTGATCGTCACCGGAGCCCGCCAAGTCGGAAAGAGCACCCTTCTCGGGCATGAGCTGCCCTCGAAGCAGTGGCGCTACGTCACTCTCGACAATTTCGACGACTTGCGCCGAGCCCAGGAGTCTGCGGAGGCGCTATGGGCGGGGACGGACCACATCATCATCGATGAGGTTCAAAAGGCGCCGGAGGTGCTGTCCGCCATCAAACTTACCGTCGATGAAAGAGGGCGCCGGATTCGATTCGTCTTGTCGGGCTCGGCCAATCTGCTGCTGATGACGAAGGTGAGCGAAAGCCTGGCCGGAAGGGCGGTCTATTTCGATCTGCTTCCCATGACTCTCGGGGAGATGGAAGGCCGCAAAGCGCCGGAACTCCTCGACAAGCTCTTTCAGGGCAAATTGCCCAAGGAGGGCGCGGCGTCCCCGCCGGTTGATCCGGCCGGACAGATTCTTCGAGGCTTCCTGCCTCCTCTTATTGAAATGAGGGCCGGTCGGCCGGTCGCTCAGTGGTGGGACGGCTACGTGGCGACTTACCTGGAAAGGGATCTTCGGCAGTTCGCCCGCATCGAGGCGCTCGTGGACTTCCGCCGGCTGATGGAAACCTTGGCTCTTCGCAGCGGACAACTGCTCAACCAGAACGAAGTCGCGCGAGAGTGCGCGGTGCCTCAGGCCACGGTCAACCGCTATATCAACCTCCTCGAGGCCTCCTGCGTCGCTTTCCGCCTGCCGGCCTTCGCGCGCAATCGCACGAAGCGCCTGATCAAGTCCCCGAAGTTCTACTGGTTCGATCCGGGGCTGGCCGCGCATCTGGCCGGCTATCACGACATCGATTCTCTGCGCAAGGCCCGGGAATACGGGGGCTTCATCGAGACCCTCGTGCTGCTGCACCTGCGAGTTTTGGCGCAGTTGTCCTTCCCCCGAACGCGTCTTCATTATTGGCGGACGGTCAGCGGTCAAGAAGTCGATTTTGTATTGGAGAGGGGCAAAAGCCTGGTGGCGATCGAGGTGAAGGCTTCAAGTGAAGCGCGTCACTCCGATTGCGATAATTTACGTCTTTTCCTGAAGGAATACCCTGAGGCGACTTCCGGCGTTCTGGTGTATGGCGGACGCGATATCCGCATCCTGGACGAGAAGATCGTGGCTATCCCCTGGACAGCGTTTTCATAAAACCGGCTCGCGACGAAGGTGGCCCCTTTCTGCAACATCTGGCCGGCCAGGAAACATGGGCACCCGTCGTCCGTGCTATAATTGGCCGAAGCCTCCGGTGCGATACCCAAGCGGTCTAAGGGGATGGTCTGCAAAACCATTATTCGCGGGTTCGAATCCCGCTCGCACCTCCACTTTGCCGGAGGACGCCGAGAGGCGTCCCTCTTTTTTATAGGCCTTACGCCCCAGAAATAGAAAGGCCATCAGACCCTGACGCGCCCGGCGCCCGCGGACCAATACTGCTCGTGTCGTGGAGGCAAACGCAGGGAGGTCTTATGAAGCGTACGGCGGCGTTGGTGATCGCGGCGTGGACGGCGGCGGCTTCAACGGGTGCTGGGAGCGCGGCGGCGGCTGTAATTTCTACGGTTGCGTCGGCGGCGTTCCAAAGCTCCCGTCACAGCCCTGCTCGGACTGACGGAAGATTCCAAACAGGAAGGCCCCGGCGGGAGCCGGGGCCTTCCCTTCATACGAAGATCGCCCCCTAGTAGACGATCCCCTTTTTCGCGGCCTGCGCCTTCAACGCGTCCACCAGACGCGTGTCGAAGGAGTCCGCGCGTTTCGCCCCCGACTGCTTCTTCAGCCAAGAGGCGCGCTCGGTCGCCAACATGTCCATTTCCTTCTTAAGCGACTTGCGCTCCGCGGAGATCTCGTTGAGCTTCGCTGCGCGCTTATCGGCCGGCACGGCGCGCAAAGCGTCCGGCAATTCGTCTTCCTTGACATCCTTCAGGGCCACACGATTCTCCTCGACGGCCGCGGCCAGGTCGGACGAGCCCGCGAAACCGGCGCGCGCCTTGTACTCCGCGCGCTCCGCCGCCGCCGGGGCCGACGCCATGCCGCGCACGGCGGAGGCCAGCGACATCTCCCGCATCGCGCCGGCCTTGCCGCCGCCGTACGCGAGGCCGGTGCCTTCGAGCCTCACCGAGAGCGTCGCCATCTTCTCATCGAACGGCGTGGCCATCGCGACCATCCCGCCGTCCTGAGGCACCGGCAGGAGCCGTCCCTCGCCCATGCGGGCGATGGAGTTGAAGGCGACGGTCGCGGCGCCGTCGGTTCCGCACTGCACCGAGTTCACGATCAGGCCACGGCGCACCGCCTTCTGCATCACCGCAGCGAGCGTCGGCGCGTCGGCGTAGTCCTCGTGCGGCGCCGCGTCGCCGACAAGATAAATGACCTTGAAGGTCTTTGAGTCCTTGCTCCACGACATCTTCTCGACCGCCTCGTCGAGCCCCGCGATCACGTGCTCAGGCGTGTCGCCGCCGCCGCCAACATTAAGGGAGAGCAGGTCCTTGTAGGTGTTGTCGAGGTTCTCGGACAGGTCGAAAGTCTTGGTCACATACTCATCACCTTTGTCTCGAAAAGCGACCAGGCCCATCTTGACCCTCGGACCGGGGCGGCCCTTGGCGATCTCATTGGCGATGCCCCAGATGCGCTGCTTGGCGCCCTCGATGAGGCCGCCCATGCTCGAAGTCGTGTCGAGGACGAAAACGACCTCGACGCTGGGCCGCGCAGGCGCCTCGGCGGCGTTCGCCAACGGCGTGAGCGCGAGCGCGCCCGTCAGGATCAAACCCATTTGAGTCTTCATATTTTCCGCCTCCCCCGGCCTTAGCCGTTAGAGCTCTGACCCAGGTCGGGATGTATAAGTTCCCACCAACTGCCCCCAAAAAACTGATGATAATCACTAGTTCCGGAACTAGTGATTATCTATCGCAGTCGATCTAACTCCTAGGCCCATTTCCGCCACCTCTCTGGGCCATCGGTCCCAAGGAGAAACAGGTTTGCGGGGTTAGAATCTTCCTATATATGAAGACGATCACCGTTGCGCTTGCCCTGATCATGATCTTGCAGCCGTTCGCTCAAGCGCAGAACATGGCCGCGCGTGTCGGTCAAACGTCGTTGGCGCCGTCGATCGGCCTTCCCACCCTAAATTCCGGTCTTACCTTGAGCTCTCCATTCGTTGCCGTTCCAAATCCGTTGTCGTCGCTTAATATGTCGCTCGCCGCTCCTTCCCTCGCCCCTTCTCTATCTGTCATCATGCCCGCGGCAGCCGTCGCTCAAACCGTTGCCGCCGTCAAAGCCATGGATCCCGTCAAACCCGCTCTCGCCTTACCCGTTCTGCACGCCGCCGCGTCGACTCCCGATGAAGCGGCGCATTCAAGCCGTGTATTCGACGGTGAAGCCGCGAAGCGGCTCGCGGCGGAAGAAACTCCCGTTCCCGCGTCGCCATCCGAGGCCGCGGCTCCCAGTCTGTCTTTGCCCGTGAAAAGCTTCAAGCTCTCCAACGGACTGACCGTCGTTGTGCATACCGACAAAACCAGCCCCGTCGTCGCCGTCTCGATCACCTACAAAGTCGGCTCCCAGCATGAAACCCCGGGCCTCTCCGGCTTCGCCCATCTCTTCGAGCATCTCATGGCGCAGGGCACGAAAAGCCTCATGCCCCGCGAAATTTCCCAACTCATCGAGTCCAACGGCGGCGTGCGCAACGCGTACACCATGCGCACCAACACGACCTATCATTCGGTGGTGCCGAAAAGCGCTTTAAAGACAGTGCTCTGGGCGGAAGCCGAGCGCATGAGCACCTTGAACGTGGACGAACGCGCGTTGGCTCTCGAGCAGCAAGTCGTTCTGGAAGAGATGCGCCTGCGCTACACGAACGCGCCCTACGCTCAGGCCCGCGACGCGGGCATGGCCGAGACCGCGTTCGGGAAATGGCAGAACCAGCACACCACGATCGGCGAGGCCGCCGACGTGCGCAACGCCCGTCTTTCGGACGTGCGCGCTTTCTACCAGGCGCATTACGCGCCCAACAACGCCGTGCTGGCGCTCGCCGGCGACGTGACGGAGGCCGAGGCGCGCGAGCTCGCTCAGCGCTTCTTCGGGCCGCTTCAGCCGCGCGAGATCGCGCCCACTCCAGACCTCACCGAGCCGCGCATGACCGGCGAGACCCGCCGCGTGACCCCGGACAAGTTCGCCAAGGTCCCCCTCCTGATGACGGCCTGGAACGCGCCCGCGCGCGGCACCAAGGACTACTGGGCGCTGACGGTGCTCGGCGAGATCCTCGGCGCCGGCGAGGACAGCCCGCTGTACCGCGCGCTCGTCAAGGACGCCAAGATCGCCCTCTCCGTGAGCACGAATTTCCCCTGGTGGACCGGCCCGTTCAACCCCGGCGGGCCCGACCTGTTCGGCCTGATGACGTCGCTCAAGCCCGGCGTCACCGCGGACGCGGTCTTGCGTCTTACAGACGCAATATTGCTTAAGATCGCCGCCGCAGGCCCGACAAAAGAGCAACTCGCCGCCGCGAAGACCACGATCGAGCTGTCCTGGACCAAGGACCTCGAGCAGTTGATCGAACGCGCCAAGACGCTGGGCTCCTACGCCGCGATGGTGGGCAACCCCGAGGATCTTTCGCGCGACTTCGCGCAGCTCATGTCGATTACCGCCGCCGACATACGGGCCGCGCTCAACGAGTGGGTCGTGGGCAAGGGCCGCGCCGTCGTCGAGGCCCGGCCGACGCCGAGCCTAACGCTCGCCGCCGACATCGCCACGCCTCAGGTCCCCGACCAGAAGCCCCGTCCCGAGGGCGACCCGCGCCCCGAGATCGACGCCCAGCGCCCGGCAACGGTGCCGACGCTCGAGCGCTTTACTGTATCAAACGGATTGAAGGTGGTCTTCACGCGCGACTCGCGCCTGCCTTTGCTCGAGGCCCGTCTCTCCATTCCCGCGGGAAGAATCTCGGAGCGTCCCGGCGAGGACGGCCTGTCCGCCGCGGCGTCTGAACTCCTGCTTCAGGGCGCCGAGGGCCGCGACGCGCGCGCCCTTTCCGCGGCCTTCGCCGGCATGGGCTGGAAGCTCGAGGTCAATCGCGGCCTCGAGAGCCTGAACATCGACGCCGCGGGCCTGTCGCGCAACGCCGCGTCCTTCTTTAAAGAACTGGCCCTCGTGCTTTCCAAGCCGACCTTTCCCGAGGACGAGGTCGCCCTCTGGAAGGAAAATAAAGTCGAGGAAATGAAAATACAGCGGGCCAAGCCCGACTTCATGGCCTCCGAGCGCATGAAGGCCGAATTGTTCGGCAAGCATCCCTACGGCAAGTCCGCGCTCAGCGACGAGCAGATTCGAGCGATCACGCGAGAGAAGACCGCCGCGTTCGCGCGCCGCGCCTTGGCCGCCAACGGCGCGACTCTCGTCCTCGCCGGCGACGCTGATCCCGTTAAGCTTCGCGCGGCGCTTGAGACCGCCTTCGCCGGCTGGACCGGAAACGCCGCCGCATCCGCAGTGCCCGCGCTTCCCAATCCGGGAGCCGCGCGCCTGGCCCTCGTAGACCGCCCCGGCTCCAAGCAGGCGAACCTCATGATCGCCCAGGTGATCATCCTGAAACCGACCGATCCCGACTACCTCACCTTCCTGGTGATGAACCAGATCCTCGGCGGCTCGGCCACCTCGCGCTTATTCTTGAATCTTCGCGTCGAGAAGGGCTACACCTACGGCGCGTACTCGCGCCCGCAGAATCTTGAGAAGGGCATGTTATGGACCGCGACGGCCGAAGTGCGCAACGAGGTCGCCGCCCCCGCCCTCGCTGAAATGCAAAAAGAAATCTCCGGGATGCGCGACGGCCTCGTGACCGAGCAGACGCTCGGCGCGGTTGTGCGCTACCTGGCGGGCCTATACCTTCTCAAACTGTCCTCGATTGATTATACGGCGGACTCATTGGCCGGCTACGAGCGCAACAAGCAGTCGGCCGAACATGAGTTGGCGTCCTATCTCGAGCGCCTCAACGCGCTCACACCCGAGGACATCCGCCGGGTCGCGCAAAAGTACCTCGACCCGTCGAAGATGGTGACCGTCATCGTCGGCGACGAAGCGGCGCTGCGCCCGCGCCCGATCCCGCGCCCGATCACGCTTGACAGCCCCAAGCCGAAGCGATAGAATCGGGCTCTAAGTCCTATATCGTAGGGGGGTCTAATGGTCCGAGCCATCCTCGCCGTGTTGTCGCTCGCCGTCCCCGTCGTGGCCGCCGTCCCCGCCGACCGCTTCATCACGCCTGAGGTCCAGGAGGGACTTCGTCAGATCAAGGCCGCTTTCCCGCGCTGGACCTCGGTCAATTTACGCGTCTATTCCGGCTCCGGGACCTTCTTTGACGTCACCGAGTCCTTCCTGCGCATCAACCTCAACGGCAGCAAGGATGCGTCCAAAAATTTCCGCTTCTCAGGCATGGTCGACGACGAGTTCCTAAACGTGACCTTGAGCCCGCTGCCCAAAGGCGGCTTCAACGCCTGGGGCTTCGGCGTGAACCTGTCGGTCACGCCTTCGGGCGACGGCTATCGCCTGTGGGGAAACGTCGACTCGCGGAACGTCAACCTCTCCCTCAACCGCTTCGGCGACGGCTTTAGTATCTGGGGCCAGGGCGGCGTGAACCTCAACGCCTCGAAGTTCGGCCGGGACCTGACCGTCAGCGGCTCCTTGGACCTCAATCAGTTCGGCAAGAAGCCCTTGGCCGTGCTGGGAACGGTGCTGGCTGCCGTCAGCGCCCCGAAGCCGGCCCAGTAACGCTCGAAGTCATCCCAAAGACCTCGCTACAAACGCCATCCTAGCCGAGGCGATTCTGGGCCGAAGGCTATCAACGCTGATTTCATGATATGCACCTCCTTGCAGCGGATAGTTTGAGGCCGGCGACATGGACTTACCAAGGCTATTGGGCCTATGGGATGGTGGGACCTTGGTCCTATGAATAGATAGGCCTTAAGTCCTTTTTTTACTTGACTCCTCCCCAGCCCTTTGCTGAAATCGGGCTGTCGCAACCTGGTGAGGAGGCATACAATGAAGAGACTCATGGTTTCAGCGGTCGCGCTCGCGGCCGCCCTGCGCTTGGCCGTTCCGGCCGCCGCGCAAGTCGACGGGCAGGTCATCTACGGCTCCGACGACCGCATCGATCTGTACCAGACCGAGAACACGAAGCTGCGCTCGATGGCGGACTCCACCGTCGCTTTGATGCAGGCCTCGTCGGTCAAGTCCGAAGGCGCCGTCTCGCAGATCGCCACCGAGCCCTACGGTCCCGGCATGGGCCTCTGCAAGGAAGAGCCCTTTTACGAGCAGGTCACCGCGGCGTTCTGCTCCGGCTCGCTCGTGGCTCCCGACATCATCATGACGGCCGGCCACTGCGTCACCTCCGAAAGCTCCTGCACGAACACGAAGTTCGTGTTCGGCTTCGCGGTCAAGGAGAAGGGCAAGATGCCGCTCACGGTGCCGACCAAGGACGTGTACGGCTGCAAGCAGCTCCTCGGACGCGAGCAGGTCAACGACGGCGCGGACTGGGCGCTGATCAAGCTCGACCGCGCGGTGGCCGGGCACGCGCCGCTCAAGCTCAACATGACCGGAGTGATCGCGAACAAGACGCCGATCGTCGTGATCGGCCACCCGGCGGGCCTGCCGACGAAGATCGCCGGCGGCTCCGAAGTGCGCGACAACTCGAAGAACGGTTACTTCGTCGCCAACCTCGACACGTACGGAGGCAACTCGGGCTCGGCGGTCTTTAACGCTAAAAACGGGCTCATCGAGGGCATCCTCGTGCGCGGCGAGACCGACTACGTCTATCGCGGCGGCTGCCGCGTCTCCAACGTCTGCGCGGCGGACGGCTGCCGCGGCGAGGACGTGACGAGGATCAGCTCGGTCTCCGACAAGATTCCGGGCGCCCAGCACCGCGGCCGCGTGGCCGAGATGGGGCCGTCGTTCGCGTCTTTGCTGCAGTCGATCGGCTCGGTCTCGGACAGCTCAGCGGTTCAGTCGAGACCCTGACATTCAGCTCGGATCCGAGTCGCCGCTTCCAGCCTTGCGCGCAAGGCTGGAAGCGGTGCCGGCCGAGCAGGACGGAAAGCCCGTTTTCGTCCTGCGCGACCTCGAGGAGCTGACGGAGAAGCCCCTCGCCTTGTCGGGCGGCGGCATGCTCCTGGCCTCGCTTCTAGACGGAAAACGAACCGCCACGCAGCTCCGCGCCGAATTTTTCGGCAACTCCGGCGCCTCAGTCGCGCTGCCGGTCATTCTGGACCTCGTGAAAGCGCTCGACGACGCCGGTTACCTGGAGACTCCGGTCGTCGCCGACAGACGCAAAAAGGCGTTCGAGTATTTCCGCGCCAATCCCAAGCGCCCCGCGGTGTTCGCCGGCCCGTCCTATCCGCTCGATGCCCTCCAATTAGCCGCACATCTCGGAAAGTTTTTTACGGGCGAGAAGGGCCCCGGCAAGGAGAAGAGCGGTTCCCCGTCCAAGCCCGCGCCGCTGGGCCTCATCGCGCCCCACCTCGACTTCACGCGCGGCGGCCCGGCCTACGCATGGGCGTATCAGGCGCTCTCCGAGCGCAAGCCTCCCGACGTCGTCGTCGCGTTGGGCGTCGCGCACGCCGCGCCTGATTCCCCGTGGATCTTCACGCCCAAGAGCTACGAAACACCGTTCGGACCGATGGAAGTGGACGATGAGCTGTACCAAAAATTGGCTTCGCGGGTGTGGTATGAGCCCCGCGCCGATGAATGGGTCCACAAGAACGAGCACTCCCTCGAGTTCCAAGCCGTCTGGCTCAAGTATCTCTGGCGCGAAAAGGCGCCGAAGTGGATCCCGATCCTCGTCTCGAGCTTCGAGCGCTTCTCCCCGGACGAGGCGCCCTCCTCGGTCCCCACTATCGAGAAAGCTCTTAGGGACCTCGCAGACGTCCTGAATAAAGAGATCGACAAGGGGCGGACCGTGATGATCCTCAACAGCATCGATCTCGCGCATGTCGGCCCGCGCTTCGGCGACGATCTGGAGATAACGCCCGAGCTCGAGAAGAAGATCGAGGCCGAGGACCGCGGGTCGCTCATCGCTGCGCTGGCGCTCGACGCCGACGGCTTCTACAAGTCGGTCGTCGCGGACAAGCATTGGCGCAAGGTGTGCGGCTTGTCCGCCTTATATACGGGAGTGCGCTTGATGAAGATGCTCGGCGCCTCGCCCGGCCGGCTGCTGACCTACGGCCAGGCGCCCGATCCCGCCGGCGGGCTCGTCTCCTTCGCCTCCGCCATCTACGACGCGAAAACCTAATTCGGCCGGGGAATGAAGGTCCGCACCGGCTCGGACTTCCCCTTAACGGCCATCGGCGCCGCCTCCGTCCAGGCGTAGAAGTCCCCGATCCGGTCTCGCGTGGCCTTGGAGACCAGTATCACGACTCCGTGCACCTTGGTCAAGGCCTCGATGCGCGAGGCCAAATTCACCGCGTCGCCGATGGCGGTGAACTCGAGCCGTCTTTTCGGAGAGCCGATGTCGCCGACCACGACGGAGCCGGTGTGCACCCCGATGCCGATGCGCAGGACGGGCTCACCGCGCTGGACCCGAGCCTCATTGATCGCGGCCAGGTCGGCCTGCATGTCCAAAGCGCAGGCCACGGCATTACGCGGATGCTGGCCGTCGGCGATGGGCGCCCCGAAGTAAGCCATGATGCCGTCGCCGATGAACTTGTCGAGCGTGCCGCTGTGCTTGAAGATGGTCTCCACCATGCGTTCATGGTATTCGTTGAGGAGGGAAACGACTTGCTCGGGATCCAACTTCTCGGACAGGGCGGTAAAATCGCGGATGTCCGAGAACAGGACGGTCACCTCGCAAGACTGCGCGGCCGCCCCTTGCTCGCTGTTTTTCAGCTTGTCCATCACCGCCGAGCAGAAGTAACGGCTGAGCTTTTCAAGTTTCAGGCCCTCGTGGGAGACCGAAGCGATCAAGTAATGAACGCGAGAGACCAGATGCCAGGCCGCGGCCCCGGCCCCGCCCAGTACGACCACGGCCGCGGCCTGCGCGCCGGCGGCGACTCCGGCCTGGCGCAGGAGGACGACCTCGAAGACGGCGCCGAGGACGGCGACCGCGACAGTCAGCCGGCGATCTAAGGCAAGTGCTGCGAGCATGGTGTAGGCGCAGAACAGCCCAAGCGCGAAGCTGGCCGTGCCCGCGGCCGAAGACGAGACCGGAAAAGTGGCGCGCTGTATCCAGTAGGCCATGGGCACGTCGACCAAAGCCAGGCCCAGGCCGGCAAGCCGATGGAGGGCCGGCCGGCGCCAGGCGACTAAAGCCAGCGCCGCGCTGAGTAGTACATAAAGGACGAAGTGCGGCACGATCAGGCGCCAGTCGCTCAGTCCTTGGCCGAGGCCGAGCCAAAACGCGATGGCGCATACAGCCCCGACGCCTGCCAGGCGTATCGAGCAAAGCCACTTGGCGTTGCGGCGCCGCTCCTTGTCGAGCGCGCGGTGGAGTATGCCCGCGGTATTATCGGGGGTCATCGCAGGCCCTCGCGCAACAGGCGCAGGCCGAAGACCAGAAACAGCGCGATCATCCCGCGCGAGCAGGCGGACGCGACGCGCTCACCGCGCGGCAGCGGCGCGTCTTCGGCGCTGCGCCGCGCGGCCGCGGCCAAAGAAATTCCCATCAAAGTGAACAGGGCGCCGGCGAAAAAGGTCCATTCACGGGCCACGCTCACGCTCCGCTTCGCTTCGCTTCGCGTGACGATCTTTCATAGCCGCGATTATAGGCTATTCGGGGCGGGAAGGTCGCCGGGCTCGGGCGCATGGGCCTGCGGCCAGATCACGGCGAACTCGCCGCCGAACGCGGCGGCCTCGGCCGGGGCGGTCGTGAACAGGTCGTTCTCGAAGTTGTACAGCTCCGCATTCGCCGAGAAGTTATAGGAGCCGCTCATCAGCAAAACGCCGTCGACGAGCGCGTACTTGTGGTGCATGACGCCCGTTCCCTCGCGCCCGGCGCTCAGGCGCACGTCCACGCCCGCGTTCGACAGCGCGAGCATGGCCTGCGAGCGGCGCGACTGGGACGAATCGGCGACGACGCGCACGGCGACGCCCCGGGCCTTGGCGGCGATCAGCGCGTCGGCCACGCGCTGCGCGTAGAGGCTGAAGATCGCGATGTCGATGGTCGTCTTCGCGCGTCCGAGCGCGTCCACGAGCAGGTCCTCGACGCCGCCCTGCGGCGAAAACGCGTAGCCCGGGTACTTGCCGCCGGCGAAGACGACCGGCTTGAGCGGATCGGCGGGCGGCGGGCCAAACCCCGCGCCCGCGGGCGCCTCCCCCGCGGCGCCCGGCATGCGGCCGAGCCCCCACATCCATTCCCAGTTCTTCGTGAAGCCGGCGATGAGCGCCGGGTCCATCTTGAATACCGCGTTCTCGAAATTCTTGTCGTCGGCCGCCCGCGTCCAGTTGAAGGAGCCCGTCATGAGCAGTTCGCCGTCGAACACGGCGTATTTGTGATGCATGATCCCGAAGGAGCCGCCGCCTTTGAGCACCCGTATCGGCACGCCCGCGTCGACAAGCGCCTGGTACTCAGGCGAAGGTCCGGAGCCCGCGCCCGGCGCCGCCGCCTTCGTGTGGCCCTCATCATAGACGAGCCGGACCTCGACGCCGCGGGTCTTCGCGCGCAGGAGCGCGTCGGCGACCTCGGACAGCTTCAGGTCGTAGATCGCGAGGAGCAAGGTCTTCTCGGTGCGATCGATCGCCGCGACGAGGGACGCCGGTATGCGGTCGCTGCGGCTGAACTGGGCGGCCTTGATCGACAGGCCCTTGAACACGACGTCCGGCACCGGCGGTACGGCCGCGATGTCGGCGGACGCGGGGGCCTGCGCGCGCCCAACCGGATGCGGGACGGAAGATGAAGCCGGCCAGCCGACGTCGGGCAAGAGCGCCCGTGAGGGCGAACCCGCGGCCATCAGGAGGGCGAGGGCGCCTCCCAAGATCTTCACATCTCAAGAATAGGTCTTTGCGCATGGGCCCGCATGGGTCTAAAGGCCTATATTCCCCCTTCTGGACGGACGCCTGTAGGACTGCTAGGATAGCGCCCGTGAAGCCCGCGAAAGAGTGGTCCGTGTACCTCGTGCGCTGCGCCGACAAGAGCTTATACACCGGCATCGCCAAGGACGTCGGCGCCCGCGTCTCGGCCCACAACTCGGGGAAAGGAGCGGCGTACACGCGCAGCCGCCGGCCGGTCACTTTGGTCTACCGCAAGAACGGCCTGACCCGAAGCGCCGCTTTGATCGAAGAGGCCCGCATCAAAGCGCTTAAGCGCGCCGAGAAGCTCGCGCTGTTGAAGAAAACGATCCGAACCGCGAGCCGGAGCGCGGCCGCTTTGGCCTTGCTCTGCACCCTCGCCGCCCCCGCGCGTGCGCTCCCGGTGTTCAATAAAGAAAGCGGGATCAGCATCGCCTCGGCGACCGTCCAGGCGTTCACGGAAGTCACCGCGGGCGTGCCGTACCCCATGCGCATGTATTATCTCCCCGCGATCTCAAGCGGCGCGCCGCACGCGAGCTCCGGCACCGCGATCCTCTCCGCGACGTGGACCGGCGTCGCCGGCGTCGCCTGGGTCAAGGAAACGGGCGTGCGCGTGGACACGAACACCGTGCCCTCGGTGTCGGCCGCCTCGATCACGGCCTGCGCCATCCAGCCGCTGACGGGCGGCGGCTTCCGGATGCTCTACTCGATCGTCTCGACCACCGGCGCCTTCCGCATCCACAGCGCCACCTCGGCCAACGGACTGGGCTGGGCGAACGAAACGGCGGTGGCGGTCGACGGCGCGTCGACGACCTACCTCGGGGTACCGCGCCTCGTCGTCCTCAACTCCGGCGACTGGCGGATGTATTACACGCGCGACTTCAACGGAGGCGACAACCTCGCGGACCGGCAAATCTTCACCGCGCGTTCGACCGACCAAGGCGCGACCTGGGGCGCCTCCTCGCTCATCCTGTCCACGACCGCTTATGAGTCCGGCGCCGCCAAGCTGACCAACGGCAAGATCCGCCTCTTCTACTCCTCGCCGCCGAGCGCCGGGTCGAGCGCCACCGTGATCCTGAGCGCCCTGTCGACGGACGCCCTGGGCGCGTCGTTCGACATGGAAACGGGCGCGCGAATCTCCACGCCCGTCGCCACGGGCGCCCTGTCCTTCCCCGTCCCGACGCGCGCCACCGATTCCTACCGCTGGCGGCTGTATTACTCCTACTACGAGGCGTTCAATTCGACCGGCGACGTCCGCTCGGCATTGACCGGCGCGCCCGCCCCCGTCTCCATGGCTCCGTCCGTCGTCTTTCAGAACGCGGCCTCGATCACCGCGACGATCTCCGGCGATATTTTCTCCCCGGCCACCTTGCTGCAGGGGGTCTCCATCACGCAGGGAGCCGTCACCATCGCCGGCACCGGGGTCGTCCGGACCGACGACCAAACTCTCACCGCGACTTTCGCGACGCAAAATCAGGCGCTGGGCAGTTGGAACCTGACCGTGACCAACAACGACGGCGTGCCGGCCACGGCGGCCAACGCGCTGCTCATCGACTACGCGCCGGGCACCGTGGTGCTCACGGGCAATCTCCTGCGCCCGCGCGAGGGCGTGCCGACGTCGATCAACACGACCATTTTCACCCCGGGACCCGTCTCGATCCGCGTGTACGATTCGGACGGGCGCCCGTTGCGCACCTTGTTCGACGGCGCGCGCGCCGCGGGCGCCTTCACCGTGACCTGGGACGGCAGGAACGCCTCCGGCGCCTCGGTGCCGAGCGGGCTGTACTTCGTCGCCGTCAACGGCCCCAAGGTCGCGACGAAGAGCAAGATCGTCCTCATCCGATGACCAAGCTCGCGCTTTCAGCGCTCGCTTTAATCGTCGCCGGCCCGGCGGGCGCGGCCGGCTCGCCCACCTTGCGCCGCTCGCTGTCGCCGCGCGCGACGGCCATGGCCGACGCCTACGCGGCCGTGCCCGGCGGCCTCTCCTCTCTCTCCACCAACCCCGCGGGGCTCGCCGCCGCGCGCCGCCCCCAGCTCGACACGACTTTCACGAGCGGCGTGCTCGACGACACCTTCGGCTTCCTGGGCTGGGCACAGCCGCTACTGTACGGCGTAGCGGCTGTGGGTCTTTCATATTACGATGCAGGTAAGGTTGATCTTCGTTTCGCCAACGGCTCGGTCGTGACGCGCTCCGCCCAGCGCGACTTCGTCGGCCACCTGGCCTGGGGCCTTTCGCTGCCCGGCGGCCTTTCGCTCGGCGCGACGGGCAAGTTCTTCCGCTTCGAGCTCGCGCAGGAAGCGAAGGCCTCCGGCGTCGCCGCGGACGCCGGCGCCCAGTGGAAGACGCCGCTCGCAGGCCTGAGCCTGGGCGCCGCGATCCAAAACGCCGGTCCGGGCGTCAAGTTCGAGCGGGAAACGGACCCCTTACCGCTGACGACGCGCGGCGGGCTGTCCTGGTCCTGGGCGAGCGGCGGCCCCAAGCCCAAGGTCGATTTCAACGAGGTGACCGCAACCAGCTTTTTGATGTCGGTCGAGGGCATCAAGGTTCGCGACGAGGCCGCCATCGCCGCTCTCGGCTCCGAGTTGGCCATGGACTTCGGCCCGAGGACCGCGGTCGCTTTGCGCGCCGGTTGGCGGTTCAATTCAGACTCCGAAGGCCTGACCATCGGCGTCGGCATGCGCGAAGGCCGCTTCTTGATTGATTACGCCTTGGCCCCAAAGCGCGCGTTGGGCCAGGCCCACCACGTCGGGCTCGGCGTGCGATTCTAGATGTCGCGACGCCGCCGTTCCGCGCCGCCCTGGCTATGGGCCGCGACGGCGCTTCTCGCCGGAGCCGCGCTCGCGTCGGCGTGGCTCGTGATTCAGGCCGAGCGTAAGCTTTCGACCTTCGTGGTCGGCGGCCTAGGGGTGAGTTTTTCCACGCGCATCTGGTCGGCGCCCTTCCCGATCCGTTCTGAAAGAAGCGCCGAAGCCGAACGCCTCGTCGAACGCCTCGACCGCCTCGGCTACCGCCGTACCCCCAATCACCCCGTCAAGGGCGAATACCGCTGGACGCCGCCCGAGCTCGTCGTGTCCCTGCGCGGCCACCGCATTCCGGGCTCCGAGCAAGGCGAGGGCGTCTTCGTCCTGCGTCGCGACGCGGGCGCCTGGACCATCTCCGACGAAGCGGGCGGCGCCGTCCCCGAAATACGCCTCGAGCCCGAGCTCATCGTCGAACTGGCCGGCGAGAAATCCGAGCGGCGCGAACCCGCCCCGTGGGAGCAGATTCCGCCGTCGCTCAAGGACGCCGTCGTCGCCACCGAGGACAAGCGCTTCTGGACCCACCACGGCCTCGACCCGCGCGCGATGGCGCGCGCCACGCTCGCCAACCTGTACCGGCGCGAGCTGCAGGGTGCGAGCACCATCACCCAGCAGCTCTCGAAGAACCTGTTTCTCTCGCCACGCCGCACTTTCCGGCGCAAGCTGGCCGAGGCGGCGCTCGCGCTGTACCTCGAACTGCGCCTGGACAAGCAGCGCATCCTCACTCTCTACCTCAACCACATCTATCTCGGCCAGGACGGTCCCACGAGCGTGATGGGCGTGCGCTCGGCCGCGCGCCACTACTTCTCCAAAGAAGTCGCCGACCTGACCTTGCCTGAGTCGGCCTTGATCGCGGGCGTCATCCGCGGCCCCGGAATCTACAACCCCTTCCGCGACCCCGCCGCGGCGAAGGCGCGGCGCGACCACGTCCTGCGCCGCATGAAAGAAGAAGACATGATCTCCCCGCTCGAGCTCGACGCCGCGCTCGACGCGCCCGTTGCGCTGACGCGCAACGTTTCTCAAGATGACCGGCGCGACTCCGCCTACTACTCCGCCGAGGTCGTGCGCCAGCTCCTGCCGCGCTACGGCGGCGACTCATTGTACCGCCACGGCTTGTCCATTTACACCGCGATGGACCCGCTCCTGCAGAACCTGGCGCGCAAGACGCTCGCGGCGTCCAAGCAGCAGGCGGCACTCGCGGTGCTCGACCCGCGCGACGGCTCGGTCCTGGCCCTGACGGGCGGGCGCAGCTTCAGCGAGAGCCAGTTCAACCGCGCGACCCAGGCCCTGCGCCAGCCCGGCTCCGCCTTCAAGCCCTTCGTGTATGCCGCGGCACTCCGCATGAACCTGACGCCGGCGACCATCCTGCGCGACAAGCCCCGGACCTGGCCGGGAGTGGGCAAAGGCTGGTCGCCCGCCAACTACGACGGCGTCTATCTCGGCACCACGACTATGCGCCACGCCTTGGCCCATTCGCTCAACGCGGCGACGCTCGACCTCGCCTCGCGCGTCGGCATCAAGAACATCCAAGAAACGGCCCGCAACTGCGGCATCACGAGCCCCCTGCACGACGACCTCAGCCTGGCGCTCGGAACCTCCGAGGTCGGCCTGCTCGAGCTCGTCGCCGCCTACCAGCCCTTCGCCGCGGGCGGCATCCGCCCCACGCCGCGCCTCGTGACCTCGGTCGTGGACTCCGATGGCGTCGTGCTCGAGGCGCAAACGCCCGAGATCACCGTCTCGCTCGACCCGGCGACCGCCTTCCTGATGAACTCCCTGCTCGAGAGCGTGACGCGCGAGGGCACCGCGCGCGCGCTCAAGACGCGCGGCGTGAGCTTCCCCACCGCGGGCAAGACCGGCACGACCAACGACGGCCGCGACGCCTGGTTCGTCGGCTACACATCGTCATTGCTCGCCGGCGTCTGGGTCGGCGACGACCAGAACCGCGCCCTCAAGCTCACGGGAGCCAAAGACGCGCTCCCCCTATGGGCTTCGTTTATGAAGGAAGCGAACGCCGACCGCCCCGGAGAGCCCTTCACCCGCCCCGAGTCCGTCCTCGAGGTCCTCGTCTGCCCGGTGTCGGGCATGGTCGCCCGCTCCGGCTGCCCCGGCAAGCACGGCGAGATGTTCCTCGCCGGCACCGAGCCCAGAAGCGAATGCGCCCTGCATCGAGGCGGCCTCGTCGGCTGGCTTCAGCGCATGCTGCGCAAGGACTAAAACCCGCAGTCCGCATGCAACTTTTTCGGGGCTTCAATCGTATAGTAGTAATGACATCAATCGTCGTCCGCCCCGAAAACGGCCGCCTCCTCGTCCTCTTCTCCTATTCCCCCGAGCGCGTGGCCAAGATCAAGACGGTGCCCGGCCGCTGCTGGCACGGCCCGGAAAAATACTGGTCCGTGCCCAGCGAAGTGGACACGCTCGCCCGCCTCACCGCCCTGTTCGACGGGGATCGCGTCGAACTTGCGGGCTCCCCGGCCGCCTCCCTGCGTCCTTCGCGCGCGTGCGACGCGCTCCTCGACAAGATACGAACCGCGATCAGAGCCCGGCACTTCAGCCCACGCACCGAGACCGCCTACATCGCCTGGACTCGACGTCTTCTCGAACGCACCGCGTGCCCCATCGAAGAGCTTGATGAGCCGGCCGTCGGTCGCTTCCTGTCCGACCTGTCCGAAGTCGGCCATGTCAGCGCCTCCACTCAAAACCAGGCGCTCAACGCCCTCCTGTTCGCCTTCGAGCATGGCCTGGGTCGCAAACTGGGCCTGGTCTCCGGTGTCGTGCGCGCCCGGCGCCCGGAGCGCCTACCGGTCGTCCTGAGCAAAGACGAGGTGCGCCATGTGCTCGACCGCATGCGCGGCGTGCCGCGCCTCATGGCGACGCTCCTCTACGGCTCAGGCCTACGCCTGCTCGAATGCTGCCAGCTCCGGGTCAAGGATCTCGACTGGGGCCTCAATCAACTCGTCGTGCGCTCAGGCAAGGGCGGCAAAGACCGCTACACGACCTTGCCGTCGGGCCTACGCGAAGATCTCCAGCGCCACCTGTCCTCAGTCGAACTGCAGCACAAGGACGACCTCACGGCGGGCCTGGGCCGGGTGGAGTTGCCGAACGCGTTGGCGCGAAAATACCCGAACGCCGACAAAGAATGGGGTTGGCAATGGGTCTTTCCCGCTTCAAGCCACTATGTGGATCGTGAGACCGGCCAAAGGAGAAGACACCACCTCCACGAATCGGTGCTTCAAAAGGCCTTTCACCAGGCGCGCCTTGACGCCGGCATCACCAAGCCGGCCGGGTGCCACACCATGAGGCATTCGTTCGCAACGCATCTGTTGGAGGATGGCTACGACATCCCGGACCATTCAGGAGCTTCTCGGGCATTCAGACGTGTCCACGACAATGATTTACACCCATGTCCTCAATCGCGGGGGACGGGGCGTGCAGAGCCCCGCGGACCGCCTCGGGCTCGGTTCCAAATGACCCCGCCGATGCTATACCGCCGCCCCTCGCGGCCTTTCGCAATATTAATATTCGCCCCACCTGGCACTCCCCTTGTTTTCCCTCTATAATTCATAATCCAGACAAATTCAGTCACCATGCTACACGGAACGGCATACTCACTCGTTAGGAGTACCTGGATCAGCACCTCAAATTTCGCATGCCGGGTGACGGAAGGACGGA
>OBEQ010536401.1_pt1 | contig 103185 bp, 98 predicted proteins | sample 1670901 | NCBI WGS metagenome assembly OBEQ01 (sample SAMEA104232315, study PRJEB22302) | groundwater metagenome | biome: forest; feature: aquifer; material: groundwater | place: USA | collected 2011-08-07 | depth 5.4 m
GGTCGCTGTGGGGCCTGCTGGCCAGCGTGGTGATCCATGCCAACCGCATCCCCATGTTCCTGGCTTTGTACCCGACCGACAAGCCGTTCAAGATTTATGCTGCCGGCCTGCTGATCCTGGTGGTGCTCTCCATCTCCTTCGTCTATTCGGCTCTGTTCCTGCTGTTCGGCTTGGCGTGGTTCTTCCTGGCGAAGGTGTTCGGCGTTGAGCGCTTGCCCTCCTGGCGCGGCATGCCTGCAGCGTATTACCGCGACGCGTTGTTCCTGGCGCTCGGCGGAACCGGCGTGCTGCTCGGGTTGAGCCACCTCTTCCCTCTGCTGGCGCGTGTGTGGCCCGTGGCCAGAAAGGCCGTGGAGGCCAGCTTGCCATCCGGCTTCGACGCGAGCGTGCCCGGAGCCATGGCCATCGCACAGGCGATTGGCACATTTCCATCGGGCGGCCTTTTCCGGGCTGGCTTGATCGCCCTGGCGGCGGGATTCATCGCGGGTTATGTGCGCCCGCGGTGGATGCGGCTGGGGCTGGTGCTGCTGGTGGCCGTAGCCCTGGCCGGGGAGTGGGGGAGCCCGGGAGACTTCGCGCAACGCATTCTGGTGCAGTTGATCCTTCTCGGAGTGGTGTGGTGGGGCGTCGCGCGAATCCTGCGGTTCAACCTGCTGGCCTATTTTCTGATCGCCACCACGATCGCGCTGGTGGGCGCGGCGACTTCGCTGCTGCGGCAGCCCAACGCATTCTTGCGCACCAACGGTTACGCCGTCGTCGCGGCGCTATTGGCACTGCTGGCCTGGCCGCTGGTGGCGTGGCTGCGTTCTTCCGCGCAACGCGGCGATGTGGTCGGGCCTTCCGACCCCGAGGCCTAGGGTGGGTTACCGGCAACGCGCCCGGAGGAGTGATTGCCGATGCTCCGGTTGCTGCCGACGCCCGGAAGCAACCCCGTGCGCCGCTTAACCGAGTACCTGCTGGCCATTCTCGGCGGCAACATCCTTTTTCTGCTGCTCGAGCCCCATCTTCCCACGCCTCTCCAGCATCAGACATTTCGTGTGGACTGGGGGCTGGGAGTGGACTTCGCCCTGTGCGCGGGCCTCTACGGCTTGATCCGACTGCGGCGATTCTTGCGCCCGGGATGATTCGGCACCGCTCGTCTGCCCGGTTCCTGCACGGCTATGAAAAATGGGAGAGTTTTGCTCACGCTTTCCCTCCACGGGCGTCTATATCTGCGGAAGCCTGGCAGCGCCGAAAACTCGGGGCGCGGAATCCGCGCCGGGCAGCGAGCGCTGCGCAAACGCAGCGCAAGATCATCGTCAACGGTCCACGGGAACATTGAAAGTAGCCATGCCGCTCACGGGGTTGGCCATAGCTTTGAACGGAAACGCAAGCCAGGCGCGTGTTAGCCAGCGCGCCTGGAGTACAGAGAGAGCGGTGGACGAGCAGACCCTGATCCAGCAGGCTCAGGCCGGCCAGCGGGCCGCGTTCGAAGAGCTGGTGCGGCGATATGACCGCGACGTCCTTCGCCTGGCGCTTCATCTGTTGCATCGCCCCGAGGACGCTCGCGACGTCTACCAGGAAGCTTTCCTGAAGGTGTACAGAAACCTGCACCGCTTCCGATTCGAGTGCAGCTTCTATACCTGGGTCTATCGCATCGTCACGAATGTGTGTCTTGACCACCTCCGCCGGCGCAACAGCCGCCCGGAGGTGCAGGCGCCGGAGGCGGCGGAGGGAGGCGACTCCGCGCCGCAGGATTTCTTCGACCGGCAGCGGGCCGACCACGTCGCCGCCGACCCGGAGCGCCGCCTGATAGGCCAGGAGATTGGCCGGCGAATCGCCGCAGCGCTCCAGCAGCTTTCGCCCCGGGAACGCATGGTCTTCGAGCTGAAGCACTACCAAGGACTGAAGCTGCGCGCCATCGGCGAGATGCTGGGCACCTCGGAAGAAACGGTGAAAAATTCGCTGTTCCGGGCGACACGAAAACTGCGCACGCGATTGGAAGGATTGCTGTGAGAGAGGGTAGCTCCATGAATGAGGGCCCAAGGGAAACCCGCACCTGCCAGGAGATTGAGCGCCTGCTGGTGTTCTACGCCTGGGAGGAGCTCGAGGCCGGCGAACGCGCCGCGGTCGAGGAGCACACCGGGCAATGCGCGACGTGCGCCGCGGCGCTGGCCCGCGAGCTCCGCTTGCGCCAGTCTCTAGCGGCGGGCGAACAGCCTGCAAATAACCTCGAGGCAGGCGGCGCGCTGCTGGCGCAGTGCCGCAGCGAGCTCGCCGAAGCCCTCGACGATGCCGCGGGCGCCGCAGGCCGCGCGAGCCTCTGGGGCCAGTGGCATCCGGCGAGCTGGTTTGCGTTGCATCCCGCGCTGAGCGCTGCGCTGCTGGTTTTGCTGGGTGTGGCATTCGGTTCGCTGGCGCCGCAATGGTATCGCTCGCGCACGGCGGCCGGGCCGGAGCGGCCGATGGTTGTTTCCGCGTCGCCGCGCCTTTCCGACCAAGATTTGCAAACCATGGGGATTTCCGGGATCAACTTGCTCCCCGATAGCGGCTCCGGCTCGCCCAGCGTGGAGCTGCACTTGACGGCCGAGAAACCCCTGGTGGTGCAGGGCAATCTGGACGACTCCGACGTGAGGCGCGTGCTCACCTTCGTGATGCTGAACGATCAGCGATTCGACTCCGGCGTGAGGCTGGACTCGCTCGACGTGCTGCGCACGCGTTCGGCCGACCGGGAGATTCGCCAGGCGCTGTGCTCGGCGGCGCGCAAAGACCACAACCCGGGCGTGCGCCTGAAGGCGCTCGAAGCGCTGCGCGGCTTCGAGCAGGAGGATGCCGTGCGGCAGACGCTGCTCGCGGTCCTGGAGGGCGACGCCAACCCCGGCCTGCGTGTCGAGGCCATCAACGCGCTGCGGGCGTTGGCGGATAAGGCCGGCCCGTTCAACGACCAGCGCGTGATGGAGGTGCTGCGCGACCGCGTGCGGAAAGACCCCAACAATTATGTGCGTATGCAGAGCGCGGCGGCGATGCGGCAGCTCGGCCCGCGAGCAACATTCTGAGGCACGAACGGCGGCGGAATGAAAATGGCTGGAACAATGCGCGGGGGAAGGCGGCGGGCCGCTCGGTGGGTCGCGGCGGGGCTGGCTACGCTGGCCGCGTTGATCCCAGCGGCGTGGGGACGTCCTCCCAGACCCAACACGCCCGGCGAGGGCCCGCGCATCGCCGAGGAAAAGACCCGCACGCTCAGCACGCGCGAAGGATTGCGCCTCCGGCTGGTCACCGACCTCGGCGACGTGCGCATCCTCACGCAGAAGACCGAACAGGTCAGCTACCGAGTGCGCATCGAGACCGATTCCCGCGACCCGGACGCGAAGAGCCTGCTCCGGCAGTACGCGCTCGCCGCCCGCAGCAATCCGACGGGCGTGCAGTTGACCGGTCAGATGCCCTCGCGTCCCTTCCACGGGCGCGTGTGGGTGCGCTTCGAAGTCAGCGTGCCGCGGAATTACACCCTCGACGTGCTCACACAGGCAGGCAACATCGAGACGCAGGACGTTGACGGGCGCGTCAGCCTGGTGACCTGGGGAGGTAACATCACTGCCGGGCGCCTGGGGGGCCCGGAGGCCGCGGGAGCGCGGCTGGAGACCCAGGGCGGGCACATCACCGTGCAAGACGTTAACGGGGAGCTACGCGCCACCACCGCCGGCGGCCACATCAGCGTCGCGAGCGTGCGCGGGGCAGCGACCTTGCGCACGGGAGGCGGGCACATCCGCGTGGGCACGATCCAAGGCGCGGCGCAACTGGAAACCGGCGGAGGAAACATCTCTGTGCAGCGCACCAACGAGAGCGTCACGGTGGTTACCAGCGGCGGCCAGATTGATTTTGGCGAGGCCGCAGGCTCCATTCGCGCGCGCACCGGCGGCGGCGGCATCCGCATCCTGCGCGTGGCGGGTTCGACGCAGCTCGCCAGCGGCGATGGGAGCATCTACTTGACGCGGGTGGAGGGGGCGGTGCGCGCCTCGACCGGCGCGGGCTCCATTACGGCCTGGTTCACTCCCGAAGTCCCGGCGGAATCGGCGGGGAAACCGAAGGTGCGCAAGCTATCAGCCGGTTCGCAACTGGTGAGCGGGCAAGGCGACATCGTAGTTTACCTTCCGCGAGAGCTGGCCGTGACCATCCAAGCCACCATTGAGATGGCCGCGGAGCACCGCATTGAGGCCGATCCTTCGCTGCCGCTGAAAGTGACTTACCCCGGCGCCAGCTCCGGAACCCTCCGCGGTGACTGCGCCATGAACGGCGGCGGAGAGATTCTGCGGCTGAGCACTTCGGCGGGCAATATTCGATTGAAGCTGGCCGACTCCGACGCGCAGATGCGCCTGCACCAGCAGATGGAACAGCTCAGGCGGCGCCTGGAGCTGCAACAGCAGCGCCTGCTCGAGCGCCAGCGCCGCAAGGGGCAAACGCTCCAGCCGGCGGAGCCGCAGGGGGTGCAGGAGGCCGAACCGGAAGAGGAAAAGTCGGCGCCGCAGCGCGCCGAGCGGGAGTTCTCCCGGATCGAAGATTGGGGCCGCAAGCTGAGAGAGATGTGGCTCGGCGGCGTGCCCGTGGATGCGGAGACGCAGCAGAAGAAATTGGTTAGCTCGGTGCGCCCCGTGTATCCCACTGCGGCGCGGCAGGCCGGCATGGAGGGCACCGTACGGCTGAAAGCCATCATCGCCAGGGACGGCAGCGTGCAGGCCATCAAGGTGCTTTCCGGTGAGCTGGTGCTGGTGAACGCCGCGGTGGATGCGGTGTGCCAGTGGCGCTACCAGCCCACGGTGATCGATGGGCAGCCGGTAAACGTGGTCACCACACTGGCTGTGGAGTTCCGTCTGCAGTGACCGGGCAGGGCGTGCCCGCAAGCGAATCGAAGTCAGGATGTCGCAGGGCCTCGGGGGGGTGGAAAGGCGAGAGTTCGCAGGGGGTGTGGAAATGCATAGAGCCGCGTTGGGCCTGGCAGTGGTCACGGCTGCGGCCATTCTGGCGGCGCCGTGCTTCGCGATTGACGATGTATTCCAGCAAACCTATCCCTTGCGGGCCGGCGGAAGCTTCGAGCTGCAAAACGTGAACGGGTCGGTGAGGGTGAGCGGCTGGGGGCGCGATGAGGTGGAGGTGTACGCCAAGAAATCGGCGCGGCAGAACGAGGGCGACCTGAAGCGCGTGACCATCGAGGTCGCCGCGCGGGCGGACGGCATCTCGGTGCAGACGCGCTACCCGCAGGACGCGGGCGTGGAGGTTTACGTCGAATATCACATTCGCGTGCCGCAGCGCGTGCAACTCCGCCGCGTGGCCACCGTCAACGGCTCGGTGAACGTGTTTGGGGTGGAAGCCGCGGGCGAGTTGCGCGCGGTGAACGGGGACATCGAGGTGTATGACAGCGCCGGGGGCCTGAGCGCGCGCACCACCAACGGCGACGTGCGCGTGGAGATGCGCCAGCTGGAGGCCAGCCGCCCGGTGAGGCTCGAAACGATGAATGGCTCCGTCTTGCTCGGCCTGCCGCGCGACGCCGACGCGGACCTCGAGGTGCGCAGCCTGAACGGGGACTTTCGCTCGGAGATCCCTGCGACGATGCAGAGCGCGCAGGGCCCTCGCGAATTTCGCGTGCGACTGGGCGCCGGCGGCACACCGGTGCGCATGCGCACGGTGAACGGCGGGATACGAGTGGTCGCGTTGCGGCCCACGGTGTGAGCCGGCCGCGACCGGCAAGGAAGGTTCGAACCTGACGAGGAGGAAGCGATGAGAAAGCATCTGTATTTGATTTTGATTGGTCTGGCGCTTGCGAGCGTCGCGCTGGCGGCTCGGGTGACCCCTATGCAGGCGCAGCAGAGCGCAGCGAACCCGGCGTCCCCATCTCCGGCGCAGGAGCCGGAGGTTGCGATCTCGGCTGTGGCGCCGGAACTGCCCGAAGTTTTCTCGGAGGGCGGCGACCGGGGATGGCTGGGGGTGACGATTGCGGAAGTCACCGCGGAAAAAGCCAAGGAATTGAAACTGCCCGCCGAGCGCGGCGTGGTGCTGAGCGAGGTGGAGGCGGACAGCCCCGCGGCCAAAGCGGGCTTGAAAGCCAACGACGTGATCACCGAGTTTAACGGCCAGCGCGTCGAAGGCACCGCACAGTTCAGCCGGCTGGTCCGCGAAACCCCGGCCGGCCGCTCCGTGCAGTTGACCGTGTGGCGCGAGGGCCGCGCGCAGAGCGCCACCGTACAGCTCGGCAGCTTCCACAAGCAGATGGCGAGCCACATGCGCAGGCACATGCCCAGGGAGTTCGACTTCCACTTCGAGATGCCGGAGATGGGCGGCAACTTCTTCGCCATGAGCCGGCCGGTGCTCGGCATCGATGGGGAAAATTTGAGCGGGCAGCTCGGCTCCTACTTCGGCGCGCCCGACGGCGAAGGCGTGCTGGTGCGCGAGGTGAAGTCCGGCACGCCCGCGGAGAAGGCCGGGCTCAAGGCCGGCGACGTCATCACCCAGGTGGACGGCGAGCGCGTGCGCACGGTGAGCGAACTCCGGCAGAAGCTGCACGGGAAGCGCGACAAAAAATCGGTCAACGTCAGCGTGCTGCGCAAGGGCGCGGAGATGTCACTCGAGGTCCCTATCGAGCAGCCCAAACCGGCGGAGAAGAAAAAGCTGATCAGCCGCCGCACCTCGATCTAGCATCCGGGGCAATTCCCTCCAACCGAATTCGTCGGGAGGCAAAAAAGGCCCGGGCAGTCCCGGGCCTTTTCCTGTTTCGGGGGGTCTCGTGCGGGGGCGGGCCTATTTCCCGCCCGCGCCGCTATTCGCGGAGGACGAGGGCTTTGGAATCAGGGACGGCGAGGCGGACCAGGCGGTGGCGGGCGTCACAGTAGAGGTTGATCTCGAGGTCGGCGGAGCGCACGCGCAGCAGCTCGAGCGCCGCGCCATCCACTTCCTGCGGGCCAACGGCTTCGGCGGTGATGGTGCCCGGGGTCATCTCCTGCGGGATGAGCACGGGAAAGGTCTGCGCGCCGCGGACGGTCCAGTCGTAAAGGCGCGCCAACAGGGCGTAGTGGTGGTAGAGGTTGTTGTCGAGGATGACGACGCGCGGCGAGCTGAAGGTGAAGGACTGTACGAAGGGCTGCGCGCCCTCGAGTTGCAGCGACATTTTGGCAGTGAGGCCCTGGAATTCGACGGTGGCGGAGGCTTTTTTCTGCGTCTGGGCGGTCCATTCGTAGCGCAGGGGCGCGCCGTCGGGGGCCAGCTCGAGCCGTGCGGTCACTTGCACGGCGCCGCCAGCGGGCGTGCGGATATCCGTGTTACCCCGCGCCGTCCATTGCTGCGCGCCGGCCCCGCCTTGCGGGGAAATCTCAAATTCTTCGGTGCCCACCGGCTGGCCATCCAACAGGATGCGGAATTTGCCCTTGTCCTCGGCGAGTAGGCTAGCGCCGGGGCGCGACTGCGGCGCAGGCGCAGGGGAGGCGGGGTCCGCCGGGGTAATTTTCTGCGGCGGTGGCTTTTGGGCCGGGGCGGGCGCAGCGACCAGCGCCAGCGCGAGCCAGCCAAAGAACGCCAGTGCGGCGAGAGTGCGGCTCATGCGTTCACGCGCCCTGCGGACTGGTCCGGCGCGATCGCGCCGGGCTGCAAAAAGCCCAGCGCCAGGATCTGTTCGACGACGCGGCGGGGGTCGGCGACGCTTTCCACGCGAAAGTCGGCCTGCTGGTAGAACGGCCGGCGCTGCTCGTAGAGCTGGCGGAAACTGGCGGCGTCGCGGAAAAGCGGCCGGTCGGCCAATCGGACACAGCGAGCGAGGAGCTCTTCGACGGGGCAGTCGAGCCAGATGACCACGCCCAGGCCGCGCCCCGCCGGGTCTTCCCCGGAGCCGAAGCCGCGCAGCAGAACGATATTATCCGGCTGAGCAAAAGTGCCGCCACCGAGGGCGAGCACCGTGGGCGTATCCTGCTCGGAAGCCTCGCCGAGGGCCTCGAGCAGGAGCTCGCGCTCCAGCCGGCGAAAGGCGGGCTCGCCCGAGCGGTCAAAGATTTCAGTGATGCTGAGGCCGGCGCGCTCAACGATGCGCGTATCGAGGTCTACGAAGCGCCAGCCGAGTTGCCGCGCCAGGAGCTGCCCCACGGTGGTCTTGCCGCAGCCCATGAAGCCGGCCAGGCAAATCAGTCTGCGCCGAGGTGTGGAGCGGGCAGCCGGCATGGGCCTCGCGAAATGGCTGGATGGGAGCTGGGCGCGTCAGTTGCGCCGACGGATCTTGATTGTACCATTAAAGGAGGAGAGCTCGACCTTGGCGTGGCCCTCGTTGAACGTGCCGAACAGTCCCTTGGCGAAGCGCGAGACCAGGTGGCGCCCGCCGTGCGGGTCGGGCTTGAGCTTGGCTTGGTTCTCGACGGTGCCCTGTTGCGTGGCGGCGCTCAAGTCGAACGAGTCGGTATCCGAGAAGCGCACTTCGGTGACACCGCTGTAGTTCTTCAGGATGTAAACTCCGCGGCGCAGGAAATCGCCGTCGAAATAGATATTGCCGGAGGTGGTCCGCGCCAAGACGTTCTCCATGCGCGGCTGGAGCAACTGGATATTGCCGCTGATGGAACTGACCTCGATGCGGCCCAAGCAGCGGGTACACGTCACCGAGCCGCTGACGGTGTGGATCACCAGGTAGTTGCCCACCTCCTGGAGTTGCACGTCGGCGGCGACGGTGTCAAAGGTGAGGTCGCCGTAGACGCGCTCGACAATGACCAGGCCAGAGTCGGTGCGCACCTGGAGTTCGCTTTCCTCGGGGACGGTGATGGTGTAGTCGGCTTGGCGGTCGGCGGCGGCGATGTTTTGGTCGAGGACGTGCGTGGTGACCTCGATGCGGTTGCCGGCTTGCTCGGTGTCCACTTCCACCTTATCGCTGGTGTGGTTGCCGATGACGACGACCTCAGGCTTCTTCCAGGAGGTGACCTCGATGCGGCCGCGGGCGTTGCTGTTCGTGACGCTGATAATCGGACGGCCGCTGACGGTGTAGCGCTTCTCGATGCGGTGAGCGGAAGCCGGAATGGCCAGGGCGAACAGCAGGGCAGACAGGGCCACGACGGCGGTGCCAAAGCGACGGACGAGTTGCGGAAGGGCAGACATTAGTCCCCCGAGGCGCCGTGTTCCATCATCAGTGCGAGCAACTCCGCCTTCTGCTGATAAGCCCCGTACAGGTAATCGCGAGCCAACTCGTTCTGGGGTTCCTCGCGCACGCTTTTTTCACACACGGCGATGGAGTTGTCAACTATATCGAGGTTCTTGCGCAGGGAGGCGTTGACCACAGGGTCTTGCGGGCGCATGGCGCGCACCGTGCGAGTTTCCATGGTGGCGAGTTGCGCCGTAAGCGTGGTGGCGGCCGGCGGCGCGGACACATCTCCGCCGGGCTGCATACGCGGCAGATGGCCTCGCACGACGACCAGCGCGGCGGCCACCAGAAAAATCACATAGGCGCCGGCCAGGGCCGGCCGCGGGAACGCCGCGAGCCAGCCTGCCAACCAGCCCGAGTTGGGGTCGGCAGCGGCTTCTTCGCGGATCAGGCCCTCGCTTTTCAGTTGCGCGCGCAGAGCGAGCCACAGCCGCTCCGGCGGCGCGACCTCCTCGACGGCCAGGTGCCGGGCCGCGGCCTGGATGGCCTCGAGGTCGGCGACCATGGCGCGGCACTGCCCGCAGAGCTGAAGGTGAGCCGCGGCGTCGGCAGGGAGCAGCGCGGCCTGCTGTTGTTCGAGAAGCTGTTCGAATTCGTGACACTGCATCGTGGTTGTCCTTACCTAAAGTTAAGTATTGCCGGCGGTCTCGCTTCGCGCTGCCTGGCGCTGCTGGCGCGCCTTATCGCGCTGGGCTTCCTGCAACAGCTCGCGGAGGCGCATGCGCGCCTTGTGCAACTGCGACTTGGAATTGCCGATGGAGCAGTCCATGATCACGGCGATTTCGTTGTGCTCGTAGCCCTGGATGTCGTGGAGCACAAAAACGGACTTGTAGCCCGGGGGCAATTGCTCGATGGCCCGCTGCAGGTTGACGCGGTCAACCGAGCCGGTCAACAGCAGGTCAGGCCCTCCGACTTCTTTGCGCGGCCCGCCCGTCTCCTCGTCGGACTCGGTGGTCTCCTCGAGGGAAGTTGCCGGCAGCGTCTTCTTGCGCAGGCGCATGAGCACGACGTTGACGGCCAAGCGATGCAGCCAGGTGGAGAAGGCCGATTCGCCGCGGAAGGTCTGAATCTTGCGGAATAACTGCAAGAAGGCTTCCTGGGTCAAATCCTCGGCTTCGGTAGTATTTCCGACCATGCGCAAGCACAGGGCGTAGACCCGCCGGCTGTGCAACCGGTAGATGCGTTCGAACGCGCCAGGGTCGCCGTGCTGAGCCAGCCGGATGGCATCGGCCTCGGGCAGCTCGCTGTTTTCGCTTCGTCTCGGTCGGGCCACCGTACCCGTCGGGACGCATCCGAGGTATGGGATGCGCTTCCCGCTCCATAAGTTGTCCTTGCCATTTCCCAGGGGCTGGGCTGCCAACGCCTGGCGGTCCCGGACCTTCGGGATGGTGGAACGATCCGCACAGCCGCTTCGCCGCCGGCCGGCCTGCCGGTCATTCGACCCTATTCTCTTCGGAAAAGGTCTGCCCGTCTATGGCGAACCGTGTGAGGCGGGAACGCGGGTCCTGACGCCAGGCCAGCGGCCGAAGGCCTGGAGCTTGCGGCGGAAGGGCTGCACTTCCTCGCCCGGCAGGGCGCAGAGAAAAGACTTCAACACGACGATGATCTCGCGCAGGCAGGTGTTCAGGTCATAGTGGAGGATGTCGAGTCGCAGCCAGTCGGCGCCCGGATGGACCGAGGCGCCATCGGCCAGCTCCTGGGCGGCGTCGCGGAATTGTTCTCGGAGGTGTTCGACCGTTTCCACCAGGGCGCGCAGCTTGAAGAAAAAGCGAGAGCGGCTGGAGAAGAGCACGCGGTGCAGCAGGCCGCTTCGCCGGGAGATATGCTGGGCGGTTGTGCCGCGGAAGAATTTGGGGTTGAGCGCGGCGACGTTGGGAAGCGTGCCGAAGTGCCGGCCGTGGTCTTCGAGCGCGCGCAGGGTGCCGAGCAGGTAACCGGCCAAGCGGTCGAACAAGTCGGCGCATACGGCGGCCTGCTCGCGGGCGTGCACCAGCGCGCCTTTCTCGCGCAGGCTGAAGGCTTCGTCCAGGGTTACGCTGAGCATGGCGTAGGGCGCTTCGAGCAGCGCGACGCTGCCTTCGAAGAGCCGGTCCTGCTCGGCGGGCAGCCAGGCGAGCCAGTCTTCGCGGACGGTGCGGGCGCGCTGGAGCCAAAGCTTGAACCGACTGTTCCCCACAGCGCCTCCAAAAGGGGCGGTATTATACCAGAGCGGGTTGATGTCAAGGGGGTTCCTTGCGCTGGGGCGGAGCCCTCGCTATACTGCCGCACGATTTCCAGCGTGGACGTCCCGGAAGAATTCGCGGGACAGGCTGAAAGGAATTCCGCTTGCCCTTCGAACCGCTCGACCAGTACCTCCAGCGGCAGAAAAAGCTCGAACAGATCGCAGCCCTGGGCCACGACCCCTACCCGCACAAGTTCGACGGGAGCGCCACCCCAGCGGAGATCCTGGAAAAGTACGGTGGGCGCAGCGCGGCGGAGCTAGACGCTGCGCGCGCGGCGGTACGCGTCGCCGGGCGCATCCTGACGCTGCGCCAGCACGGCAAGGCGGGGTTTGCGCATATCCAGGGGCAGGGCAAGCGCCTGCAGGTATACGTCAAGCTGGACGCGGTGGGCGAGCGCGGCTTCCAGCTCTGGCAGTTACTCGACTTGGGCGACGTCATCGGCGTGGCCGGACGCGTGTTCCGCACGAAGACCGACGAGCTGACCGTGTGGGTGGAACAGCTGACGCTGCTGACCAAGGCGCTGCTGCCCCTGCCGGAGAAGTGGCACGGGCTGGCCGACGTGGAGCTGCGCTACCGCCAGCGCTACCTCGATTTGATCGTCAACGACGGGGTGCGGCAGATCTTCACCCGGCGGGCGGAGATCATCCGCGAGCTGCGACGCTTCTTCGACGCGCACGGCTATATCGAAGTGGAAACGCCGATGATGCAGCCCATCGCCGGGGGCGCGCTGGCGCGGCCGTTCATCACGCACCACAACACGCTGGACGTGGATCTGTACCTGCGCGTGGCTCCGGAGCTTTACCTGAAGCGGCTGGTGGTGGGGGGACTGGAGCGGGTCTATGAGATCAACCGCAACTTCCGCAACGAAGGCATCTCGACCCAGCACAACCCCGAGTTCACCATGCTGGAGTTCTACCAGGCCTACAGCAATTACCGCGATCTGATGGACCTGAGCGAAGAACTCCTGGCCGGCCTGGTGCAGAAGATTTGCGGCACCACCGCCATTCGTTACGGCGAGCACGAAGTGGACTTCCGCCGCTTCGAGCGGCTGTCCATGCGCGAAGCCATCTGCCGCCACTGGCCCGCGGGGGCGGGCGCCGCGCCGACGACGCAAGAGCTGGGCGCGCCCGGCGGCCCGCGCGGCGTCGCCGAGCGCTACAACGCCTTTGCGCGCAACCAGTCCGCCGAGCCCGTTGCGCTCGCCGGGAAGCTCACCGACGGGGAACTGACTGGCCTGCTGTTCGAAACGCTTGCCGAGCCGCACCTGATCCAGCCCACACTGCTCTACGACTTCCCGACGGACCTCTCGCCGCTTGCGAAGTGCCGCGACGACGACCCCTCGCTTGCCGAGCGGTTCGAAATCTATGCCGGAGGGCTGGAACTGGGCAACGCCTTCTCCGAGCTCAACGACCCGGCCGAGCAGGAGCGGCGCTTCCGCGAGCAGGTGGCGCAGGGCGGCGAGGAAGCTCCCCGGCAGGTGGACCTCGACTACATCCGTGCGCTGTGCTATGGCCTGCCGCCCACTGCCGGCGAGGGCATCGGCATCGACCGGCTGACCATGCTGCTGACCGACTCGCACTCCATCCGCGAAGTGATCCTCTTCCCGCTGCTGCGCCCGGAAGCGCGCGCGGAGGCCCAGGCGGCCTCGGCCGAGTCCGGCGGGGGCGCCCGGTCGCCGGCTCCCGGCGAAAGAAAATGAGCTTTGAATGGCTGGTGGCGCGGCGGTATCTGCGCTCGCCCTACAAGCCGGCGGTGCTGCGGCTGGTCACCGTGCTTTCGGTGGTGGGGGTGGCCGCGGGCGTGGGGACGCTGGTGATTGCGCTGGCCATGAACACCGGCTTCCGCCAGACGCTTCAGGATCGTCTGCTCGGCGTTACGGCGCACGTCAACTTGACCCGCCCCGGTGCTGAAGGCCTGCGCAATTACCGCGCCCTGGCGGCCCAGCTCGCCAGCACGCCCGGCGTGCGTTCGGTGGCTCCGGCCATTTACCAGACGGTGTTGCTTTCGGCCGGAGGCCGTGCGCGCGGCATCGTGCTGAAAGGAATCGACCCGGAGCTCGAGCGCCGGTCGAATGAAGCCTTACGGCGTGTGGCGGCCGGCACGGCGGATTTCGCTGCCGATGCGGACGGCATTGACGCTATCCTGCTGGGGCGGATGCTCGCGGAGGAGCTGGGGCTGAAGGTCGGAGACTCGGTCACGCTCACCAGCCCGCAGGGCCGGCTGACTCCTTTCGGGATGATCCCGCGCTCGCGGCGCTTTCGGGTCGCGGGGGTTTTCGATTCCGGGTTTTACGACTACGACGCCAACTGGGGCTTTGTCACGCTGGCCGCGGCGCAAGGCCTGGCGGGAACAGGCGATGTGGTCAGCGTGCTGGAGTTCCGCATCGAGCAGGTGGACCGCGCCGCGGAAATGGCCGGCGTGCTGGCGCAGAGGGCGGGGCCAGGCTACGCGAAATCAACGTGGATGGACGAAAACCGGGCGCTGTTCCGGGCGCTGCGCTTGGAGAAGCTGGTGACGGCGATCTTCATCGGGCTGATCACCTTTGTCGCCGGCTTGAACATCCTGGTGGTGCTGGCCATGACGGTGAGCGACAAGGCGCGCGACATTGCCGTGCTGATGGCCCTGGGCGCGCGACGCGAACAGGTGCGCAATATTTTTATCTTGCAGGGGCTCGCGGTTGGCGCCGTGGGTACGCTGATGGGGCTGGCGGGGGGCTACGCGGTTGCTTGGGCGTCGGATGCGTACCGGTTGATCCCGCTCGACCCCCAGGTTTATGCCGTGCCTTACGTGCCCTTTCGTGCGAACGCGCTGGACGCGCTGTGGATTGCCGCAGCGGCGCTGGCCATCAGCGCGGCGGCGACGTTTATTCCCGCGCGCGCCGCCGCGCGCATCCTGCCGGTGGAGATCCTGCGCTACGAATAGCCTTGGCCGGCTCCGGTGTGGAGGCGCTCATGGCAGGCGTTTGGTGAGCGGCGTGCACTAATACAGGGTGAGAGCTCGGGCCGGCGCGAAATGCGCGGTCAGCGGCCGCGGGAGTTATGCGGTTCATGCTACAATTGCCGATTCACCAAGGGCTTGCGGGCAAGGTAATTGCTTACCCAAAGTACCCCACGCTGTTCCGGGTAGCCGGTGGGCGAAAATGTGCAATCGGTTAGGCTTCCAAGATATGGAAGGCCGCCGAACCGCAGGGGATGACGCAAATCGGCCACGAGTTGCGGCATCCAAGGTATGGGGAGGCCGGAAGCTGGAACTAGCTAGTAAAGGGACTACGGCCCAGAGTTAATGATGACGCGCGGCGCGATCACGAGCGTGCAGAGCGATTCCCGGAGCGAGGGCGCCGCGGAGGCGCGGCCGGGCCGCCGGGTTGGCGCCGTGCTGGAAGCCCGGGGGCTGCGCAAGGTGTATGGCTCGGGCGCCGCGGCGGTGACCGTGCTGAACGGCGTGGACCTGGCGGTGAACGAGGGCGAGATGGTGGCCATCGTGGGGCCCTCGGGTGCAGGAAAGAGCACGCTGCTGCACCTGCTGGCCGCGCTAGACACGCCAACAAGCGGTACAGTATACTTTGCCGCGAAATCGCTCGAAACGCTTCCAGACGCGGCGCTTGCGGAATTTCGGAATCGCTCGATCGGATTCGTCTGGCAGCGGCACCACCTCCTGCCGGATTTTACGGCCGGAGAAAACGTGGCCATGCCCCTGTTGATGAGGGGTGCCGGGCGCGCGGAGGCCTTAAGGAGCGCGGAGCGGTGGCTGGGCGAGGTGGGGCTGGCGCCGCGGGCGGGGCAGCGCGCCGGGGAACTTTCCGGGGGCGAGCAGCAGCGCGTCGCCATTGCCCGGGCGCTGGTGAGCGAACCGGAGGTGCTGCTGGCCGACGAGCCCACCGGGGACCTGGACGAGCGGAACGCCGAGGCGGTTTTCGAGTTGATGCAGCGCCTGCACCGCACCCACCGGCTGACCTCCATCGTGGCAACGCATAATGGCGCGCTGGCGCAGCGATGCGACCGGGTGCTGGGACTGGAACATGGCGTGCTGAGTTTGGGCGGGGCGCAGTGGCCAAGAGCCGGAACACCGGCGCGGGGAGAATCGAGCTGAACCGTGTTTGAACGCTACACAGAGAAAGCCCGGCGCGTGATCTTCTTTGCGCGCTACGAGGCCAGCCAGTACGGCAGCCCGTTCATCGAGACCGAGCACCTGCTGCTGGGCTTGATGCGGGAAGACAAGGCGCTGGCCAACCGATTTCTGCGCTCGCACGGCTCGATCGAATCGATCCGCAAGGAAATCGAGTCGCGCATCACCATCCGCGAGCGCATCTCGACCTCCGTGGAGGTGCCGCTCAGCCAGGAGTGCAAGCGCATACTGAACTTCGCCACCGAAGAGGCCGAGCGGCTGGGCCACAAGCACGTGGGCACCGAACACCTGCTGCTGGGCATCCTGCGGGAAGAGAAGTGCTTCGGGGCGGAGATCTTGCAGGAGCGCGGGCTGCGGCTCTCCACGCTGCGCGAGGAGCTGGCGCGGACCGCGGGGGAAAAGGTGCCGGTGAATCGACCGAAGGAGACTTCGCTGCTGGCGGAGTTCAGCCGCGACCTGACGCAGGCGGCGCTGGAGGGCCAGCTCGACCCGCTGGTGGGGCGCGAGCGGGAGCTCGAGCGCGTGATCCAGATCCTTTGCCGGCGGACGAAGAACAATCCGGTGCTGATCGGCGAGCCGGGCGTGGGCAAGACGGCCATCGTCGAAGGCCTGGCGCAGCGGATCGCGGAAAGCGACGTGCCGCCGTTTTTGGCCGACAAACGCATCCTGTCGCTGGACCTCTCCCTGATCGTGGCGGGCACGAAGTACCGCGGGCAGTTTGAAGAGCGGCTGAAGACGATCATGAAAGAGCTGATGGAGAGCCAGAACGCCATCGTGTTCATCGACGAGCTGCACACGCTGGTGGGCGCGGGGTCGGCGGAAGGGTCGCTGGACGCGGCCAACATCCTGAAGCCAGCGCTGAGCCGCGGCGAGATCCAATGCATCGGCGCCACGACGCCGGGAGAGTACCGTAAGTCGGTGGAGAAGGACCGCTCGCTCGAGCGGCGTTTCCAGTCGGTGAAGGTGACCGCGCCGAGCGAGGACGAGGCCATCCGCGTGCTGCAGGGCGTGCGCGAGCGCTACGAGAAATTCCACGCCGTCAGCTACACCGACGAGGCCATCCACTACGCCGTGTATCTCTCGAACCGCTACATCCCCGACCGCTTCCTGCCCGACAAGGCCATTGACCTGATCGACGAGGCCGGAGCACGCGTGAAACTGCGCCAGGCGACGCTGCCCGAAGAGGTGGCCGAGGTGCAAAAGCGGGTGAAGTTCATCACCCATCGCATGGAAACGGCCATCGCCAACCACGAGTTCGAGAAGGCGCGTTTTTACTCCGAGGAGGAGCGCAAAGAGAAGGAGAACCTGCGGGTGGTGCGGGAGCGGCTCAAGCTGGACGATTCCACCACCGGCATCGTTAGCCGCGACGACATCGAAGAAGTAGTGGCGCGGTGGACGGGCATCGCCGTCACATCGATCAAGGAAGACGAGCAGCAGAAGCTGCTGCGCATCGAGGGGGAGCTGCACAAGCGCGTTATCAGCCAGGACAAGGCCATCACCGCGCTGGCGCGCGCCATCCGCCGCAGCCGGGCGGGGCTGAAGGCCCCCGGGCGGCCGGTGGGCTGCTTCCTGTTCCTGGGACCCACCGGCGTGGGCAAAACGGAAGTGGCGCGGCGGCTGGCGGAATTCCTGTTCGGCAGCGAAAAATCGCTGATCCGCTTCGACATGTCCGAATACATGGAGAAGCACTCCGTCTCCAAGCTGATCGGCGCCCCGCCGGGCTACGTGGGTTACGAGGAAGGCGGGCAAATGACCGAGCGGGTGCGACGCACGCCGTACTCGGTGATTTTGCTGGACGAGATCGAGAAGGCCCACTCGGACGTTTACAACATCCTGTTGCAGGTGTTCGAGGACGGGCAGTTGACCGACGGCCTAGGCAACACCGTGGATTTCCGCAATACGATCCTGATCATGACCTCGAACCTCGGCGCGCGGCACCTCCAGAAGCGCTCCACACTGGGCTTCCAGTCGGCCTCGGAAGAAGCCGGCGCCCGGAGCATGGACGAAATGGTGCTGGGGGAAGTGAAGCGCGTGTTCAACCCGGAATTTCTCAACCGGCTGGATGAGGTGATCCTGTTCAACCCGCTGACCGAACAGGATCTGTTGCGCATCATTGATCTGTTGGTCGGGCAGATTAACGACACGCTGATCCACCGCCAGGTGCAAATCGTGGTGACGCCGGAAGCGCGCCAGTGGATCCTGGAAAAGACCTGCGGGGACCGGAGCTACGGCGCGCGGCCGCTGCGACGGGCTCTGCAGAAGTACGTGGAAGACCCACTGTCGGAAGCGTTGATTCAGGGGGGATTGCAGCGCCCGGCGACGCTCGAGGTATACGTCTCCGGCGATGGGTTGAACTTCCGGCCGGTGGTCGAAGCAACCCCGGTCGTCCACTAGCGAATCCTACGCGCACAGGCCGGGCCCTTCCCTGGGCCCCGGCGGGGGAGCATACATTTTGGGTTGGGGGGCGCGGCCTTGACAACGGGCGTGGCCGCACGCAAAATTTTTTTCCTGCCTTCTTTTTTTCCGTTTCTGCTGGTGTACCTGCTGGCCATGGTGTTGCACCTGGGCGGCGCGCTGCCGCGGGCGATGGCCTCCGGCGCCGACACCGTCCGCGCCATTTCTCCCGCGATTCCGGGACTCCCCAAAGGCGAGACGCCCCAGCCGGCGGTGGTGGAACGCGTGGAGTTTGTGGGTAACCGCCGGGTTCGCAGCGAGACGCTGAAGGCCAAGATCTTCACCCGCGAAGGCGATCCCTACAACGAAGAGACGCTCCACCGCGACTTCCAGGCGCTCTGGAACACGCAATTCTTCGAGGACATCCGCCTGGAAGTGGAAGACAGCCCCAGCCGCGCCAACGCCAAGATCATCATTTTCTACCTGAAGGAGCGTCCCGTCATCCGGCGGATCGAGTACAAAGGCATCAAGTCGGTGACCGAATCGGATATCCTGGAGCGCTTCAAGGACCGCAAGGTGGGCCTCTCGGTGGAGAGCCAGTTCGACCCCACCAAGATCAAAAAGGCAGAAGTGGTGCTGCGCGAGCTGCTCGGCGAGCACGGACGGCAGTTTGCCACGGTCAAACCGACCTACGAACGCATCGCGGCCACCAACGCGGTCAAGCTGATCTTCGTGGTGGACGAGGGCCCCAAAGTGAAGGTCGGCAAGATCCGCTTCGAAGGCAATCACGCCTTCTCCGACCGCAAGATCATCCGCTCGATGCGCCACTCGCGCCCCTACGCCGTGCCGCTAAAGATTTTCGAGCTCAACGTGATGGCCAAGACCTACGACCGGCGCAAGCTGGCGGAAGACCTGGAAGTAGGCATCCGCGGGCTGTACCAAGACAACGGCTATTTCAAGGTGCTGGTGAAAGACCCCGTCGTGGAAACGGTGGACGCCAACCGGGCGGGGATTCCCGTGCCGATTCCGGTGATCGGGCGGAAGCGCGGCAAGGTCACCAACCTCACCATCCCCATCGAGGAGGGCGAGCGCTACCGCATGGGCAAGCTGTTCATCCGCAACGCCGACCCCGAAAAGGGCCTCTCGCTCAATGCCGAGCTGCTGCCCAAGATTTTCCCGCTGAAGGAAGGCGACATCTTCGCGGTGGACAAAGTGCGCAAGGCGCTGGAGGACTACCGCAAGCTCTACGGCGAATACGGCTATATAGATTTCACCGCCGTGCCGCTGACCGACGTGGACGAACCCACCAAGAAGATCAACCTGACGCTGGAATTCGACGAGCAGAAGCAGTTCTACGTGCGCCGGATCGAGTTCATCGGCAACGTCACGACGCGGGATAAGGTCATCCGGCGCGAAGTGCTGCTCGACGAGGGCGACCTGTTCAATAACCGCCTGTGGGAGATCAGCATTCTGCGGCTGAACCAGCTCGACTACTTCGAGCCCATCAAGCCCGAGCACGCCGAGATCAAGCGCAACATCAAGGAAGGCACGGTGGACGTGCAGCTCAAGGTGAAGGAGAAGGGCAAGCAGTCCATCGGCTTGACCGGCGGCGTCAGCGGCATCGCCGGGAGCTTCATCGGGCTCAGCTACCAGACCAACAACTTTCTTGGGCTGGGCGAGACGCTCACCTTCTCGGCGGAGTTCGGCGACCGGCAGCGCAACTTCCTGTTCGGCTTCACGGAGCCCTATCTATTCGACCGGCCCATCTCCACCGGCTTCACCGTCTTCAGCAGCCGTTTCAGCTTCAACCAGTCGCGCGAGACCTCTCTGCTGCTGGGCCAGCGGGTGCAACTGGACCCGAATACGACGCAAAATTACAACCAGAACAGCAAGGGCTTCACCTTGTTCGCCAGTTATCCGCTGCGGCGCTTCTCGTTCACGCGCATCGGGCTGACCTATGGGCTGACCTACACCAACATCTCCGCGTTCAGCGAGGCCTCGCGCCTGCTGTTCACCACGCTGCAGTTCCGCGGCATCGCCGGCCCCTCGGCGCTCAGCGGCATCCACTCCAGCCGGCTCACGCCGACCATCTCCTACAGCACGGTGGACAGCCCGCTCAACCCCACGCATGGGAAGAGCTTTTTCTACTCGTTGAGTTTCGAGGGCGGGCCGCTGCGGGGCAATGTCAACGCCCTCACCACCATCTTTGAGACCAAGTATTTCAAGCCCATCAACAAGCGCCGCAACGTGCTGGGCTTCCGGCTGCTGACCGCCTTCGGCACCGGCTACGGCGACCGCGTGCTGCCACCGTTCAACCGCTTCTACCTGGGCGGCGAGGATACCGTGCGCGGCTTCGATATCCGCACAATCGGGCCCATCGCCTTTATCCCCGTGGCCGTCAATCTGCCGATTACATTCCTGGACCCGGAGCATTTGGATAACTTCGGCAACCCGATGGTGCGCCAGGTGACCGTGCCGGTGCTGCAATACAACTTCGCTTTCCCCGGCGGCGATACCGAAGGGGTGGGCAACGTGGAGTACCGCATCCCGCTGATCGGGCCGGTGAGTATGGCGGTCTTCTTTGACGTGGGCATCAACGGGGCCCTGCGCCGCCATCAGTTGCAGCTCGACCCGGGCGGTTTGCAGCAGCTGCGCAAGCAGTTTCCCACCGCGACGATCAACCAGATCATCGGGATGTCGCCGCGGACGAACTTCCGGCCGCGGACTTCGACCGGGGTCGAGTTTGTGGTGCAACTCCCGGTGGTCAATGCGCCGTTCCGAATTTATTGGGCCTACAATCTGTACCGGCTGCGGCAGGTGGCCATTGCGCCGCCGAGTCGATTCAACCGCGACGACCTTTTCCACATGGGAGTGTCGAGAAGTATTGTGGAGTCGCAGATCATTCCGCGCCTCGAGGATCTGTCGAACAACCCGGGGCGGTTGAACTTCTTTGAGCCGTTGCGCACGTTCCGGTTTACGATCAGCCGGACATTCTAGCGGCGGGCGTCCGCGAGGCGCCGTGGAATGAGCAGAGCGGGCAAGCCCCGCGGGGTGCGGGGAACGGGCCGGCCGAAGGCCGCGGAGCCCGGATACTGAATTCGTCTTCCTGGGAGGCAATCGCATGAGGCGGTGGAGCTGCTGGGTATCGCTTACTCTCCTGCTGAGCCTGCTCGGGCCGGGTTGCCGCGGCGGTGGCGGCGGCGCCGCGGCCGGGATCACGGTGACGATCGCGCCCAAAACGGGCACCGTTGTCCTCAGGCAAACGTTGACCCTCGCCGCGAGCGTAAGCGGCGGCTCGGTCACGGTAGCCACCATTGTCTCCGGCAACGGCGCCATACGCGCCGCCAACACCGTCACGATCACGTCGACATCCGCGCACAACCTGAGCATTGGCCAGAGCGTCACGATTGGCGGGGTGTCGGACAGCAGTTTTAACGGCACCTTTACGATCGCGGCGGTGCCGTCCACGACGACCTTTACCTATCCGCAAACCGGAGCGGATGCCACCAGCGGCGGCGGCACCGTCAGCACAGGCGCCGTGAAGTGGTTCGTGAACAGCGTTGAAAATGGAAATACGACCGTCGGGACGATTACCCCGACCGCATCCACGAGCGGGTTCCCGACCGTGCATTACACCGCACCGGACAGCCTTCCGCCGGCCACCACGCTTACCATCGCCAGCAACGGCGCCGTGCGGTCCAGCAATGTGGTCACGATCACCACCACGGCGGCGCACAACCTCATTGTCGGTCAGTTGGTGACCATTACCGGGGTCACCGACGGCAGTTTCAACGGGACGTTCTTCATCCAAACGGTGCCCTCGACCACAACGTTCACGTTTGCCCAGACCGGCAGCAATGCCACCAGCGGAGGCGGAACAGTCACTTCGACCACGGTGCAGGTGAAGGCGCAGGCCGTGGCGGACAGCACGAAGAGCGACACGGCGACGGTCTCGGTGGATTCCGGAATCAGCATCAGCGTAGCACCCAAGACGGCGACGGTGGGGACCAGCGAGACGTTCCAGCTCACGGCCACAGTGACCGGTTCGACCAACACCAACGTCACCTGGGCGGTGAACGGCGGCAGCGCCAACGGCACGATCAGCACGAATGGGCTCTATACGGCGCCGCCCAGCGTCCCCAATCCCGCAGCGGTAACGATCACGGCGACGGCCGCGGTGGATCCCAACAAGACCGCCCTGGCGACGATAACCGTGGTCACGGCCGCTGATCCCACGCTGGCAGCCGTCAATCCGGTCAACCCCACAAGCGGCGCGCAGGGTTCTGCCTTCCAGGATGTCTATCTGACGGGCACAAATTTCATCTCCACCAGCACGGTGCGGGCAAATGGCAACCCGGTCCCCGCCATCGCGGTCAGCTCGACGCTGCTGCGAGCGCGGATTCCCGATTGCCTGCTCTCGGCCGCGGGGACGCTGGCTTTGGACGTCCGGCGCCAGAACGGGACGACTACGCCGACGAAGAACTTCACGGTCACGCCGGTGCGCCCGGCGGTGGTTGGCGCCTCGCCGGACAGCGCGACGCAAACGCTTTCGAGCGCCTCGGTGAGCTTCCACGTCAACGGCGGTTACTTCGGCACTTCCGCACCATGCACGCCGCCGACCTCGCCCGCGGTGACGGCCGAATTTGACGGCAACGTGCGCACCACCGCGGTGACCAGCCGACAGTTGAACGTAACCATCGGCGGCCCGCTGACCAGCGACCTGAACCGTCCGGGGCTGTTCTCGGTGGCGGGGCGCAATACCGGCGCGGCACAGCCCGTAGCCGTGACCAACCTCGCCGTGCAACCCTCGCCCGCGGTGACGCCGCCATCGGTGGTGCTGGCGTCGCTGCCGGTGGGCACCAAGCCCGGGGCGGTGGCCGTCAATACGGCCACCGGGTTCGCCGTGGTGGCCAACCACGACTCGAACAACATCACGATCATTGACCTGAAGACCTCGCCACCCACCAAACCCGCCACAGTGGGCGGCAACCCGAACCCCATCCCTGTGGGGACCGGCCCGACCGGGGTGGCGGTGGACAACGTGCGCAACCTGGCGCTGGTGGCGAACAACGGTAGCAACAACATCTCGGTGGTGAACCTGGCTACCGGCACGGTCACGGCGACGCTGGGTAGCGCCAACAATATCGGCACGGCACCCTTCTCCGTGGGCATCAGTCCGCTGGCCGGGAAGGCGGTGGTAGCCTACCAGTCCACGAACAACGCCACGCTGATTGATCTGACGGTGAGTCCCCCGGTGGTCAACGGCACGGTCAGCGTCAGCACGGGGCCGAACCCGCAGGTCGCCGTGGAGCCGCGCCTGAACTGGGCCATCCTCACTCCGGGCGGCGGTGGTTCGCTTTCCATCGTGGACCTGGCCCGGCGGAGCTCCATCGCGGTTGCCGCCGCACCGACCGGCGCCTCGCGCGCCTCCAACGTGGTGACCATTACCACGACCATCGCGCACGACTTGATCCCCAACGAGGCCGTGCTCATCACCGGGGTGGCCGATGCCAGCTTCAATGGCACTTTTACGGTCGCCGCGGTGCCCTCGACCACAACGTTTACGTTCGCTCAGATGGGGCCGACCGCGACGAGCGGCGGCGGTACGGTGACCCACGCCCTCCCGGTGGCCACGGCCACGCTGGGCATCGGCGTGCGGGGTGTGGCCATCAATCCGGAGACGGAAAAGGCTCTGCTGACCGACCCGACGACAACCTCGTTGATCTTTTTCAGCCTGCTGGATCAGACGGTGAGCACGCTGCCCCCACCAGGGGCCCCGCTGGAGGCGGGGATGGTGGCCGCGGCCGTCAATCCGCTGATTGACATCGGCGTGACGCTGAACCCGGGGGGGGGCGTGGGTCCCGGCACGGCTTCGGTAATCGATCCCCGGACGCCCGCGCGCATCGCCACAGTCGCAGTGGGCACGGGGCCGAAGGCGGTGGCCATCGACCCCGGCAGCAATCTCGCCGTGGTGGCCAACGAAGGCAGCAACGACGTTACTATTTTCTCGCTCGGGGACATCCGGCCGCTGCACATCGTGCAGCTCGCCCTGACCACCGACCGGCAATTCAGCCCCTCCAATCCGACCTCGACGCTGAGCTCGCTGACCGATCTTCCGCTCACCATCATCGGCAAGGGATTCGGTGCCGGATCGCGGGTGCGCCTGGATGGCGCCTGCCTGGCCGCACCCAGCGGCGTGACTGATCGCCAGTTGAGCGTTACGGTTCCGGCGGCGATGCTGGCGGGCCCGCGGCGGTATGCTGTGGACGTGGTGGACTCGTGTGCCGCGCCCACCGCGCGCTCGAACGTCACCGACCTCACCGTCATCCAGCCGGTGGATGTCTCCAGCGCGGGTTGCGCGGCCCCGGGGCCCAGGGGCGTGGCCATCGATGCGGAGCGGAACCTGGCGGTGGTCACCAACACGGGCAGCGGGTGCAACAACATCTCGCTGGTCAACGTGGTCACCGGCGCAGTGACCAAGACCATTGCCGTGGGGACTAACCCGCAGGGCGTGGCGGTGATTTCGCGGCTGAGCAAGGCCGTCGTGGCCAACCGCGGCAGCAACAACGCCTCGGTTGTAGACCTGGCGGGCGGGACAGTGACCGGCACGGTGACGGTGGGCACCGAGCCGATCGGCGTGGCCATCAACCAGGACACGGCCCAAGTGGTGGTGGCCAATAGCGGCTCGAACACCGCGAGCCTGTTCAGCATCAGTGCAGACCCGCCCGGGGCGGTCAACAGCGTGGTGGTGGACCAGCGGCCGGTGGCCGTGGCCATCGACTCCATCCGCAATCTGGCTCTGGTGGCGAACGCGGGGTCGAGCAGCAACAACCTGGACCAGATTGACCTGAGCGCGACAACACCCACTGTGGGGGCGCGCTACGCCTGCCCGCAGAATCCCACGGGCGTGGTTTTCGACCCGGCGAGCAATTTATTTGTGGCCGTTTGCAGCTCGAACAACGACCTGATCCTGGTGGACCCTGCGGCGCTGCAATCCTCGGCGCTGCGCGTGGGGATCAACCCCACGTCGCTGGCCAGCAACTTCCAGAGCAGCACGCTGGTCACCGTGAACACGGCCAGCAACACGATGACGGTGGTGGATTTCCTGGATCAGCGCGTGCGCGCCATCCTGGGGATGGGCGGCTCGCAGCAGTTCTCCATAGACATCCACCCACGCACGAACCTCGCGGTGATTGCCGACGAGAGCAAGAACCGCGTGCTCTTGGTGCCGCTGCCCCGGTGATCGCGGGCCGCGCTCGCTCGGGCCGGGAGCCAACCGCAGAATCGGCTGGCGCATCGGAGAGGGCAGAGGGAACTTTGGCGACGCCGCAGAGACACATCTCGCGACAGCGCCGGAGAGCGCGAGAGGCGCATTTGCGCTTGCCCGGCTGGAAAGCGCCGGGCTATAATGCGCGATTTGCGGTTTTTGGAAGGTTGCGATAAGGAGAGAGGATGAAATCCTATCATCGAGCGGTGATTCTCGCAGCGCTGCTGCTGGCCACGACCGCGGTGGCCCGGGCCCAGGGCGGCGGGAACTCCCCGGCCCCCGTTGCGTCCAAGGTAGGGATCTTGAATGTGCGCCAGGCCATCGTCGGCACCGCGGAGGGCAAGCAGGCTTCGGCGGAGCTGCAATCGCAGTTCGCGGCCCGGCAGAGCGAACTGGAAAACCTGCGCAAACAAATCGAGGAGTTACAGAACCGCTTGCGCAGCGGCGAGCGCACTCTGAGCGAAGAAGAAAAATTACGCTTGACCCGGCAGGGCGAGCTGATGGCGCGGCAATTCCAGCGCAAGCAGGATGATTTCCAGGAGGAATTGAACGCGGCTCAGGCCGAGATCTTCGAACACATCAACCGGAAGATGCAGGATGTGCTGGACCGCTATGCGCGGGAAAACAGTTACACGGTGGTGTTCGACGTCTCCGGGCAGCAGACGCCGGTGGTTTACGCCTCCAGCCAGATTGACGTCACGCAGGACATCATCCGGCTGTACGACCAGGCCCACCCGGTGAAAAGCGCCGGTCAGCCGGCGAGCGGCCCGGCGCGCACGCAGCCGGTCAGCCCCAAGCCCCAGCCCGCGGCTCCGAAGCCTCAGCCGCCGGCTCCCAAGCCGCAGCCTTAGCTGGGAAGTTACCCGGGCCCGGCCAGGGCCTGCGGGCAACGATACGGCCTCCTCGACGATCCAGGTCGAGGGGGCCTTTCTGTTTTTCGCCCGCCGGCCCGCGCTGCCCCTGCGCGCCGGCGAGTCTCGCCAAACTGGAATTTCGTTTTCTTTGCGCCCTGGCGCGCAGGGAAAGGCCTGAGCAGCAGCTCAGGTGGGCCACACACACGGCGTCCCACCCCTGCACGGGCCACCAAGCCGGCCCTGTGGGGATGTGGCTTGCTTTTGCGGGGCCCGGAGACTATACTGGGGGTGCTCTGAAGCCGGTCGCACATTCGAGTGGGCGCGAGCCCACTTTTTTGTTGGCATGAATCGGGCGCCCGGCGCGGGAGAGCACAGCCGTGGAGCTGGAAAAGATCCGCGAAGCCGCCGAGCGCGTGGCGCGCTCGGAAGGCATGGAAGTGGTGGACGTGGAATGGAAGGTCGGCCGGCAGCGCTTCCTGCGGGTGTATATCGACAAGCCCGAAGGGGTGAGCCACGGCGACTGCGAGCGGGTCAGCCAGCAGCTCAGCGTGATCCTGGACGTGGAGGAGCTGGTGCTGGGGCCGCGGTACATTCTGGAGATCAGCTCGCCGGGGCTGGACCGCAAGCTCACCCAGGCATCCGACTATGAGCGGTTCACGGGGCGGCTGGCGCGGATCTCGACCTTCGAGCCGGTGGAAAACGCCAAGTTTTTCGAAGGCCGGCTGGCGGGCTATGCCGAGGGGTTGGTGCAGATCGAAGTGCGGGGGCGCGTGATCGCGCTGCCGCTGGCGGGCATTCGCAAGGCGAATCTAGTGGTGGAATTCTAGGGGTGACGCGCCATGGCCAGTCTGCTGTACCAAACGATTGAGCAGATCAGCCGGGAAAAACACATCGAGCCGGAGATCATCGTGGCGGCGATTGAAGACGCCATGGTGGTCGCCGCCCGGAAGTATTACAAGACCGAAGAGGACCTGCGCTCGAAGTTCAATCCGGAAACCGGCCAGGTGGAGGTGTATGCGGTGCGCACGGTGGTCGAGGAGGTGACCGACCCCAAGCGCGAGGTGACCCTGGCGGAAGCCCGCAAGCTGGATCCGACGGTGGAAGTGGGCGGGGAAATCCTGAGCACGCGCCCCACCGACGTGCTCGGGCGCATCGCCGCGCAGACCGCCAAGCAAGTGATCATGCAGAAGGTGCGCGAGGCCGAGCGCGACACGATCTTCAACGAATTCAACGGGCGCGTGGGCGAGCTGGTGAATTGCATCGTGAAGCGCACCGAAGGCCCGGACGTGATCGTGGACCTGGGGCGGACGGAGGCGCGGCTGCCCAAGCGTGAGCAATCCCGGCTGGAGACTTACAACCTGGGCGACCGCCTGCGGGTGGTGATCCGCGCGGTGGACCGCGCGGCCAAAGGGCCGCAGGTGATCGTTTCGCGGGCCGATCCGATGCTGGTGCAGCGGCTGTTCGAGATGGAGGTGCCGGAAATCTACGACGGCACGGTGCAGATTCGCGCCGCGGCTCGCGAGGCCGGGGAGCGCACCAAGATCGCCGTGCAGAGCCGCGACAAAGACGTGGACCCGGTGGGCGCCTGCGTGGGCATGAAGGGGATGCGCGTGCAGTCGATCATCCGCGAGCTTCGCGGAGAGAAGATCGACATCATTCCCTATTCCGAGGAGACCATCGCCTTCGCGCAGAAGGCGCTGAGCCCGGCCAAGGTGACGCGCGTGCAGATCATCGATCCCGAGCAGCGGCACCTGGAGGTGATCGTCGAGGATACGCAGCTCTCCCTGGCCATCGGCAAGAAGGGGCAAAACGTGCGCCTGGCCAGCAAGCTGATCGGCTGGAACATCGACATCAAGAGCGAGGAAGAGAAGCGGCAGGAGATTGAGGCGCAGATGGCCGCGCTCACCGCACCCGGCACGCCGCTCTCGGAGCTGAAGGGCGTGGGGCCGAAGACCATCGAGAAGATCGAGACGCACGGCGTAAGCTCGATTGAGAAGCTGGCCGATATGACCCCGGAGCAGTTGATGGAGATCCCGGGCATCGGCGAGAAGATGGTGGAGAAAATCCAGGTGGCGGTGAAGGGCTACTTCGAAGCGCTGGAAGCGCAGCAGACCGCGCCCGCGGAGAGCGCGGGCGCAGCAAGCGAAGTCCCGGCGGCCGGGGAAGCAGCGGGGGAAAGCGCCGCGGCGCCCGCCGCTGCGGACGAACGGCCCGCGGAAGAGGCGGCGCCGGAAACGGCGGAGGATGCCGCTGCGGCGGCGGAGGGCAACCCTGCTGCCGAGCCGCGGAAGGAAGAAGAATAAACAGCGAGGTGTATGACCGAGCCGAACCAAATCCGCATCAATGAGCTGGCCCGCGAACTCGAAGTCAAGGCCAAGGCGCTCATTGACTACCTGCCCGAGGCGGGCGTCACCGAGAAGAAGACGCACTCCAGCTCGATTGATCTTGCCGCGGCGGAAAAGGTGCGGAAGCATTTCCGCGAGCTCGCGGATGCCGAGGCCGCTGCCGAGGCGGCCGCCGCAGCGGATAAGGTGGCCAAAGAAGCCGCGGCCAAAGCGGCCCGGATGAGACCTGCGGCGCCTGCAGCGGTCGCGGGCCCCGCAAAGCCCGCTGCGCCACCGGCCGCGGTGACAGAAATGAAACCGGGGATTCGTGGCGTCCCTCCTGCCAGACCAGGAGTTCCCGCAGCTCCGACGCCTATCGCGGCGAAGCCGGGCGGCGTTCCTGCCGCGAAACCCGCTGCGCCAGGAGTCACCGCAGTCAAGCCTGCCGCTGCCGGCGCGCCAGCGACGCGGATTGGGGTCCCGGGACCCGGAGTGGCCAAGCCCGGAACCGCGGCGACACAACCTGCGGCCAGAACTACGTTGCGTCCCGGCGTCCCAATAGTTTCCGGCGCACGACCCACCGCTCCGGCCAGTGCGCGGACTGGCCCTCACCCCACAAGTGCGCGCCCCGCCGGGGCGCGTCCCGGAGTTCCGGTGCGGCCAATGCCGGTGCGTCCCGGTCAGCGGCTGGGCCGGCCAGGCCCAGCGCCGCTGCCGGAGAAGCTGCCGCCCAAGGCGGAACCCGGCAAGCCCATCTACGAACGCAAGCCGGCGGCGCGCGCGCGGCCGATGATCGAGAAACGCTTCGAGGAGGGCGAGCGCAAGCTGCATCCGGTGCGCACGCGGCCCGGCGTGGGCGAGCGGCGCGCGGCGCGCATCGAGCCGGCACCGCCTCCGGTGCCCCGCGAGCCGCGGGAGATCACCATCACCGAGGGCATCACCGTTCGCGACTTGGCCGAAAAGCTCGACGTGCGCGCCAAGGACGTGCTGCGCACATTGCTCGACCGCGGCGTGTTTGCCAGCATCAACCAGGCGCTAGACGTGCAAACAGCCACCACTCTGGCCGAGGCGTTCAGCGGCGTTGTGAACGTCATCTCGTTCGAGCAAGAGCTGGTGCAGGAAGTGGCCAAGGAGGAAAAGGCGGAGAACTTGCAGCCGCGGTCGCCGGTGGTGACAGTGATGGGACATGTGGACCACGGGAAGACCAGCCTGCTGGACGCCATCCGCGAAACCGAAGTGGCCGCAGGCGAGGCCGGCGGCATCACCCAGCACATCGGCGCTTACCAAGTGGCGGTGGACGGCCGGCGCGTGGTCTTTGTGGACACCCCGGGTCACGAGGCCTTCACGCGCATGCGCGCCCGCGGCGCCAAGGTGACCGACATCGTCATCCTGGTGGTGGCCGCCGACGACGGCGTGATGCCGCAGACGCAAGAAGCGATTGACCACGCCAAGGCGGCCGGCGTGCCCATTGTGGTGGCCATCAACAAGATTGATAAACCCGAGGCCCAGGTTGAGCGCGTCAAGCGGCAGCTCTCCGAACGCGGGCTGATGCCCGAGGAGTGGGGCGGCGACACGGTGACGGTGGAAGTTTCCGCGAAGCAGAAGAAAAACCTCGATAAGCTGCTGGAAATGATCCTGCTGGTTGCGGACCTGCGGGAGCTCAAGGCCAACCCCAAGGCGCCGGCGACGGGAACGGTGCTGGAATCGCGGGTGGACAAGGGCCGCGGGCCGGTGGCGACCGTACTGGTGCAGGGCGGCACGCTGCACACCGGCGACGTCTTCATCTGCGGCGCCGTCTATGGGAAGGTCCGCGCGATGTTTGACGATCACGGCCGCCCGGTGAAGGAGGCCGGCCCGGCCTCGCCGGTGGAGGTGCTGGGCCTGCAAGGCGTTCCGGAAGCGGGCGACCAGTTTCAGGTGGCCGACGAGGCCAAGGCGCGCCACATCGTGGAGTACCGCCAGGCCAAACTGCGCGAAGCCTCGCTGGCGCGCAGCGCCGGCGCGCGCATTACGCTCGACCAGTTGCACGAGCAGCTCAGAGCCGGGGACGTCAAGGAGCTGCCCATCGTGATCAAGGCCGACGTGCAGGGCTCCGTGGAAGTGCTGAGCGAGATGCTGCCCAAGCTATCCACCGACCAGGTGAAGCTGAAGATCATCCACGCCAGCGTCGGCGCGGTGTCGGAGACCGACGTGCTGCTGGCCTCGGCCTCGAACGCCATCATCATCGCCTTCAACGTGCGCCCCGACCGCAAGGCCGCCGACCTGGCCCAGCAGGAGAACGTGGACATCCGGCCGCACTCGGTGATCTACGAGGTGTCCGACGAAATCAAGAAGGCCATGGCCGGGCTGCTCGCGCCGGTCTTCAAGGAGACCTACCAGGGCCGCGCCGAGGTGCGCGACACCTTCCGCATCAAGGGCGTGGGCATGATCGCCGGCTGCTCCGTGCAGGACGGCACGCTGAAGCGCGACGCCGAGGTGCGCGTGGTGCGCGATGGCGTGGTGATTTACACCGGGCGGATTCAATCGCTGCGCCGCTTCAAAGAAGACGTCAGCGAGGTGCGCGCCGGATTCGAGTGCGGCGTGGGCATCTCCAACTTCAACGACGTGAAGGTCAGCGACATCCTGGAATGCTTCAGCATGCAGAGGGTGGCCCTGGCGGAAGCAACGGCTTAGTCCCGGCGCGATGACCGCGGGGCGGGCCCGCGGGAGGACGGCCGGGCGAGGCGGTGACTCCGGCCGGGGTCGAATATGCCAATCGGTCTTCTCACCCTGGAAATTCATCTTCCCGAGGCGCGCTCGCTCAAGGACAAGCGGCAGGTGCTGCGCAGCCTGAAAGACCGGCTGCGCGGGCAATTCAACGTGGCCGTCGCCGAGCTCGACCACCAGGAATTGTGGCAGCGGGCGCTGGTGGGCGTGGTGAGCCTCTCGGGCGACGCCGGGCACCTGGAGCAATCGTTGCAGGCGGTGTTTGCCGAGTCGGAGCGGCTGCTGGGCCGCGACTTGGTGGGTCACGAGATCGAACTGCTCTGAGCGAAGGCCCGCGAGCCGCGTCGCCGGAGGCCGGAGGAAGAGCGGGAGATGAGCGTAGGGGGCCATCGCCACGAGCGGGTCGCCGAAGAGATCCGGCACGAGGTGAGCACGATGCTGGCGGGCGAGCTGAAAGACCCGCGCCTGGCGGGACTGGCCACGGTGACTGAAGTGCGGGTTACTCCGGACCTCAAGCACGCGCGCATCTACGTCAGCGTGATGGGCAGCGAGGCCGAGCAGGCCTCGACGCTGACCGGGCTGGCCGCCGCCGCGGGGTACGTCCGCCACGAGCTGACCGAACGGCTGCGCCTGCGCCGCGGCCCGGAGATTCACTTCGTGCTGGACCGCTCCGAGGAGTATGGCCAGCGCATCGAGGACCTGCTGCGACAAACCAAGCAGTCCGAGAAAGCCTAAAGCTCGCAACCGACAGCGGAAAACTGAGAAGTTCATTCGGCGATGGCGCGCAAGCCGCAACCGGCGCCGTTTGACGGCGCCCTGGTGATGGACAAGCCGCGGGGCAAAACCTCGCACGACGTTGTGGAAGCCGTGCGGCGGATCGTCGGTTTCCGCCAGATCGGGCATCTGGGCACGCTGGACCCGCTGGCTACGGGCGTCTTGGTGCTGTTGCTGGGCCGGGCCACGCGCCTGGCGCAGTTTTACGCCGGGCGGCGCAAGCGCTACACCACGACGGTGCGTTTCGGCTTTGCCACAGATACCTACGACGCCGACGGTGAACCGCTCGGGCCCGACACTGCTCCGCAACTCCGCCGCCAGGAGATCGAAGAGCTCGCGGCGCGCCTGATGGGGCGATTCCTGCAGACCCCGCCGCCGTTTTCCGCCAAAAAAGTGCACGGGCGGCCCGCGCACGAGCTGGCTCGAAAGAAAAAGCCGGTGGAGCTGAAGCCGGTGGAGGTGGAAGTGTACGAGTTCCGGCTGACCGAGGTGGAAGGCGCGCTGGCGCGGTTTGTGATCGAGTGCGCCCCGGGCACGTACATTCGCTCGCTGGCGCAGGAAATGGGCGCGCGGCTGGGCTGCGGCGCACACCTGGCGGAAATCGTGCGCACTGCGGTGGGCGAATTCACCCTCGACCAAGCGGTGAAGCTGGAAGAACTCGAGCAGGCGGCGCGCACCGACCGGCTGGCTGCGTGGATCCTGCCACTGGAGCGCTTGTTGCCCGACCTTCCGCGGGTGACGGTGCTGCCCGTGGTCGAGCGGCGCGTGCGCCACGGCACGCGGTTCCAGGTGCAGGTGGCGCACATCCAGCCGGGACGCGTTTCACCCGCGCAGGGCGCTCCCGCTGAGCTCGATGCCGGCGACTGGCGGCCCGCACGCCTGCGCGTGTTCAGCCAGGAGGAAAAACTGATCGCCATCGCCGAAGCCATCGTTCCGCGCACCTACCAGCCCGTCGTGGTCCTGGACGCCGCACCGTAGCTTCGCCTTGCCGTTGTGTCGGAAATTGCCTCGATTCAAAGGCGGGCGGATGCACGGGGGAAAACTGAGGACGGGGGTCCACCCTTAGCACTGAAAACGGCCGACTGATTCTCTACTGCCGTGCCCGCGGCCGCTCGACGGCGGGTGCGTTGCTGCCGCGCCCGGCGTAGATCGAGCGGTCCGCGCGCGGCGCCAGGCGCAACTGCCGCGGCGTGATCAGGATCAGCAGCTCGGTATCGCGCTCCTGGACGTTGCGGCGCCCGCCGAGGTGGCCGGCAATGCGCGCGAATCCCGGCAGGCCCGTGATCGTGCGCGTTTCTTCCTTCTGGATCAGGCCGGAGAGCAGCGTGGTTTCGTTTTCGCGAACGCGCACGGTCTGCTCGACCGTGCGGTTGCTGATCACCGGGATGCCGTTGATCGTTTCTCCGGAGCGGCTGCGGATTTCGAACTCCAGGTGGAGCGTAACCTCGTCGGAGGAATGGATGCGCGGCGTGGTGCGGATCTTCAGGCCCAGATCCAAGTACTCGGCGCCCGGGTAGGCGGTCTGGGGATTGATCACCGCGGCGAGGGAACCGACCGGATTGAGAAACACGGAAGCGCTGTTCGCGGTCAGATCGGCGACGGCGAGGTCCGGACGAAAGTCTCCGTTGAAGTCCGCGGCGATCAGCCCGTCGGGGCCGCTGGGGGTGGCCAGCTCAATGCGCGTGCTGAACGTGCCATCGCCGTTGCCGAGCAGGAGGGAGATGGTGTTGGAGTCCTGGTTGGCGACGGCCAGGTCCAGCTTGTTGTCGCCGTTGAAGTCGGCGGCGGCCAGGGCCACCGGACCGGTGCCGGTCTGGAAGTCGGTCTTGGACCGGAAGGTGCCGTCACCGTTGCCGAGCAGGAGGGAGACGCTGTTGGAAGCCTGATTGGCGACGGCCAAGTCCAGCTTATTATCGCCATCGAAGTCGGCCAGGACCACCGCGCGCGGATTCAGGCCGGTGGCGAAGTCCCTGTGGGTTTGAAACGTGCCGTCACCGTTGCCCCGCAGGATGGAAATGTTGCCGGAACCCTGGTTGGCCACCGCCAGATCGAGCTTCCTGCCACCCTCCAAATCCCCGGCGGCAAGCGCAACCGGAGTCGTGCCCGTGGCAAAGTTTCGGGGCGCTTTGAATGTGCCGTCGCCTTTGCCCAGGAGGATGGAAACCGTGTTGTCGGCGGCATTGGCGACGGCCAGGTCCAGCTTGCCGTCGCGGTCGAAATCGCGAGCGATCACCGAGCGCGGGCCGGCGCCAGTGGGAAAGATCTTCTGCGGCTGAAAGGTGCCGTCGCCGTTGCCGAGCAGGATGGTGACGGTGTTGTCGCCCTGATTGGTGATGGCCAGGTCGAGCTTGCCGTTGCCATCGAAGTCGCCGACGGCAATTGCGCTGGGCAGCGCGCCGGTCGAAAAAGTCTGCTGCGGCTGAAAGGTGCCGTCGCCGTTGCCGAGCAGGATGGAAACGGTCTTCGAGGACTGGTTGACCACGGCGAGGTCGAGCCTGCCGTCGTTATTGAAGTCGGCGGCGGCCACGGCCACCGGGGCGTTGCCCACGGCGATATCGGTGCGCGGAAAGAGGACCTGGTTTGCCGGAAAGAGTTGCGGCTGAACCAGACTGGCGCCCAGCGTGGAAAGAGCGACGGGGAAGCGCTCGCCGACAAAAAACGTGGCCGGCTGGGCGTCCACCGCACGCAGCAGGACGCGCCGGCCGCTGCGCACCACGCTCAGCGTCTCGGAGAAATCCGCCGCTGCGCCGGGCAGGGTGGCCAGAAAAATGGTGCGGCCGCCGCCGAAGGCCACCAGCGGAGGGATGGCCGTGCCAAACACGCGCTGGGCGATGGCCAGCAGGGCTGCGGTGGTCTGCGCCTGCTGAAGCGCGCGCACGTCGGCCAGACTGAAGGTGATCACCCGGGCGCTGGAGGGCGGGGTGACGCCGAGGCGGCGAGCCGCGTCGCGGTTCACCTCCAGGATTTCGATCTCCAGCATCAGCTCGCTGGGCGCCTGCTCGAGCTCGCGGATCAGGGCCAGGGCCAGAGCGACGCTGGTGGGGGAGTCGCGCAGGGTGAGGGTGCGGGAGCGCGTGTCGAACTCGGTGTGGATGGCGCCGGCAAACTCGCGCACCAGCCGCATCGTCTCGGTCAACTTGTCGGTGGTGGCCGAGGCCGGCAGAACCACCGTGCGCACCACCACCGGCGCGTAATCCTGGCGCTTCTGCGCGGTGTTCTCGGCGACGAAGAAGGTGTGGGCATCCACCGCGCGCCAAAACGTGCCGCTTTGCTGGCTGAGCACATCCATGGCCGTGGCGAAGTCCACCGGCCCCAGCCGGAAACGGACCAGGCGTGCGGGGAGCTCTTCATCGAACAGTGCGACCAAGCCGAACTGGCGGGCCACCTCAAGATAGGCGATGCGAGCGTCGCCGCGGATGTTGAGGGTGCGCGTGCCCGATTGCGGCCGGAGCTCGGGGAGGCCGGCCAAACTGAGCTGCTCCTGCTGCGGAGGCGGCGCCAGCGGGCGTTCGAACTGCTCCAGCCGCTCCTGCGCCACCGAGTAGCCCGGGTCGAGCCGGAGCGCGGCGCGCAGCTCTTCGCGGGCCAGTTCCATGCGTCCGGCGACAGCCTCGCGCTCGGCGCGGTCACTGTGCTGTTGCACCAGGCGAAAACGCGCCGCCTCGCGCCGCAAAAGCGTATCCCGATCGGCGGGCGCATAGCCGACGGCTTCGCTGTAGGCCTGGAACGCCGCGGGCCAGTCTTCTGCCTGTTCGGCGCGGAGGCCGCGCTCGAGGGCCTTCCTGGCCTTTCGGGCGTCGGGCTTGGGCGGGCGCGCTGCCGGGGCGGGTTCCGCTGCGGCAGGGGATTGCGCGGGCGCCGGGGCCGCAAGCAAAGCGGCGAGCAGAACGCGGGTCAAGGCGAAGAAATAGCGGCGATGGCGGGGCGCAGTCATGGCGGGAATGGTTCCCGGGATATTCTACTGGCAAGGCGGGGCGGCGGGAGCTAAATTCCTTGACGGGGTGCTGGGGGTTCGGGTAGAGTGGTTTGTCCAGTTGCGAATGAGTTGCAACTGGCGAAAACCCCCTTGCTCTCCGCGCTGCTCATTGCTCTCCGCGAAGGCGTCGAGGCCGCTCTGGTCGTCGGCATCGTGCTGGTCTATCTGAATCGCACCGGACGGGCGCGCCTGGCCCGCGCGGTCTGGGCGGGCGTGGCGGCCGCCGCGGTCCTGAGCTTGGGCGTATCCGTGGCGCTGGAGCGCTGGAAGGTGAATCAGGAAGGCTTCCAGGGGATGTTGTTGCTGCTGGCCGCCGGCTTTGTGGTGACCATGGTGGTGTGGATGAACCGGGTGGCGCGCCAGTTGAAGAAGCAGATCGAGCAGCGCGTGGAAACCTATGCGCAGCAGGCCACGCTGGCTGCGGGCCTGGGCCTGGCCACGTTCGTATTCCTGATGGTGCTGCGCGAGGGCGTGGAGCTGGCGCTGATCGTGCGCGCGGTGCAGCTTTCGAGCGAGGGCCTCGGCACGTGGATGGGCACGGCGCTGGGGCTGGGCGTGGCCGTGGCGGTGGGATGGTTCTTTTTCCAGGGCACCCTGCGGATTCCGCTGGGCCGGTTCTTCGCCGCCACCAGCGCCATCCTGATGATTGTGGCCTTCCAACTGGCATTGACCGGTGTGCACGAGCTCAGCGAGTCCATGTGGATTCCCTCGAGCAAGCGCGAAATGGCCATCCTCGGCCCGCCGGTGCGCAACGACGTCTTCTTCTTCGTGGTCATCCTGGGCGCGGCGGCGCTGCTCGTGCTGCGCGAGTGGCTGGGGCTGGCACGGCAGGATGCGCCGGCCGCGGCCAGCGACGCCGAGCGCCGCCGTCAAGAGTGGGAGCGGCGCAAGCAGCGCCGGTGGATGTTTGCCGCAGCAGCCACCTGCCTGGCCGTGGTGCTGGCGCTGACCGCGGACTTCATCTATGCGCGGGCCGCGGCAGCCCCGCCCGAGGCTCACCGGCTGGCTCCTCAGGGCCACGAGTTGCGCATTCCTCTGGCCGAGGTGAGTGACGCGAAGCTCCATTTCTATACCGTGGAGATCCGCGGCACGGCCGTGCGCTTCCTGGTGATGCGCAAAGCGGACGGCTGGGGCACGGCGCTGGACGCCTGTCGCATCTGCGGGAGCGCGGGCTACCGTCAGGAGGGACTGAACGTCATCTGCCGGAACTGCGCCTCGGCCATTTACATCCCCACGATCGGCGCGGCGGGCGGCTGCAATCCAATCGGTGTGAACTCGCGGGTCGAAGGCAATCAGCTTGTCGTTGACCTCTCGGCGCTGGCCGAGGCGGCCACGCAGGTCCCCCAGTAGTCTCCCGAGAAAAAATGTTCCTGCGCATTGTAGGCGAATCGTTCTCGCGGAAGCCGCGCCGCAAGGCGCTGACTGCCGCAGCGCTGGCGCTGGGCATGGCCGTGGCCACGGCGACGCTGAGCGTCGCGTTGGACGTTGGCGATCGCCTGGCGCGGGAATTCCGCAGCCTGGGTGCGAACTTGCTGGTGACCCCGCAGGCGGATACGTTGCCGCTGGAGATTGGCGGAGTGGACTACCGCCCGGTGGATGCCGGCGCCTATCTCCCTGAAAGCGAGCTCGGCAAGCTGAAAACGATTTTCTGGCGCAACAACATCATCGGCTTCGCGCCGTTTTTGGAAGTGCCCGTGGAAGCGAGAATTGCCGGGGGTGGCGCTTCTGCGCCCGCGACGCTGGTGGGCACGTGGCACCGGCACGCGGTGCGGGTGGCCGACGGCACAACGTTTTCAACCGGAGTGGCCACGACGCATCCCTGGTGGCGCGTGGACGGCCGCTGGTTTGACGAGGGAGGGGCGGAGTGCGTGGTGGGCGCAGCGCTGGCTGAGCGCGCCGGCATCCGGCCCGGCGACACGCTGGAGCTGCGCGCCGGGGAGCGCACGGCGACACTCCGCGTGGTCGGGATCGCCTCGACGGGCGGCCCGGAGGAAGAAGCTGTGCTCGCGCCGCTGGGAGTGGCGCAGGAACTGGCCGGCCGCCCGGGGAAGTTCCGCCGGCTGCTGGTGAGCGTGCTGACCAAGCCGGAGGACGATTTTGCGCGGCGCGACCCGTCGGCGATGACTGCGGAAGAGTACGACCGCTGGTACTGCACCGCGTACATCTCCTCGATCGCGCACCAGGTGCAGCAAGTACTGCCCGGGGTGGAGGCGCGGCCTATCCGCCGCGTGGCGGAGAGCGAAGGGCGCATCCTGACGCGCGTGAGCGGGCTGATGTGGCTGGTGACGCTGGCGGCGCTGGCGGCGGCGGCGCTGGCCGTGGGAGCCACCTCGGCGACGACGGTGCTCGAGCGGCGCAGCGAGGTGGGGCTGATGAAGGCGCTGGGCGCGGGGAACGCGCTGGTGGGCGCCCTCTTCCTGGCCGAGCAATTGCTGCTGGCGCTGGCGGGCGGCGCGGCGGGATACGCCCTGGGGCTGGGGCTGGCGCGGCTGCTGGGCGAAAGCGTTTTCGGCATCCCGCCCACGCATCGCATCATTTTGCTGCCGGTGATACTGGCGCTGGCGGCGGTGGTGGCGATCGCGGGGAGCCTGGTGCCGCTGCGGCGCGCCGCGCGCCTGGACCCTGCTCCCATTCTGCGAGGCGAATGATGTTCTGGCGAGTGCTCTGGAAGCTGATCCGCGCCAGCCGTGGCCGCCTGGCCGTGGCGCTGCTGGCGCTGGTGAGCGGAGCGACGGTGTGCACGGCGCTGCTCAATTTGCAACTCGACGCCAAGCGGAAGCTGACGCGCGAGTTTCGCTCGCTGGGGGCCAACGTAGTGGTCGGGCCGCTGCGCCCCGCGGGCGCCGCGGGGAGAGAGCCGCCGCTGATGGAGGCGGGCGTGATGGAGCGCATCGCGCCGATAGCGTCCGCGAGCGGGCAAGTCGTGGCCGCGGCGCCGTATCTCTACATCGTGGCCCGCTCGCCGGTGGCCAACGGCGAGCAGAGCGTGATTGTCGCGGGCACGTGGCTCGACCAGGCGCCCGGGCTGGCGCCCTGGTGGAAGCTCGAAGGCCAGTGGGTGACGACGCGCAGCGACCGGGCGCGCTGCCTGGTGGGGCGCAAGGCGGCGCGGCTGTTGGGTGTCGCGCCGGGCAGCGCGCTGGAGCTGCGCTCGGCGGGCCGCTCGGCGACGCTCACGGTGGCAGGCGTGGTGACCTCCGGCGGCACCGAAGACAACCAAGTCTTCGTCAACTTGCCTGTGGCGCAGCAGCTCGCCGGGCTCGACGCGCGCATCGCGCTCGTGCAGTTGAGCGTGAGCGGCTCGTCGGAGCAGATCGAAGGCTTCTGCGGCCGGCTGGCGACCGCGCTGGCAGGGTACGAGGTGCGGCCCGTGCGGCAGCTCGCCGAAGCCGAGGGACAGTTGCTCGGGCGCATCCGCGGGCTGATTTTCCTGACCGTGGCGCTGATCCTGACGCTGACCGCGCTGTGCGTCCTGGCCACGATGGCGGCGCTGGCAATGGAGCGCCGGCACGACGTCGGCCTGATGAAGGCGCTGGGCGGTTCGGTGTCGCGAGTGGTGCGGCTGTTTCTGGCGGAGGCCGGGTCGCTCGGGTTGCTCGGCGGCGCGGTCGGCTACATCGCCGGCGTTTTGCTTTCGCAATGGATTGGCCGGCGCGTTTTTGGCGTGGCCATCTCGCCGCGGTTGGAGGTCTTGCCGGTGACCGTGGCGCTGATGGTGGGAGTGGCTCTGGCGGGCGCGCTGCCGCTGCGCCTGCTGGGGCGGGTGCGGCCGGCGGTGATTTTGCGAGGCGAATGATGGCGACTCTGGTCCAGGTGGAGCACCTCACCAAGCAGTTCGGTAACCTGCGTGCGCTGGACGACCTGAGTTTCACAGTGGCAGCGGGCGAGTGGATTGCCATCATGGGCCCCTCCGGCTCGGGCAAGACCACGCTGATCAACATCCTCGGCGGGCTGGACATGCCCTCGGCGGGGCGCGTGCGGGTGGACGGCACCGACGTGGGAGGGCTCGACGAGGGCGGGCTGACGCGCTTCCGGGCCGAAAAAATCGGCTTCGTGTTCCAGCAGTTTCACCTGGTGGCGTATCTGACGGCGCTGGAAAACGTGATGCTGGCGCAGTATTTCCACAGCATCGCCGACGAAGCCGAGGCCGGCGAAGCGCTGCGCCGTGTGGGCCTGGCCGACCGGCTTACGCATCTGCCGGCGCAGCTCTCCGGCGGCGAACAGCAGCGCGTGGCCATCGCCCGAGCGCTGATCAATCATCCGCGGCTGATCCTGGCCGACGAGCCCACCGGCAACCTGGACGAGGCCAACGAGCAGATCATCGTCAACCTGCTGCGCGAGCTGCACGCCGCGGGGCATACCATTCTGCTGGTGACCCACGATGCATCGATCGGGCGGCTGGCCGACCGGCGGATCGAGCTGGCGCACGGGCGCCTGGCGCAGATTACGGTGCTCTCCGCCGAGGACGAGGAGCGCTTCGACCACCTGCTGGAGCAAATCTGGATCTGCGGCGAGGAAGGCACGGCGGCGCGCGTGGAGCGCATCCGCACGCTGGGCTCGGTGGACCCCGTGCGCACGCTCGGGCGCATGGCGGACCTGCGGCTGGTGGAGGTGCGCGACGCCGAAGTGCAGTTGACCGAGCGCGGCGCAGGCCGCGCCCGGGACGTCATCCGGCGCCACCGCCTGGCCGAGCGGCTGTTCACCGACACGTTCGCGATCGAAGATCCCGAGGCGCACTCGCAGGCCTGTAAGTTCGAGCACATCATCAGCCCGGAACTCGACCAGAAGATTTGCCGCTTTCTGGGCCACCCGCGGACGTGCCCGCACGGCAACCCCATTCCGCCCGGGGCCTGCTGCGCGGATGGCTAGGGCCGAGCGCGAAAACCGGCGCGCGCGGATTCTGCCAGGATGGAAAACGCATGCCACTGCCCATGGATGAGCGAAAAAAGCCGACCGACGTCAAGGTGCACGTCTTGACCGGCGCCGGGGTGGACATCGCCTGGGCCGACGGCCACTCGAGCCACTACGAGTTCGTGTACCTGCGCGAGCAGTGCCCCTGCGCGCTGTGCAACGACGAGCGCATGAGGAAGGGCACGCCGGCAGGCGGCGCCGGGGCGCCCGCCTCGGCCGTGCTGCCGATGTTCAAGCCCAAGGCCAAGGCCCGCGGCGCTCACGCCATGGGCCACTACGCCATCCAGATTGACTTCACCGACGGCCACGCGACCGGCATCTACAGCTTCGATTACCTGCGCACGATTTGCCCCTGCGAGGCCTGCGCCCGCGAGTTCCGCTCGCAGCCGGTCTAAGTCGTTCCGCGGCGGCCTAGACATCCATTTCCGGAAGTGAGAGCATAAGCCCCCGGCACTACTCCGCGGTCCATGGATCAACAACCCACCAACCAGGCTCCGGTACCTGCACGCGCCAACGCCATTCCTCGCGTGCTGGTGGCCACCACCGCCATGCTGACGTTCATCTCCTTCTGGCGGGCTGCGGCGATTGTGCTGAACGACCTCGCCTCGTCGGCCTATTACGCCGGCGGCGAGGCCGAAGGGTTTATCGGCAAGACGGCGCCGTGGTTCATCCTGGCGATCATGGTGTTCAGCTACGCCGTGCGCGCGGTGTACGTGGAAAGTTGCAGCATGTTTGTGCGCGGCGGCGTCTATCGCGTGGTCAAAGAGGCGCTGGGAGGCACGCTGGCCAAATTCTCCGTCTCGGCGCTGATGTTCGATTACATCCTTACCGGTCCCATCAGCGGCGTCGCGGCGGGGCAGTATCTGGCCGGCCTGCTGAACGAAACGGCCGCCTATCTGCACCTCAACGTCGTGTTCCCGGTGAACTTGACGGCGGCGAGTTTTGCGGTGGCGGTTACTCTCTATTTCTGGTGGCAGAACATCAAGGGCATCCCGGAATCGAGCGATAAGTCTCTGAAGATCATGCAGCTCACCACGGTAATGGTGGTGCTGCTGATCGGCTGGTGCGCGTACACGCTGTGGGTGCGGGGAGGCCATTTGCCGCCCTGGCCGTTTCCGCGGAATGTCATCCTGGACAAAAACTCGCTGGGGTGGCTGTCCGGCAGAGAGCTCGGGCAACTGATCGGGCTGGTGGCCATCTTTGTGGGGCTGGGCCACTCCGTGCTGGCCATGAGCGGCGAGGAGTCCCTGGCGCAGGTCTATCGAGAAATCCAGCATCCCAAGCTGCCGAATCTGAAAAAAGCGGGACTGGTTATCTTCCTCTACAGCCTGCTGTTCACCTCGCTGGTTTCGTTTTTCGCGGTGATGATTATCCCGGACGGCGAACGCAAGCACTTCCTGGAAAACCTGATCGGCGGCCTGGCCATGCACTTGGAAGGGCCGTACCCGGTGCGGCTGCTGTTCCACGGCTTTGTGGTGCTGGTGGGCACGCTGATCCTGGCGGGGGCGGTGAACACGGCGATTGTGGGCTCGAACGGCGTGCTCAACCGCGTCTCGGAAGACGGAGTTCTGTCCGACTGGTTCCGGCAGCCACACCGCCGCTTCGGCACTTCGCATCGCATCATCAACATTGTGGTCGCGTTCCAAATCTTAACCATTGTGATCAGCCACGGCGACGTCACCTTCCTGGCCAACCTCTACGCCTTCGGCGTGATCTGGAGCTTCGCGATGAAGGGCTTGGCGGTGCTGGTGCTGCGCTACACGCATCCCGGCGACCGCGAATACCGCGTTCCGCTCAACTTGAAGCTGGGGAACGTGGAAATCCCGCTGGGGCTGGCGCTGATCACGCTGATCCTGCTGGCCATCGCCGTGGTGAACCTGTTCACCAAGCCGGACGCGACCATGGCCGGGCTGGTGTTCTCGGGCCTGCTGTTTGTCGGATTCACGGTCTCGGAGAGAATCGTCCATAAGCGCGGGGTCGCGTATGTGGAGATGGACCAGTTCAATGTCACCGCGCGCGAGGAGCTTTCGCCCGAGACAGTGGGCTGCCGGCCCGGAAACATCCTGGTTCCGGTGAGCAATTATCACGCGCTGTACCCCCTTTCCGCGGTGCTCGCCCGCGTCAAGCCGGGCCGGCGCGACGTGGTGGTGCTGCACGTCCGGGTGCTGCGGCGGTCGGGCTCGGGCGAGTCGGAACTCGAGCCCGGGCAGCTCTTCGGCAGCATCGAGCAGTACCTGTTTACCCAGGCGCTCGCGATTTCGGAAAAACGCGGCAAGCCCATCCGCCTGGCCGTGGTTGCCGCCACGGATATCTGGGACGGCATCCTGCGCGCAGCGGCGAGCCTGCAATCAGCCACGATTGTGTTGGGGCATTCCTCGAAATGGTCCACGCAGGAACAGGCGCGACAGATCGGCCTGGCCTGGGAGCGCCTGCCCGATCCGCGGCCGCAGTTCAATCTGGAGATCTTCGCCCCGGGCGGGCAAAGGGAGTTTTTCCTCCTCGGCCCGCATGCGCCCCACCTCACCGCCAGCGAAATCAACCTGATCCATCAGCTCTGGCTGCGCTTCAGCGAACCGCTTGCCCCCGAGGAGCTCCACCACCACGACATCGTGCACTTTGCCCTGAACGAAGTCGTGCAGGAGCTGGACGAAGGCAAAGAGCAGGAAGTGCTGCAAAGGCTGAAACAGCACGTCGAGGAAAACAAGGCCCGCCGCAAACCAACCTCTTAGCAGCTTGTTGAAAAACTGTGTCGCGCGCCCCGGCCAGCCGGGGCACGTGCCGAGCTAAAGCTCGGCGCTACAACAGGGGCGTAAATGGAAAAGCGCTTCGCTGCCGCGATCCATGCAATTTTTCAACAAGCTGTTAGGTATCCGCAAGGCGGAGCTTGGCCTCCCCGGCTCGAGAGGCGCTTCTCGGAGCGCGCTGGTCCGAACTTACATCGCCCGCAGCTCGGACGTGCAGTGGGCGCAACGCGTGGCGTTGAGCGCCACGGCGGAGAGGCAATAGGGGCAATCTTTGGTCGTCGCCGCAGCGGGGACCGGCTGCTTTTTCAGCCGGTTCACCTGGCGCACAAAGAGAAAGATGGCGAAGGCCACGATCAGAAAGTTGATGACCGTGTTGAGGAAGATGCCGTAGTTGAGCGTGGCGGCGCCGGCGGCCTTGGCGGCGGCCAGCGTATCGTAGGGTTGGCCCGAGAGGCTGATGAACCGATTGGCGAAATCCACTTTGCCAATCAGTCGGCCCAGCGGCGGCATCAGGATGTCCTCGACGAACGATCCGACGATCTTGCCGAATGCCGCCCCAAGGATGATTCCGACCGCCATGTCCACCACGTTGCCGCGCATCACAAACTCTTTGAACTCTTTCCGCATGTTCGGCCTCCGAGAGGATGGATGGGCATCGCCGGCGAGGGGCCACGCGTTCTTCGACCACTCGCTGCGCAGCGGATCTTGATTCGCGGCCCCGGCAACCGGCAATGGGGACGGATTATATAGCGCATCGAGTAGAGCGGGACAAGGATGCGGCAGCGCGGTGGATCAGCCGCCGTAGGCGAAGCCGGCTTCGCGCAGTGTGAGCGGCTCTTCTTCGCGGCGCACGCCGGCGGCCACCACCTCGGCGACGAAAATCGTGTGGTCGCCGCGGCGCAGCTCCTCCACCACACGGCACTCAAACCACGCCGGCGGGTCGAGCAGGATGGGCGCGCCGGTCGCGCCGTTTTCGAAGCGAAAGCCGTTGAGGGTGTCTCCGCGCGTCGCGGCTCCTTTAAAGAAGCTGGTGGCCAGGTCGCGCTGGCTGCGGCCGAGAATGTGCACGGCAAAGACGCGGGACGCGGCGATGGCCTGGTGCAGCGAGCTCTCGCGCTGGATGCCGGCCATGATCAGGGGCGGCGAGAACGAGCTCTGCGAGAGCCAGTTGATAGTGCCGCCGGCGCAGCCGTTGGCGTCGCGGGAGGTGGCCACGTAAAGTCCGTAGGTGATCAGCCGCAGCGCCTTCTTTTTGTCCATCGGGTCCATCAAGAATCCAAGGGGAGAGGCGTCAGCGCAGCGCGCGCGCAAGCAGCCCGGTGCTGACCAGCCCGCGCACCGCCAGGATGGCGCCTGCGGCGCCGAGCAGAGGCGCGCTCCAGCGGAAAGGCAGCAGCGCGATGGCAAGCATCATCGCGCCCACCAGCGCCAAGGAAGCGCCGCGCACGGCGGCCTCGCCACGCGGTGCGCTGCGCCCCGCTCGCAGCCAGGCGCGCAGGCCCCAGTAAACCAGAAACGCTCCCAGGCCGATCCACGCCGGTCCTCGGCGGGGGAAGTAAAATCGCCCGGTGACGGCCACCCACACCAGCAGCACGCCGAGCAGGATAAAAACCAGCTCGTTCAGCACGCGAAACAGATTGGCGGGACTCAGCATGCGCGCTAGGTGCGTTCGATGCGCACCTTTTGGATGACCACGGGCACGCGGGGCCGATCGTTTGGGTCGCGCGCCGCCTGGGAGATTTTCACGGCCACATCCTGGCCCTCGACCACGGCGCCAAAAATGGTGTGGCGGTTGTCGAGCCAGGGCGTGGCTGCGACGGTGATGAAGAACTGGCTGCCGTTGGTGTTGGGTCCGGAGTTGGCCATGGAAAGCTTGCCCGGCGCGTCGTGCCGCAGCGAGGCATGGAACTCATCGCCGAAGGAATACCCCGGGCCGCCGGTGCCGTTGCCGAGCGGGCATCCCCCCTGGATCATGAAGCTGGGGATGACCCGATGGAAGCTCAGGCCGTCGTAGAACGGCCGCTTGACCTTCTGCCCGGAGCGGGGATCGGTGAAGTCCTTGGTGCCCTCGGCGAGGCCGACAAAATTCGCGACCGTCTTAGGCGCTTCCTTCTCGAAGAGCCGGCAGACAATGACGCCCTGCGAATTCTCCAGCACGGCATAGGTTCCCGGCGCGCGCGTCACGCGGAATTCTCCTCTCGTCGCTGATTGCGGAGCGGCGGCATTATCCCCCAAGGGCGAGGTCGAAGCAAACGCGCGCCGGGCGGCGGGAAGGGAGAAGATTGGGAATGGCCAGGCGCGGCGGCGATGCTAGAATAAGGGGCCTTTTGCGCTGCATCGCCGGGTCTCGCCAGCGAATCCAATCCGTGGGTAGGGAGCCAGGGAAATGCACAACGTCATCATTATCGGCAGCGGCTGCGCCGGGCTCACCGCGGCAATCTACGCGGCGCGCGCCAATCTGAAGCCGCTGGTGTTTGACGGCTACGAGCCCGGCGGGCAATTGACGCTCACGACGATGGTGGAGAATTACCCGGGCTTTCCCGACGGCATCCTGGGCCCCGAATTGATCGAAAACATGCGCAAGCAGGCGCAGCGCTTCGGCGCACCCTTCCGGGCCGGCGCCGTGTCGGACGCGGACCTGAGCCGCCGGCCGTTCCGGATCACGGCGGGCAAGGAAACCCATGAGACGAAGGCACTGATTGTCGCCGCGGGCGCCTCGGCGCGCCTGCTGGGGCTGGATGCGGAGCGCAAACTGATGGGCCACGGCGTCTCCACCTGCGCCACCTGCGATGGCTACTTCTTCCGCGGCAAAGAGATCGCCGTGGTCGGCGGTGGCGATTCGGCGATGGAGGAAGCCATCTTCCTGACCAAATTCGCCAGCCGCGTCAATCTGATCCACCGGCGCAAAGAGTTCCGCGCGTCGAAAATCATGCTCGAGCGCGCGCGCAGCAACGACAAGATCCGCTTCGTGGCCCCGGCGAAGGTCGAAGACGTGCTTGATCCGAACAAAGGCGCCGTGGAAGCGGTGAAATTGCGCCATCTCGAGAGCGAAAAGCTTTCCTCGCTGCCCATCGAGGGGCTGTTTATCGCCATCGGCCACGATCCCAATACGAAAGTTTTTCGCGGCAAGCTGGAAATGGACGTGAACGGATACCTGATCACCCGCGACGGCAGCAAGACCAGCGTCGCTGGCGTCTTTGCCGCCGGCGACGTGCAGGACCACCACTACCGCCAGGCCGTCACGGCCGCCGGGTCGGGCTGCATGGCGGCGACGGACGCGGAAAAGTTCCTGGAAGAGCACAAGGACTAGTGGCCGGGCGACCCGCAGGGCATAATCGGGCCCGCATGCCGACCCGCCGACCTTTCCCCGCAGTTCTTCCCGCCTGCGCATGAGTTCCCCTCGATGATGCGCGCGCTTCTGCTGAAACTTTCGAACAGCGCGCGCCTGGCGCGCTGGGTGACCTCGCACGGCGTTAGCCGGCGCATGGCGCGGAGGTTCGTGGCCGGCGAGGAGCTGGACGACGCCATTGCCGCGGCGCGGGCGTGCAACCAGGCGGGGATGATGGCCAGCCTGGACTATCTGGGCGAGAACGTCGCGAGCGAGGGCGATGCGCGGCGCGCGTGCGACGCTTACCTCGCCATGTTCGACCGCATCGCGGAGGAAAAGCTCGAGGCCAACGTTTCGCTGAAGCTGAGCCAGTTGGGGCTGGACCTCGGCGAGGGATACTGCCAGGGGCTGGTGGAGGAGATCGTCGCACGCGCCGCGGGGCACGGCAACTTCGTGCGCATCGACATGGAGGGTTCCGCCTATACGCAGCGCACCATCGAACTCGCCAAGCGCGTGCGCGCGAATTGCGCGGCGGTCGGCGTCGTGGTCCAGTCGTATCTCTTCCGCAGCGAGCAGGACGTGAAGGAGCTGCTGGCCATGGGCTGCCGCCTGCGCCTGTGCAAGGGCGCTTACAAGGAGCCGCCCGAGATCGCCTTCCCCCAGAAGGCCGACGTGGACGCGAACTACATCAAGCTGATGCGGCTGCTGCTCCCGAGCGGCATCTATCACGGCATTGCCACGCACGACCCGCGAATGATTTCGGCGACGCTGGAATTTGCGAGGCAGCAGGGCATCGCCAAGGACCAGTTCGAGTTCCAGATGCTCTACGGCATCCGCACCGACCTGCAGCAGAAGCTGGTGCGCGATGGCTACCGCGTGCGCGTCTACATCCCTTACGGCCGCGATTGGTTTCCCTACTTCATGCGCCGCCTGGCGGAACGCCCTGCCAACCTGATCTTTTTCCTGCGCAACCTTTTCCGCGGCGACTGAGGCACGGCCGCGATTGCCCGCCGCGCGAGCCGGTGCTATAAAAACGGCGTGACCCGGCGAGAACCCCCCAATGCGCTCGAGCGATTCCGGTCAGCGGCGAGCTTGCCGGATCAGCAAATGGAAGTCGTTCAGGGCGCGCTGCTCATCGCCCAGGGTGAATACCCGGACCTGGACTGCTCCGCGTATCACCGGCGCCTGGACGAAATGGGCGGCGAGGCGGCCCGAGTGTGCGCGGGCGGCGAGGTGGGAGAACGCCTAGGCGAGCTCAGCCGGCTGTTCGCCGAGCGCTGGGGCTTTCACGGCAACCGCGAGGACTACTACGACCCGCGCAACAGCTTCTTGAACGACGTGCTCGACCGCCGCACCGGCATACCCATCACCCTCGCGGTGGTTTATATCGAAGTCGGGCGCCGCGCGGGACTCGAGTTGGTCGGCGTGGGCATGCCGGGGCATTTTCTGGTGGGCTGCGCCGAGCGCCAGGACCTCTACGTGGATGCCTTCTCCGAGGGCGCGCTGGTGACGCGGGCGGATTGCGCGGCGCGCCTGCGCGAACTCCATCCCGGCGCCGTATTTCGCCCCGAGTTCCTCGAGCCGGTGGGGCCGCGGCAGATCCTGACGCGCATGCTGAACAACCTGGTGGAAATCTACCTGCGCACCGGGCGCTTTCTGAAAGCGCTGACGGCAGTGGAGATGGTCCTGTGCCTCGAACCCGGCGAGCCGGAATGGTTGCGACGCCGCGGCATCGTGCACTTCCAGCTCAAGAACTACTCACGGGCCATTGCCGACTTGGAGAGCTACCTCGAGCGTGTCCCCGATGCCGCCGACCGCGAAGAAGTGGTGCGGCAACTCAGCGTCTTGCACCACCTCCGCAGCAGGGTGAACTAACCGAGAGTTGAAAGTCGAGGAGTCGAAGAGCAGGAATGCCTCGGCGGCCTCGGCGCTAGCGTTTTCGACAGATGGCCACGCCGTCGCGCAGCGGAATGATCACGGGAAAAAGCTGAGGCGAGGAGTAAATCAGGCGGTTGAAGCGCTGGATGCCCCGCGTCGCGGCGTCGGCGGCTTTGCGGGCGACGCGGCCCGACCAGAGTGCGTTGTCGGCAAGCAGCAGGCCGCCGGCGCGCAGCCGGGGCAGGGCCTTGCGGAGCGCGGCGGGATACTCGTGTTTGTCCACGTCAATGAAGATCAGGTCAAGCCGGCCAGGCACGCGGTCAAGCAACTTCAGCGCATTTCCAGTGAGGACGTGAATGCGCTGAGCGACACCGGCGCGGCGGAAATAGCCCTGGGCGCGGGTCGCGTTTTCGGGATCGCCGTCGGTGTAATAGACCTTCGCGTGCGGGCCCGCGGCGCGCGCCAGCCAGATGGTGGAGTAGCCGATCGCCGAGCCCATCTCGAAGATGCGCCGGGCACCGGAAATCTTTACCACCAGAGCGAGCAGGCGACCCACTGCCGGGCCGATGATGGGGATGCGGCGGCGCTCGGCGAACCGCTCCATTTCGCGCAGCACGGCGTCGCGTGCGGGAAGCACGTTGTAGAGGTACTTCTCGACCGCCGAATCCATGAAGGCGCTGATCATTGCCGTTCCCTCCGGGGAACTAGTCGATGAAGTCTAGCCGAGCGACTCGCCGGGCTTGAGCGCGTGGATTTCCAGGCCGGCGATGTCCTGGGTGAGGTCGCGGAGAGCGGCGGGCGTGCCGGTGAGCGCCGGGAAAGTGGCGTAGTGCATGGGCACGACGTAGCGCACGCCGAGTAGCCGGATGGCCAGAGCCGCCTCGCGAGGCCCCATGGTGTAGAGGTCGCCGATGGGCAGACAGGCCAGCTCGGGTGCGTAGAGCTCGCCAATCAGCTTCATGTCGCCAAAGACTGCGGTGTCGCCGGCGTGGTAAACCGTCAGGCCGCCCGGCAAGCGGATGAGGTAGCCGCAGGGCTCGCCACCGTAGACCAGCTTGCCGGCGTCTTCGAGGCTATTGGAGTGGATGGCGTGCACCATGGTGACTTCGATTTCGCCGGCCTTTTGCGTGCCGCCCTTGCTCATGGGCAGCGTTCCGCTGATGCCCTTGGACTCGAGCCACATACAAGTCTCATAGATGGCCACGATCTGTGGCTTGTGGGCACGGGCGAGAGCGAGCACATCGCCGAAATGGTCGCCGTGGCCGTGGGTGATGAGCATGACGTCGAGTTTATCGAACTTCTTTATCGGCTCGGGGCAGGCGGGATTGGAGGTCACCCAGGGGTCCACCAGGATGACCTTGCCGCTGGGAGTGGTGATCTTGAAGGTGGCGTGGCCGAGCCAGGTGATCTTGTTTCCGCGGGTGCGCAGCATAAAGGTCTCCTCGACTAATGAGAAGGCGGACGAGGCGTCGCTCCGGTCGCCGGGACGCTCTGAGGAGCGGAGTCGAGCAGCGCCCGGATGGCATTCTCGAACTCTTCGCGGCTGTGCGTACCCACGAGCTGGCCGATCAGACGGGCGTCGCGGGCGTAGAAAAACGTCGAGGGGATGGTGCCGCTCCAACGCGGATGGACCGCACGGACGAAGGCCTGCTCATTGCCCGGCCGCTTGCGGTAATTGAGGAAGGGCGGCTGGTGGCGTTCCAGGAAGTGGCGGACCAGGTTGATCTCGGCATCCTCGTCGAAGCTGATGCCAAGCACCACCAGTCCCTGCGGCGCGTACTGCCGCGCCAGCGCGACGACCATGGGGTATTCCTCGTGGCACGGTTGGCACCAAGTGGCCCAGAAGTTCACCAGCAGCGGCTTGCCGCGGTAGCGCTCGAGGAGTTCCCGGTAGCCCTGCGGGTCAATCACCGCCGGGTCTGCAATCCGCGGTTTGGCCCGTCCTTTCGGCTTGGACTGAGGCGGAGCAGCCAGGCAAAGAGACGCCGCAGCCGAGAGCAAAAGCAAGGAGGCGATTCGCCAATGGGCGCGGCGTGGAGGCATCTGTTCTTCAGAGCATTGCCGCCCGCAGGGTATTCCTTGCACCCCACTGGCGGCGGGCACTCATTGTAGTCGTTCGAACGGTCCGGGTTCAATCCTTGCGCCGTGGGGCGGGCTGCCGGCCGTCCAAGTGTCCCGGCGCGGCGGGTTGAGCGCCGTGCGAACCGCGCTGTGGTAAGATAAACGTAGGCTGCGGCGCCTTGTGCCGGGGCAGGTTTGATGGTATAAGCCCTGCTCTTGGATGGCGCCCAAGCAGCGGAACGCGGCGGGATTTTCAGCACTTCTCAGTTTGCTGAGTTCGCCCAAGGAGAAGTCAGATGGCTTACGTGATCGCTGAGCCGTGCATCGGAACCAAAGACACCGCCTGCGTGGACGTTTGCCCGGTGGACTGCATCCACCCGCGCAAGGATGAACCGGCTTTTGAGAGCGAGCCACAGCTTTACATCAGTCCGGTGGAGTGCATTGATTGCGGCGCGTGCGTGCCGGTCTGCCCGGTGACGGCCATTTTCGCCCTCGAGGACCTGCCGGAGAAGTGGTCGAACTTCACGGCCATCAACGCCGACTGGTACACCAAGAAGGCCTAGAGGCGCGAAAAACCTTAAGGGAGGATGCGGCGGGCCCGCAAGGCTTGGCCGCATTTTTGTTTGCGCAAAGGAAATTGCAAGCAGGCGTCGTTTCGACTTTCTCTGAATGCCTCTCAGCGGTTTTAAAACCGCCGTCCAGTGCGGCCAGATCATTGATTTTGATGGGCCGGTGCGGGGTTTGGAAATCAGCCCGAAAAGGTTGGGCCGGAACTAGATCTTGTACACGATGGATTCGGCCTTGCGCCCCGCGCCCGCCTGGGTGCGCTTGCGCACTTCCGCGAAAGTAGTGTCGAAGAGGATTTTTTCCACCGCGCCTTGTACATCCTGCCAGACCTGCTTGAGCCCACAGGTGTCGCTTTCCGGGCAAGCGTAGGGATGGCGCAAGTCCACTTCGATGCAGCTCGACTCCGAGAAATGACCGTCCACCACGCGCAGCACCTCGCCGATGGAGATATTCTCGGGCGGGCGGGCCAGTGTGTAGCCGCCGCGCACGCCTCGCCGGCTTTCGAGCAGCCCGGCCTTTTTCAGCGCCAGCAGGATGTGCTCGAGGTACTTCACCGGGATGCTGTGGCGCTTGGCGACCTCGTGGATGGTCACCACGCCGGGGTATTGCAAGCTGAGGTAGAGAACGGCCTTGGCGGCGTATTCGCCCTTGGCGCTGATCCGCATGGGAGCTGATCGCTACTGCGCAGGGATAGAGTTTCACATGCGCCGGGCGGTGTCAATTCCCTTCGCGGGCCGCGCGGGCGTTCTTTTATCTTTGGCCGGGCATCCGGGCGGGGTATGCTGCATCCAATCTTCATAGCCCGCGGGACTCTGGAGGGGGGAAATTTTGGACACAGCGGCCATATTGTCGTGTGCCACAGAAGTGCCGCCCCTCCGGCTGACGCAGGAGGATGTGTTCCGCTACATGGGCTACACGAGCCCGCGCATCCGCCGGATTTTTCTGAACAGCGGGATTGACCACCGGCATTTCTGGGCCGACGCGGAAACCTTTTCCCCGGACGAGACGCCCGACGAGTTGCACGCGCGCTACCGCGAGGGCGCCATGCACCTCTCTTGCCAGGTGGCGCGCAGCGCCCTGGCGGCCGCGGGTCTCGCTCCAGCGGAGCTCGATTGCATCCTGGCGGCCTCGTGCACCGGATATCTGTGTCCCGATCTCTCCACGCTTCTCGTCGGCCACCTGGGGCTCCGCAGCGACGTGCAGAGGGGGGCGCTGCTGGGTCATGGTTGCGCCGGGGCGTTGCCGCTGCTGCAGCGCGGCGCCGATTACGCGCGGGCGCACCCCGGCCGCCGCGTCCTCGCCATCGCCGTGGAGATCTGCTCGGCAGCGTACTACGTGGATAGCTCGATGGAAACCGTCGTGGGCAACGCCATCTGCGCCGACGGCGCTGCGGCTGTGGTGCTTTGGAATCCCCCGACAACGGCAGCCGCAGGGACGAACGGCATGCACGCACCCAGGATCCTCGCTTTCCAGTCGGTGATTGATCCCAGCCAGCTCGACAAGGTCGGCTTCGAGCAGCGCGAGGGCAAGCTGCGCATCATCCTCGCCGCGGAGATCCGCGACCTCGCCGGGCCCATCATCGAGCGCTGCCTGGAGGGCCTGCTCACGCCGCAGGGACTCCGCCGGGAGGACGTGCGGTTCTGGATCTTGCACCCCGGCGGGCGCAAAGTGCTGGACGCGGCGGCCCAGTATCTGGGCCTGCGCGAGGAGCAACTGCAGCTCTCGCGGCAAGTGCTGCGCAATTTTGGAAATATGTCGTCACCGACGGTGCTCTTCGTGCTGAACGAGGTGCTGCGCTCCGGCAGCCCGCGGCCGGGCGACTACGGCGTGCTGCTGGCGCTGGGGCCCGGGTTTGCCGCTGAGGCCGCGTTGTTGGGCTGGTAGCCGGGCTTCCGACCGCGCCGGCATCCCTCCGAGCATCTGCCGCATCTGTGGAATTATCGGATTTCTTCATCCCCAGCCCGAGGATTCGCGGAGGTAGAAAGTGAAAGGGGAGTTGGGTACCGCCATCGGTGTTTTGGCGCTTGTGCTTGCGGGGCTGGTTGCGAGCCAATCGCAGAATCCCAACCGTACGATCGCCGCACCGGAAAACGCTGCCGACCAACCCACCGTGAAGGTCATCGAAGTGACCGCCAGGAAATATGAATATTCGCCGCGTGAGATGCACGTGAAGGTGGGAACGCGGGTGCAATGGAAGGTCCGCGCGCTCGACCGCACCCACGGAATGAAGATCAGTCTGTACCCGGAGGGCGCGCCCGAGGGCGGGCAGCCCGGCCTCAGGTTCACCGAGCTGCAAGATAACTGGAAGCTCGAAAAGGACCAGGAACGCATCATCGAGTTCGTCGCCGTGCGCCCTGGGACTTATCCGATCAAGTGCTCGGTCGTCTGCGGCCTCGGCCACCGGGGAATGAAAGGCAAGCTCGTCGTCGAGGAATGATCTGCGGGCGCCTGCGCTTGCGCCTGGCGGGGCTTTGAGCTTACGCAGAACCCACGTCTGAAAACCAGGCGTGGGTTCTCGCTATTTCGGAGGGGTCAGCGCCGGTGGGCCTGCGCGATGCAAGGGAGCGCGTCGCGACCTGGATCGCGGCCGGCAGCGAGGGCGTCAATCCAGAGGCGCGCCGCCGCGCGAAGCTCCTCGAGCTGAAGCCCGCGGTGGTTCTTGGGAAACCGCTCGAGTTTCTTCAGCCCGGCCTCGAGCAGCGACTGCGTCCCCGCGCGATTGCCGCGCGCATAGTGGTGGAACGCCGCGGCCACCTGGATGATCCCTTGAAGGAAGGCCTTCTCCGGCTCCGGGGAAGCCAGCCAGATCTCTTCCCAGGTTTCGTGGGCGTCAAAAAAGCGGCCGCGATTGAACTGCTGGAGACCTTTTCGGAACTTTTCCTCGGCCTCCTTCGTCGTTCGCATGGGAGTCTGCGCGTTTGAGCCCGGCGCGAAACCCGGCATAATAGCAGACTTGGGGCCGAGAAAATGTCGCGGGCAGCGGCGCACATCACGATAGAAATCCCCAGCGTGCAGTTGGGCGTGATCGAAGCGGAACAGGTGCGCGTGGCGCCCTCCGGCGAGGAGTTGGCGCGGGAGATGGATGCCGTCTGCGGGCGGCTGCGGGGCGAGTTGACTGTCGAGCAGGTGGCGGAGCTCGAGAGTATTCGCGGGGTGCGCGCGATGTTCCGCGCCTGGGGAGTGGACCCCACGCGCTACCGGCCGTCCGCCGAGGCGCTGCTGCGGCGCGTGGTGCAGGGCAAGGGCCTCTATCGCGTCTCAAACGTCGTGGACATCAGCAACCTGGGTTCGATCGAAACGGGCTGGCCCTACGGCACCTATGACCGTGCCGCCATCTTGCCGCCGATTACGTTGCGTCTGGGCCTGCCCGGGGAAAAGTACGAAGGCATCGGCAAGCACACTTGGCACCTGGAAGGCCGGCCCGTGCTGGCGGATCACCAGGGGCCCTTCGGCAGCCCGATCAGCGATTCGGTGAGGACGATGATCATCGAAGCCGCCGCGACAGCGCTGACCGTGATTTACGCACCGGCCGGCGCGAGCCGCAGCGCGCTCGAGCGGGCCATCGAACAGCAGGCTCGCCGGCTGGAGCGGTTGGCCGGGGCCAGGGTCGCGGCCACATCCATCCTGACGCGCTGACCCGCGCCGCCCGACTGCGCTATCATCTTGACTCCTCTTGGTGTGGGAGCGGGCGTTGTCCAAACTGCACTTGATCCTGTTGGTCCATGCGCACCAGCCCGTCGGAAATTTCGATGAGGTGTTTGAGCGGACCTACCAGCGCGCCTATCGGCCCTTCCTGGAATGTCTCGAGCGGCATGGGTCGATCCGCTTGGGCCTGCACTTTTCCGGGCCGCTGCTGGAGTGGATCGGCGAGCGCCACCGCGAGTTTTTCGAACGCTTGCGGGAGTTGGTGGACCGCGGCCGCGTGGAGCTAGTGGGCGGAGGCTTCTACGAGCCGATTTTGATTGCCATCCCGCCGGAAGACCAACTCGAGCAGCTCCGGCGGATGGCCGGCTACCTGGAGCTACATTTTGGGCGGCGCCCCTCGGGCGCCTGGCTGGCCGAGCGAGTCTGGGAGCCGCAACTCCCCGCCATGCTGGCGCAGGCGGGCGCGGACTACACGCTGGTGGATGACAGCCACTTCCTGGCCTCCGGCTTCGAGCTTTCGCAGCTCCACGGCTATTACATCGCCGAGGAGCGCGGGCGGACGGTGAAGGTGATCCCCGGGCTGAAGGCGCTGCGCTATCTGATCCCGTTCCGCGCCGTGGAGGAGACGATGGCCTTCCTGCGCGGGGCCGCGGCGGAGCATCCCGGCGGCTTCGCCGCCATGGGCGACGACTGCGAGAAATTCGGCGCCTGGCCGGGGACGCACGAACACTGCTACCGCGATGGGTGGCTGGAACGCTTCTTCGCGGCGCTCGAAGCCAACGCCGACTGGCTGGCTACCACTCCGCCGCACGAATATCTCGCGGCGCACGCGCCGCTCGGCTGCGCGGCGCTGCCCACGGCGTCGTACCCGGAAATGATGGAGTGGGCGCTGCCCACCGGCGCGCGCCAGCGATTCCATGCCGTGCAGCAGGAGTTTGCTTCGCGGCCCGACGTGCAGGGCTTCTTGCGCTGCGGCTACTGGCGCGGGTTCCTCAGCAAGTATCCGGAAGCGAACCTGCTGCATAAAAAAATGGTGCACGTTTCGGAGCGGCTGCGAAGGCTGGGGCGCGGCCGGCGCCGTGGGGCGGCGCTGGGCCGGAAGCTGCCGGCAGCGACGACGCACCTGCTGCGCGCCCAGTGTAACGACGCCTACTGGCACGGGATCTTCGGCGGACTTTATGCGCCGCACCTGCGCACGGCATTGTGGCGCGAGCTGGCGCGCGCGGAGGCTCTCGCCGACGCGGCGGAGCACGGTCGGGCCGGCTACGCGAATGTCGCAAGGCTCGATTTTGACGCCGACGGAGCCGAAGAGATTTACCTGACCTCGCGCCGCTACGCCGCGCTATTGAAGCCCTCCGACGGGGCCACGCTCGCAGCGCTCGATTTCCGCAGTCGGGACGCCACGCTGATCAATTCGCTCGAGCGGCGCCCCGAGGCGTATCACGCGCGCCTGCGCGATGCGGCGGCCGCCGCGTCGAAGGGGGTGGCCTCGATTCACGAGCAGAGCCGCGTCAAAGAGGAGGGCCTGGAGCGCCGGCTGCGCTACGACCGCTGGCCGCGGCACGCCTTCCGCCTGCTGCTGTTTGCGCCGTGGAAGAGCTACGAAGACTACGAAGCGCTGCGCCTGGAGGAGAGCGCGCAGTTTGCAGCGGGCGCCTACCGCGTTTTGGCGGCCTCGGCGGAATCAGTGGAGCTGGTGTGCGAAGCGCCGCTCATCGCTACGGTGCCGGGCGAGCCGGCGTCGCCGCTGGTGCGCGCGGCGAAATCATTCACGATGGCAAACTCCCCCGGCGGCTTCCGTGTGACTTGCGAACTTGCGATCTCGCACGGCAGCCCGGAACCGCTGAAGCTGCACGTGGGGCTCGAGCTGGTGATCAATCTGCTGGCGGCGAATGAGCCGGACCGATACTTTGAGACTTCGAGAGGAGAGCGACACCCCTTGAGCTGGGGCGCAGCCATTCCAGCTGCGCCCCTCCGCATGGTGGACGATTGGCAGGATATCGCTGCGGCCATCGAAGCGCCGCGGGCGAGCCAGTTCTGGATTGCGCCGATCGAAACCGTGTCCGAATCGGAAGAGGGCTTCGAGCGCGTTTATCAGGGTTCGCAAGTCCTGGCGGTTTGGCCGGCGGAGTTGGCGCCCCATTCCACCTGGGCGGCCCGAATGGCCCTGGGCATCGCGGCGTCGCGCTCGCGCTAAGAGGTAGCGAGAGCCACGGCCGATCCTATGACTCCTGAGAAACAGCCCTAAAGAGTTCGAACAACACTACACGGCAACCAGCAGGCTCTGAGCAAACGGCCATTCGCGATCCACCCACTGAGCCTCGCAACGGAAGCCGGTGCGCCGGGCCATTTCCACGACATCTTCAGGGAGGTACTTGTGCGAGCTTTCGGTCCAGATCGTTTCGCCCTCGGCGAAGCTTACGGTGAAGCCTGCTGTGGCGACGTTTACGATCTGGGCTCGCGTCGCGCGGAGGTGCATTTCGATGCGGCGTTCCTGCGGGTCGTACTGCACGGTGTGGCGGAAGGCCGAGAGGTTGAAGTCGGCGGCGAGCTCGCGATTGATGCGCGCCAGGAGGTTGAGGTTGAACGCCGCGGTGACGCCGAGGGAGTCGTCGTAAGCGGCGATCAGTTGCGGCACGGGCTTGTCCAGGTCTGTGCCCAGCAGCATGGCGTCGCCCGGGTTTAGCGTCCGGCGGACCTTGCCAAGGAACGCCTCGCCCGCCGGGCGGTCAAAGTTGCCGATGTTGCTGCCCAGAAAGAGCACGAGCAGGTGTTCGCCGGGCCGGCGGCTGGCGGCCACGGCCAGCAGGCCGTCGAGATAGGAGCGCTCGAACCCGACAATGCTCACCGAATCAATCTGCCCAAGCTCTTTCTCGCACTGCGCGAGCGCGGCGGGGGATATCTCGATGGGGTAGTAGGTGGTGCGCTGGCGGCGGGAGAGCGCTTGGAGGATCCACCGCGTCTTCTTGCCGCTGCCGCTGCCCAGCTCGGCCACCAGCGCGGGCGAGGGTATGCCGCCGACCATTTGCTCGGCGTGATGCCGCAGCAGGCGCTCGTCGGCGCGCGTCAGGCCGTACTCGGGGAGCACGCTGATCACTTCAAACAGCGCCGAGCCCACTTCGTCGTAGAGATATTTCGAGGGCAGCTCCTTTTGGCCGGGCTTGGTCAGGCCGGCGCGCACTTCGGCGGCAAAATCGGCGGCGGGGTACTGGGCGATGGCCTCAATGCGCATCATTCCTCCTCGCCGCGCGGGCTAGCTGCGGACGCAGCCAACCGCGGCGTGCGCGGCGAACTCGTTCTCCCCGCCAAACGGCGCGGAAGGCCCAGCGTGGCTCGACCTGCGGGGACCTCCACCATGCCCGGCTGGGCCGGAGGCGCGGCTGGTGCTGGTACAATCGAAGGCCCGAATTTGCGGCCCAGCGGCAACGGGTGCAGCATGTAGGCCCGGGCCGGTCCTCCTCGGGATTGGATGCGCCGCGGACGGCCGGGGCGCGCTTCGGCGCGCCTTGTGGGGGTCGAGGAAAGGCTCCTGTTTACCCGCAGCGAGACGCAAAGTCAACGCCGGAAGGAGAAAGGATTGGAGACAGCGGCGAAACCCGGCAGCGCGATTCAGTGTCGCGGCGTGTGGTATCGCCTGGACGGCGGCATGCGCCGCGCGGGGTCGCAGGGTCGCGCGCTCCTCGCGGACTTGAATCTCGAAGTCCAGCGCGGGGAGACGCTGGTGCTTCTCGGCCGCAGCGGGTCGGGCAAGACGACGACGCTCAAACTGATCAATCGCCTGCTCGCGCCCACCGAGGGAGAGGTGCTTGTGGACGGGCGCAGGACCACCGACTGGGATCCCATCCGCCTGCGGCGTGGGATCGGATATGTGATCCAGGAGGTGGGGTTGTTCCCGCACTTGACCGTGGCGCGCAATGTCGGGCTAGTGCCGTCGCTCGAAGGCTGGGAGGAGGCACGCATCCGCGGTCGCGTCGAGGAGCTGCTGCGGCTGGTGGGTCTGGAACCCGAACAGTTCGCCTCGCGAAAGCCGCGGGAGCTTTCCGGCGGGCAGCGTCAGCGCGTGGGCGTGGCGCGGGCGCTTGCGGCCGACCCGCCCATCCTGCTGATGGACGAGCCCTTCGGCGCGCTGGACCCGGTGACGCGGGCGGAGCTGCAGAGCGAGTTCCGGGAACTCGCGGCGCGGCTGGGAAAGACGATTGTGTTCGTCACGCACGACGTGCGCGAAGCGCTGCTGCTGGGCACGCGCATCGCTTTGCTCGCCGAGGGCAAGCTGGCGGCCATCCATCCACCCAAGGAATTCCTGCGCGCTCCGGAGCCCGAGGTGCAGGCGTTTGTTTCCGCCCTGGGGCTGACCGCAAGGGAGCGGAATCCGTGATGCGAGGTGACGTGTGGACGTCTTTGACTTCATCCTGCGCAACCGCGCCGAAGTCTTCCGGCTGACGTTGGAGCACCTTGGGCTGGTGGCCGCGGCCATGGCGCTGGCCGTGCTGATCGGAGTGCCGCTGGGCATCGCGCTGACCCGCCACGGCGGGCTGCGGCGCTGGGTGCTCGGCGCGGCCAACGTCATTCAAACCGTGCCCAGCCTGGCGCTGTTCGGCTTTCTGATCCCCGTGCCGCTGATCGGCGGGATCGGCGGGCGCACGGCCGTCGTGGCGCTGACGCTTTACGCCCTGCTGCCCATCCTGCGCAACACTTTCGTGGGCATCTCCGGCGTGGACCCCGCGGTGGTGGAAGCAGCGCGCGGGATGGGCATGACCTCGGGACAAATGCTCTGGCAGGTGGAAATTCCGCTTTCCCTGGGCGTCATCCTGGCGGGAATCCGCGTGGCCACGGTGATTTCGGTCGGCGTGGCCACGATTGCGGCGGCCATTGGCGCCGGTGGCCTGGGGATGTACATCTTCCGCGGCGTGGCCATGGTGAACAATCAGGTGATTCTCGCCGGCGCCATTCCTGCGGCGGTGCTGGCGGTGCTGGCGGATGTGAGCCTGGGCTGGGCCGAGCGCCGGCTGGCGGCGAGGTAGGATGCCGCGCTGGGCCGCGCTTCTGTTGTGTCTAGTCTTGCCGGCGCTGCCGGGCTGCCGCGGCGGCCGCGAGCGCCGGATCGTCGTCGGCTCGAAAAACTTCACCGAGCAAATTATTCTGGCCGAGCTGCTGGCGCAGCAGATGGAGTCGCGCACCAATCTTCGCGTGGAGCGGCGGGTGAACTTGGGCGGCACTTTGATTTGCCAGCAGGCGCTGCGCGCGGGCGAAATCGACCTGTACGTCGAATACACCGGCACGGCGCTCACCGTCGTCCTGGGCGAGCCGCCTTCGAGCGACCCCGCGGCCGTGTACGGGCGCGTGAAGAAGGCTTACGCTGAGCGTTTCGGCTTCGAGGTGGGCGAGCCGCTCGGCTTCAACAACACCTTTGCCATGGTCATCCGCGGCGAGGACGCGCGCCAGCGGAAGCTGCGCACGATTTCCGAGATTGCGCCCTACGCGCCGCGGTGGCGCGCAGGGTTTGGCTACGAATTCATGGAACGCCCGGATGGCTATCGCGGCTGGGTGCAGGCCTATGGCCTGCGGTTTGCCGGGCCCCCGCGCATCATGGACCTCGGCCTGATTTACCGGGCGCTCAAAGAGAAGCAGGTGGACATTGTGGCGGGGAACTCGACCGACGGCCTCATCGCCGCGCTGGATTTGGCGGTGCTCGAAGACGACCGCCACTACTTCCCGCCGTATGAGGCGGTGCCGATTATCCGCCGTGAAGCGCTCGCGCGGCATCCCGAGCTGCGGGAGCTGCTGCGCGGGCTGGCCGGCCGGCTCTCGGAAGCCGACATGCGCCGGCTGAACTACGCGGTGGATGGCGAGCGCCGCGATGTCGCGCAGGTGGTGCGCGAATTCCGGCAAGCCAAGGGGCTGTGAGCGCGCGGGAACAGAGCCTGGAGCTTCCGGCGGCGAGAGAGTTGCCTGCGGCGGAAGGGGTCTGCTAAAGTGCGGGCAAATCGCGAAGGGGGATTTCCATGACCATCAGCAAGGAGCTGCTCGAGATACTCGTCTGCCCGCTGTGCAAGACGCCGGTGCGGCTGACACCGGATGGCAAGGGCTTGAAGTGCGCCACGTGCCGGCGCGTCTATCCCATCCGCGACGATATCCCGGTGATGCTGCCGGACGAAGCGCGCGTCGAAGCCGAATGAGCCCGCCGACAATTCCTCCGCGGCGCGAACGATGAGCACCAAGCAAAAGCTGACTCGAGTGGTGAAGGCCCTGCGCGGCCGGCGCATCGGCGTGGTCGGCGACTGGATGCTGGACCGCTACCTGTGGGGCACGGCGACGCGACTCTCGCCCGAGGCCGCCGTGCCGGTGGTGGATTTTGTGGAGCAGAGCGAATGCCTGGGCGGCGCCGGCAACGTGACCGCCAATCTGGTGGCGCTTGGCGCGCGGGTGTGGCCCTTCGGCGTGGTCGGCGAGGACGAGGCGGCGAGCGCGGTGCGCCGAGGCCTTGCCGCGCTGGGGCTCTCCGACAAGGGCCTGCTGGCGGACGCTTCGCGCACCACCACGGTGAAGACGCGCATCATCGCCCGGCACCAGCAGGTGGTGCGCGTGGACCGCGAAAAGCGCGCGGCGCTCGACGGCGAGACGCAGGAGCGACTGATCCGCAGGCTCAAGGCCAGCCTGCGCCAGCTCGACGCGCTGGTGGTCTCCGATTACGACAAGGGCGTGGTCACCGACGCTCTGGCGGACCGCGTCTTGAGCGCATGTCATCGGCTGGGCGTGCCCGCGTTCGTCAAGCCCAAGACCTCGCGCCTGTTTTCCTACCGGGGCGCCGCGGCGATTGTGTGCAACGCCAGAGAGGCGGGTTTCTTTGTGACGCGGGCGCTCAGCGACGACGAATCGGTGGAGCAGGCCGGGCTGGCGCTGCTGGCGCATTTCGGCTGCTCGGCGGTGGTAATCACTCGCGGCGAGCAGGGCATGAGCGTGATGGAGGACACCGCGTCGCGCCAAGGCGAGAAAGATGCTTCGGCCCGCCGCGGCGGCGCCAAGCCCCGGCTGCAAGGGTTGCACATTCGGGCCACAAGTTTTGAGGTCAGCTATGCGCGCGTGGGGCTCCCGGGGATGGACCTTGGCAAGGCCGGCGGAGGCCGCAGCGCAACCGGCAGGCAGGTATTCGACGTCACCGGCGCGGGCGACACCGTGCTGGCCGCACTGGCGCTGGGGGTTGCGGCCGGAGCGTCAGTGCGTGATGCGGCGGTGCTGGCCAATGCCGCGGCAGGAGTCGTGGTCGGCAAGCTGGGCACCGCGACCCTTTCGCCGGCGGAGCTACTCGCGGCCGTGGGCGAGCTGGCCTAGCGGTTTACGGCGGGAAGCCCAGCGATTTGTCCTTCCTTTCCACCCACAGGCGCACTTCTTTCGTGCGGCGGTTCTTCACCGGATCGTTATCCTCGGGGAAGGGCTGGTAGGGACTCAGCTCAATGACCACGATAACGCCGCTACCCTCTCTGGGCGCAGCCTGAGCGGCTTCGATGCGGTAGCTTTTCACCGGCCCGTAGTAGCCCGTGGGGCCCCAGTCGTCGAGGAAGTCCTGAAAAGTGTAGCTGGGCTGGGGCTTCCAAATCTGATAGGCGCGCTGGGTGTCGCCGGCGGCGAGAGCATCGAAGAAGGCTTTGACGGCCGATTTCTCGGCGTGATAGCGGAGCAAGTACCAGGCTCCGGCCGCGAGCAGCAGGGCGAGCGCCAGCCCGCTGATGGCGTAGCGGCGCGCCTTCGAGCGCGGCTCTTCGCTATTGTCAGAATCCAGCAGGGCCAACGCTTCCTCCCGTCTGTCCAGCGGAGTCGAACCGTTTCAGATCTGGCGCTTGAACAGCGCGATGCAGGCGCTGATGAGCACCGCAGAAAACCCTAACAGAACGATCACGTCGAAGTAAATGCCTTCCACCCCGGTATTTTTCAGGAGCAAATTCTTCAGCGCGTGCACGACGTAGGTGAACGGGTCCACGACGGAGATCCACTGCAGCCAGATGGGGAAGCCCTCGGTGGGGTAGATGGCCCCGGAAGGGAAAAACAGCAAGGTATTGAGCACGCCGAAGATGGCGCGGGGCACCAAGGGATCGTTCACGCGCACCATCATCAGGAACATGAAGCTGATCATGGCGAGCGAGGCGGCCGCGACCACCACGGCCAGGTAAACCAGCCGCAGCGGGTCCCAGATGCGCTCGATGCCGGCAATCAGGCCGCCGATAATCGTGATGGTCAAGCCGGCCATGAGGCCCTTCAGCGCGCCGGCAAAGTTGAGTCCCAGGATCAACTCCGCCTTGTGAATGGGGGTGACCAGGTAGCCCTCGTGCAGCCCGCGGGCCTTATCGTCGATGAAGGTGATGCCGCCGCCAATCATGGCCACGACGAATATGGCCATGGAGACCGAGCCGGCGAGCAGATACTTGATGTATTCGATGTACGGATAGACTTCCACCACCTGGAGGTCAATCAGGCCGGGCAGGCGAGCTTTCACCGCGGGCGCGTTCAGGTCCGCCACGATCTGTTGCAGCCGTTCGTAGAGCTCGCCCTGCATGAAGCGGTCGGTGTTGTCCTGTACGAAGGCGAGGCGCGGGCGGTCGCGCTGGTAAACGCGGCGGGAATAGTCCACCGGGATCAGCAGCACGGCGCGGACAAACCCGGCGCGCAGGTCGGTGACCGCATTGTCGAGCGAGGCGTAGTCCACGGCCAGAAACGTCCGCGGGCCGGCGGCGATGGCGGCGAACCGCTCGCGCAGCAGCCGCGACCCGGCGGAGCGCTCTTCGTCCACCACGGCAATCTTCACGCCCTTGATCTTCCCGCCGAAGGCGTAGCCGAGCACGATCAACTGCATCAAGGGGAAGAGCATGGCGCTGACCATGAGCGCCGGGCTGCGGAGAAACTTGCGCATGTCGCGCTCGATGATGGCCAGGATGCGGTAGAGCTTCATGCGGCGAACTCTCCATCGGCGCGACGCACCGAGCAGCGCGCCCGGGCGGCGTTACTGGTACAGGTGGCTGACGTCAAATTGCAAGCCCTCGTGCGTGGCGTCGCGCAATTGTCGGCCGGTGTAGTGCAGGAACACGTCGTCGAGCGTGGTGCTCTGCACGGTGACCTTCTTGACCGTGACCCCGCGCTGGCGCGCCAACTCCATCAGCGCCCCCACCGTCTCGGGCCCGCTGTGCGAGGCGATGCGCGTCACGGCGTCCCGCTGGGTCACTTCGGCCACCCGCGCCAAGCCTTGCAACTGCTCCCGCCAGTCCGCCGGCGCGCCCTCGAACTCGGCCTCGACCACGTCCGTGCCGGGCACGCTATCCTTCAGGCGCGTGGGGGTGTCCAACGCCGCCAGCCGGCCGTGGTCCACAATGGCGATGCGCTCGCAGAGCTTGTCGGCCTCGTCCATGTAGTGCGTGGTCATAAGGATGGTGAGGTTGGCCATGGCCTTCAGCTTGTAAATCATCTCCCAGACATTGGTGCGCGAGACGGGATCGAGACCCGTGGTCGGCTCGTCCAGGAAAAGGATCTTTGGCGAGTGCACCAGCCCGCGGGCGATTTCAAGCCGCCGGCGCATGCCTCCCGAGAAATTGCGCACGAGCACGCCGGCGAATTTCTCCAGGTCCACGGCGGCCAGCAGCCTCCGGACCAAGCCCGCTCGCCGGCCGGCGGCGACGCCATAGAGCTTGGCGTGGATGATCAGGTTTTCTTCGGCGGTGAGTTCCGGGTCCGAGGTCAGCGCCTGCGGGATCACGCCAATCGCTTCGCGTACGCCGCCGGGGTCCCGGCGGATGTCGCACCCGGCAACGCGCGCCGCGCCGGAGGTGGGCGGGGTCAGCGTGGTGAGCATGCGGATCAGCGTGGTCTTGCCCGCGCCGTTGGGGCCCAGCAGGCCAAAGATCTCGCCTTCGCGCACGTCGAAGCTGACCTCGTTCACGGCCACGAGCTGGCCGAACCGTTTGGTCAGGCGATCGACTTCGATGGCATTCATCGGCGTGCGCTCATCCTCGCGGCTCGCGCCTCACGGCGACCCGCTCCCGCGGGCGAACCAGCTCTTCTTCGCCGGCGGAGGCAGCAGGACCGTTGCGGTCATCCCGGCAAAGAGGCGCCGGTCCTGGTTGGGCACGGCGACCTTGATGGCGAAGGTCTTGATGTCGCGCTTGGTGCGACTGACATCGCGTTGGGTGGCGAACTCGCTCTCGACGCCCTTGAAGAAGACCGTGCCCGGGAGCACGTTGCCCGAGGGCAGGCGCACCTTCAGCCCCTGGCCCAATTGGATGGAGGCGATATAAGTCTCCTCGGCGTCGGCGCGCACCCACAGATGGTCCAAGTCGAGGATGGTGACGATGGGCGAGCCCGGCTGGAGCACTTCTCCCTGCCGGGTCACGCGCACGGAAACCACGCCGTCGAGCGGCGCGAGAATCTGCGTGTAACCCAGGCGCACGCGCGCCTCGGCCTCGGCGGCGCGGGCCTGCGCGAGTTGCGCCCGGGTCGAGGCCAGACCACTCAGCTGCACGTCGAGCTGCTTGCGGTTGGCGCGTGCCACGGCCAGCTCGGCCTCCTGCGCCTTCACCTGATCCGCGAGCGATTTGACGCGGGCCTGGCTGGCGCGCAGGGCGGCTTCGGCGCGGTCGCGTTCCTGCGCCGAGGCGACGCCACTCTCGAACAGCCCGGCGGCGCGCCGGAAATCCATTTCGTTGCGCCACAGGTCGGCACGCGACTCTTCGAGCTGCGCCTTGGCGGCGGTCAGCGAGGCCTCGGCGCGGCGCACCGCGGCCTCGGTCTGGTCGTTTGTCCAGCCCCAGGTATTCTTGACTTCGCTGACCTTGGCTTCGAGGCTGTGGATATTGGCGGTATAGAAATCGAGCTGAGCCTGGAGCTCGGCGCGGTCGAGCTCAGCAATCAACTGGCCCTGCTTCACCTCCGAGCCTTCGTCCACCAGCAGGCGCTCGAGGCGCCCGGCGATCTTCGGGCTGACGATGACCTCTTTGCCGGTGACGACCCCGACCAAGGGGATTTCCGCGCCGCGGGGCGTGCTGACCAGGTAAACGACGAGCGAGATCAGAAAGATCACGCCGAGAAAGGCGAAAAACCGGGAGATGGTCATCGGTCCCTCGTCGGCCGCCGGAACAACCCGTGCTGCAAAAAATCGAGGATGGCGCGCCGGCGCGCGGCCACAGCCTGCGGGCGGAGCGCGTCGCGGCCCCAGATTTCGCTGAGCACGGGCGCGGCGGCAAAATAGAAAACGGTCATGGCGATGATGGTCAGCACGGTTTGCTGCGCGTCCACCGGGCGGAAGTCGCCCGCGGCGATACCCGCCTCGATGGCGCGACTCAGGCGCCGGTGCAGAGGGCGGAAGTAATGGTCCACGATCCAGGCGAGGTGCCGGCCGGAGTCCATCACCTCGCGCTGCACCAGACGCGGGTAGTTCGGATGGCTGGAAACAAAATCGAAATAGCCGTTGGCGTAGGCCAGCAATTGCTGGCGGGGTAGGGAACCCGCGCCGCGGGCGCCCTCGACGGCCACCAGCAGCTGGCCGAACAGCGACTCCAGAACAAAGCGGTGGAGGTTCTCCTTGCTGCCGAAGTAGTAGTAGAGCAGGGCCTTGTTGACGCGGGCGGCCCGGGCGATCTCCTCGGTGCGCGCGCCGGCCAGGCCGCGCTCGGCAAACAGCCGCTCGGCGGCAGCGAGGATGCGGCGGACCGTAGCGGGTTTTTTCACCTTGCGCAGGCCGTGGGGGATGCGCACCTCCAGGCGAGGCAAGACCCAGCCCGAGGGCACGCGGAGAGCGGCGGGGAGTGGCGCGGCCATACGTTTAACTAACCGGTTAGTTTAATCCAATCGCGGACGAATGTCCACGCGGAAGAAGGGGAAGGCCGGGCGAGGGCTAGCCTTCGAGCGCGCCCCGCGCGCCCGCCGGCAGCTCGATGGAGTACTTGGTGCGCGCCTTCTCGCGGTGCTGTTCGAGCGCCAGCTCGATGAGCCGGTCGATCAGCTCGCGGAAGGAGAGCCCGCTGGCCTCCCACAGCTTGGGGTACATGCTGATGGAGGTGAAGCCGGGGATGGTGTTGATCTCGTTGAGGTAGATGCGGCCGGTGCGGCGCTCGAGGAAGAAGTCCACTCGGGCCATCCCAGCGCATTCGATCGAGCGGTAGGCGCGCACGGCGTAATTCTGGAACCGGCGCACCTGCGCGCGAGTGAGCCGCGCGGGGATGATCAGGCGCGTGCCCTCCTCGAGGTATTTGGCCGTGTAGTCGTAGAACTCGCGATGCGGCACGATCTCGCCGGGCACGGAAGCCTTGGGGTCCGCGTTCCCGAGCACGGAGACTTCGATTTCGCGGCCGGTGATGGCGGGCTCGACCATGATTTTCTGCGCGAATTCCGCGGCCAGGTCGAGCGCCGCGGGCAGGGCGTCGCGCTTGGGGACCTTGGTCATACCCACCGAGGAGCCCAGCGTGGCCGGCTTGACGAACAGCGGGTAGCGGAATTTCTTTTCGATTTCGCGCAGCACTTTGGCGCGCGACTTCTCCCAATCGGCTCGCGGGATGCACAGGAAGTCGACGATGGGCACGCCGGCCTGTTGGAACAGCCGCTTTTGTACGTCCTTGTCCATGCCCACCGCGGAAGCTAGCACTCCCGCTCCGACGTAGGGCAGGCCGGCGAGGTCGAGCAGGCCTTGCACGGTGCCGTCTTCGCCGAACGTGCCGTGCAGCACCGGGAAGACGACATCCACGCGCACGGCTGCGGGCGCGGCTTGACTTTCCTCGCCTCTCGACTCCGCGCGAGGAAACAGCGGCACCAGCGCAGCGGCATTGGGATCGGCGGGGAGCACGACGCGCTGGCCGGACTTGAGCACCTCCGGCAGCATTTTCTGCGCCCCGCCGCCGACCAGCCAGCGGCCGTCCTTGCTGATACCGATGGGCACGGCCTCATATTTTTCCGGGTCCAGCTCGCGAATCACCGAAGCCGCCGAAGCGAGCGAGACTTCGTGCTCGCCCGACCGCCCGCCGAACAGCACGCCGACCCGCAATCGTTTTTTTTCTGTTGGCATGAGAGCCCGTCGGTCCAAATTGTAAGCTCGAAACCGACTTACCTCCTTGGCGTCCTGCGGAGCGCGTCCCGGCAGCGCCGGGATGCTTCGGCCCCGGCACCGCGCCTCCGCGCCAGATCGAAACCTTGGTCCGGGCGGGCCGAAGGCCCGCATCCTACAAGATCTTCTTGCCCAGGCCGGAGAGGACCATCTCGACACCCAGAAGCGCCGTCTTGTTGTGCAAGTCAATCACCGGATTGATTTCGACCACTTCGAGCGACACCATGACCTCGCTATCGGCAATCATCTCCAGCGCCAGGTGGGCCTCGCGGTAGGTGACGCCGCCGCGGACCGGCGTGCCCACTCCGGGTGCGTCCGAGGGGTCCACGAAATCCATATCCAGGCTGACGGCAACGCCGCCGGTCTCGTCGGTGGCAAAGCGCAGCGCCTCGGTCATCACCTCGCGCATGCCGCGCTCGTCAATATCGCGCATGGTGAAGACGTGCACGCCGGATTCCTTCACCAGGCGGCGCTCCTTGGCGTCGAGGTCGCGCACGCCGACCATGGCGACGTTGCGCGGCTCGGCCTTGGGCTTGAACCCCAGTAGCTCAACCAGCTCCGGTGCGCCGTAGCCGACGATCGCTGCCAGCGGCATCCCGTGGACGTTGCCCGAAGGCGAGCTGTCGGGCGTGTTCATATCGCCGTGGGCGTCGAGCCAGATGTACCCGACGCGCTTGGACTGTTTGCGGTAGTAGCTGGCGACGCCGGACATCGTGCCGAGGGCGATGGAATGGTCGCCGCCGAGCACCAGCGGCAGGAAGCCCTCCGCCAGCGTGCGCTCGATCAACTCGGCCAGGCCGCGGCAGGTCTCCGCGATTTCGTGCAGGTATTTGGCGCGCTTCTCGCCGTAGTGCTGCTCCTCGGGCTGCTTCACGGGGATGTTGCCGATGTCCTCCACCTGGTGGCCCAGTTGCTTGAGGCGGGATTGCAGGCCGGCCACGCGCAGCGCCGAAGGGCCCATGTCCACGCCGCGGCGGTTCTGACCGAGGTCCATGGGCACACCGATGATGCGGATCTTTTGCGGCATCGCGAAACACAGTGGTCGGCTTTCCGCGCTTGCCTTTCCGCCTCAGCCCACCGGAGCGGTTCGCTCGCGGTCGGGAGCGGACGGCTGAAGAGGGACGGCTGAGCACCGAAAACGGACGCTCAAGGATAGACGCGATAAATCATGCGCGGGAAGGGGATGACCTCCCGGATGTGCTCAGTCCCGCATATCCATGCGACCGTGCGTTCCAGCCCCAGGCCGAAGCCGGCGTGCGGCACGCTGCCGTAGCGCCGCAGGTCCAAGTACCATTGGAAAGCCTCCTCGGGCAGGTTGTGCTCCCGCAGGCGCTTCACCAGCAAGTCGTAGTCGGCGATGCGCTCGCCGCCGCCGATGATTTCGCCGTAGCCTTCCGGGGCGAGCATGTCGAAGCCCAGCGCCAGCTCCGGCCGCTGCGGATCGGGCTGCATGTAGAAGGCCTTCATGGCGGCGGGGTAGCGGTGGATGATCACCGGGCGGTCGAACTGGCTGGAAAGGATGGTCTCTTCGTCGCCGCCGAAGTCATCGCCCCACTTCGCCGGGTTGCCCTGCTTCTCCAGGACGCGGATGGCCTCGTCGTAGGTGATGCGTGGGAAGGGCGGAACGACGCCGGCGAGCTTGGCGGTGTCGCGCTTCAGGGCGGCGAGGTCGGCAGGCCGATGTTTCAGCGTTGCTTGCACCATGTGGCTCACCAGGCCTTCGCCGAGCGCCATCATGTCTTCGAGGTGGGCGAAGGCCGCCTCGGGCTCGAGCATCCAGAATTCGGTGAGGTGGCGGCGCGTTTTCGACTTTTCGGCGCGAAAGGTGGGCCCGAAGCAATAGACTTTTCCGAGCGACATGGCCAGGGCTTCGACGTAAAGCTGGCCGGACTGCGTCAGGTAGGCCTTTTGGTCGTCGATGTACTGCACCTCAAAGAGCGTGGTGGTGCCCTCGCACGCCGCCGGGGTGAAGATGGGCGTATCGGTGAGGATGTAGCCCTGGCTCTGCATGAATTCGTGCGCGGCGCGGATGGCTTCGGCGCGAATGCGCAGGATGGCGGCCTGACGCGGTGTGCGGATCCACAGGTGCCGCCGGTCGAGCAGGAAATCCACGCCGTGCTCTTTCAGTTGAATGGGGTAGGGATCGCTTTCCGGGACGCGCTGCACCACTTCCAGGTGCGTCAGCGCGAGTTCGTAGCCGCCGGGAGCGCGCGGGTCGGCCTGCACGCGCCCGGTAACGATGACGCTGGACTCCTGCGTCAGGCCGCGCAGCGCCTCGAAGACCTCCGGGCGGTCGTTTTGCGAGGCCACGCCCTGGATCACGCCCGTGCCGTCGCGGAAGATGGGGAAGAGCAGCTTGCCGGCCTCGCGCAGGTTGTAGAGCCAGCCGCGCAGGGTGACCTCGCTGCCCGCGTGCCGGCCAACTTGATCGATGGTCACAACGCTCGAGCGCTGTGCGGGCTCGGGGGTGGTGGTCATGCCGGCGCCTGCGACCCCTTCTGCGCCGCGGAGGGTTTCCGGGCGAGCGCGAGTTCGAGCTTGTCAAAGGCGGCGACCGCCTGTTCGAGCGGATGCGTCAGGCTGGGCTGTTCCTTGATCTCAAGCACGAAGGGCAGCTCGAGCGTGGTCGGGGGGCTGCCGGCCAGCGCCCTGGCCGCGGCGTCCCAGTTGATGGTGCCCTCGTAGGGGAGCAGGTGCTCATCCTTTTCGCCGTGGTTGTCGTGGACGTGGGCGGTGACCACCAGCTCGCGCATGGTCTCGAAGCTCGACTCCACGCCGTCTTCCATGTGCGCATGGCCGGTGTCGAAGCACAGGCGCAGGTCGTGCAGCCGCGTCGTTTCGATGAAGTGGCGCAGGTTCGCCGGTGTGGCCAGCTCTCCGGGGGTGTTCTCCAGCGCGAGGGTGACGCCGCGTTGCTTGGCAAACACCCGAAGATGCTCGAGCGAGCTGAATGCGGCGTCCCATTTCCGCGGGTCTTCCGCATCCCGCGAAGTGCCCAGGTGCTGCACCAGGATGGGGAAGGGAATGAACTCAGCCAGCTCGAGCGCGCGCTTGATCTCATCCACGGCGTCCAGCCGGCGCACGCGTTCAGGGTCGCAGATGGAAATGGGCGCACCGCTTTCGCGGCCGGGGCTGAGGTCGCGGTCGGTGGGCGCGTGCACGGAGTGCAGCGCCAGCCCGTGCCCGGAAAACCAATCGGCCAGCTCGCGCACATCTTGCGGCGCACGGTAGTCGAAATGCGTCCGGGCACAGAACAGCTCCACCGCGGGGATGCCGGCGCGAGAAATTTCCGCCAGCAGCCCCGGCGTCAGCTTGCGGTGGAGGAACACGTAGGTGGAGAGCACGCGTTGCATACGATTGCCGGAACAGCCAAGCTGCCTGTTCCGCCGAGCTCAGTATCCCATCGCCGCGCCGCGGCGGCGCGGGTCGGCGGCGCCCAGACGCTCGCCGGTCTGCGGGTCGATGCCGATGGCATTCACCTGGCCGATCCACGAGCGCCGCTGGACGGTGTGGCCAAGCGCGGCCAGTTTGGTCAGCGTGGCCGCGGGAAACGTCTCCTCGACCCACAGGATATCCGGCAGCCACTGATGGTGGAAGCGCGGCGCATTCACGACGGCCTGCGCGTCCATCCCCAGGCGCATCCAGCCGAGCACGCATAACAGCGTCGCGGAGATGATACGCGGGCCGCCGGGCGAGCCCGCCACGAAGCTGAGCTTGCCATCGCGCAAAATGACGGTGGGCGACATCGAACTGAGCGGGCGCTTGCCCGGGGCGATAGCGTTGGCGTCGGGCTGCACCAGGCCAAACAGCTTGTTGGGCTCGCCCGGGCGAGTCGTGAAGTCGTCCATCGAGTCGTTCAGCAGAAATCCGCCCGAAGTGGTGACCCCCGAGCCGTAACTGTCGTTGAGGGTGAAGGTGTTGGCCACGGCGTTTCCGCCGGCATCCACCACCGAGAAATGCGTCGTGTTCGCGCCCTCGCGCGGCGGGACACCCGAGAACGGCTGGCCTGCCGGCGCGGCGGAGTTGCCGTCGAACCGGCTGGGGTCGCCGGCGCGCACCGCGCGGCTCGAGGAGGCCCGCTGAGGATCAATCGTGGCGCGCAACTCGGCGGCGTAGCGCGGGTCAGTGAGCCCGCGGACGGGCACGCGGGCGAAGTCCGGATCGGCCAGGTACGCAGCGCGGTCGGCAAAGATGCGGCGCAGGGTCTCGGCCACCCAGTGGACCGCCCGCGGATTCTCCCAGGAGGCTTCGCTCGCGGCTGGGACCGGCTTCAGGTCGATGCCCGCCAGGATGTTCAGCGCTTCGATCAAGGCGATGCCACCCGAGGTGGGCGGCGGGGCGGCAATCGCTTCCCACTCGCTGCCGTTGGCGGTGTACTTGGCGCGCAGGGGCTCGCGGATTTTTGCCTGGTAGTTGGCCAGGTCGTCCTGGCCGAGCAGGCCATCCATGCGGGCGATTTCGCCGGCGATCTGCCGCGATGTTTCGCCGCGGTAGAACTCCGCCGAGCCGCCACGGGCGATGCGTCGCAGGGTTGCGGCCAGCTCTGGCTGGCGCAAAATTTCGCCGGGCTGGTACAGCGCGCCGTCTTTGAGGAAAATCCTGCGGCTGGTGGAGAAGCGCTGGAGCTTTGGCCGGTCCGCGTCCAGCGACCGGGCGAGTTTTTCACTGACGGGAAAACCCTGCTCGGCCAGGCGGATGGCCGGCGCCATGACCGCAGCCAGCTTCATCGTGCCGTAGGTGCGCAGGGCCAGGTCCAGCCCCGCGACCGTCCCGGGAACAGCCACCGAGCGATAGCCGATTGTGGCCGCCTCGGGGTCGTCCGGGCCGGCGAACATTTCGCGCGTGGCGCTGCCGGGCGCGGTCTCGCGGTAGTCCACAAAGCCCGCGCGGCCGTCGGCCAGCCGCACCAGCATGAACCCTCCGCCGCCGAGATTTCCCGCCGCCGGTTCGACTACGGCCAGGGAAAAGGCCACCGCGACGGCGGCGTCCACGGCATTGCCGCCCTTTTTCAGGATCTCGATCCCGGCCTGCGAGGCCAGCGGCTCGTCGCTCGCCACCATGGCCTTGGGTGCGCGCACGGCGTGCGCGGGCCATTCCGGCCGGGGGATTTCGCCCGCCTTGAAGTCGGTCTGCGCCGGCGATTCCTGCGCCCGGCCGACGAGAGCGGGCAGCGCGAGCAGGCCAAGCGCAGCGAGGACGGCTGGAAACTTGAGGTGCATCGGAGATTCTTGACTCTATGCGAATCGCCGAAGCGCGTCAAGGCAACGCGGCCTCAGGTCATGGGATCTTTTGGCTTGAGACAACACAACATCTAGGAAAATCTCTAGCATCCGACGATCTTGTGCAATGGGAGTACTAGGTCATTGGTTTTATTGACAAAAGGTGGTGAACAGTTGCAGACTGTAAACAGCAAGCGGGAGCAAATCTTGCCCACAGCTAGCCCAGTTCGTTCGCGTGAAACCGGAGTCCGCTCTGAACGATCGGAACCATCCGTGACGCTGCGGAGCAGTGCTGCATTTATTGGTGCTTTCATTGCGAGACTTGCATTCTGGAGAACTACGAGGAATAAGAAGAACGACCAGATATTCTTGGATTCTTTTAACGCATCCTATCCACGTTGGGTGAAAAAGCGTTGGGTCAAGAAACCGCATTAGCCCCTCTTTAAGTTGATCCCCCGTTCCTTGGCGAATTGCCGCACTAGTTGTCGATCAGATTTCAAAAGATCCGCCAGCCAGGTGACAAATTCCTCCGCTGCATCCTTTGAACCTCGACAGGTCGCGTTGAACAAAATGTCCCTTAGCATCTGGTTTCTGAGCTCTTCACTCGCTGTCGAAGTGAATGCGTAAGCGAAGCCTTTGAGGGCCATCTCGGGCGTCTTTGCCTTCCCCTCGACGTACTCGCCCATCTCGACAAGGTAATCCCAGTTCAGAACGTCTACTGCGTCTAGTTTGGGCTTCTTTGCGATCATTCGATCCGTCCAACCCACAGTGTTTCATAGTACGATGTAGAAATCAAGCATACCCGATCTATGGGCGGCGGCTCACCGACAATGCCGAAAATAAGCTTGACAGGCGCAGCTACTATACACTAGTATGCGCTTGGGTGTTAAGGAGGCCTCCCATGCCCTATAAGGTGACGTTCCGAGGGGTCGCCATTGAGTGCTCCACGCCCGCCGAGGCGGTTGCGATTGCCAAGCAATTGGCCGGAGTTGCCAACGATGGGGCCGAGTTAGTTATTCAAGAAGGGTCCTCTTCCGAGACCGACGGGCGACTGACTAAGTCCAGGTACAAGGAATTTGTCGGATACCTTGATTCCGGAAAGAAGCAACTTCTTCAGCTCCTCATCGAGAATCCGCATGGCAAAACTGATGAATCTCTGCGAAAGGCACTCGGTTTGGACGACAACAAGGCGCTAGGTGGCATGATGTCAGGGCTGTCGAAGTTGGCGAGGAAAACGGGACTGAGCATTGACGACATTCTCTCGAGCCGGTGGGTTAAGGTTGGCGATGAGGACATGAAGGAGTACAGGGCCGCCGCTGCGTTTGGAAGAATGGCATCTGAACTTGGCGGCTTAAAATAAGGCCGAAATAAGGGATTCTCCCGCAAGGTGGAGAATCTGATTGCGGCAGTGCGGCTCTACTTCGCGCACTACAATTTCATTAAGATTCATACGTCTTTGCGGGTTTACTCCTGCAATGGCAGCAAACTTGAGGGATCATGTTCGAACGATTGAGTAAATGCAAAACTCGAGAGCGATCACGTGAAAAGAAAACTGATATGGCGAAAAGAGAAGGCATTTGAAGGGTGGGCGTGCTCAAACTGTGGTTGGGTATATCCCAATCCGAGTCTCGAAAGTAAGGACAAGGAGCATTCCCAACTTGTCAGGGAGAAGTTTCAAAAGCACCACTGCCAAAAGAATCCCAAGAAGCCCAAGAAAGCAGCTTCAAGTTAAAAGGCCCCACTACCTGGGCCGGGCGCTGTTGCAGACTTCCGACAATCGGCATCGTTTTCGGGCAGAGAAGGGCACCGGCAGTTACTTGCCCATCGCCGGGGCTCTGGATAAACTGCAGGCCGGGCTAATTTCGGAAAGACCTAGCGGCGTCAACGCAGATGCGCAGTTTCTCGATGGCTTCCTCGACGGTGCGCGTCTTCAGGCCGCAATCCGGGTCCACCCAGACCCTCTCCTTCGGCAGGATGGTCAGTGCCTGCTGGACGCGCTGGCGGACCGTGGACACATCTTCGATGTGGTGCGAATGCACGTCCACCACACCAAAGCTGATGTCCTTGGTGAAAGGCTTGCTGCGGAACACGGCGAGCAGGCCCAGGTCGCTGTTCGACATCTCCAGATCGAAGTTGTCCACGGGCATCTCGAGCATGCCGGGGTAGATGTACTCGAAGGCGCCGTAGCAGGCGTGGGTGATGAAGTAGGCGTCGAGTCCGTCGGTCACGCGATGCATCGCCTCGATGGCGATGGGCAGCTCCTCGGGGCGCACCGAAAGCGCCGGCTCATCAATCTGGATGATCTTGCAGCCGGCGGAGATCAGCGCCTCGACTTCCTTGCGGATCACCCCCGCCAGGGCCATGCAGGTGGACTTGCGGTCGGGGTAGTGCTCGTTGAAGCTCCAGTCCATCACCGTGTAGGGCCCGGTGAGCATGCCCTTCACCGGGCGTTTCGTCAGGCTCTGGGTGTACTTCCACCAGTCCACGGTGATGGGCTTCGGCCATTGCACCTCGCCGGTGATGATCGGCTTGTGGTAGTACCGGTTGCCGTAGCTGCGCACCACCCCGCCCTCGGTGAAGCCGGGCAGCCGCTCGGCGAAATAGGCCACCATGTCCCCGCGATACTGCTCGCCGTCCACCAGCACGTCAATGCCCAGCTCCTCCTGCTTGGCGACCCAGAACTGCGTGGCCTTGCGCTCGAGCTCCTGGAGCTGCGGCGCGGTGATTTTGCCCTTGTTGAACTCCGAGCGGGCCTTCACAAGGTAGTCGGGTTTCGGGAAGCTCCCCACCGAGGTGGTGGGAAACAGCGGGAGTTTCAGGCCCAAATTCTCCAATTTCTGGCGACTCATTCTCAGCCTCGGCTTTCCGCAATCCGCTCGCTGAGGTCCACTCTGCGGTTCAGTTGGCCCGCACAGGGCTCACAGCGGCCTTGATCGTGGCGAGCAGTTCCAGCTTGGCATAGGCGCGGTCGCGGGGCATATATTCAAGACCCGAAGAAGCGCCCAAATAGGCCATGCCCCCCACAATCTTCGGCAGGACCTTCTCGACCTGGCGCGCCACGGTGGCCGGGTTTTCCAGCTTGGTGTTGCGTCCATCCACCAGCCCCAGCCCGAGCGGGAGGGGCGAGCCGGCCGCGGCCACCACATCCACCATCCTCGGGTTGTAAGTGAAATCGATCCCCAGGACATCCACCGGGAGGCTCGTCAGCTTCTCGTAGAGCGGAGCCGCGTCGTGGAAGTAGGTATAAAGCGCCAGGCGCACCCGCTGGCCGGCCTTGACGGCCTGCTGCCGGGCCTGCACCAGCAGCTGGAGCGCCTGAGTGAAGATCGCCCAGTCCTGCGGGTATTTGATGATGGCAGGCTCGTCCACCTGGATGATCTCAGCGCCGGCCGCGGCGAGGTCGCGCACCTCGGCGGCGAGCGCTTGGGCATAGGCCTCGGCGCGCGCTTCCAGCGCGTTCATGCCCGAGTTCGCCGCCAGCGAGAATTTCGCCAGCGTGTACGGCCCGGTCAGGATAGGTTTCAGCGCCCGCCCGCCGGGCGCGGGCAGCAAGCCGAGCGCCTTGCGCGCGAAGGTGAACTCCTCGACCAGCAGCGGGGATTTGCGGTTGGGCCGAGCGGTGAGCTCGGGCTGGCGGAAGTAAGTGTTGGTGTCGAAGAAGCGCAGCAGGCCCTTGATCTTCACGCCCGCGAGCTTGCCGGCGAGGTGCGAGATGGGGTCGTACCAACGGATCTGGCCGTCGGTGAGGAGCTCCACGCCGGCGCGCACCTGCTCCTCGAGGGCGCGGCGCGTCATTTCGTTTTCGGCTTCGGCCAAGTCGGTCTGGGTGCGCTCCCCGCGGTCCACGCCGGCGATCGTGCGCCGCAGGATTTGCAGCTCGGGAGAGTCGCCGATGCGCGGATAGCTGCCCGCGCTTGCCAGTGTCAGGCTCACTCGCCTTCCTCGCTCAGGAAATCGGGCAGACCGGACGCCTCGGCTGGCGGAAGGAGCCCCGCCTGGGCCCCGCGGACCAGCAGCTCGTTCACGGCCTGCCGGCCGCGTTCGCCGTAACCGAGCGTCCAGCGGTTCACGTACATGCCCACGAACTTGTCGGCCAGCTCCGCGTCCATCTCGCGGGCGAACTGCATGGCGTAGTTGAGCGCCGCCTCGCGGTGCTCGAGCGCATAGGCCACGCTCTGGCGGAGAGCGCGCACGATCTGGCGTCCGACCTCGGGGCCCAGGGCCCGGCGCACGGCGTTGCCGCCGAGCGGCAGCGGCAGCCCGGTCTGCTCGAGCCACCAGTGGCCCAGGTCCAGGACGCGATGCAGCCCGGCCTGCGGGAACAGCAGTTGGCCCTCGTGGATGAGCAGGCCCGCGTCCACTGATTCGTTGCGCACGGCATCGAGGATTTTGTCAAAAGCCATGGGCACGGGCTCGAAGCGCGGTTCGCAGAGTTTCAGCGTCAGGTAGGCGGTGGTGCGCAGCCCGGGCACGGCGACGCGGCGGCCGGCCAGCTCCTCGCGTTTGAGGGGGTGCGAGGCCACCACGATGGGGCCGTAGCCTTCGCCAAAACTGGCGCCGCAATCAAGCAGGATGTATTTGTCGCGCAGGAAGGGGTAGGCGGAAAAGCTGAGCGCGGTGACGTCGTAGAGCTCCTCGCTGGCCGCCTGGTTGAGGGTCTCGATGTCCGCCAGCACGTGAGTGAGCTTCAGCCCCGGCGTGCGCACCTTGCGCGTGGCCAGCGCATAGAACATGAAGGCATCGTCGGAATCCGGCGAATGCGCCAGCTTGATTTCCATCACTTTGGTGGCGGCCTGTTTGGTTGCCATGGCGTTTCCCAAAAGACTGTCCCGCCTCGAGCCGGAATGCAGCCCGGACCCAGGGCTGGCCTGGTGCGCCCGCGCGGCCCGGCGGAGATAACCGGGAACCTGCCGCCTGCGCGACTTGCGTGCCGCGGAGGAAAGCGCCCGAAGAGTGGAGAGGGCGCGCAACCGCCCCGGCGTTCCTCAAGCGCGGGACCTTGGAAGGGGAACTTGCGCGGCGCGGCCGAGAGCGTTGCACAGAATCCCGGACCTTCAGGACCGGCCGTTCCCAGCCGCCAAAGAGTAGCACACTCGCTCGGTTCTCACAATTCGATGGCGAAGAGGGAGACCTCTTCGGCTAGAAATCACAATGGGAGCCATCAAAATACTCAAATTTACTTTCCCGAAGCCGGGAGATTATCTAGGGAAAGACGGCGCGGGGCTTTGGATCCCCCCGCAAACGATTATGCGCCAGCGCGCGCAAGGAGGGTATCGCATTGTCCGCTCAGGAGATAGCGGGCAGCGAGCCCCCGCTGGATCGAGGAGTCCAGGCAAGACCGCCCACCTCGCGGAGCGGGACGCGCCCGCCGCGCGAGCCATTGTTGACCCTGGCAGGCGCACTACAGACGGAGCCACTGAGTGTCGGGATAAGGGGGGCACTAGAAAGGTACTTCAACTAGGTACTAATGAGAAATAGAACCGCCGTCCTATAGCTACCGGCCGATGCCCTCGGTACGCTTCCCATTGACCCGATAACAGGCAAGATACAGGAGTTGCCAAGACTTGGGACTGAGGGAGTGACGATGAAAAAGAACTGGGTCTCTAACCTGGTCAATACCAACAAAGAGTTACTGCTCGTCTTTACCATCGTTGCCTTCGCGGGGGTTATCAATCTCTTTGTGGCCGGCCAGCGCCTGGTCCTGACCTTCTACAATCTTCCGACACTGTTCGCCGCTTGCTATTTCGGTCGAAGACGCGCCGTGCAAGCCGCCCTGGGCTCCATTCTGATCGTTTGCTGGTTAAACATCATGAATCCGATGGCGCTGGCCAGCAATTGGGCGGTCCAGTGGCATCGGTTGGTGGGGTGGAGCGATATCGCGATTTGGAGCGGCTTTCTGTTGGTCACCGCTTACGCCACCGGAACCCTGTACGAACTCAAAGAACAAGGGATGCGTGATCTGCGCGAGACCTACTACGGTTTGCTGCAAATCATGAGCCACTTTATCGCCAATGACAAGTTCACCCAAAACCATTCTTATCGCGTGTCCATCTATGCCACGCAGATTGCGCAGCATATGGGCCTGCCGGAGGAGCGCATCGAGGATGTGCGCGCCGCAGCCCTGCTGCATGATATCGGCAAACTGGAAGTAAGCCGTCAAATTCTTTACAAGGCCGCGCGCCTGACCGAGGAAGAAATCGCGCAGATGAGATCGCATGTTCACAAGGGCATGGATATGCTCAGCCCGGTGGGTGGGTCGCTTCGGCGGGTCCTACCCATCATCCTCGCGCATCACGACAAATTTGATGGTTCGGGCTACCACGCCGTGCGCGGGGAAGAAATTCCGATTGAGGCCCGCATCATCAGCGTGGCGGATGTATATGATTCGCTGGTCAGCGACCGGCCGTATCGGAAGGCCATGTCGCCCTTCGAAGCGCGGGACATCATCGTAAAAGGAGCAGGGGCCGACTTCGATCCGCGCATTGTGGCCGCTTTTGAATCGGCGTTCCGCAGCCAGTGCATGGAAGTTCCCGAGGTGCTTGTATGAGCGAAGCGACTCTGACCGAAACCGCTGTGCGGGCCGAGGCACCCGCCCAGACCTCCCCTGCGCCGACGCCGTGCTGCATGCCCGGCTGCCGGGTCGCCGTGCCCGCACCCCTGGCGGCCGAGCGGCTCTGCCTGATGCACTTCACCGATGCCGTCGAGCAGGCCTGCGCGAGGATGCGGCGTGAGGCGGTTGCGGGTCCGGCCAGCGAGGAGTACCGCGAGAAAACCGCCAGCTACATCACCGAGTACGGGGTGATGCTGGCGCAAGTGGCTACCAGCGATCTGTTGCTCCCCGATCCCATGAAGCGACGCGTGCTGAGCACCTTGTTGACCTTGATGATCCTGCGCGAGAGCCTCTCACGCTGTGCGAGCCGAGTGGTGTGCATCTCCTCCGGCTCGCGTCCCCCCGCCGCGTAACTGCGCTTTTCATCCGCGCCCCAACCGCCGGGCAATGTCCGTGCGGGTGAACTTGTCCTTTTATCCGCGCGGAATTTGCTGCGGTCAGAGCGCGGACACCAGCAGGGCCACGGCGGTATCAAATTCGACTTAGCCGTCGGGGCGGGCAGCGTGCTGCCGGACTCTCACGGGAATGTCCCCGAGGCGCATCCCGAGTTTGCAAACGGCTCGATTGCCAGCTTGGGAGCGATTCCTTCCACCCGCAAGGAAGTGATTGACACTCCGGGTGCTCTGCTCTAGCCTAGGTCCAGGTTCTCTCCCCTTCCGAAGTGCAATCTCATGTGGCGAGCTGGCTGCGAGCGTTTTCTGCCTGATGGCCTGTGTTGCCGAGCGGGTGCGATGGCCCTGTAGAAGCTCGCGGACCGGAAGGGGAAGGGCCATGGTCTCCACCAAGCCTGGGCTAACCGCTGGCGTAGTGTGTCTCTTTGCGGCTCTGCTGACCAGCGCTCCGCGGGCGCTGCGGGCGGCGAGCCCTCCGGCAGTGAATCCTGTGCCGCAAATTAGCCTTCCTCTAGTCCCCATGGCCACCGTGCCAGGCGGGCCAGGATTTGCGCTGACCGTGAACGGCACGGGCTTCGCGCCCGGATCGGTGGTGAACTGGAACGGCAGCGCCCGCCCGACTACCTTCGTTCGGAGCACGCAGTTGACGGCAGCCATTCCCGCTGCGGATATCGCCACCGCCAGCACGGCCTGGATCACTGTGGTGAACCCCGCTCCGGGTGGCGGCACGTCCAACGTCGCCTTCTTGGCCATCACCAGCCCAAGGCCGACCGTCTCGTTTGTCATTTTCAGGGCTGGCTCGGGGGGCCTCCTGACCGCCGATTTCAACGGGGACCGAAAACTCGACCTCGTGTACTTAAGCCCAGGCTTCCTCATCTCCGCCGCGGTTTCCAGTTTTCTGGGGAATGGTGATGGCACGTTCCGGTTCATAAGTAGCTTCAACATCAGCGGGACGGTCGGCTCGATGAACACGGGCAGCGTTGGGGATTTCAACGGCGATGGGAAGCTGGATATCGCGGTCAGCTTCGGCGGGCGTTTCGGATCGGGGGTCACCATCTTATTCGGTAACGGAGACGGCACGTTTCGGATTGGTTCGGGGCCGACGTTTACCGCAACATCGAGCCCGGCGGTGGTTGCGGACTTCAACGGGGATGGACAGCTCGATTTCGCCGTCGCCACCGGCGGCGTGACCACCCCGAGTTTCCTTTCCATTTGCCTGGGCAACGGCGACGGCACGTTTCAGCCGGTAGTGAATTATCTGCTGCCATTCCTGGTAACAGCAGTCACGGTTGGGGACTTCAACGGCGATGGCAAGCCGGATTTGGCCGTCGCCGGCGGGGGTTTCGTTTCCGTCTTTCTCGGCAACGGCGACGGCACGTTTCAGCCCCGCCTGGATTTTGCCGTCACGCCAAGCGTCCTTTCCATCGTCACCGCCGACTTCAATGGGGATGGCAAGCTCGATTTGGCGGTCTCCAGCGAAGGGCTCACCAGCAGCACCGTTTCCGTGTTGCTTGGCAACGGCGACGGCACGTTTCAACCTGCGGTGAGTTTCCCGGTGAACCAGCGCCCTTCTAATCTGGCTAGACTGTTGCTGCTCGTGGGCGATTTCAACGGAGACGGTAAGCTCGATTTGGTGATTTCCAGCCCGGGTGGCACTACATCTTCTATTTTTCTGGGCAACGGCGATGGCACGTTTCAAACCCCTCTCGACTTCTACTCAGAGGGGACAATAGCCGCCGTAGGAGATTTCAATAATGACGGGAAGCCTGATCTGGCCGGTGACCGCGTCTACCTTCAGATCACGGGCTTCGCACTTTCGCCTCTGCGCCTCGATCTTGGCACCCAACCGGTGGGCACAACCAGTCCGCCGCAAAGCTTTACGATCATCAATAATAACGCTGCCGGATTGGGGATCAGCAGCATCACCTTGACGGGGCTCAACAGCACCGAGTTTTCCCAGACCAACAATTGCCCTCTCTCGCCGGCGACTCTCGCGCCGGGCTCGAGCTGCAGTGTCAACGTCACCTTCACGCCGGCCACTCCGAACAGGAGCAGCGCGCAGATCAACATCACGAATAGCTCTTCGGGCCCTCCTCAAACCCTTCTGCTGGGCGGGCTCGGCATCATTCCAGCTCCGCAGGTCACCGTCTTCCCACCGATCCTCACTTTTACCGGCCAAGCCGTGGGTACAAGCAGCCCGGCGCAGAACATCACCGTGACCAGCACGGGCAACGTCGCGTTGAATATTTCCAGGATCTTCCTGGCCGGCTCCAACGTCCCCGATTTTAGGCTGGTCCCCGCCACAACCACTTGCCCGCTCAGCGGTGGGCAGCTCGCTGCAGGTGCCAATTGCGTGATCAGCGTTAGCTTTGCCCCCACATCAGCCGGTGCGAAGGACGCGCAAGTCTCGATCCTGGATGATGCTCCAGGGTCCCAGCAAATCGTATCTCTCACCGGCACAGGGAACGGGCCGGGAGTGATGCTGTCCAGAATCAGCTTGAGTTTTGCCGCTCAGAACGTCGGCACCACCAGCGCGGCCCAAAGCTTCACGCTGACCAGCAGTGGCTCCGCTCCGCTGAACATCACCAGCATTGCCATCACCGGAACGAACAGCGGCGACTTTGCTCTGGCCTCGGGAACCACTTGTCCCCAAACGGGAGGCACGCTCGCAGTCGGCGCGAACTGCACTCTGAGCATTACGTTCACCCCCTCAGGAACAGGGGGCCGCAGCGCCGCCGTGACCATCACGGACAACGCCGGGGGCAGCCCGCACACGGTCTCCTTAACTGGCACCGGGGCTCAACCCGGGCCGGCCGTCTCCTTGTCGCCGGCCAGCCTCAGCTTCAGCGGCCAGAATGTAGGCACCACCAGCTCCGCGCAGAGCGTGACGTTGAGCAACACCGGAACCGCCCCCTTGACCATAGCCAGTTTGAATCCCAGCGGAGACTTTGCGCTGACCAGTACTTGCGGCACGAGCGTCGCGCCGAGGGCAAGCTGCGCGATCAACGTGACGTTTACCCCCACGACCGGCGGCACGCGCACCGGCAGCATCACCATCTCCGACAACGCGCCCGGCAGCCCGCAGACCGTCGCGCTTTCCGGCACGGGCATGGACTTCACGCTAACCACTTCTGCCAGTTCGGCGACGGTCACGGCGGGCCAGCCCGCCAATTTTCAGATGACGCTGGCGCCCGCTAGTGGCTTCAGCGGAAATGTGGCGCTGACTTGCACGGGTGCCCCGCCGGCCGGCAGTTGCACTCCCTCGCCCTCATCGGTGATGCTGAATGGCAGCGCGCCGGTGACTGCCACATTCATCGTGACGACCACGGTCCGCTCCGTCGTGCCGCCAGGAAACCAGCCGCCGCGTATGCCACCGATACCGCTGGGGCCGCTGAGAATCTTGGTGCTGACAGGAACACTGGCCTGGGCGCTTCTTCGCAGCGCTTCCCGAGCTTCGCGCCGAAGGCTGTGGCTGGGCACAGCGATGGCCATTGCTCTGGCGGGAATTTGTATCGGCTGCGGGGCCGCGGGAGGTGGTGGCCGCAAGCCTGCACCCACGGCGGGGACGCCGCCGGGCACCTACAACATTATGATGACCGCCACTTCGGGCAACCTGAGCCACACCACAACCGTAACTCTGACCGTCAACTAGAATCGTTTTGCCCCTAACGTCCTGCGCGCAATCTGTTGCGGTCAGAGCGCGGAGACCAGGCGGGCCACGGCGGTATCGAATTCGACTTGCCCATCCAGATAGGGCTGCCAGAAGCGCTCGAGCAGCCGCTGGTAATGGCTCCAGCCGCGGGCATAGAGGCCGAAGCGGTAGGCGTAGGGCGTGTAGCCGCCCGGGCTGCTTGCGGAGGGGGCCCGCGGGGCACCGAGCGCGCGCTTGACAATCTCGCCGGTGGTATAGAACAGCAGCGCGTGCCAAAGGTCGCGGGGAATGGGTTTGGAGCGAGCGCGGCATTCGCGCACGATCGCTTCGCGCACCGCGCCCGAGAGCGCGTGCGAGGCTTCATGGAAGAGCACCTCGAGCCCCGCGGGCCCCTGATTGCGCGCGTCCGAGCTGGCAATGATCAGGTGCACCGGGTCGAGCGTGGTATAGGCGCCGAAAGGCCCGCCGTAGAAGACCACGTCCACAGGAATCCGCCTCGCGGGCCATTCGGAGCGGTAGGTGGCCGCGAGCTGCTGCGCCAGTCCGCCGCCGAATTGCCGCACCATCGGCCCGACCGAGGTAATCCAGGAGCGGTTTGAGCGGTCGTGTTCCGGCCACCAGCGCGCACGATAGACCGGCGCGGCGCCCTCGAGCGCGGCAATCAGTTCCTCGCGCAAGCCCGAGGTGCACTGGCGGACGCGCCGCCCGGAAAGATCCGCGCAGGTTTCCATTTCCGCCAGGCGGTTGTTGATGTTCACCATGTCCTGGTTGAAGAGCAGGTCGCGGTCGGCGAGAGCGTCGGCGTAATAGTCGAGCGCAGCGGCCCAGGCTTGTTGCTCCGCACGCGGCAGTCCCAGGGTCGAAACCGGCGGCGCGCTTTTCTCAGCCTCGCGGCCCTCGGGTTCGGGCGAGGGATCTGTCCGCACAGTGGCCTGGCCCGGATATTTTTGAAGGCGCGCCTGAAGGTAGAGGAAATGGTGCAGGTTGATCCAAAAGCCGCTGTGGAACTCGAAGACCGGAAGCGAAGCATCCTGGCGCGCCGTTTGCGTCCCGAATGTTGCTGCGGGACTCGCCTCATCCGGCACGCTCGCCGCGCCGCCGGCCGCCAGCAGCAGCGTCGCTAGCAAGAGAAACCGTCTTGCTGTCCTCGAAGGAATGCGCATTTCTGGGTTGGGGATGTTAGCTGAAAGCGCGGCGATTGACGAAGGCTATTGAAGCGTGGGCGCCTGCGAGGCGGGGAGCGGCGAGGCGTGGTGCGCCACCATGCGCCAGCGAGCGGCTTCGCGGGGACTTGGCGGGCTCCCCGGCGCGTCGGGCGGGAGATCGGCGGGGGCGGCGCGGCGCACAAAGATGTTGGTGGCCTGAACCAGCGCCTGGTCGAAGCCGCTTTCAAACGTGCTGGTGACTTGCTCGGTACAGGCCACCCAGGCGACGTCACCCTCGACGCGCACCCACACCGAGCTGATCTCCACCTTCATGCGTTGCGTGCTGGAGAAGATGCGCGCCCAGCTTTCCCGCACTTCCTCCCAGCCGAGCAGCAGGTCCCAGCCGGGGTGGACGCATTCCACCCAGTCTTCGTGCAGCCAGATCCCGTCCATCAGATCGATATCGAGGGCCGCGAACGCCTGGTAGAAGCGGCGGTTTGCTTCGCGGACGGCTTGTTCGGGGTTGTCGGGTTGCGGCACGGCTCGGGTGGGCATGAGTCTGACCAGGTTCGGGTGTCGGAGCGCGAAACCCTAAAAATCGAGGAGCGGCCGGGCCCCCGAAGCCTCCCGCCGCTCAGTCGCCGCGGCGGGCGATGGCTATGCCGCGCACGGCCGTCACCGCCAGCGCGATCTTGATCACCTCACCGGGCAGGAAAGGGAGAACGCCGGCGGCAAATGCTCGGCTCCAGCCCAGCGCAGCACTCGTGCCGCCAAGGGTTTTCGCCGGCATGAGCGCCAGCCAGGCGCAGCCCGTCAGGAAGATCAACGCCTGCCCCGGCAACAGCGCTGCGACCAAGCGCAGCGCGGAAGGACTGGCCTGCTGTTCGACCAGCCAGCCGGTGAGGAACGCGCTGGCCGGATAGGCGAGCAGATAACCGGCCGTCGGACCGGCCAGCCGCGCTGCACCGGGCAAGCCAAACGGCTGGAACACGGGCAAGCCTGCGAGCCCCTCGAGCAAGTACAGCACGAGCACCAAGGCACCACGTCGCGAACCCAGCAGTACGGCCACAAGCATCACGCCAAAAGTCTGCCCGGTGACCGGCACGGGAGTCCACGGCAACGGCAGGGCAATCCACGCGCAGAGCACCATCAGCAGATTGGCCGCGGCCACGCGCGCCGCGTCCCACAGGATGCCTTCTCCTGCAATCAGCCGGTCGGCCAAAACCTTGGGTGGTGCCATAGGCAACCTCGCAGAGTTGGCAGATTATACCCGAGCCGCAGGCCGCGGTTGCAAATTTGCGATGCTGTGGGGTTGTCGGAGCAAGGGGCGCAGCCCGGTTGGGCGATTCATTTTCGCTTCTCCTCCTGCGTGTCCTGGGGGGCAGGGGAAAAGTGGGCCGAAAGATAGTTGAGGATGGCGTCGCGGTCCGGAGCGCGCACCGGCGCTCCCCAGAGGATCATTTTGTCCAGCAGGCGCGCCCACGCCCGGCGGTCGAGCTGCTGCTGCACGATGATGCCCGCGTTGTGACAACTCAGGCAGGCGGCGCGAGCCTTGCCGGCGCCGCGGCCTGCGGGCAGGGCGACTTCGGCGGGCGGCTCCTGCCGCGGGCCGAAGTTTCGTGCGAAGTAGTCGATCAGGGCTTGGCGGTCCTCGGCGATGACCGGCGCGCCCCAGCGAATCATCTTGTCCACTTCCTTGGTCCACATGCGCAGATCGAGCTGCTGCTGCACGATGATGGCCGCGGTGTGGCACGGCAGGCAGGCCGCGCGCGCCTTAACCTGCATGGGCCCGGGCGGCAGATCGCCCGCGGGCGCCTGCGCCGACGCCGTCAGACCGGTCGCTAAGGGGAGCGCGGCCAGCAACGCCGCGGCGGCGGCCGCGACGCACAGCACCGCGAGAATCGCGCTAGGCTTGGACATGGATGCGCACCCTGTCGATGACGTTCCAGAGGTAGCCGGAGGGATTCCACGCCGGCTCGGCGGGCTGCGTGCGGCCCGCGCTGTCGGTGGCCCGCGCCATGAGCACATAGCTTCCCGGCCCGGGCGGCTTCCAGACGTATTCCCAGAGCCGCCAGGCGTAGAGCGCCTTATCGGGGCCGAGGCTGGCCGGCCGCCAAGTGCGACCTTCGTCGGTGGAAACGTCCACGCGCGCTATGTCCTGCTCGCCGGCCCAGGCCGCGCCGCTGATGCGGATGGGCGCAGCCTTCCACCGCGACCCCTCGCCCGGACGCGCGATCACGGACTTCACGGGCAGCCCGGTGATGACGGATGTTTCTTCCGCGCTGATCTCCCCGCCCGGGGGAACGCTGCGGTTGGGGAAGCGGTACCCGGGTTTCATGAAGTTGCCTTCGAACTCGCGCTCGAGGACGCGCACCTCGACGAGCCACTTCACCGATGCCGCCCCCAGCCACCCCGGCACCATTGCGCGCGCCGGAAAGCCGTGCTCGATGGTGAGCGGCGCGCCGTTCATGCGCAGGGCCAGCAGGGTATGCGCGTCCAGTGCCTTTTCGATGGGGATGCTGCGGATGAAGTCCGGCACCTTGCCGGGAGGCTCGTCAAGCCCGTTGAAGGCCACGTGCTTGCCCGTCGCTTTCACGCCGGCCCGGCGGAGCACGTGGGCGAGCCGCGGCCCGGTAAACGCCGCATTGCCCACCCCGCCCCGCGTCCACTGGATGCCGGGCACGCGCGGGCGGTAGAAGGAGCGGCCGTTACCGGCGCATTCCATGGTGTTGGTCACCGTGGCGGGCTCGAATGTTTCGAGGTCCGCGAGCTTCAGTTCGAGCGGCCGCTCGACTTCTCCGGTGACGGCGAGGCTCCACTCGGCGAGGTTCACGCTGGGCATGGGCAAGTGGTTGCGGACGTAGAACAACTCCACCGGCGTCAGCCAGGAGTCCAGCAGGTGGATGGGCATTTCCAGGTCCAGGTAGCGCAGCGAGCGCACAATCATCTTCTCTTTGCCGGGGAAGTCCGGTTCCTGCGCTGCAGCGCGCTCGAGCCAGCCGAGCGGCGCCGCGCCAGCCAGCGCCGCGGAACCCAGCAGGCGCGCGCCCGTCCAGAGAAATTCGCGCCGGGGCAGTTCCACACAAGAAGAATGACTGCGGGGCTTGTTTCTCAACGGACACCTCCGCCGGGTTCGCACGGACGAATCGCCGCTGGCGCCGATTCTCTCTTTTCGCCTGAGGCCAGGCAAGAGGTATGTGGCCCTGCCTGCAACCGCCCGTGGCGGCGAATGGTGCAGGGTGCGGAATTCCGGCGGCCACTCAGCGGAACAGTTCGCGCAGCAGCGCGGCGCCCTCCTCTTCGGTTAGAGCGCCCTTGCGAATCAGAAGGCTGATGAGTTGGTTCAAGACGTGGCGCTCGTTGTACTGACGAAGCGGCTCAGGGCTGGACGCCTCCGCGGGCTCGGCGTGGAGCGGCGCACCGCCGCTCAATTCCTGCATCCAAAGCCGCAGAACTTCCAATTGGTCGGCCGCGACCTCCGTAAAGGCAAGGCCCATGCCCAGCCCGACCTGGGCATAAATCACTGACGCTTGGGCCTGGAAAGACCGGCCGTCATGGCTCAACTGCAACGATACCTGCGTGCCCAGAGGGAATGCGGTGATGGCGTCCACGTAACATCCGCCCGGGCCGAGATCGGTGGTACGGCCGGCGATTTTTGTCTTCGACTGGAGTTCGACAACCTCCGCGCCGGCTGTGAACGGAAAGCGAGCGTTGCTGCGCCGCTCGGGCGGCTGGACCTCCGGAGCCCGCCCCGCGCCGCTGGCCGGAGCAACGCCGCTTTCCAGGATGCGTTTCGTGCGCTCAGGCATCGTTCGGACTCGGGACAAGCCTCGTGCCTCAGTGTTGCAAGAATCCGCAATCTGAAGGCTAATGGCGTCCGCGGTGGGCGCCTCGGCAGCGGGCTCGCCGCGACGAAGGGAAGGGTGAGTCTATTGTGTCTCTCCCGGTTGGGAGGGCGCAAGAGGAAACACCAAGGGCTGCCGCTAATTTCAGCGGGTCTCGATGCGTGTGTCAGTCGGAGTGGCCACGGCGCCGTGCTTGTCGGCGCCGCGCAGAACGCCACTCGAGTCGAGGAAGAAGGAGCGCCGGCCCGTCTTGCCATACTCGACCGGCGTGGCGGCCAGCTCGAAGCCCGGCTCCACGCTATCCGTCGACGCGGGCAAGGCGCGGTAGCGGAAGAGGTAGCCGCCCTGCTTGCCAGCCGCGAGTTCGTCGTCCAGCAGGCCCGCCGCCTCAGCCGAGATGCCTTCTTTCGGTGGCGGCCCCATCTGCGCCAGCGTCTCCGGCAGTTGGCCGAAGACTCTGCGATAGGCGCCGACTGCCGCGGCAAACTTGCGCAGCGCGGCGATGGCGGCATTCTCGCTGGCTTCAAGTTCCGCGCCTTCCCACTGCTTGGCCAGCGCCGGCAGATCGAGCAGCAACAGGCCCACCGAGAGCAGCTTCCAGCCGCCGCCCTCGCGCACCAGGCCGAACTCGACTCGCCGGGCGCCGGTCACTTCCACGGGCAGGAACGCGAGGTTTTCTCGCTGGCGCGTCTCGCCGAAGCGGAACTCGGCGGTGATGGCGGGCGTCTCGCAGCGCAGCACGGTGTGCCCCTGCGGGTCATTCGAGAGCAGCGGCCGGCCGGGGTCGTCGAGCAGCACGAAGCGCTTCATCAGCGCGAGGCGCGTGGCAGAGGTAAATTCGCGGAAGGCGGAGGCGTTATCTGCCGTCAAGTGCCGCGCGAACTGCTCGGCGTCTTGCCGGCACGCCCCCGCCAGCGCCGAGCTGAGCGCCGTCGCGGGAGCGTTTTCCGGCGCTCCTTGCCCGCCGGCTGGGTCGCCGGCGAGGAGAACCAGCGCGATCGCCGGTAGGAAAATAGTTGGCTGCCGGATATTCACGAGACGGTCCTCAGCGGCGCGCTCAAGATTTGGCTTGCGAGAGGATGGCTGCAAGGTTTTGCGTGAACTTCGACCGCGGCATCACCTGTTGGCAACCGGCCGCCCGGGCTTGCTCGGCCAATTCTGTCTGCACGTGAGAAAGGAAGGCGACCACTGGCCGAAGGTTGCCCGCGGCCTTCAGCCGCTGGAGCGCCTCGAGCGCGCCGTGGCGGGCATTGAGGTCTACAATCAGCAGCGCCGCGGAGCCCTGCTCGGCTTCGGCTAGAAAAGCGTCGCCCGTGGTGACTGCCTTCAGCTCGACGCCCACCCGGCGCGCCGTCTCCACGAGCTTGGCCTGAAAGAACAGGTCATCCACCAGAACCACTACGTCGGCCATTGCGCCTCACTTCGCGTGAGTTCCCTCTTCCTCGTGTACCATGCGCAGCCCGCCGGGCACAAGCCCGGCGCGGAGTTTGCGATTCGCGGCGGCGTTTCGACATCGCCGGTCAACTGCGGTATAAAGACTCGCGTTCCGTAACACGGAGCCCAGATGGATCCCATGGCTCGCAGCCTGTTGGAAGCCTACGACGCGCTGGGCCGCGATGCGCTGGGGCTCTCCGCGCTGGCCGAATTTACCCGGCGCGCAAATGAAGGGCGCGCCGCGCTTGGGGACCCCGACGCGGTGGGCGCTCGGGTGGCGCTACTTGTCGAGCAAGGCTGGCTGCGCCCTGCCGGCGCGCCGGAGATTTTTGCGCGCACCGAAGATGGGCGGCTGGCGCTGGCCGGGCCCCGCGACGTCACGCTATACACGCGCCCCGGCTGCCATCTCTGCGAGGAGGCCAAGGCGCAGATGGCTCCTTTGCTAGGCGAGTTTGGGGCCAAGCTGCGCGAGGTCAATATTGACGCCGATGCGGTCTTGCGCGAGCGCTACAGCAACGATGTTCCGGTTGTGTTTCTCGGCTCGCGCAGAGTGGCCAAGCACCGCGTGGACCTCGACCAGTTCCGCCGCCAGCTCGCCTCCGCCGCAGGCGGCTAGACTGGCGCCCGGCTTCGTCCCGGCAACCTGCATCCTAGTGTTTGTCGGTGGACTTGGCGCCGACGCTGCGCTCCGGGACGTCGCCGGGCCGACCCTTGACGCGGTCGTAGGTGGTCACCTGGCAGGTGGAACCCAGCGCATCGTTGTAGTAGGTGGGTACGCCGAGCGCAGCGCGCAACTCTTCGTTGAACCGCCGGAGGTTGGCCAGTTGTTGCGCCAGGGCAGGGAACTTGCGCCCGGCGTCGCTGAGCAGGAATTTCTGATACCCGGCATCCCACAGCCGGGTGAATTGTCCCTCCAAGAGAATGGAAGGCGGGATCGTCATCTGGTAGCGCCCGTCGCGCGCCCTGCGAAACTCTGCGGCGCACCCGTACTTTTCGACGCGGACCACGCCACCGGTGCTGTTTACGGCGAAGCCGACCGCGGGCAGGCGTTCGAGCGTCGCCGCCTCAAACAGCGCGTCCACAGTCCACATGACAGGACAGAGTAAGTAACCCGCTGCGGGCGTGTAAAGGCAAAACTGAAGCCTGCGAGAGCAGTGAAAAGAGCAGGCAGGAAATGCGACCATTTCGGTCGCATATTCCGAGCGCCATTCGGCCGTCGTTTTCGCCCACTCGCCGACGGTGGGCGACAATTCCCCACCAAATTAAGGGTGTTTCTGCTAAGCTGTGATATCTAAGGTGAATACGCAGGGCGCACTCCTGCATCTATTCACTTGGGGCGACTGCCGCGCGGGGGGTCGCCTGGCGCAGGGTGCCGTTGGGTCGGGGGGAAAACAAGGAATCTTCGTGCAGGCCGTCAAAAACTCGAATTTGGCGGAGGCGTCTCCAGTGACCGCGCTGGGCGGTGTCTCGTTGCTTGAGCGCATCGGGAACACGCCGCTGCTGCGGCTGGAGCGGGTTGGGGCGGAGTTTACCGGGGTGGAGTTCTACGCCAAGGCCGAATGGTTCAACCCTGGCGGCTCGGTGAAGGACCGCGCCGCGTGGAACATGATCCGCGAAGGCGAACGCAGCGGGGAGCTGCGGCCGGGGAAGATCATCCTCGATTCTACGAGCGGCAATACGGGCATCGCCTATGCCATGATCGCTGCGGCAAGAGGCTACCGCGTCAAGCTGTGCCTGCCGGCCAGTGCCACCGTCGAGCGCAAGCGCATCCTGATGGCCTACGGCGCCGAACTGGTGCTGACCCCGGCCGATGAAGGCTCCGACGGCGCGATCCGCCGTGTGCGGCAAATCTACGCTGAGGATCCCGAGAAGTACTTCTACCCGGATCAGTACAGCAATCCGGCGAACTGGCGGGCGCACTACCAAACCACGGCGGTGGAGATCTGGGAGCAGATCCGCGGCCGGCTGACTCACTTCGTCGCCGGCTTGGGCACCAGCGGCACTTTTGTCGGCGTGACTCGCCGGCTGAAGGAGCTGAATCCGGCTATCCGCTGCATCAGCCTCCAACCGGACTCCGCCTTCCATGGCTTGGAAGGCTGGAAGTACATGCCCGCGGCGATTCCGCCGAAGATTTACGACCCCAGCCTGGCCGACGACGACCTGGCCGTGCGCACCGAGGATGGGTATCGTCTGGCGAAACGCCTGGCGCGCGAAGAAGGCTTGCTGGCGAGCCCCAGCGCCGCCGCGGCCCTGGCGGGGTGCTTCGCGGTGGCGAAATCGCTGGAGCGTGGGCAGCGCGCCGTGATTGTGACGGTGTTCCCGGACTCGGGCGAGAAGTACTTGAGCGAGCGTTTCTGGGAAGAGAGTTGAGGGCGCGGAACGCAAGATGCTTTATCTGAGCGAGCCGCAGAAACGGCAGATAGAAGCGCACGCGGCGGAATGCTACCCGCAGGAATGCTGCGGCGCGCTGCTGGGTGAGGAAGGCGAAAGCGGGCGCGAAGTGCGGGAGGTGTTTCCGCTGGTGAATCGCCGGGAAGATTCCCCGCGCAACCGCTTCGCGATTACTGCGGACGATTTTCGCGCCGCGGAAAAGGCGGCCCAGCAGGCCGGGCTGGAGCTGATCGGCTGGTACCACTCGCACCCGGACCACCCCGCGCAGCCGAGCGATTACGACCGCGAGCACGCCTGGCCGTGGTACAGCTACGTCATCGTGGCTGTGAAGGAGCGCAAGCCCGCCGAGATGACGGCGTGGCGGCTGGCGGACGACCGAACGCGCTTCCAAACCGAGGAGATCCAGGCGAAGCTCGGCGCCTCGGCCCGTCGCGGCGGGCTGGGGGCCGGAGCCGCGCGCGTGCACTGAGCATACTTGGAGGAGAGAGCCGATGGCAGTGAAGGTGATTATCCCCACGCCGCTGCGGCCCTATGTGGGCAAACAGCAGAGCGTGGAATTCGATGCCCGCACGGTGGGCGAGGCGCTCGGCCGGCTGACCACGCAGTACGAGGAGCTGCGCAAACACCTGTACACCGACGACGGGCGCATCCGCAGCTTCGTCAACGTCTATCTGAACGACGAGGACATCCGTTATTTGCAAAAGGAAAACACGCAGCTCAAGGACGGCGACACGATCAGCATCGTGCCCTCGATCGCCGGCGGCGCCGGCAGGTAAGGAGGACGCGCATGGCCACAAAAACCGAACCGCTGGCCGGGACTCCGGCGGAGGCAAAGCTTTCCAAGGAAGAAGTCCTGCGCTACAGCCGCCACCTGATCATGCCGGAAGTGGGCATGGAGGGCCAGCTCAAGCTGAAGCACGCGAAAGTGCTGCTAATCGGCACCGGCGGACTGGGCACCCCGCTGGGTCTTTATCTCGCCGCCGCGGGCGTGGGCCGGCTGGGGCTGGTGGATTTCGACGTTGTGGACTACACCAACCTCCAGCGCCAGGTGATCTTCGCGACGAGCGACGTTGGCCGGCCAAAACTTACCGCCGCGCGAGAGCGCCTCGCGGGGCTCAACCCCGAAATCCAGATCGACACCTATGAGACGCGGCTCAGCAGCGCCAACGCGTTGGACATCTTGCGCCCCTACGACATCGTCGTGGACGGCACGGACAACTTCCCGACGCGCTATCTGGTGAACGACGCCTGTGTGCTGCTGGGCAAACCCAACGTCTATGGCTCCATCTTCCGCTTCGAGGGCCAGGCCACGGTGTTCGGCTACCCGGGCGGGCCGTGCTATCGCTGCCTGTATCCCGAGCCGCCACCGCCGGGGCTGGTGCCTTCGTGCGCGGAGGGCGGAGTGCTGGGCGTGCTGCCGGGAATCGTCGGGGCCATCCAGGCGATGGAGACGATCAAGCTCATCCTGGGCCGCGGCGAGCTGCTGGTGGGCCGCCTGCTGTTGTTCGACGCGCTGGCGCTGCGCTTCCGCGAGCTCAAGCTGCGCAAGAACCCCGCCTGCCCCGTCTGCGGCGATCGCCGCACCCTCACCAAGCTGATTGACTACGAGCAGTTCTGCGGCATCCGCGGCGAGGAGGCCCCCGCGCCGGCGACGCAGGTGCCGGAGATCACTCCTCGCGAGTTGAAGGCGCGCCTGGACCGCGGCGAGGAGATTTTCATCCTCGACGTGCGCGAGCCGCACGAATACCAGATCTGCAATCTCCGCGGCCATTTGATCCCGCTGGGCGAGCTGCCGCGGCGGGCGCACGAGCTGGATAGCTCGCGCGAAATCGTGGCGCACTGCCGCAGCGGTAAGCGCTCGGCGGAGGCGGTGGAGTTCCTGCGCAAGGCCGGCTTCCGCAAGATCTGGAACCTCAAGGGCGGCATCCTGGCCTGGGCGGATGAAGTGGATGCGTCGCTTCCGAAGTACTGAGGAGGGCGATCCAGCAAACGGTTTGAGGCCACTGCGCTGGCGCGTCCAAGTTATTGATTTTAAAGGGTCAGAACCTTGTTTTGAGACCAGCAAGAATCTCTAGAAGGCCGGGTTTTTTGCCCCGACAGAATCGCAAAGGAGGTCGCCATGGGAGTCTATGAAGAAACCCTCGAAGCCAATCAGCAATACGCTCGATCCTTTGGCCTGGCGCACCTGCAGACGCCGCCGGCGCGGAAGCTCGCGGTGGTGGCCTGCATGGACGCCCGGCTGACGATTGAGCAGATCCTGGGACTGAAGACCGGCGAGGCGCACATTATCCGCAACGCCGGCGGCCTGGTGACCGAGGACGCTCTGCGCTCGCTCATCATCTCGACCCGACTGCTGGGAACGCGCACGATTTACGTGATCGAACACACCGACTGCGGCATGCTCACCTTTCAGGACGAGCAGTTGCGCCAGCAGTTGAAGGCCGAGACCGGGCGGGAGACCGCGCACCTCCAATTTCACGCCTTTACGGATCTGGAGACCAACCTGCGCGCGCAGCTTCGGCGCATCCGTGAAAATCCGTTCCTGCCGGCGGGAATTGCCGTGCACGGATTCATTTACGACGTGCGCAGCGGCCGGCTGCGCGAAGTCCGCGAAGAAGGCGCGCAGGCGCGTACGGCGTCCTTGAGTTCCGGCTGAAGTCCGTCTATCGTGCATGGGCTTGTTCGCCGCAAACTCCAATTTTCGCTCGGCACCAGGAGGAATCGATGCCCGCTAGCAAGATCACTCCTTTGAATAATGGCCCGCTGCGCGTGGAAGGTGATTTCGAGATCGTGGACCCGCAGGGCAAGGCCTTCGGCCTGGCGGGACGCACGGCGCTCTCGCTCTGCCGCTGCGGCCATTCGGAGAACAAGCCCTTCTGCGACGGCACACACAATAAGATCGGCTTCCAGAGCGTGGTGCAGGCCCGCGACCTGCCTCCCCCGAAACCCAAGCTCTAAGTCCTGTTGCGGCGCGCTGACGGATGCACGCCGCGAATTCCTGCACTCTCACTCAGCAACCATCGTGCAAAACGGTGTGTGGAGACGCGCTTGTGTCGAAAGGGGCGCTAGGAATGCGAAGACCGTTCGCGTAACCTTTCTACACTGCGTGCAGGAAAACTTTCGCTGCATTGCTTTGGTTTCTGCCCAGAGCTGTACGCAACCTTCGCTCTTTCAGGGGCTTACCTTTCGCTCGGCGAAGGGCGAATAAGGCCGCCCAGTTGCACCAGCATGGCACGGGATACCTTGTATGGGCGTCTCTCGGGGGAACCGTGGTTACGCTGGGGCAATTCAAGGGATCGGTCAAACGCATTTGTTGGCGCCTGCGCTGGGTGATTGTCTCCGCGGGCGTCGTGGGATTTGTGGCCCTGCTGTGGTGGCTGCGCCATCTGAGCTTTTCCTCTGACCCGCTGTTTTACACCTACCTGGAACTGGTCGGCAGCCTGCTCAGCTTTACCTATGCGGCCAATGCGCTGATCCGTTTCCGCGGGACGCACGACCGCATTTCGCTGATCCTGGCGTTCGGCTTTGTTCTCTCGGGCCTGATCGAGACGGGAGCCACGTTCGGGTTTCAGCATCTGCTCGCGGCGGGATCTGTGACCCAGGTGCGCGTGCCGCTGGCATGGATGGTGAGCCGCACGCTGCTCGGCGTCTTGCTGCTGGTGGCGCTGGTGATCGAGCGCAGGCTGCCCAACGCGCGCGAACCCGGCCGAGAGATTGCCGGGTCACTGATCGTGGTTGGCGCGGTCGCGTATTTGACCAGCGTGGCCTACCTCGGCTTTCCGATCGAGCCGCCCATCCGCCCTGCGGCCTTTCTGGCGCGTCCTTGGGACCTTTTCCCGGCGGCAATTTTTCTCGCCGCTGCGATCGGGTTTCGCCGCCGCCTGATCATCGCCGCTTCCGCCCTGGACTATTCGCTGTGCTGGGCCGCGGGGTTGAACGTGGCTTGCCAACTGGTGGCCAGCCAGTCGCAGCGCCTGCTGGATGCGCCGTTCACCGTGGCGCAGGTCTTGAAAGTGTCGAGCTACGCGGTGGTGCTGGGCGGCGCGCTGCTGGACAACGCCCGGTTGTTCGACCAGGTGCGGCGCCTGGCGGCTAGCGACCCGCTCACCGGCCTGGCCAATTATCGCCGGCTGCTCAGCGTGCTGGAATGCGAGACGCAGCGCTCGCGGCGCACCGGGCGCCCCTTCGCTGTGCTGCTGCTCGACCTGGATGGGCTGAAGGTGGTCAACGACCGCCATGGCCATCTGGTCGGCAGCCGGGCGCTGTGCCGGCTAGCCAATATCCTGCGCAACCATTGCCGCGCCATGGACACCGCGGCGCGTTATGGCGGCGACGAGTTCGCCCTGGTGCTGCCCGAGGCCAGCGGCGAGGCCGCCGGGCGCGTGGCCCGGCGCATCTGCGAACGCCTGGCCGACGACGGCGAGATGCCGCTTATTTCGGTGAGCGCGGGCGCCGCCGTCTTTCCGCAGGACGGCGACACCATCGAGAAATTGCTGGGCGCAGCCGATCGCGCCCTCTACCGGATGAAGGGCCACGGCAGCGGGGTTCGCGACTTCACCCGCATCGCGGCTTGCTTGTAGCGCTTCAAACTGGGAGACGGCATGGCGAAGGCCTACGCAGTGGAACGCATCGAGAAGCGTATTCCCATGGAAGTGGCCGTGCAAATTTCCGGCCATCAGCAGACCCCTGGCGTGGAGACGACCTTCACGGAAAACGTCAGCTCCCGCGGCGCGCGCGTGGTGACCGTACGCCGCTGGCAACCCGAGGATCGCCTGGCCTTCGCCTCGCTCCCGGGCGATTTCCTCGCGCGGGCACGGGTGGCTTACTGCCAGGCGCTGCGCGGCAAAGGTTTTGTGATCGGCCTTGAGTTCCTAGAGCCAACCGGCCGGTGGGTCATCCAGCCGCCGGTAGGCTCGGGAGTATCGCTAAGCGAATAGGAGGAGCGAAGGAAGGTAAAAACTGGCGCAAGTCATGTTTTCCGCCGGCGCCGGCAGTCCCCAAGGCAGGGATTGCCGGCGCTGGCGTTTTTGAGGGCGGCTTGGGTGTAGGATAGGCGCAGCCAAAGAGCTCGGGGGCATCTCCTGCGAAGGAGCTAATTATGCAGACCAAGAAGCGAGCGGTGCGCGCCTACGTACTGATCAACGTCCGCGCCGGATACGCCAAGCGCATCGCGCTGGAACTTTCCCAGATGCCCGGGGTGCGCTCGGCGCACGCCTGCTGGGGTGTGCCGGACGTCTTCGCCTACGTGGAGGTGAACAGCCAAAGCGAGCTCGACGACCTGATTATGGAGCAAATCCAGAAGATGGACGGGGTCGAGCGCACCGACACGCACATCGCGCTCGATTGACCGGCTCCGCCGCGCGCTTCCCGCCGCGGCGGCCCGGCCATCCGCACTCCTACATTGATGGACTCCCGTTCCTTCACGAGCAAAACATTCAGCCCGGCTGACCTCGCTGCACCGGGGATTGCGCCGGTGGCGGGCGCGCTGCAGCGCTTTGCGCTGCGGCTCGGGCTTGCCGGCGTGCCCTTCGCCGTCAACGGCGTGCTGCGGAGGCGATTGCGCGTCCGCCGTCACAAACTCTGGGAATATGCCTGTGGGATTGCCTGCCTGCTGGAGGCCGCCCGAAGCGCCTCCGGCACGCCGCGGGCGCTCGACTTCGGCGGAGGCGCAACGCTGCCGGTTTTCTATCTCGCCCGCGTCGGATGGGAAATGCTCAGCCTCGACGTGGACGCATCGCTGGCCGCAGCGACCAATCGCGTGGCCGAGGACAAGCGGTGGCGGCTGCGCGCTTCCACGCACGACCTCACGCAGGCGCCGCCGCCCGAAGCCTGGGGCCAGTTTGACGCAGTGATTTCCTTCAGCGTGCTCGAGCACCTGAGCAAGCCGCAGCAGCCGCTGGCACTGGAGCGCCTGGCCGCGCTGGTGAAGCCCGGCGGGGTGCTGGTCCTGACGTTTGACTTCGGCGCCGATGCCCCGGTGGCCGATGCGGTGCGCGACGCCGCCGAAGTCGAGCGCCTCGTCGCGGCGACGCGGCTGGCCTATCTCGATGGCCGGCCGTTCGCCGATACGGGCGAGCGCTTCGCGCTGGACAAGCGCTACCCCGGGCGTCGCTTCACGTTTGGCTCGGTGTTTCTGTGCAAGCCCGCCGGAAAGAAGGCCTGCTCGGCGGACGGTTAGAGCGGCTTGGGGGGGATGGTCACCAGCACGACGGTCGAGCCGATGCGGAATTCGGAGAGGTGGGCGAGCTCGGCGGCGCGCACGCGCTCGCCATGGATGAAAGTGCCATTGGTGGAGTCGAGGTCGCGCAGGCGCACCACATCGTTCTTTACTTCCACGACGCAGTGCCAGCGGGAGACTTCCGGGTCGTTGATTTCCAGGTCCGCTTCGGCGCGGCCGAGCACTACGCGCGGCTGACGCAACGGGCAGGCCTGGCCTTTCGCCGGCCCGGCAATCACCGAAAGGGTGATGGTCTTGCCCACAGGCAGGGCCAGGCCTTGGTATTCGCTGTCGAAAGTGACGCCAGGGCCGCTCGAGCCCTCGCCCCGCGCAAACGACGGCAGCGGCGAGATCACTTGTGTGCGCTCGGGGTGCCCGGCCACCTCCACGACATTGGTCTGGCCGCACTTCGAGCAGCGGAATTGCACCCGAGGATGGCCCGCAATCTGCGCATCCTTCAGGATGTGCTGGGCCCCGCAATGGGAGCACGCGGTCTGCATCAGAACCACTTTAGCATGCCGGTCCTGGCCAGGCCCGGCCAGCCCCGCCGGCATCCTCAAAGCGTAACCTGTACTTCAGTCTAGGAGCTGCGGAACGCGCTTCAGGTCTCCCGAGGATGGGTCAGGCGGAGTGAGCCGGCTTCAAGGTTGCGGTATCTTGGGCCGGCGTTTCAGTTTGGGGCGTTCCGGGTCCACGGGTGTGCCGTCGGGATTGCGCTCGGTTTCGCCGGGGGCTGCTTCGCTGGCCGTGGGGGTGTTCCCGCGGGAGCGCGCGTAGCTCTGTTGTGCGGCGTAAACCTCGCTGCCTGGCAGCGTCACGTCCCGATCGAGGATGATCAGGAAAGGCATGCCCGGCTCGAGATAGATGTCCGAACCCTTGCGCGACATCATGATCAGCAGAGCGATGGTAGCGCCGGCGCCGGCGCCGACCGCCGCGCCCTTGCCGCCCCTGATTTGCGCGCCCAGCAGTGTGCCTTCGACGGTATAGAGCGCCAGGCTGTAGAGGTCGGTGGTGCGGTTGCTGTCCGAGGATAGCCGGCCGCGGCCCTTGAGGTCCGGCGAGTCGAGCCGCGCAGCCACCTCCGCGGTGGCGCCGGTCGAGAGGTTGATGCGATCCACCTTCACGCGCAGCACGCCGGGCCTGGCGAAGTGCCCGGGGCGTCTCACCTCGACCACCCCGCCGGTAAAGGCCGTGTCCGGCGGAATCTCCAGCTGGTCGTGGACGCGCAGCGGGTCCGAGGTGCGGAAGGTCACCACTTGCCCCTGGCGAGCGATGCGCGTGCTCAGCGGCGTATCCAGCACGACGGCAATGCGCGTGCCTGCTGGGATCACGACGCTCGGCGGGAGCGTGGGAGGTGCCGGCGCCGGCTCGGGCGGCTTGGGTTGCGGAGCGGGCTGCGGTGCAGGCTGGGGAGCAGGCTGCTCGGGTGGAGGTGCCGGCGGAGGAATTCTCGGGTTGATGGTGCCTTGCTGGGCGGCCGCAGGCAGGGCGGCCAGCGCGAGCGCCCAAACCAGGACAAGGGTTAGAACTCTAACTTCCCGCCGCATCAGCACACCTCGCCTTCAATATTAAGGTTAGGTGCAGGGCAGGGCGGAAGGTTGCCTGGCGGGGCCTGCCCGCCGGCGACCTCACTGCACGAAGCCGACCGTCGTCGCCGGAGCGGGTTCCGGCGCCTCGCGAATGGGTCCGAACTGCGTCTCATAGCGGCTGATGTTTTCGCTCAGCGCGCGCAGCAGGCGCTTGGCGTGACCGGGGCTGAGGATCAGGCTGGAGACGAGCTTGCCCTGCGCCACGTTCGGGAAGATGTAGATGAAGTGCAGGGTAAACTCCTCGGCGTTGTGGTGGATCATCACCAGGTTGCTGTATTGTCCGAGCAGCTCTTTTTCGTCGGCCTTGATTTGCACCTGATTCCTGGCTGGCTCGTCCATGTCTCCTCCACCGCGCCTCGCAGCGCGCCCCGGCAAGTCCGCATGACACTACCACAAAGCCCGGCTGGCAAACAGCGCCCCGGCCCACTGTGCTTACCGCCCTTGGCGCGACCCGACCCTGTTTGCTCTCCTGGAAAAACCTTAGCGCGGGGATTGACGCACAGGTTCATTAAGTGTAGTTTATATCTGGAGTTTATTCTAATTAACTAGTGGCCGACCCTCAGCTCCCTGCCGCGGCCCCGAAAACCATGTCGGGAACGGAAACCCCCATCGAGCTGGAGCCCCGCGAAGGCTGGCGCCACCCCGGCGGCCCGCCTTCCTTGCCCGAGGCCTACCGCACCATCCCGGTCTACGCCGGGGCTTCGGTGTGGCGCAAGCTGCTGGCCTTTGCCGGGCCGGGCTACCTGGTTGCCGTCGGTTACATGGACCCCGGCAACTGGGCCACCGACCTCGGCGGGGGCTCGCGGTTCGGCTACACGCTGCTCAGCGTCATCCTGCTGAGCAGCCTGATGGCCATGTTCCTTCAGGCGCTGGCAGCGAAGCTGGGCATCGCCACCGGCCGCGACCTCGCGCAGGCCTGCCGCGAGCATTACTCGCGCCCCACGGCCGTTGGTCTCTGGGTGATCTGCGAGATTGCCATCGCCGCCTGCGACCTTGCCGAGGTGCTCGGCTCGGCGGTGGCGCTGAAGCTGTTGTTCGGCCTGCCGCTGCTGGCCGGAGTCATCCTCACCTCGCTCGACGTCCTGGTTGTGCTGGCGCTGCAGGGCCGCGGGTTCCGCTGGGTCGAGGCTCTGGTGATCACGCTGATCGCCACCATCGCCGGCTGCTTCGCCTACGAGATTTTCTTTGCGCGCCCGCTGTGGCTGGAGGCCGCCCGCGGCTTCCTCCCGGCCGCCGAGATCCTCCGCAATCGCGAGATGCTCTATATCGCCATCGGCATTCTGGGGGCGACGGTGATGCCCCACAATCTCTACCTGCACTCGAGCATCGTGCAGACCCGAGCCTTCCAGCGCCAGACCGAACAGAAACGCGAAGCGGTGAAGTTCGCGGTGATTGACTCGACCCTGGCACTGGGGCTGGCGCTTTTCATCAACAGCGCGATTCTGATCCTGGGCGCCGCGGCGTTTCACCACCGCGGCATGACGCAAGTGGCCGATATCTCCGAGGCATATCAATTGCTGACCCCGGTGCTCGGGGCCAGCCTGGCGAGCACGCTGTTTGCCGCGGCGCTGCTTAGCTCGGGACAGAATTCCACTCTGACCGGCACGCTCGCCGGCCAGATCGTCATGGAAGGTTTTCTGAACCTGCGCCTGCCGCCCTGGCTGCGCCGCCTGATCACCCGGCTGATGGCCATCGTGCCCGCGGTGATCGTGATCGGTGTGATGGGCGAAGGCCAGCTCACCAACCTGCTCATCCTCAGCCAGGTGGTGCTGAGCTTCCAGCTTCCCTTCGCGGTGGTGCCGCTCGTGATGTTCACCAGCGACAAGCGCAAAATGGGCGAGTTTGCCAACCGCCGCGGGGTCGTTGCGCTCGCCTGGGTGGTGACCGCGGCGATTATCGCGCTCAACGCCGAGCTTCTCTGGCTAATCGCCCGCGAGCGGTTCTAAGCTAGGCGCGCGGCGAGCGCGCGAATGCATTTCCCGCGGGAAACCCCGGATGAGAAATTCGGAATCCTATGCGATGATGAGCGGCGAATTCCTGGCCCTCCTTTTCTTTGGACGCAGGGCCTCTGTGGCGCTCGGAGGGGTGCAAGAACAATGACCGGGCATTTTGTAGTCCTGCGCAGCGTGGTACCGCTGGCGATCAGCCTTGCGCTGGCGAGCTGGGTGGCCGCGCACGGCAAAAAGGACTGGGTCGCTCCGGAGGAGGCCAGGAAGCTGAAAAACCCCTTGGCCGCCACGGAGGCTTCGCTGGCCACGGCCAAGGCCGTCTTCCTCGACAATTGCGCGCAGTGCCACGGTGAGGGAGGCAAGGGCGACGGCTCGGAGGCGCCCATGTACGACGTCAAGCCTGCCGACTTCACCGACGCCGCGATGATGGGCGAAATGACCGACGGGGAAATCTTCTGGAAGATTAGCGAGGGTCGCCGGCCGATGCCGTCGTTCAGAAAGCGGCTCACTGAGGAGCAGCGCTGGCAATTGGTGAACTACGTGCGCGCCTTCGCGCCCAAGCCCGCACCGGCGCCCAAACCAGCTCCCGCGCCAGCGAAGAAGAAAACCACTCCGCCCAAGTCCTGACGGAACCGAGTGTCTTCGTCACTCAGCACTCAGCGAAGAACCGGCTTTGTGCCGATTGCGATCACCCGAACCGTTCGGAAGATTGTCTTTCGCTGGGCCTTTAGAGAAGTGCACGAAGCCGAAATTCAAAA
>OBEQ012446235.1_pt1 | contig 103142 bp, 98 predicted proteins | sample 1670901 | NCBI WGS metagenome assembly OBEQ01 (sample SAMEA104232315, study PRJEB22302) | groundwater metagenome | biome: forest; feature: aquifer; material: groundwater | place: USA | collected 2011-08-07 | depth 5.4 m
CTCGCAATGACGGACTTGAGATTGCCACGTCGCTCGCGGACTCGCTCCTCGCAATGACGTATGGCTCGCAGTATCTTCGTCATTGCGAGCGCAGCGAAGCAATCTCTGTGTTGGACAGATTGCCACGTCGTCCCGCCATGGCGGGACTCCTCACAATGACTGACTTGGGATTGCCACGTCGCTCGCGGACTCGCTCCTCGCAATGACGGATAGGCAATCATATTTTGCATAAGTCTCATACTCACTTCACCAACACCTCAAAAAACAGTTTGGAGATAGTGTAGGCAAAAATCAGAATCAGCAGCCCCAGCGCCGTACTCTTCATTATGGTTTGCGCCTGTTTTATCCGGTCGCTATCACCAGCTGTCATGTAGATAACACCGGCCCACACAAAAGCTAACAAGGCAAGGGAGCCAGCTAAACCTAAAAAGGTTGAGATCAGTCGTCCGAGGATCGCGCTAATGCCAGCCCCACGAAGAGGATCTTCCAGCACAGTCGTTGAACCTTGTGTGACTGCAGTGGATGAGGAAGTGGCTGATTTTGTTCCAGGTGCTGTCGAAGTTTTCTCCTTACAACAAACTTGTGTCTTTTTGCACTTGCCTGCTGCAGGCTCGGTTGTGTCTGAGCAGGTCGTACCAAGATAACAAGCACCTTCACATATGTTTTTAGTTGAGCAACAAATGGTCAGCTTATCTCCTGGACATGCGCCTAATGGACTGGGACAAAATCCCAATGGGCTCGGTGCTCCGCTACCAGTAGGGCAGCCGTCACTATCTGTTGGGCATGCGCAAGTTTGATCAGTATAGTCCGTACAATATGTCTCTTCTGCTAACCCTGACGAGACTGAGTAAAGCAAACCAACTAAAAGGATGCCTCCAATCGCTGTACAGCGTAGCAAATCTCTGAGTCGCAAATAATGTACTGACATAGCCTATTTTATACCCAGTAACGACTGCGCCACGTAGCGCACAATCGTCCAGGCGCTGAGAACGATGAGCATACCAATGGCAGCGCCTTTCATAGCGCTTTTTCCAGCTTCCACGCCCTTGGGGTCTGCAAAAGCCAACAAGTATCTGGCGCCGCCGTAGACAAAGGTGGCAAAAAATAGCGCGGCTGAAATCTCGGTCAAGAGGTTAGCAAAATTCGCACCCGTGGTGACTATGTCCTCGAGTGAGCATTTACCTGCCAGGGCCGGCTCGCGCGCAGTGGCGCACTTAGGCAGCACCAATCTTTGAGCCTGAGAAACATGAGGTACGAGCGCGAAGCCGACCAAACTGAGAACACATGCAAGAGATTGCCACGTCGCTCGCGGACTCGCTCCTCGCAATGACGGATGGCTCGTAATATTTTCGTCATTGCGAGTGCAGCGAAGCAATCTCTGTGCCGGGAGATTGCCACGTCGCTCGCGGACTCGCTCCTCGCAATGACGGATGGCTCGTAATATTTTCGTCATTGCGAGTGCAGCGAAGCAATCTCTCATATTATTACCTGTGTCAGGTCTTTCCATAAAGGATTCATCGTCATAATTAAAGCTTCTTTTTTCGCTCTAGAACCAGCTTTAATCTGTTTCTCGCGCGAAATCGCCGCATATGAACTCTCGGTAGCTTCGTAGTACACAAGCTTAGTAAGATTATACTGTGTGGTAAAGGAAGCTTTTGAAAATCCCGACTTGTGTTGTTCTAAACGACGCATCAAGTTATTCGTCACTCCCGTATATATAACTGTATTTACAACATTGGACATCATATAAACATAGAACACAGGAATGACAAGGGATTGCCACGTCGCTCGCGGACTCGCTCCTCGCAATGACGAACTTGAGATTGTAACTTACCACCGCCCTTAGCGAAGGACGGAATCGCTCGCAATGACGTAAAAACTCGAACTGTTTCTTCACTCCCTCGGAATCGTCTGTGCGATTTTGTCTACCGCATTAGTCATAATCTGCCCTAATTTTTCTGTATCCGCGCCAACAGCGGCATCAATCAAGCCGATAAAGCTCGCGTCTGCCGTTTTTGGATCAACCCCACGATACCATGATTGCGCAGTCAACACCTGCGCAGCAAATACGCCCACATCTTCACTCTCCATTTGTGCCACCAGTTGTGAGCGTAGAGCGGCTGGACGTTTGGCGGCATCGAGATATTTTTTTGATTCTTCTGGCTGGCGCATGAAATTAATGAGGTTCCAGGCTAAATCTGGGCTGCGTGACTTTTTAGACACGGCCCAGACCCAGTAATTTGCAAAATTCACAACTGGATTACCTTCAATCTGCGGCAACTTGGAAATAGCTAGATTGAGTTTTGGCGCGCGCGCCTTGATAATCGGCAGGTTATAGGAATAGCCAAAAAAGAACGCGACCTTGCCTTGGATAAATGCGTCGAGTGCGTTCGGCTGCTTGGCATTCCAACTGTAAACTTCCTTGGAAGGATTAGCGAAATCGCTATAGAACGTCAGGGCTTGATACGCCGGCGGCTGATCGCGCAGCCCCTCTAATTTACGCGGCAGGCGATTGAAAGTCGGTGTCCCATCGTCGGCGCTCATGTCTGCGCCATTCTGCATCATGAGTACAGATAGGATGTCGGGTGCGCGCTCGATATTTGAGCCTGTCCCCAAGGCGACGCCAGCCTGGACGAGGTTGCCTTGGGCATCCTGCTGAACTACTTTTTTAACTGCGGATTGTAAAGCATCCCATGTGGCGGGATTGGTGCTGATGCCGGCTGCATTCAAAATATCTTTGTTGACATACAGGGCTAGAGTGTCGATAGATAAAGGCAAGGCCACGACGCGTGGCTGAATCTCGCGTTTGTCTGGAGTTGGAGAGACGTTGACAGAACGCAAGACATCTTTAACCACCACGTCTGGATATTCCACTTTGAGCTGGCGCTGTGTAAACGTAGGTTCTGTCACGAGCTTGTAGACAGTGTCTTTTTTAAACGTGCCTACGACGGTTTGAACCGCCACTTTAGTTGACGGAGGCATAGGTTGAAGCTTGGGAAGATATTTTCCGATCCACGTGTTGTGGATCAAAAAAATATCTGGCCCACGATCTTCAGCTAGCGCATTCAAAAGCTGAGCTTCGTATTCTTCCAACCTAAAACGACGATACTCGATGTTGGCAAAGGGATGCTGAAGGCGAAAATCAGTCAAAATAGCGTTATACACGTCTGCATCGTCTACCACGCCCCAGATTCTTAGATCCGTTCGCTTGGAAGCTGCTAGAGTGGCGGCATCCGGACCTTTGGTACAACCGACGCCGACCAAACTCAACAGCAACAAACTTGCCATGGCACGCAAAAATAATTTCATAGCTTAAATATAGTGTACCTCTTTCTCAAACTGGTTGCACGAGACAACAACCCTCCCCAACCCAGCATGAGAGAACGAGTGGAGGGGTTACTAGATCTTTTTCTTGTGCCGTGCCAACGACTGAACGAGCTTACGCGTATCCTCAGCCAAATCCTCTCGCTGTAACGCCAGTTCAAGATTGGCACGCAGCCAACCGAGCTTAGACCCGGTGTCATAGTAGGCGCCTTCGATCGTTTTCGCGTAAACAGGACGACGCTTCATAAGCCCACGAATAGCGTCTAACAATATGAGTTCTCCGCCATGCCCGCGTTTCATTTTTTCGATATGGTCAAAAATATTTGGCGTTAGAATATAGGCTCCGGTCGCAGCCAACAGCGACGGGGTGCGCTCTGGTCCAGGCTTCTCTACCATGCCACGTAGTTGATACACGCCGTGTTCGACTTCAGCTGCCGGATCGAGAATGCCATATTTTTTAGTTTCTTCTCGAGTGACTTCAATCGCGCCAATAACAGGATCGCCATATTTCTCGTAGACTTCGATCATCTGCCGAAGTCGCGGTTTTTTTCCAATGAGTATCTCGTCTCCGAATAAGACGGCGAACGGTTCGTCGCCGATGAGGTGTCGACAGTTTAAGACCGGCGTGGCATTGCCATACGGCCCTTTTTGACGGACGTAGATAAAATTTGCCAGCTTGCCAATACTGCGAATTTCTTCCAGCGCGCGGGTCTTCCCACTCTGCTTGAGCCACGCTTCGAGGATCGGATTGTCATCAAAATGATCCTCAACCGCACGTTTCGTGCCACTGGTCACGAGAATAATGTCCGTGATGCCTGACGCGACTGCTTCTTCCACCACATATTGAATCACCGGCTTATCGATGATCGGCAGCATTTCCTTTGGCATCGCTTTCGTGACGGGTAAGAAGCGCGTGCCGAACCCGGCGACGGGGATAATTGCTTTGCGGACAGATTGGGACATAGTTACACGTTAGTATACGTCGTATCTCCACGAAGTTCTACAGTTACACCCCCACTCTGAAATAACACACGTCTCCGTCGCGGATGACATACTCCTTGCCTTCGATGCGCACGAGACCTTTTTCACGGCACTTCGCTTCTCCGCCGTACGCGACAAAATCTTTCCAATCCGTGACTTCGACGCGGATAAAATTCTTTTCAAAGTCGCTGTGGATGATACCTGCCGCTTGCGGCGCTTTCATTCCGTTAACAACTGTCCACGCGCGCGTCTCCATCTCACCCGAAGTGAGAAAGGTGATGAGACCAAGCACGTCGTAGGCCTCGATGATAAGGCGATCGAGTCCGGATTTTTTCTGCCCGAGCGAGGCGAGATACTCTTTTACTTCGTCAGGCGACATGGTGGAGAATTCGGCTTCTAATTTGACACAGATCGGTATAGACCTCACCCCCTGCCCCCTCTCCTCCGCAAGGAGAGGGGTGACGCGCGTCGTCCATGCTCCGTCCTGCAACTGTGTTTCACTAACATTCATGACGTACAGCATGGGTTTCAGCGTGAGCAACGCGAGCTGTTTCAATTCTTTTCGCTCCTCATCAGTCCACTCAACATTACGGATTGCTGTCCCCTGCTCAAGCTCGTCCTTCGCTTTTTGGATTGTTATGAGAGAAAATTCTAGCTCCTTAGTCTTCCCTGACTTGAGCTGCTTCTCGCTCGTTTGCAACCGCTTCGTCACGGTCTCAAGATCTGCCAGTGCAAGTTCAAGTCCAATCGTCTCCGCATCGCGTTCGGGATCAACCGTGTGCTCGACGTGGATCACATCCGGATTTTCGAATGCGCGCAAAACTTGCGTGATCGCATCGCACTCACGAATGTGCGCGAGAAATTTATTGCCAAGACCCTGCCCTTCCGACGCGCCTTTCACGAGTCCTGCGATGTCCACGAACTCGACAGTTGTCGGCACGATTTTTTTGGAATGTGAAATATCCGCGAGTTTCGCAAGACGTTCATCAGGTACTTCGACGACACCGACGTTTGGATCAATCGTGCAAAAAGGGAAATTCGCGCAGTCCACCTGCTTTTTCGTGATGGCCTGAAATAACGTTGACTTCCCTACGTTCGGAAGTCCCACGATGCCAATCTGAAGCGACATAGTCTGCTCAGACTACACGTCAAAAACATCTCCGTCAAAGCAAAACCCCGTCATGGACTCTACGTCGTGACGGGGTTGCTGCAACAACGCACAGACTAGGAATGACTCAGCGGGTCATCCCTACTGTTATGGCTTGGCCGAGGCTGGCTTGATCTGCTTAGACGGAGTTAGTTTGCCCTTCGTAGGCTTAACTAACGCCTTCGACTTAACTTTTACCGCTGACTTTGGCGCGGCCTTAACCGCAGGCTTTGGTTTTTCAACTACCATAAAGGAAAAGGCGCCTGATCCAACGACCTGCTTTGTCTTGAGATCAAAGAACTTGATCGACTCTTTATACGCACCTGGTTTGAGTTTCACAGTAATCGGTTCAACCGCCTGCCGCGTATAGGAGCTATAAGCCTTAACCACGATCCGCCCCTGAGTGCTCCTAACAACCTTGCCTTTCTCGTCCAAGAGCTCTCTCACCACATTGAGCTTAACAGATTGCTTAGAGCTATTTTGGTAAGAATAGTTAAACTTCATGGGCTGATTTTGCACCAGGCTGCCAGACAATGGAAGCTTAGCGAATGAGACTCCACCTGAGACTTGCGCCGTCTTTTCTGGCGGCTGAACGGCCAATGCTGGCTTAACCTCCATCACAGGATCTGGAGCCATGCCCGGCGCCTTAACTGCTGGAGTTAGCGCAGGGCTAACACCTAGGGCTGGAACTGTCGGAACAACTACAGAAATTTTTGTAGGCTCAACCGGTTTTGTAGTTGAGATTGGAGTCACTGTGGTTACAGGAGCTGCGACTGCGGCGCTCGACGCTGCACTACTACTACCACCTCCTCCGCTGCTAGCTCCTCCGCTAGAGCCTGATCCGGCAGAAGCTGTGGCAACTTGAACCGCAGCTGATGGGGCTGATTCACCATCAGCATTGAGCGACGTGATCTTGTAGAAGTAGGTCGTGCCGGCAGTCAAACCGCTATCCGCATAGGTCACTGTGGACCCGCTAGACACTGTCGGCTCGCTACCCACCAGTGCAAATGTCCCATCGGCTGAGGTACCGCGATAGAGATCGTACCCCGTGGCGCCAGAGACTGCTGTCCACGACAGATTTATGGCAGTGGATCCGTTGGCCGTGGCATTTAGATTGCTTGGCGTTGAAGGAGCATTGGCATTTGTTTTTACGATTGGCGCAAAACTCGAGAAGTGATTAGTGCTAGCCGCAATGGTGATGGTTGAAACATTGGAGAGATCTGATGCCGGTGAAGTCACAGTTGTTCCGCTTGAATCTTTGTATGTGATCGAGGTTGGCAAGTCCACCCAATTATCAGCGGTTGAATCCAAGTACGCCATCTTGAGCGTATCTACCTCGGCTTTAGTATTAAGGGAAGAATCTGTCGCAGAGCGCGCGCCTGTTAATTCAGCCGGTGTGTACGACATTTCAACCGTAACATCACTCCTAAATGTCAGGATCGAGGCTCCGCTGGAATCTGTGGCTTTCAATTCTTTTGCCTTACCGGCTACTGGCAATGCGGTAGAGGTTTGACGCGCATTATTCGTTTCTTTGATCTCTACCTTTCCCGTAGAGCTATCTGAACCTAAGGCATTGGGTGGAATGGTTAATTTTGTACCGGTCGAAGCAAAACCGCTCAAAGAAGAGCTTTCCTCAATCGTTCCACCTGACGAAGGAGTAATGGATTTGGTTCTTGGCGGAGTCAGTGAGAACCGACTACTTAATGTGATATTTTTACCTGATACATCTGCGGTTCCAACCGTAACTGGATTACTCCCGAATGCGGTTTCGGCATAGCCTTCAGCCATGGCAAAGACTTTCCAGATGCCAGATGTCACGAAGAGCTGATAGTTCCCATTCGTGTCTGCTTGCGTCCCGGCAAATCCTCCGCCCTGCTTTTCAGCACGCACATAGGCGCTGGCTGCGCCGGATGATCCGATCAGGACTTGACCCGTAATCTTCGTCGAGGCCGCTGTCATGGTCAAAGTCTGCGCTGCAGGACTTGAGCCATTCACAAGCAACTGACTGGGACTACGGAAGAATCCAGGTGACATGGCATTGATGTTGTAGGCCGTGGCCGAATCTGCAACTTTTAAGGTAAAGGTTCCGTCACTCGCTGTCTTTGTTCCACTATTTAGTGATGTTCCTGGACGGGCCATCTCAACCCAAGCGTTCGCAATCACTGTGGTTCCATCGGTGACTGTGCCGTTCACGGTGCGCAGCGCTGGCAGCGTAACTGTCAAGCTTTCAGCTCCATCCACAGTCACAAACCCGGTGGTTGAATTATACACAGTCGCTCCCGTTGTCCCGGCGACATCTGAAGCTCCAAGATTAAGACCTGACACAAAGATGTTCACCTTGTACACACCTAAGGGAACGCTAACGCTAGTTGACGTCCCGTTGTTCATGTTCAAACGAGCGCCCGTACCTGTGGCCGTGTTCAAGTCGATAAACGCGGACACTGAGGTGGAGAAGGCAAAGGTTACTGTTTGTGGGGTGGCGGTGACGAAATCTTTATTAGCCACATCAGCCGTGACATTGAAGGCCGCCAAGGAACCCAGTTCCCCGATGCTTGGGGCAAAAGCTCTTAGCACATAGTTATTTCCAGCTGGAACGTTAAAAGTGTATTTGCCTTCACTGTCTGTAATCGCTTCATTAAAGGTCCGATTTCCAGAGATGCGCACAAAAGCGCCTGTTAATTCTTCACCCGAGTCATAGCTGCCATTGGTATTGAGATCTTTATACACGCGGCCTGAAACGGCGTAGAACGTGCCTGTATCCGTTGGGGTGAAGTTCACGCTGGATTGACTGGCTCCGCTGATAATGACTGTTTGTTCGTTAAGTTGGCCATAGCGTGGCAAAAACGCACCCACACTCCACGTTCCATTCGAGACATATAAGGTGTAGTTGCCTGAACTGTCCGTAATGGCGTTCGCAAATCCTTGACCGTCTGTTCTGCGTGCGAAGACAGAAGCGCCTTGAGCCACATTTGTACCATCCGTCACCTTGCCAGAGATAGAGTAATCTGGCTTTGCGACCTTGAGGATAAACGTGGTGGCTGCGGCGGCTGGAGTAATCGCTGTGGTAGCTCCACCAATCTTCAGATACGTTGTGGCATCACTGGTAACAACAACCGACACCTCTGCTGATGGGGGCATACCTGGGACAAACGAGCCAACAGTATAGGTTCCTTCTGTCACACCAAGAGTAAAGCCGCCAGCTGTATCAGAATTGCCTCGTGTGCCAAATCCGCCTGACGGCGAGTAGGCAAAAACTTCTGCATTGGCCATGATCTTTCCAGCGCCATCTTGCACGATACCTTTAATCTGTTTAGACGCGTTCGAGAGCGTGTAGTTGAGCGTACAGACGCCGGACGTACCATCAATCGTGCACGTAGACCCAGAAACAGTCACATTCTTTGGTTTCGGCATGATGTAATTAGGCTGTGGAGGCGGCCCCATGTTAAAGCCTTTTGGCATTTGAGGACCGACACCCACAAACCATTGGCCGTCTGTCAATTTTACAGTAAAGGTATCCGTAGTGGTTGCGCTCGAATCCAAGGTGACCTGTTTTTGTTTGAAGCTACCAAAACCTCCACCGGATGATCCCGCAAATATATCCATGGGCTCACTAGCAGGTCCTCCAACGATATTAATCGTCACAGTGGTCCCGGTGGCATTAGACTGAGTGAGCATAAAATCAAAAGTTCTATTGGTGGAAGTGACTTGGATCGGTTCTGGCGTGGTTCGACCAGTAAACTCTTTCGTGCCGAGCGTGATTGATGGATCCGTCGTGAGGTTATAGATGCCAGCCGAGAGATTTGTGAAGGAATAAGTCGCCGTTGTTCCGCTGGCAAAGTCAGTTGTGACCGCCTCAAGCGGGCCTGTCATTGGTGAGAAGAGATAGATCCTGACTGTGCCGACTTGGTCGTTACCGGTTGACGTGACGGTGCCCGTCAAACTAGTTGAACCGCCCGCCTGAATAAAGAACGATTTGGAAGTCAAAGACTCCGCAACCGTTGTTCCATTCAAAGTTTTAACGTCAATCGTATATCCAGTGGTATTATTGGGCGAAGAAGAATTTTTGATTCCATCGAGATCAACACGGAGGAAGTCGTTCCCCGCGACATTCGTGGCCGCACTCACGTAGACGGTCACGCTGCGTAAACTCGTATTGACGACAACTCCATCATCAGCCAACCCGCCCTGAGCCGCTCCCGTGTCATCATCATTGGCTGTACCGGCACATGACTTGCCGCCTGTAACATTGGTGGCGCACTTAAAGGTTGGTGCGCCGGTGCCAGGGCCGTTGAAGTCCGTGCGCGATGGACTAAAGATATTCTGTTTGGCGCCAGAAACATCGAAACCCGAAGGAAATGTGAGGATGATCTTTCCATTCGCCAGAATCTGCTTAGAGATGGGCAAGTTTACCGTGTACTTCGTTGTCTGCCCTGCAGTCATGCTGAATGGCCTGACATCGACCGACGGCGCAAATCCAAAAGTTGCGGCAGAAAATCCACCTCCGCTTGGAACGAAGCCACCGCCTGATGAGAAGGAATCGGTCGACATGGCTCCAGGACCCAACGCTCCCTTTGTTGTGGCACTATTCTTCACTAGCGCGCGCGTGGTCGAAGCCGTGGCTGACAATGCGTTGCCTGAAATATCTTTTGTACCAGTGCTCATTATGATAGCCAACTCTTGACCCGTGACGGCGCTCGTACCCCAACCTGAGATATTCACGGTGTTCGATCCAGGGTCGTACGAAAAGGTCACGCCTAATCCGCTTAAGTTGACGACCGTGCCGGCTGCGGCTGAGTTAAATCCCGTGGCTCCGAATTTGATGGTGCTGTAGGAGGCGGGATTGAGAACGCTCGTCCCAAAGTTGAGCGAATCCGTGGCCTTAGCCGCATTCATCGGCTTGGTGAAAGTCAGAGCGATGCTGTAATCATCCGCATTCATATACGTCACACCGGGTGGAGTCAGATCCGCTCCGCCCGTCGTAAATGTACGTGCGACTGCGGAAGCGAGCGCTGTCCCATTCAATCCCTTCACGACGGTTGTGACATTCAAAGTGTACGTTGTGGTCGCGCTCAAAGCCGTGCTTGGGGTGATGATGACTTGACGTTCTGCGGGCTTATAATTCACGCTGCCGTTGACAACGGTTGAGCCGTTCGAGATGAAGACAGATGCTGTTGTAATCGTTGTCGAATCAATGTCCTTGTCAAAGCTCAACACCGACGCTCCGAGGGCTACGGGAATCGCGGTCGCATTGCTATCTGGATAGGATCCGACGAGTGCCGGGGCCACAGTGTCAGATGTAGTTCCGCTCTTGAATTCAGAAGTGTAAATAACGATTGATTCTGAACCTGGTGGCGAAATGGTGATGCCGCTGCCTGACTTAGCTCCTCCCAAAACCTTCACACGATATTTCTGGCCCGATTTTAGAATCCCACTGCTATAACCAGAAGCGATATTGACCGTGGCCGACTGTTTTAGACTGTCGAGCGTCACCGTATCAATGGCTGTAGCAGAAACATCTGTTTCGACAAACGTATCGCTTAGTTCTATGAGTTTGATATTGCTCTTTAATGTGTACGAGCCAGCATCAGCGCCCATTGGATCTGAAAAGTTAATAACGAGTTTGGTATTCCTCGACACGCTGGAGCTGCCTGGAGCAGGCGTTGAAGAATTTACATGCGGCGGGGTAAAGGCGCCTGAACCAAATGACGTACCACCTGTAAACGTTCCGGTAAACGCCATGCCCGTGTTGAATGAATAAGTATAACTTCCATCCGGTTGATTTCCAGTAACGGGTTGGCCCGAAGTGTCGGCAACTCCACCGGTGACGACGACTGCAATCGTCTTATTATCTCCAAAGCTCTGCCCTGCATTAAATGTCCACACAGCCAAGTTGGCTTCTGGCGGAACGCCTGGAATCATCGGCGATGGAGCGGATGGATAGAAGGCCCAGCCGCCTTTCGTTGTCGTGATGTCCGTCTTCGCGCCAGTTGACGGATTCACGTCATACACGAATAGATTGCCGGGCGTCGTCACAGACGTCTGGTTCATGGCACGATCAAACACTACAAAGAGCTTAAAGAACGAATCATTTCCAGGAATACCCTTTGATCCGTCCATTGGTCCGTTCATTCTGACGCGTGGCTTGTCTGTGACGCCGCCAAATCCTCCACCCGTGCCAGTGTAAAGTTTAAGATCAACTCCGGTGGATCCGGCATTAATTCCTTCCACCAGCAATTCGTTGAACCCTGTTTTAGCGGCAACCACTCTATAGCTGCCTGAGAAAATATTGCTAAGTGTAAAAGCGCAGGCCACATCGGTTGAGCCGCTGAAGCCAGTGCCTTTCAAAAAGACGAGTGCGCCCTGAATCGTCACTGGACAAGCGCCTGAACTATCTTTCACGGAGCCGGCAATTGTACTCGCGCCAGCTGGGGTTGCAGTCATCTGAAATGGACTCCCATCTGGTTGTTTAAAGTCGCTGATATTGCCTCCATCTGAGGCTCTCAAAAAGTATCGAACAACGGTTCCAGAAGCCCCAATGGTTGCGCTTGGAATCGTAAAAGAGAAGATACCGTTTGAAACAAAAGCTGCGGTGGAAGAGCCCGTGGAAGCGCTAGGTGTACATCCAGCGCCTGTGCAGTAGAAAATTGTTCCAGATAGCGTGGTTGAAGGCGTAGCGATGTTGTCAAAAATTGCCGCATGCATCTTTAGGTTGGTACTAGCTGTAGCAAAATTGACTGGTTCATGATGCACGTTCGGCGGAACAGTGTCTGTCGCGGCGCTCACGGTTGTAAATTTGCGCACCACAGACACCTCAAGCGGCGCTGTTGAGCTGGTCACAGCGGCCACCGAGGTGGCGTATGATTTGACTTGCCAGAAATAATCGCTCGCGGCAGACAGCGGCACCGGTGGCGTTAAGACCTTAAATAGACCAGCTCCATAGTTCACGGAGCATTGCCCGGTTAAAAGCGTGCAATGGCCGCCGCTGGTGCTGGTTGAAAAAACGTAATCCCAAATCGGGACCAGTGTATCGGTTGGATCAGAACCATTTTTGACCAGGAGACGATAGGCTCGAACCGTTGCGTTGGTACTCGTGGCAAAGGTGAGATTTGGTGTAAATGCGACATTCGTCGCAGCATCACCCGGAAACAAGAGGTTTAATCCGGCAGCAACCGGGGCAGTCACCATAAACGCTCCTGGCAGGTTGGCAACTTCACCGCCTGATGTAACTTTGACGTCCCGCATTCCAATGGCGGCGTTGGCCGCAATCGTAAAGGTTGCCGTGAGTGACGTGAGGCTGGGGGCGGCGAGTGAGGAAATGGTTATGCCGCTCACACCACTGACACCAGGCGCAGTCAAAACTTCGATAACACTGCTGCCTGTAAAATGCGTATTACTACCCGTCAGCACGACTGACACTGCGGTGCTCGTGGCGCCTCCTGGCGGGCTGACACTCGTCAAACCCGGCACCAACCCGCCGCTGGATGCAGATGGAGCAACGTTAATTGTAAATGGCTTGGTTGTAGTGGCTGTGCCTCCTTTGGATACCTGAAATACGACGTTAAAACTTCCGATCACCGTTGGAACTGTACCGGTAACTGCTCCAGTTGTAGTGCTGATAAATAATCCCAAAGTAGTATTCAGTACTGCGGTTGAACTCGCATCAGCCGTGGTCCATGAAAGAGAGCCTGACGGGCCTCCTGTTGAGGTCAACGTTGCCAGTGGGACTGCGTTCGTATAGGTCGTGCCAGAGGCCGCTGTTGGAATTAAGGACGTCGAGATTGTTAAAGGACTTGAGATGGCGATGGCAGTGGCTCCAACCGCGTTGCCAGAAAAGTCGGCAATTTTGTTCAAACCAGCTGCAAAGGTTGCTACTCCAATGTCTCCCGAGTCTAGTCCACCACTCATGGTCACAGTGATGAAATTTTGACCCAGGCTATGCGTGATGTTAAGAATGGTTTGAGCTGTACCTGCGCCATCCACATAGGTCAATGGACTATCTGCAGTCGTCAACGTGCCATGGCCAAATTTCTCAATCGGCTTGCTAAAAAAGACTGTAACGGCTGTACTACCTGTATTCCCCGTCACAGAACTGATAGCTGGAGCCAGCGTCTCTGCCAAGTAATTCGGTGCGGTAAAACTTGCCGCTGGGCCGTTTCCTGCAGAGGTCACAACGCCATTTATGGCCACGCTGGCAAGAATGGTATCGCCATTGGAAATGGTCCCCGAGGTACGTATGGCAACATAAAACACATTCGCAACGCCGGTGGTTAAACTGACGGCAGAAGCAGGCGTTAAGGTGATGGTGCCAGCCGGAGACCCAAAGGCCGGCGAGGCGGCCAGGGTCACAACCTGATCCGTCGCATCAAATTTGCCTGCCATGGAACCGACATCTCGATACAGTGCCACGCCAGAACTAGTGGCTACCGCGATGGTCGCCAAATCAGATTCTGCAAAACCAGTTCCGCTCAAACTCACGGTGACTGAGGTTAGAGTCGCGGTGGTATCTGGTGTCACAGTAACTTTCACGATTCCACTGGCTGCGGAGCTGGCGCCGATCGGCGCGCCTGGGAAAAATCCGTTACTACATCCCGTGCTATCGACCAAAATCACAGGAGCTGCCTGAGCAGCTTGATAGAGTCTCAACGAGCCTGGTGCGATGGGGCTGTACGCGAACAGCACGGCCAGCGTCAGGATGGTATTAATGAGAGCTCGAAATCTGCGAGTAGTAAACTTCATATAAAAGAATAAAAAAAAATACAAGGATTTAGAATTTGTGCTTATGATACTCTCGTCAAATCAAGGCGTCGATGCGCTGTTGTGGATAACTATGGCCGTATACTCTTTGACCCGCCTAACAATTGCTATATCGAGATCTAGTGTATGCATCTGACGCGCTTCGCGGCGCGTGCCACGCATATCCCAGGCTCCAACTTGTAGGCCTTGTTGCTGCAAAAATAGAACGCGTCGCGAGTTCAACATCGGCAACGGGAAGGCCACACCCCATGGCGCAAGCTGTTGCAGACGGCGCCATAAACGTCTCCGACGCAAAGGCAGAGGCCAGCGTTTCAGCAATAAAACTGTACGTATATCGGGTAACTCGCGTTGGACGTATTCAATGGCATAAATCAAAAAAGCTGAGATAACAACACGCGCACGCAGACTGGAATCAAGTCTAAGTCTCTCTATGAGCGGGGTGATCACTTCGCGTTGCTTAATCTCAAGATCAAGTTGGCAGGAGCTATCAAGCTGCGCCACGACCTCATCCAGAGTCGAGATGGTGCCGCCATTACGTAGTGGAATCGCGACTAACTCAGCTGCAGTTAACTCGCTGACCTTATGAGCATCGCCAGCAATGCGATGCAAATTGCTGTCGTGAACAACGATCAGTTTGTGATCCCGCGAGAGACGCACATCACATTCAATACCATCAGCGCCTTGACGTAGCGCCGCAGTAAAGGCCTCGAGCGTGTTCTCTGAGGCGGCGCGATGGGGTGCGCCACGATGGCCCAATACGAGCATGGAATTAGGTCATGGTTTGATTAGTGCGTACAGCTGGTCATACAGTTGATAAAATTCCACAGAGCGTTTATGTCTTGGCCGCGACAGCGGATTATCTACTATTTTCTCTATGCGGCCGGGTCGTGGAGTGAGCACTGCGATGCGATCAGCCAGTTCCAAGGCTTCTTCAATGTTATGACTGACCATAACAATGGTCATTTTTCTGTCTATCCAAATTTTCAGGAGTTCTTGGCGCAATTCTTCAGCCGTAAACGAATCCAATTCAGAGAACGGTTCGTCCATGAAAAGAATTTTTGGTTGCGTAACTAGCGCCCGCGCCAGACCAACGCGTTGACGCATACCGCCTGATAATTCTTTAGGAAAAGAACGCGCAAACTTTTCCAATCCAAAGAGCTTGAGCTCGTCAGCGACTCGTTCATGCAGCACCTTTTGATCGATTTTTTGCGCGATCAACCACAAGCCCACATTTTCTTCAACCGTCAACCACGGAAGAAGCGCGAATTGTTGAAACACGAAACTTATATCAACATGCCATATGACTGCATCTAAGACAACCCGGCCCTCGTAGGCTGTTTCAAGTCCGCTCATTATGCGCAACAGCGTTGACTTCCCCGACCCAGACGGCCCAAGAAAAACAAAAAATTCACCCGCGTAGATATCTAGAGTTATGTGTTGTAAGGCTAACAACGCCTGACCGGGTTTATCAGTAAAAGTTTTGGAAATTTTATTCAGCGTGAGGATGGCTGGCATAGCATTGTTTATTCCTCCATTGTTCGATGACTCCACTCAAGCAACGGTAACCATATAAGTTTATTCAGACTAAAAATAAAAATCAGGAATCCGATAATTCCAAAAACGGTAATTGGAATATTGTGCGCAAAGAGTGCAAAAAAACCGCCCAGACCAGGTTTTGCGCCGACAATGATCTCTGTCGCGACCAGGGCTTCCCAGCCTTCACCTAAACCGATAATGGAACCCGTAATCAGGCCTGGGATAGTAACCGGCAAAATAAAAAGTTGCAGATAATCAAAAGTTGGCAGACCTGCTATTGCCACCGCTTCCTGCCAATCATGTTTTATAAGTTTGAGTGAACTGAGAATAGAAAAGAAAATCGGCCAAATAACCGTAATGACAAGAAAGAAAATAACCGTGGAACTGGAAGGTCCCCAAAATAAAGCGACCAGGGGTAAGGCTGCAAAGACTGGAAAGCTCTGCAGCACATCAAAGATCGGCAGGGCAAGCGTAGCTCTTTTTCCATGATAAAAAGAGGTTGCAAGTAGCCACCCGATGACGGCCGCAATCGCATAGGCCACCAAGAGCCGCCAAAAGGAAACAGCCAGATCAAAAAAAAGAGAAGCTGTCGCAATTTTGACCAAACGAGAAAACACCAAGAAAAAAACAAACGGAATAACAATCACAAGAAGTGTGACGAGAACGTGCCGGCGTGATTTATAAATTTTAACGCACTTTGCTTTTGAAAAGGACATGGGCTGAGTATAAGAAAAATGTGGATTCGGAGCTAACCAAAAGTGAAGGTGAATGCTTTGAGTCCCGATTTTTGAGGGATGAATTTTAGCGTGTGAGTTTCTGATTGATGGCCTTGAATAATTTTATACAGGCGCGCTTCTTTTATTTTCACAACGCTCTTGCCATCTGAGGTTTTTATAATATCTGCTCCGGCTTCAGAGCCAAGAGGTTGTCCGTCGAGCAGCACTTCAACCATAGTTTCCGTGCCTGCTTCTGCAACAAAGAAAACATCTTTGGCGGTGTACGTGTAAACGATGCTCGCATGCGGAGAACTATTTTGAGCAAATTCAGGCGTTATACTCCAGCTATCGCTGGGGAACAGGAGGTTCGCTTGTTGGTCATTGCGCGCTGATCCAAAATAGGTTTCAGGACTCTTGGCACCATTTTGAATAGGGATCTCTTTTGTTACTGCCTTATTAATTGCACCGTTTTCTCCCAAGACGGCCATGCGCTCTTTGAGCGCAGCTTGAATTTTCTGTTCCGTCTCTTCATATCCACCCTCTCCTATGTGGTCATATATCACATAGCCGTCGATATCTATCAAATATTTTCTCGGCCAAAATCGATTTTGATATGCGTTCCAGGTTGAGTAGTCATTATCAAGCACGACCGGATACTTGATTCCCAATCTCTGCGTTGCTTCGAGCACATTCTGGTAAACTTTTTCAAACTCAAATTCCGGCGTGTGCAGTCCAATGATGACAAGGCCCTGATCTTTATATTTTTCATACCACGCATTGAGATACGGCGTTGTCCGCTGGCAATTGATACAGCTGTATGTCCAAAAATCAATGAGCACCACTTTCTTTCCTACAAACTCACCAATGGTAATTGATGGTGCCTGCCATGAGCCTGTCGCAGAAGTGTTTATGAAGCCGTCGGGAGTCGTAATCTCTTTCGCTAGTGTATACTTTTTTGACTTTTGAATACTAGTAGTTTCTTTATCCCTTTTACCTTCAGGCGAAACAGTCTGATTTTTCTCACTAACCTGGGAAAGTCGGGGGGTAACACTGACACCTCCGTCATTGCTCCCTCTAGATGCTTTTTGCGAATTGAGATATATGATGCCGCTGACAACGGCAAGGATGAGCACGCTGGAGATGAAAATTTTTGGAGGACTCATGGTTTTTTTACCGCAGTGGAAGCAAGGTAGGAAAGGAAGCCTGGGATAAGTGGCAACATGCAGGGACTTAGGAATGATCCTGCCCCGGCAAGGAAAGAAACGCCGAAGTTAACGATCGTCAGCGAGCTGATGCCACCACCGATTGAGGTCACTAAATTCAAAGCGAGGAGAAGGTCGGTCAGAAACTGAAGATTTGCGACGCGAGACAGGGTTCCGGTAAAGACCAGGACGCCCATTGCGATGAGAACTACACCGAAGAAATACTGAAAGTAGAGCAGCTTCTTGCCTAAACGATTGATGAGCGCCTGGGCCTGATTGGTAAAAAACCCGACCAGCAGGAACGGAATTCCAATTCCTAGCGTATAGGCGAAAAGCAGTAAAAACGCGCTCGATGCCTGTGTGGTCGAAAGCGCCAAGATAGCGCCCAGCGCCACGGAAACACAAGGTGTCCAGCCCACGGCAAAAGCCGCGCCGAAAACGAACGATGTTAGATAGTGTGAGCGGAACCGACGTTTGACTAGAATCTTATGGTCACGCTGCAGAAAGGCCGGGGTGAATAATCCGAGCAGGAAAAATCCGAAGAAAATAATAATGACGCCGCCAATCCGGCCCAACCATTCCTGGACTGTATAGGAAACATTTGACAGTAGAGTTTGTAAAAGAACGCCGACAAGCGAAAACACGAGCGAGAAACCAAGTACAAAAAAAACACTTGAGAAAAAAATGCTCCAGTCGCGCGGCGGTTTTGAAGCGGTTATGGTTTGATTCATGGCTTTAATTTTTATTGAGCGAGCGCTGTATTGATTTCCGTGAGGTAGCGTGCCTTATTCCATCCGTCAGGCGCTTTCAAGACTTGCTTGCCATTTTTTACGAACACTTTCGTGTGCTGGTAGGGAATGCCATACTGACGTGCCAGATTTTCTTCAGCTTTATCCGTGTCGCTGTCTTTATAATTGACACGAATTCCGACTACCGTATCAGTGGTCAATTCATTGAATGCGGGGATAAGAGCGTTAGCAACTTCTGCTGTGCAGATTGGACACCAGTTAGCATAGAAATAGAGGATAACTAATTTGTCTGACTTCACGGCCGCGTCATAATCTGCTTGTGTGAAATCAAGCAGCGGCGCTGACTTACCGGCAAGAACTGTTCCGGTATATTTTGCCATCCTCCACTCGACTCCGCTCGTGGCCGGCGCTCCGTCCGCTGTCTTTTCCATGTTGGTGCTGGTTGGCTTCACCATTGTCCCAGCTGACTTCACCGTCGTACCGTCAGGTTTGATCATCGTTGCACCTTCTGTCTTTTTCATCTGAGACTCTTTTTTAATTATTTTTTTCTTCATCTTTAGTTCCTGCTTCAGGGCTTTCTTTTTAAGCGACATCTTCTGCTGCAATCGCTTCATCTCTGCAGACGTATCTTTTTTCATATCAGCAATTTCACCTTGTGGTGTAAGAGCCGCCTGTGCGTCCCTGGTCCTCATTCCCGCACCTATCATAACGAGAGCAACGATTGCGATAACAAGAGGTAGCGCAAAACCTTTTCGTAAATTATTATTTGTCATAAAATTTTAACTTGATTTAAAATTATCTCTTGCATACCTACGGTGTGGAGGCCTGGGCGGGAATTGAACCCGCGCATAAGAGTTTTGCAGACTCTCGCCTTTCCACTTGGCTACCAGGCCAACCGTCAAGAGCATACAAAAACCTCGACATTACGTCGAGGTTAGTTGTGCTTGGCACTCTTGATCTGTCAATCCATCTCTCCAACTGTTTTGCCCATCACCGACGGTGACGATTTCGATAGTTACCTTGCGCTTAATGCCGAATTGACGATTCTCCCTGAGAGAGTACATCCAAATATCAACCCGTCCGGGATAACGCGCACTCATGCGATCTTGAACTTCAAAAACTTTTTCGCCAAACAGCTCTGGCATGCGCAGCCGTGTTCCAAACTCAAGAAAGTTGGCTGCCACAATCCCGTCACTTACACAAGCGCCGCTGGCGGTCTGATAGGGCGTATCGTCCGTGGCCCAGGGAACGGAGGCATAAGCAGTGACCGTGACCTGCAGCCTGCGCAACGCTGGAGCGGGTCGGTTAATCTCCAGACGATCTAAGTCGCGATCTGAGACACGAGCAGCTTCCACGGCGTGACGTAACTCTAACTGCGGGTAACCACCAAGCCGCGCAAACGACAGCGCCGATTGCGTCGCAACATCTTTAGATACCCGCTTAGGCAATTCAGCTGCTTGCACGGGTGTGCTAGCGAGGGTCAGGAGCATGACCAACAAGCCAATGCCGCAACGCTGGCCTGTAGAATAGTGAGGTATTGATAAAGATAGACTCATATATGTCGATTTGAATCTTGGGCCGGCGCGTAGCCAGTCAAAGTTCAAAGGACGCAGATAATCACATTTGCCAGTTTTTGTCAAGGGATATACACTATTTTTGTCTTTAAATTAGCCAAAATTTGTCATGCGCGCCATGTCACCACGCTCTTGGCAGGAACCTAAGCAACGACTGTTCAAACAACGCAGACAACTCAAACCCCGCAAGGTGGTTTTGGGGTTTAGCATTGCGCTAGCCTCGGCAGCGCTGCTCTTCACTCTATTTTTAACCCTAATCCTAGCCTGGATTTCTCGCGATCTCCCAGATCCAAACATCCTAATTGCCAGGGAAGTCACCCTCACAACCAAGCTATATGACAGCAGTGGCACTCATTTGCTGTATGAAGTCCACGGCGATACCAACCGTAGCCTAATCAAGTTAAATGACCTCCCACAGCACGTCTCGCAAGCTACCATCGCAATTGAAGACAAGAGCTTCTACACCCACCGCGGTATCTATTGGCGTGGACTAGCGCGCGCTATGCTCGTTAGCCTGTTTAGCGGACAGCGCGTCAAAGGCACGTCTACGCTGACGCAGCAGTTGGTCAAAAATGCGATCTTAACCAATGAACGGTCGTTCTTACGTAAGCTGAAAGAGATGTTGTTGTCGCTACAAATGGAACGAGTCTTTACCAAAGATCAGATTCTTCAGATGTACTTAAACGAAATCCCGTACGGTTCGACGATGTATGGCATCGAGTCGGCCGCGCGAACCTACTTTGACAAAGCGGCTAAGGACTTAACCCTAGACGAAGCCGCGCTTTTGGCCGCCCTACCTCAAGCTCCGGATCTTTACTCACCGTATGGAACTGGCTCGCGGGGTGATAATCGAGTGCTCTTAGTGCGACGCCAACACTACATATTGTCGCAGATGGCGGCGCAAGGCTACATAACTAAATCACAGGCGGATGAAGCTAAAAAGCTTGATACGCTAAAAAAGCTGAGTCAAAAAAAACTGGGGGCTATCAAGGCTCCGCATTTCGTCATGTATGTGCGCTCCCTGCTGATTGAGAAGTATGGACAAAAGATGACGGAAAATCGCGGCCTCAAAGTCATCACTTCTCTGGACTGGGACAAACAACGGATCGCGGAAGAAGAAATAAAAAAAGGAGTCGCCGCGCGTGGCCGACGCTACGGCTTTACCAACGCCTCACTTGTGGCGCTTGACCCGAAAACCGGACAAATACTCACTATGGTTGGATCCAAAGATTTCTTCGACACAGAACATGACGGGCAAGTCAACGTGGCCTTGCGTCCGCGGCAACCAGGGTCTTCGTTCAAACCCATCGTGTACATCGCTGGGCTCATCAAAGGCTACACGCCGAAAACGACCCTGTGGGACGTAAATACTGTGTTTAAGACTGACCTCAAGGACTACGAACCTAAAAACTATGACTTTAAAGAACACGGCCCAATCTCGGTGCGCCAAGCGCTACAGGGCTCGCTCAACATTCCGGCCGTCAAAATGTTGTATCTCGTGGGCGTGAGTCAGGCGCTCGATTTTGCCCAACGCTTGGGCTACACCACACTGGGAGAGCGCAGCCGCTTTGGTCTTTCACTTGTTTTGGGTGGAGGTGAGGTCAAGCTTCTCGAGCACACCATGGCCTATGCCACCTTTGCCAATGCCGGCATGCAACAACCTCTGAATGCTATCAAGCGCGTAGAAGATAGCAGCGGCGCAAGTCTATACGAGTGGAGGCCAAGTGATGGAAAAAGACTTATCGAGCGCGACGCCGTATTGCGCCTGTCCGATATTTTATCGGATAACGCAGCGCGTGCGTTCATTTTCGGGATACAAAATTATTTAACACTGAGCGACCGTCCAGTAGCGGTCAAAACCGGCACGACCAATAACTTCCACGATGCCTGGACGCTAGGCTACACACCCTCGCTCGCCGCAGGTGTTTGGGTGGGCAATAACGACAACACAGAGATGAAGCGCGGCGCTGATGGCTCGCAGGTGGCGGCGCCGATTTGGCAGGCGTTTATGAAACGCGCGTTGGCCAAAACCCCAGTGGAAAAATTTCCACCACCGCCGCCCACTGAGGCCACTAAGCCGATACTGCTGGGCCTGGCCCATGAAGTCACCGTTAAAATCGATAGGGTTTCAAACAAGCGCGCTACGGAGCTGACGCCACCAGAAATGATCGAGGAACGGCACTATCGCGAAGCGCACGACATTCTCTGGTACGTCGACAAAGATGACCCGCTGGGGCCGCAACCAGAGGACCCCGCACGCGACCCACAATTTAAGAACTGGGAAGCGGCTGTCCAGCTGTGGGTGGCTAAAACCAATTGGCTCTTTGCGACTTCGACGCCGCCACCAGACATCGATGACGTACACACCACTGCCACACAGCCCCAGATAACTATACTCGCGCCAACTAACAATCAAACTCTGAATACGCGCAACGTAAACCTGCGCTCCTCCATCACCTCGACACGACCCATCACGCGCGTCGAAGTTTGGAGCGAGGGTCACCGTATTGGCTTGTCGATCAAGAGCCCTGACACGTCGTGGACGATGCCAGTGCAATTCCCCAACCGTTTTGAACGCGGGTTTCATGATCTCACCGTCATAGCAGTGGATGCTGCGGGCAATCGCGGCAAAGCCGTAGTGACTGTAAATCTCAATGCTGATCCGCAGCCGCTTGATTTCTACATCACAGAACCAAAGCCTGGCGCGTCTCTGATGGCGACGTCTTTTCCTGTACGTTGTGCCGTCATGCTGACGGAGACCGTGCGGCCAACCAAGCTCGATTTATATCTCCAGACACCAGAAGGCTCAACCCGGCTCATCGGTACAAGCCTTGAACCGCGTTCTGGACTAGTCACCTTGATGTGGAACGACAACCCTGGCCGCGGCACCTACGTCATCTTTCCGATCGTGACGGATACGCAAGGGAATACCACGGTCGGCGAACAGGTGACCGTGGGGGTGGAGTGAAGCATGACAGTGCCCGTCGACAGTTTGACAATCCCGTCGCCATGTGCTACTATTTTTTGGCTTAAATAAGACTTTTTAGGCTTGTACTTTCCTAAACATTCGCATGGGCCTGTCAAAGCGTAATCCGGTATCAAGCTCCAGCTTTGACGTCTATGGCGAATTCTGTGAGGTCGCCTATTCCATCCAAATTCAAACTCCTCGCTGCGTCTGTAGCAATTTCACTGTTTCATGCTACACGCACAGTAAAACGCGGCGCACATAGCCTCTTGTTGGTGCTGGGTCACACCTTGTCACCCATGGGAGGCTTGTTACTTAAACTGATTGTACTGCCGCTCTACCGTTTAGGCGTCTTGCTGCGCCTGCGCATCAACCATCTAGCCTTGCCAGTGCGTGGCGTCATGTTATTTTTCATTACCAACAGGTATTTGCTACATGTAACGACTGGCATACTTGCGCTATCGATCATAGGTAACAATTTGCAGAGCCGCCAGGCACACGCTCAAGACGTAGGACAAAAGAGTCTGCTCTTCGTGCTCGCGACCGACCAACGAACTGAAATAATCGAGGAAGAGATTCGATACGATACAATGGGGAAAAATACCAAATACCTAGGCGCGTCCACACTGGTCGGCATTCCTCATATTGACTTTGATTATGATGAGACCGTGGATGCCGTGATCCCATCTCGTTCTGTTCCAGGCACAATCGCAGCCCAACCCATGGCTGCTCCCTCGCCTGGACCTGCCACGCCACGCACCAACACAGAGACTTATGTGGTGCAAGAACATGACACGATCAGCTCGATCGCTGATCGCATGGGTGTCAACGTAGGCAGTATTTTATGGAATAACCATTTGACTGCACGACAATACATCCGCCCCGGCGATACCCTACGCATTCCCGCTGTCTCCGGCATCCTGATAAAAATTAAATCTGGCGATAGTCTGTCTAAACTAGCCAAGCGCTACAACGGGGATGAACAAGAGATCGCAAATTTCAATGGTCTCTCTTTGGATCAGCGGCTCGCACTCGGAACTGAATTACTCATCCCAGGCGGCCAGCCGCCACAGATTGAAGAAACGCGTACACGTATCCTGGCGCGCGGCAGCGAAGAGCGCCTTGCCGCGCCGACGCCTGTGCCCAAACCAGCAGACGCAGAATTGGGCGATCTTCCCTCCACGCGCATGTTGTGGCCAACTCCCAGTCGCACTATCACGCAGTATTATGGTTGGAGACATACAGGCGTAGACATCGACGGCGACTTTAGTTCGCCAATTTATGCCTCAGCTGATGGCCTGGTGGAAAAAGCCGGCTGGAACAGCGGCGGCTATGGACTCATGCTCCTCTTAAGCCACCCCAATGGCATGCTCACGCGCTATGGCCATGCTTCAAAGCTCTTCGTAAAAACTGGAGACACCGTCAAGCGTGGTCAGGTTATAGCCATGGTCGGCACTACTGGTCGCTCGACGGGCACACACCTACACTATGAAATCTACCTCAACGACAGCCGCGTGAACCCGCTGGCCTTTACAAGATAAACTTGGTATGTCCGACCCCATCATCACCCAGCTACCACACTCACAGGTTGAAATAAACTTCGTAGTTACGCCTGAAGAGGCGCAACCGTTTATTGACCAAGCCGTCATCGACATCTCAAACAGTCAACCCATTAGGGGCTTCCGCCCCGGCAAAGCCGGCTACAACGACGTTAAGTTGGCGTATGGCGAAATGTCTATATGGGAATCCGCGCTTGAACGCATTGTCCGCGCACACTACGTCAAAACTGTGATGGAGCAAAAAATCGATACTATCGGTTCGCCTGAAATCAAGGTTAAAAAGTTGGTGCCGCATCAAGAGATAAGTTTCTCAACTACCGCAACGCTCATGCCACAGGTGTCGAACCTGGTAGACTACGCACAACCTCTCGTGACACGTCAGGCGTGCCGAGTTGTCACGGATGAAGAAGTGCAGCGCGCTCTAGACAATCTGCGCAAAGTGAGACGTACAGAAGCTGCCGTCGATCGAGCCGCGACCATGGAAGATGCTGTCTTGATCGATTTAGAAATTAAAAAAGACCAGGTCATAGTCGAGGGCGGTGCGACGCGTGATTATAAAATCTACCTCTTCGAGTCGCACTATATTCCCGGTTTCAGTCAACAGCTCGTCGCTACCAAGAAGGGAGTAGTCAAAACGTTTGAGCTCAAGTTTCCACCCGAACATTATAACAAACAACTAGCTGGCCAGAGTTTAGAATTCACAGCTGCGATCAAAGACGTGATCGAGATTAAGCTGCCCGCAGCAGACGACACCTTTGCTCAAGAGCATGGCCTTGAATCTAGTGACAAGCTGCGCCAGTTGCTGCGGCAGAATCTACAAACAGACGCCGATCAAAAAGCCAATGAGGCAGCTGAGATAGCATTGCTCGATAAGTTGGTCAAAAACTCGCGCTTTACAGAGATCCCAGAGCTACTCATAAACGAAGAGGTGCGACGTATGTATTATGAACTCGAGCACTCCGCGGAAGAACGCGGCATGCAGATGGCGGATTATCTTTCCAGTCTCAAAAAAACAGCTGATCAAATCAAACTCGACTTAGTGCCGCGTGCGATTGAACGCATACAAACTGCGGTGCTCATCAAAGAGATCGGAAAGCGCGAGAACGTCGAGGTGACGGGTCAGGAAATCGAAGCGGAACAAAATCGCATTCTCGATTCACTGCCCAAAGACAACAAGGAAACGCGTGAACGCGTGGCCTCACCCGACTATCGCGACTACATCGCCGCGCAGATGAAAAATCGGAAAGTGCTTGAGCTGTTAAAAGCTAAAGGAATAAGACAGGAATGAACTTTGGCGCGTATAATTGATGTATCTGCTTTTGATCGATTCGATGTTCATGCTATTCTGTATGTATGAAAAAATCCCTCCTCACGATAACTTTGCCTATCAGTATTTTTAGAGCAGGTAAGACGTTTGTGGCGCATTCTCCTGTACTTGATCTTTCGAGTTGCGGTAAAACGCGCATCGAGGCGGAACAACGCTTCAACGAAGCTGCACGAATCTTTTTTGATGAGCTCATGGAACGTGGGACGCTGGCCAATGTGCTCTCTAGTTTGGGATGGAAAAAAGCATACAAGAAGCATTGGAAGCCGCCGACGCTTGTCGCAAATACGACTAAAACTCTCACCGTGCCGACATGAGTCGATATGCCACGCATCACTCCAATTCATTGGAGACGTTTTGAGAAAATATTACTGCTTCTCGGTTGTCATTTCATCCGCGAAGAGGGTGATCATCGAGTCTATGCGCGCGATTCCCTGTCTAGCCCGCTTATTGTCCCAAGATACAACCCGTTGCCAGTTTTTATCATGCGAAACAATTTGCGCGTACTTGGTGTCAGCCATGAGGAATATCTAAAACTCCTCGCGCGGATATGAACTTCGGCGCGCATGTCTCAATCGTTGGTGGGGTACAGAACGCGCCACTCAATGCGGCGAAGATCGGCTGTGAGGTCTTCCAGATGTTTTCGCGTTCACCGCAGGGAGGTCCGGCGCCAAAATTGACGACCGAGCTTGTTGCTGCGTTTCACAAAAATTGCGCGTACGGTGAGTTCTCCGAATGGGTCGTCCATGCGCCATATTACATCAATTTCGCATCTGGCCAGGAACGGATCCGCGCGAGCACGATCCGCATCATTCGCGAGGAGCTTGAGCGCGGCACGAACTTAGGCGCGGCGTATGTCATGTTTCATCCCGGAAGCGCGCGCGACGTTGGTGAAAAAGTGGCCATGCAATTTTGCATTAACGGGATCAAGCGCGTGCTCGACGGGTATCACGGAACGACGAAGTTGCTCATCGAGATGTCAGCCGGCGCAGGGCTCGTCATAGGCGATACGTTTGAGGCACTGGCGGAGCTTCTCGACGGCATCGGCGATCCAGAGCTTGGTATCTGCTTCGACACGGCGCACGCCTTTGCATCCGGATACGACCTCCGCGATGCGACTGCGGTCGCCGCGACGTTCAAGCAATTCGACAAACTCATCGGACTCAATCGCCTCAAGATGAGTCACTGTAATGATTCTAAGATTCCCTTGGGTGGACACAAAGATCGCCATGAACATCTGGGCGACGGCTTTATCGGACTCGCCGGATTCAAAGCGATCGTCGCGTCAAAAAAACTTCAGGCAATCAATTTGTATTGCGAGACAGAACCGGAGGGGGTGGAGGAGGATTTGAAAATTTTGCAAAAGATGCGGCGGTCATAAACGGTCTCGCGCTGATCTATGAAGCAGGCAAGATGATGAGGCGCTCTACCGCCCGCGAGGGAGTAGAGTAATCAAGTCTCACGCACCCGCGAGGAAACGCATCTGCGTCGGTCCTCGATCGGGTGCGTTTTCTTGTCTCAAAAAGCCGCGCTTCTTAGGAAGCGGGAGATCAGGGCACGGGATCGCGGCCGCCCGCATGCCACGGCGTGCAGCGGAAGATGCGCCTGAGCGTCATCCACGAGCCTTGGATGAGGCCGTATTTCTCCAAAGCTTCGTGCGCGTACTCCGAACAGGTGGGCATGTAGCGGCATACAGGACGTCGTATAAAAATAGATACGACACCGTGATCAGGAGACAGTGTTCTCTGATACAGAGAGATGAGCGCTTGGCCAAAATAACGAGGAGTTAGCATGTCTTCTTTTGAATCTTCCTACCACGCGAGGAAGGTCTGACTGGCTCGCGCAGCGCCTGAGGAATCTTCAGGATGAGTCGTCGGAGTTCAGATACCAGTGCGCTAAATGCAACATCTTTTGACTCCGGTTTGGCAATAAAAAGAAGGTGCCGGGACGATGGAATTTCGGGTAGAAGCTGCCGCACCGCTTCACGTAAACGGCGCTTGGCGCGATTACGATCAACCGCCTGCTTAAACGTCTTGACAGAGGTGATAAACGCAACTTTTGAAGGTACGGCGCCACTGAGTTCACGCACTCGCAATGTTGCGTACGGTCCAAACACAGAATGTCCTCGAGTTGCCAGAGCGGCAAAGTCCTTTTTCTTCCTTAACCGGAGTGGTTTTGGTAACATAGACTAAACAACGGTGCGCGGAACAGCGGCGCCACAAACTCTCGCGCTAGGTGATGATTTAACGCTTGGCGCTCACCGTCAGCCGAGTACGTCCTTTACGACGACGACGAGCTAAAACTTCACGTCCATCTTTTGTCCGCATGCGTCGTCGAAAGCCATGAACTCTGGCGCGCCGACGCTTTTTTGGCTGATATGTACGTTTAGGCATATAGATAGCATGCGAGTGGGGACGAATAATCTCTAATCTTCGAGTGGAACTGTACACTGTGCACTGTGCACTGTCCACCATCTTGATACGCTTTATGTGATATGAGCCAAGTGCAAAGACTCTCTCGCCAATTGTTATTTTTTAAGACAAACATGCTAAACTTTCATTTGAATTACATGCAATACCGCCGCGTACTTGGACTATTTTTTTGTCTTATAATTACAGGTTTATTTGCTACCTATAAATTATTAGAGAGTCCGGGGACATGGTTTGATGAGGGTATTTTTATTCAGCTGGCACGCAACCTGTCCACGCATCACGCATACGTCTTACGAGAGTCGCCAACGCAGGTGGTTTCTGCCGGCGTTCTTGCTACGGTTGGATTTCCTGTTATCGCTCCCGTGAGTTTAAATTTCCGACTTTTCGGCGTCGGGCTGCTACAGGCGCGAACAGTGATGGTCATCTATATCCTCCTGATGATTTCGGCGTTATATCTCTTTGCCTATTCAGTTTGGGGGTTCCGTGCCGCTATGTGGACGACCTTGATCGTCGCGAGTCACGCGCCTGTCTACGGCAACGGTAAAAATGTGCTCGGTGAAGTACCGGGTCTGTTTTTCTTCTTTGTGTTGCTATATCTCCTATCTCGTTTGGAACGACGCAAGGATGCGACACGAGCACTCTGGATTGGGGTGGGTTTGACTGCCGGCACCTTCATGGCAACAAAGCCAAACTTTGTTTTACTCCTACCTGTCATGGGCGCGATGCTCATCTTGCAACGGAAGCGCCTTGCGCTCAGTTGGGACAAGCTTGTCTGCGGCTTGGTGGCGCTCGCAATTCCCATTGGGGTGAACCTACTGCTCCAGTTCGGGCTAACGACCTCCATACTGAGTAGCCTCAGAAGCTACGCGCATATGCCCGGGCTGCAACAGCTCACAGGCCTCACGCTCACCGGCCTGATACAAAAAAATGCATTGTTGTTCATTCAGCAATCAACGCCCGCATATCTTTTATTAACGGCTGCTATATGGATCGCCTATGTAGGCGTTCGTTATAGACGGAAGATATCCATTCCACTCCACGAACTGATCGCACTTGGCTTTGTAGCTGTGACCGTGGCCTATTTTCTCAAGATGCCAGGTTTTTTTCGTTATCTCTTCGTCGCGCAAGTAATCACCTTCCCATATTTTGTAGTTTCATGCCTCCAACTTGTTCCGTCTTTCACGACCTCTTGGCTAACGAAACGTAAACTCAACTTAGTCCTTGTGACCGTATTAACGATAATGATCATGTTTCAATCGTATCAAGTCTTATTTAGTTCATGGGTTGCAGGGCACTATCAGAGCACACGCTCAAAAGAGCTCACAGCGTATTTTCAGCAGCTTGATCCATCAAAGCACGTCTTTTTTTATCATGCCCCAGAAGCTGTAACGTTTTTCCCTCACGAAAACTATTCTCAATATTTCAAACTGCTGTATTATAACGACGCCTTCGGAAAAACCCAACTAACCAGTCTGCATGGAGGCGCGCCTGATATTGTCATTCTGGCTAACTCGCTTGAGATGGAAGCACAGGGACTCTTGGAGCAATACAAAACAAATAGAACGATTGATCAGGGGCGCTACATTATTTTTGAACGAAACAAATAGAGTTATGGAAAACAAACGTATCCAGCTCTCGATAATTCTCCCCACCTTCAAGGAACAAGCGAACCTCGCGATTCTGGTGCCGCGCATCGAAACTGAGTTTGTGGATACTACGTTCGAGATTGTAGTTGTGGACGATCATTCGCAAGACGGCACTCATGAGCTGATACATGCCCTGCAAGAAAAATATAGAAACGTCATTTTTATTGAGCGACCCGGTCTTTTAGGTATAGGCTCCGCTCTACGCGATGGCTACAATGCAGCGCGGGGTGAATACATCTTATCGTCCGATGCGGATCTATCTTTTTCTACGCATGACATGCGTTCTTTATATGAAAAAATTCAGACAGGTTTTGATCTAGTGTTGGGATACAAGATCGCCGAGGAGTCCAGCGATCCTTCGAAACGCACACAGACGACCATCCACGGATGGGTCGAGAATGTCATCATCAGCCCGATGTCGAACTGGATCATCGGTATTTTGAGTGGCGTGGGACTCAAGAACTACAATACGAATTTTCGTGTCATCCGATCGTCCCTATGGACGCGCCTACGAACGATTGAAGACAGACAATTTTTCCTTTTTGAAATGATCGTGCGCGTCAAACAAGCTGGTGCCAGGATCGCGGAAATTCCTGTGACCTTTTCGGCTCGAAAATTCGGCCAATCTAAAGTCAGCTTTTTCAAGCAGGCGCCGAAATATTTTTTCAAGCTTTTACGTATCGTGTTTTTTGATCATCAACGGTGAGACTTGTCACGTCGTTCGCGTATGGTGAGACTTGTCACGTCGTTCGCGAACGACGTGACTTGCCTTTATCATCTCAACTTGCTATATATATTCGATACCATGTATGAAAATTAAAGTCCTGAATCCCACCTGCAACCTCGATACTGTCCGCGACGGACGCGGGGGCATCTTTACCTGGCTTCCGGAGGACCCCATCGTCGAATTCAACGTCTTATATTTCCAGCCGGGAAAGACGCGCGGGCACCACTACCATCCGGAGTTCAACGAATATTTTTTGGTGATGGAGGGATCGGGCGTGATGGTGACGCGGGATTCCGAGGATGCACCAGAAGAGCAGATCCACATGAGTCGCGGATCATGCGTACGCACGCCGATGGGAACGTCGCATACGTTCTACGCCATTACGGCCGTCACTGCCGTCGCCATGCTGTCCAAGCGATGGGATGATTGCAACCCACCGATTATCCGAGTGGAGCATTTGAAAGGAAACGAGCCGGTTCAGAAGCTCGTATGAAGAAGGTCGCGGTTGTTGGAGCAAACGGATTTCTCGGAAGCGCACTCATGGGTGCGCTTCCGTTGTCTTCGGAGTGTGAACCGATTGCCGTCACGCGGGAGAATTATGAAGACCTGCGGCAGGACACCTATGCTGTCCTGATCAACTGCGCCATGCCCTCCGCGCGGTTTTGGGCCAAGCAGAATCCGGAAAAAGACTTTGTCGAGACCGTCGAAAAAACAGCGAACCTGCTTTACGGTTGGCAGTTCAAAAAATTCGTGCAGATCAGCACCGTATCCGCGCGTTGTCAGCTCGACACCGTGTACGGAAGACATAAGGCTGCGGCGGAACTGCTCTGTCACATGAACGATCATCTAATTGTGCGGATGGGAAATATCTATGATCCGTCGATGAAGAAGGGCGTGCTTATCGACATGCTGAATGACAAGCCGGTCTTTGCCGACGCATCGAGTCGGTACTGCTTTGCCTCACGTGATTTTGTGTCGAACTGGATCGTGTCGCATCTTGATCGCACCGGCGTGGTTGAAGTCGGCGGCAAGAATGCGATCTCGCTTGCGGATGTTGCGAAGCACCTCGGATCGAAGAGCACGTTCGAAGGAGTGGTGGATCATCAGGAGATTCAAAATCCGGAACCAGACTTTCCAGAAGCGCGTGAGGTGTTGGCGTTTCTGGACACATGGAAAAAACAATCTTAAACTACGCCCACTCTATGCCATCCAAACCACCCGTCTCTGCGACGAAAATCGATCGGTGTCGTGTGTGTGGGAACACCGAACTCATCCCGTGCATAGACATCGGTGTGCAGTATCTGTCTTCCGTGTTTCCGACAGACCTCAACTATCGTGCGACAGCCGTTCGCTATCCTCTCGAACTTGTCATGTGTCGCAAGAATGAGGACGGATCGACGTGTGGGCTGATCCAACTCGGTTACCGATTGGATCTGACGTCTATGTACGACGCCTATCCATACACAAGTTCCACCAACTCATCCATGGGAAAGATTCTCCATGACGTGGCCGTCAGCGGACGTGCACTGAACAACTTGCAACCGGATGACGTGATTCTCGACATCGGAGGAAACGACGGCACGCTGCTCACTTTTTTCAAAAACGACGGATGCCACCTGCTCAACATTGACCCGGCGCAAAACGTCGCGCATCTCATCGATGCGCCCGACTATACGGCGGTCCGAGATTTTTTCACGAAGGATTCGTTTACAAAACTGTCTCCCAACAAAAAAGCGAAGCTCGTGTTCAGCATCGCGATGTTCTATCACTTGGATGATCCGATGAAACTTGCGCGCGATGTGGCGAAGAGTCTCGATGACGACGGCGCGTGGATTATTCAAATGGCCTATCTTCCGGCCATGCTGCGGACAAATATGTACGACAACATCGTGCATGAACATGCCGGCTACTACGCAGCGCAGCACATGAAGTGGTTGATGGAGCAGATCGGTCTCGAAGTGTTCGACGTGATGGAGAACGACGTGTACGGCGGAAGTTTCCGCGTGTTCGTCAAAAAACAGGGGAACACACGATTCGCACCAACGGAACGGTATCAGCAAATCCTGCAACGAGAATTAAGCGAAGGCTTGTTTGATCCCGCAACGTATCAGGCGTTTATGAAGCGCGTCGAAAAAACGCGGGATGATCTCTGTGCGTTGTTGAAGAAGATTAAAGAAGACGGAAAAACAGTTTGGATCTACGGCGCGTCGACGAAAGGAAATACGATCTTGCAATATTGCGGCATCGGCAAAGATGACATCGTGGCTGCCGCGGATTCCAATCCGTTTAAAGTCGGAAAATATATCATCGGTAGCGATATTCCCATCAAGGGCGAAGAAGAGATGCGCAAGACCAAGCCGGACTATCTGCTCGCGCTGCCGTACAGTTTCGTCGACGGATTCATGAAACGCGAAGCGGAGCTGATCGCATATGGGACGAGGTTTATCGTTCCGTTGCCGGAGGTGAAGATTTTGTAAAAAACAATGCGTACCGCGCAGTTTTGTCAAAGAGTGTTAGAATACGGTCGCGTATGAAAAAAGCCTTGATTACAGGCGTTGCGGGGCAGGACGGGTCGTATCTCGCCGAACTTCTTGTCGGTAAAGGGTACGACGTTTTTGGATTAGTGCAGCAGAGGATGGATCGTTCGTATGTCCCAGCCGCGGTCCATACGCTGTTTGGAGATTTGACGGACAGTGAATCGTTGAAGGTCGCTGTCCAAGCGGCTGTTCCCGATGAAGTGTACAACTTGGCCGGCGTGACGGATCTCAAAACCGCGTACGCAAAACCGGAGATGACATGGAAGATCAATTACGAAAGCGTCGGCGTTCTCCTTGACGCGAGTCTGAAGATCAATCCGCACGTTCGATTTTTTCAAGCATCGTCCGCCGAAATTTTTTTGCCATCTCCATTTCCGTTGAATGAAGAATCGTCACGAGACTGGGACACGAAGAATCCGTATGCCATTGCAAAGATGTCTGCGGATCGAGATTTCATTGTTGGATCACGAGAGAAGCGTGAAGCGTTCGCGTGTTCTGCCTTTCTGTTCAATCATGAATCGCCCCGACGTTCTGCAGCGTTTGTCACGAGAAAAATCACGCGCACATTGGCAAAAGTCGAACTTGGCCTCGCGTCATGTTTGTCTATCGGCAATATTGAAATGTCTCGTGACTGGGGATTTGCCGGTGACTACGTCGCAGCGATGTGGAAGATGCTCCAGTTGGATACACCGCAAGATTTTGTGATCGCGACCGGCAAGCTGCATACAGTCCGAGACGCGATCAACATCGCCGCGCAGACGCTTGGTCTGGAGTTGGTCTGGCATGGCGAAGGAATGCAGACGTATGCGGTTGATAGTGCAGGCAAGAAGATCGTCGAAGTCGAGCCTGAGCTGTACAGGCCGATAGCAACATCTCCCAAAGTAGGAAATATATGTAAAGCAGAGAAAATCATGGACTGGAAACCGACGGTAGATTTTCGAGCCTTGGTTGAGATGATGATCAAATCTGATCTCGCGGAGCTTCCTCCCGACGTTGACGCGTCTGCCTAAGAATGAAGGCGGGAAGATGAATTACTTACTCCACTTCAAAAAAAGTTTGGTCTCTCTGACCCTCGCGACTCTGGAGAAGATCAATGGCTCAAAATTCAAAACAGCTTGAGTCAATTATCAATATTTTAAAATCGTGCTCTGCTCCACCTCCACGCTGGCAACAGCATAACCCATGGAATAATCGACAGAACTAGCGGTGCCAGCACCGCTGGTTGCGGAAAAAATGTCGTAGCCAAGTAAATCGCTAAAGTAAAATTCATGTAGGTCAAACACACGGTAATCGTCTCACGCTCGGCACGCGGCTCCCACCATAAAGACCAATAGCCAATCAGGTGCAGGCAGGCGAAGAACAGGAATAAGACGGCCAGCATGCGCACCGCGCCCCAGCCTGCATGCAGGGATGCGAGTATCGCTGGCGCCTGGCTCGCCACTGCGCCGGCTATCAGTATCCCGAGGAGGAGAACGGATATCGGTTTGGTGTGTGGGCTGAAGCGGGCAACTGCGTGAGACAAAAAGCGTCTAGCTACCAGCGCCAGCCCGAACGGAACGACAAGCACAAGACACAACCTTTGAACCATACCGAACGGATCAACGGCTAGGGACGCCCCGTATGCAAGATACGTTACAAGTGGGATGCTAAACGGCGCCAGTAGAGAAGTTGCAGTAGTCAGAACAAGCGCTAAGGCATGGTTCCCGCCCACGACTTCAACCAATAAGGGGCTGGTCATGCCCACGGGCATCGCGGCTAGCAGGAATAATGCAAGAGCCATATCTGGAACGAGCCACGGAGCTATGAGCCTAACGAGCAACGGAAGACCAAGCAGCATCATGCTGTTTGCGCCTAGCAAGAGCTTCCAATTTGTGGCGCTGCGTACGACCTGTTGCGAACTGAGTTTGAGACTGGAAAAGAAAAATATGACCTGTAAACAGAGCGTGCTCCAGACGGTGAGATGCTGCGCAGCTGGAATAAACAACCCAACCACCAGTGCCAGGCACAGGATAAAAAGATGCGATTCGAGCAACTGGAGCAGACGATGTAGCATGAGAACCTGCTCTGTATAATAATCTATGGAGTGAACTAGAGCGAACTCAGGCAGACACTTATCCACGAGTTATCAACAAGATTGACTTTTAAATTGCTGGTTGTTGATATGTATGAAAATGCATGGAAAGTGCTTGGTCTAAAAAATCAAATTTAAGTAAACCCCTATGAACTTTCACGACATGTGGCACGCTACGCTCGGTGAGCTTGAACTGACGCTGACCAAAGCAAATTTCACTACGTGGTTTAAAAATACGTTCATTTCATCCTATGAAAATAGCCGCGTAGTGATCTCTGTGCCCAACACGTTCACTAAGTCGTGGCTGGAAAAGAAGTATCATGAAGCCATTGTGCGCGCACTCCGCAACGTTACCTCTAATGCCGTCCGCGAAGTCGTCTACCGCGTGGAGGCGCGCAATACCACACCCCTGCCGCAATTCATTGACCAGCTCGAGACAACACGCTTCGTATGCCCGGAGGGACCAAGTCTGGATGCGTCTGATGCCTTGGCACAAGCCTCGGAATCAGGCCTCAATCCGCGTTATAGCTTTGATTCCTTTGTGGTGGGTAAAGCTAATGAACTAGCACACGCGGCTGCTATGGCCGTGGCCACCAATCCCGGAGCAAACTACAATCCTTTGTATATTTATGGCAGCTCTGGCTTAGGCAAGACACACCTCATCCAAGCCATTGGCAACCACATTTTAAATACAGCTCCAAAACTCAAGATCTTCTACGTCACCACGGAGCGGTTTGTGAATGAATTTATCCAAGCTGTACGTGGCGGCCGAGGCAAAGAATTTAAAGATGTGTACCGAGGTGTCGATGTCCTACTTGTCGATGATATCCAGTTTTTAACTGGCAAAGAAAGCACTCAGGAAGAATTTTTCCATACTTTCAATGCGCTTCATGGCAGCGATAGGCAGATCATACTAACCTCCGACCGTTCACCTAAAGACATTATAGGACTGGAAACACGCCTCCTCACACGCTTTGACTGGGGCATGACAACAGATGTCTCTATGCCAGACTTTGAGACGCGGATCGCAATTCTGGAAGCCAAGGCACGTGACAAAAAAGTCCAGCTCAAACCTGAGATATTTCATTATATTGCAGGTATGATCCAGTCAAATATTCGAGAGTTGGAAGGTGCGCTAAACAAAATCAGCGCTTACCATCAATTCAAAAATACCGTACCGACACTTGAATCTGTGCAGCTCCTGCTCCAAAGCTTTGTGCCTGACCTGCCCAAACGTACCATTACCCCACGCCGGCTGGTTGAAATTGTAGTTAGCTATTACGATCTCTCGATTGAAGAACTCATGAGTAAAAGCCGCGAGCAACGTCTGGCCTTCCCGCGCCAAATTGCTATGTATTTGCTACGCGAAGAAGCTAAATGTTCTTATCCAGCTATCGGCACCCATTTTGGCGGCCGTGATCACACCACTGCCATGCACGCCTGTAGCAAGATCTCTAATTTGGTAAAAAAGGATGAGCAACTAAAGCGTGACATTGTACTACTACGCGAGCGTCTCTACGCAGGAACTACAACAAACTGATCCCAACAAACTGTGGATACTATGAAGTATAACCTGTGGGTGGTTGTTCTACCCCTTACTCTGTCCACTATGGATGCGATTTTATTCACCCTCTCTCCACACGGGCTGTTGATCCTTCTATGAGTGTAAACTCCAATAACTGCTGTTGTTTCCTGACCTCCTAAGTCTTTTTTCCACCCTCATCCACATCCCTAATACTACTACTGGTTTCTAATTAAGAATTATTCCTAATAATTAGTCTATGTATTTTGTGTGTACACAAACCAACTTGATTCAAGGTCTTACCTTGGTTGGTCACGTATCAAATAAGAATATAAATCTTCCTGTGTTAGGAAATGTTCTACTCAAAATTGAAGCCGGATCCTTAAAACTTTCCACCACTAATCTTGAATTGGCGGTGAGCTGTCTTGTTAGGGGCAGGGTTGAACAAGAAGGAGAATACAGTGTACCGACAAAACTGTTTTTAGATTATGTTTCGTTACTACCCTCCGGCAAAGTAGATCTGATCTTGTCCGAGGATGGTCTTGAAATAAAGTCAGAAGAACAAGAAACCGTGATTAAAGGCTTATCAGCTAACGAGTTTCCTCTGCTGCCCAAGTTACCCAGTGTTTCGCCCTACGTAATCGATGCACAGGGCTTACGTAGAGCTATTAGTCAGGTTGTTTTTGCCGTATCTACATCAGAGTCACGGCCAGAACTGATGGGTGTCGCCTGTTTCTTTGGGGCTGACGGGGTTAGTTTGGTGGCTACAGATTCATATCGTTTAGCTGAACGAGCGCTTGTCTGTAGCGGCTCACATGCCACGGGGCGCTATCTTGTACCCGCTAAGGCATGTATGGAAATCGCGCGTATTCTGGGGACTTATAAAGACGAGCTAGCTATGCCACAGAGTGTACAACTATCTTTTACCGATAATCAGATGGTGATTAATTATGGTAACGCCGAGTTAGTGTCGCGTCTCATTGAGGGCTCATTCCCAGACTACCAACAGCTGCTTCCGCAGGTATTTAAGACGGAGACTGTCATCTCTAGACAGGAACTACAAAAAGCCGTGCGTGCCGCCAGCCTGTTCTCACGCCAAGGCTTGTTTGACGTGACTTTTATGTTTGATTCTGAGCATGGAAACTGCGTGATCCAATCCGCTGATCAGGGCACTGGGAAGACTAAGACAGTAGTCAAATGTGCGGTTACAGGAGAGCCTAATACAGTGGTGCTCAATCATCGTTATGTAATGGATGGATTAGCGGCTATGAACTCCGACCAGGTACGCATAAAACAGATTGATGCGATGAATATCTTGCTGCTTATCCCAGAGGGATCAGCGGAAAAGTATCAATATGCTGTTATGCCGATTAGGCAGTAAATAGGCGCTCCTCGCAGTGATTACGCACTGTTATCTGTCTGTAATTTGTCTGTATTGCAGTGCTTCGGCGACATGAGCGAGCTCAAGACCGTCGCTTTCCGCCAAGTCTGCAATGGTGCGACTGACTTTGAGAATACGGAAGTAGGCACGCGCTGAGAGTCGGAAACGATCAATCGCTTGTTGTAAAAATTGTCGCGCCTCCCTATCCGGCAGGACGAATTTGCGCACGAGCTCGCTCGAGAGTTCGGCGTTAGTCATCAGCTTTAACTGGGAAAAGCGCTCTGTTTGCCGATCACGGGCAGCTTGCACGCGAGTGCGGACGGCGGCTGAGGCTTCTCCTGGCGCCAGATCAGTCAATTTGTGTGTCGGAACCTTGGGTACTTCGATTGAGAGGTCAATGCGGTCCAAGAGCGGCCCTGATAATCGCTTGGTGTAGCGTTGGATAGTGATCGCGGTGCAGGTACATTGCCGATCCGGATCCGTGGCATACCCGCAGGGACAGGGGTTCATAGCAGCGAGCAGAACGAAACGCGCTGGAAACGAGATGGTGCCTTGGGCACGCGAGACGGTTACGAACCCATCTTCTAATGGTTGACGTAGATTCTCCAATACATTACGCGAGAATTCTGGGAATTCATCTAAAAATAAAACACCCCGATGGGCGAGCGAAACTTCGCCTGGTTTGGGAATTGATCCCCCACCGACCAACGCCACGCCAGAGGCTGTGTGATGGGGCGAGCGATAGGGCCGTTCGGAAACGTAGCCTTCGGGCGGAAGCAGGCCAGCCACAGAGTGGACACGTGTGACCTCGAGCAGCTCTTCGATCGTTAGGCGCGGCAAGATTCCCGGGAATGATCTAGCGAGGAGTGTCTTACCTGATCCGGGAGGCCCTTGGAGCAGGATGTTGTGTCCGCCTGCAGCCGCGATTTCGAGTGCTCGCTTGGCTTGCTCTTGCCCGCGCACCGCGCTCATATCAGGGATACCTTTTACATCGTCAGGCACGACGACTTGGCGTGGCGGTACCACGGGCAGCTCTTCAAGGCCGCGGATATGCTGGATGACGGCGTGCAGCGTGTCTGCAGCGCGCACCGTGATTCCCGGCACAAGCGCAGCCTCATCCTTATTGCAGGCAGGCACTATTAGCTCATCTAGTTTGAGTTTAGAAGCGAGCAACGCGATGGAGAGCGCGCCGGTAACGCCGCGTAAGCGACCGCTCAGCGCCAGCTCTCCGATCAGGAGTCGTGAGCGCAGCGCATGTTGTGGCAAGCCACCATGCGCTACGAGCGTAGCAATGGCGATAGGTAGGTCAAAGCCCGTTCCAGCCTTACGCAGGTCAGCTGGTGCGAGATTGATAGTGACTCTTGTGCGCGGGAATTCAAGTTCAGCATGCTTCATGGCGCTTTTGACGCGTTCGCGTGCCTCTTGTACCGCGGTATCGGGCAATCCAACGATCAAAAACGCTCCCAAGCCGGGGGAGATGTCAGCTTCGACGTCAACGGGATGAGCATCCAGCCCCACAATAGTGGCAGTCAAAATAGTTGCAGCCATACGAAAATAGCCCTATCTCTACAGCTAGAGGAAACAGAGTGGAATGTCAAGCTGTGTGGGTTTGACACGAAAGTCGTTCTCATGATAATTAGAACGCGTGCCCACAAAGGAGGGTCCATGAAATATCGAGCCCTCAACCTGTTCATCTGCCTGTTTAGCATCGGATGTGCCAAGGAGCCTTTGCTAGGGCATCCGCGGCCACGAGAGACAGAGGTCCAAGCAACGCCCACACCAGAGGCACCCACTCTCGTTTCTGTGAAGTGGGTCGAGATAGGAACGCGAAAACAGTTCTGGGACACGCTTTTTGCACATCCGCGCGTAGTCGCGCTTTTCGGGAGCACGAGCTGTGTCCCCTGCCATTGGGCGAAAGCATGGTGGGAGAAGCAGGCCGCACCAGATGGATGGACGTTCGTGTATTGGCAGTGGCATGACGAGCTTTATCCAGATTCTGACCCTGAAGATCAGGGCGATATAGCGAGAGCGTTCTCGCACCGTCGAGGCGTCGACGTCGACGCGTCCTATCCTATTGTTAGTGTCATCGAACGTGCGAAGCACGGTGCTCCCATTCGAGATGTCGTGTCTATTTACTTCACAGGAGGCAACCGCTACTGCCGGGACGTCCTGAAACTGGACCGCGACTGCTGGGACGTCACAGACGGTGTTCGGCAGTGGCTCCTCGCTCATCCTCGTGGCCTCAAGCCATAACACGGCTAACGTTTGGCTCTAAGTATCGACTCCACTCACTTGGGTGGAGTCGTTTTTTTATTTTACGTTCCATTTTGATGTCCCGCACGGATGATCCCATGCACCTTCTTCGCCCTCGATCTTGAGAGGAACGAAATTTCGCTACAGTTACTGAGGGTGTGCTTTTCTTTTTTTCCACTCGTTCACTACAAACCATACAATCCCTAGGCCAATGGCAATATCAGCTATATTTATTACAGAGCGTCCAAACAACAGAATCCAATCAAACACATATCCATACCGGATCCTGTCCCATAGATTGCTTAGCGCACCGCCTAGAATGAGTGCGAGCGGATAAGTTTCGTATAATCTGTCAGTTGTGAGATAGCTTAAACTCAAATATGCGAGCCCAATAATGGCTAGACCAGTACAGGTGAGGATGAACCATTGCGGGACAGGCAGGTCAGCCAGCAAACCAAAATTGTAATGTTGGGTTATCCCTATGAGTCGTGTGGTCGCTTTAGATGACTGTCGAGGCACAGCGTCTGCGTCGGCCATGACAATATATTTTGTTCCGCGGTCGAGTAAAAAAATGCTGGCTAGCAGCGCAGCCAGTAATAGGTAACTCATAACAAGCAGCCGGAAGCTGCTGTTCCGAGCAGTTGTGTGACCATGGCCTACATCTCTTGCGTCAAGATTTTTTTGCATTCGATGCAGCTGGAAGAAGCTGGGCGCGCTTCTAGGCGTTTTTCATCAATCTGCTTGTGACAATACTTGCAGACTCCGTAGTTTCCCTGCTCTATAACTTCAAGCGCCTTTTCTACATCTTTAAGCTCAGCCTCAATGCGCGTTTCGATGGAGATGTCATCTGCGTATTCGGAGATTTCTAAGGCGTTGTCATCTTCCGAGTTACTGCCAGACTCCGGGTAAGCGGCTTCAAAATGACCAGGCTTGGTCAAGGACTCTTTGCCGAAGTCTTTTAATTCTTGATAGAGGCGCGTTTGCTCGTCTAACAAGCGTTGTTTGAAATAGTGGAGTTTGGTTGGGGTCATATAAGTAAGGCCGATTCATGTGTAGAAAGATATCTGATGCGCTAGGGTAACGTCAATGTGTGTATAGACTCATTTTTTATCTAATTCCAGTTCCAGAATTGTTTTTGACAATTTTAAAGAGGCCGCGTAGAGCCCTAAATGCAGTTGTGCAAATGTGGTTGGCGGCCTCTCGACCGAGGCCTTGGTTGGCTTTCGTCGAACACGACGTCTGTCCTGCAGACGGCGACAATGCCAACACAGTCTGTCTTGGTCGTAGAAAGGAGCTACTGCCTCGATCCGATTCGCAGCATCAGCGCTGACTTTATTTGAATCGAGTCAAGGCATTGAATCAACGCCCGCAGCTGACGGACATCGATCCTGTTGTAGGATTAAGGTGCGAGAAGCGCAAAACATGCGCAGTCAAAGATGTCCTAGCGGACAATGCAGGCAGCTTTGTGCCCAAGTTTTCGCAGTAAATCCATCACAACTAGACCAGCTGTGGTGGCAAGGAACGATTCATCCACATGGCGTGGATAAATCTAGTATACGCTAAAAAGCAAGTCGCTTCAATTTTGGCTTAGTTTAGAGAAAATAATCCACTTAAATGCGGTTGTCTGCTAACTGTATATCTTGTGGATAAGCTCTTAATAGATTTTTCTATAGATTCATTTCTGTCCCGCCGCCTGTCTGTTTAGGATAAGATAGACGGTGTACGCGTCTTTGTAGAGTGCTGAGACAGAGAGACGGTTTAAATCGAAATTGGACAAATTTTATGCAGTCAGCAGCCTGTTTATAGAGGAGCATCTTAAAAGTAATAGTTTTTTATCTTTTTCGCATGAGTTGACGCGAAAACTCCTTTTAAGTGACTAAAAATACAGAGTTTCATCCTTACTAGCAGTTTAGGTTAGTGATTTTACTGATATCATTACTCGAACTCATAGTTAGTTTAAACGATTTCTTCGCTCTGCTACCCGACGCTCAGAATGGCATCGAGGAAAAACTAGCTATGGGTTGCTCCTTATTTTGAATATTAACTGTTTCATGTGAAACAATAATTAGATTCCGCATTGATCGAACAGGTTATGCTCTTCATCCTGAACTGAAGTGCATAACCTCTTTACACAGCAACTACCGTGTAGGCAGCATGTGTAATCTCTATAAATCCAAGTATTTGACAAGCCTCTTTTAGTCATGGAGCAGGTTTTACTCAGAAGTTGCTCTTAGCAGGACTTACGCGTTTGGATGCAGAACGCGAAGAAAGCGAGTATTTGCGCGAGGCGTAGCAGCGCTACGGTGAGCGCAAAACGGAGCTTTCGACAAAGTTATGCGCCAAACGCGTAAGTCCTACTTAGGTTGAGCCTGGTTAAGCTATGAATATAGCGTAGTTAAAATCTGAGTCTTTTGATTGTCACATGATGACAAAATTTGAATTAATATTGAACTCATAGCGAGTTTAAGCGATTTCTTCGCTCCGTTGTCATTCTGAACGGAGTTTGACGGAGTGAAGAATCTTTAAGAGAAAAAGTGATTTTCTTCTAAGGACTCTTCGCTCTGCTACCCGACGCTCAGAATGACATCAAGGAAAAACTCGCTATGGGTTGAGAGTCTAGCGTTGGGTGCTAACTACATACCGTGTGAACCGTCGTACTAGCCCGGCAAGCGTTCAAATATAAGGCGATTTTGTAGCGCAACGTAATATAAAAAGCCCTCTGTGTGTAAGGGCTTTTTATATGGTGGACTGTACCGGGTTCGAACCGGTGGCCTCCGCAATGCGAATGCGGCGCTCTACCAACTGAGCTAACAGCCCTCTCGTGTGGCGGTGTCTATTTTAAAGGTGGCTTCCTTGTGTTTCACGTGAAACTGCTTTCGTCTTTAGAGTCGGAGATGTATTTCGGACCAAGTCGCTCGTGCGTTTCTAAGATTTAATAGACGAGCGTGTTAGGATAGAACTCATAGCGAGTTTAAGCGATTTCTTCGCTCCGTTGTCATTCTGAACGGAGTTTGACGGAGTGAAGAATCTTTAAGAGAAAAAGTGATTTTCTTCTAAGGACTCTTCGCTCTGCTACCCGACGCTCAGAATGACATCGAGGAAAAACTCGCTATGGGTTGATAGTAAGCTAATTATTTGTGTTTGATCACACCGCCGCTTTTAGTACATTGAGTAGATGCGTCTTGAAATCTGTTTCTCGATCAAGTTGACTTCAAGAAGTTTTTACTCATCTTGACTAATCGTGTTCGTACCTAAGTTCAAGTTTTTGCTGGGAGGGGGCAGCAAGCCTGACTCCGTACTTTTCAGCCTGAATTTAGACTATTTTTTTACAATACCGCTCGCACCCATTTTATCCGAAACTCCTAAACAAAACCAGACCAAAGAAGTCAGCCCGCCGCCGCTCACTACTACTCGCAACCCAGCAAAAAAGTTTTCTCTGCATTTCTGACTTTGCGCGCGCAGGATCTCTTTCTCTCCTAATTAAAAGAGTATTTTTTTGTGGTGTTCTGCCTTCCAAGTATTCAGGCGGGTGGCGGGACTGGCCTCATTTTGATTTCGCAAAGGAAAAGCGGAATCCCGCCCCCAAACCCGCTTTTCTCTCGCTCAAATGGCACGGGAACGGAAGCAGGCGTGCAAAAAGGGTGGGGTGAGGAATGCGGGCGGGACTCCAATTCGCCAAATTTTTTCTGCGCCAACTATCAAACAGAAATGATGGATGAATCTGTTACATCAAGTGTTCCTTTGTAAAGGATGTGTGGTATTCGGTGGTATAATAAAGGTCGCTCACCCTGACCAGTCATTTCCTTGTAGTAATCTTTTGTTACCTGTGGCATAGAAGAAAATTTTGCCACTTCATCGGAATTATATGGGACAAAATTTTCCTCATTCATTTTGTCTTTGTTGTCGGTGTGAGCATATAAATACACGATTGCATTTTTCGGCTCAATCAATTTTGGATCAACTTGATAATAGCTCCTTGTAAAATCTAAATTTCTTCCAGCTTCAGTAAGAGCTTGTTTGACCTTTCGGATTGACTGCCGAAAAATGCAGAACATCATTCCATAAGCAATCGAGTATCGGGATTCGCTGTTGGGTCATATGCTCACGCCCAACATATTTACTCACTTGCTGTTCGTAAATTTCAGGATGTTTTTCTTTCAGCGTGTTGAGTGGATAAAGAATGTTACCTTGTAAATTTTTTGGTACGGAGTGGTAAAGATATATCATAGTTTTTTAGCGATGAAATGAAAAACATGCCAATGCTTCGGTGTGCCGTTTGCAGTTTTGTCGTCCTTCTCTGCCTCATCGAGCAAAATGATTTCCATATTGGAAAGTAATTTCTCCATCTGTTTTTTTGTATGGAAAGTCATTTTTTGATTTGTACTCCATTCATCACGAACACCGAAACATTGACCGCAGAATATTCCACCTTTTACGAGCGATAATTTTATTTTTTCAAAAACAACATCAAAACTTTCTGGCGGATTGAATGGTAGAGCATACATGGCGGAGGCGAGGTCATATTCGTTTTTAGGAAAATCAAAATCAGCAAAAGAGGAAACAAAATAGTGAAGTTTGTTGGATTTTATCGCCCCCGCTTCTTTTTCCATTAAATCCGCTTGATCAACCACTGTTACATCAAAACCCTGCTCTAGCAGATATCGAGTATCTTTTAGCGCACCACCGCCAATATCAATCGCCTTACTTTTATTAGCGATATATCCAAGGGCTTTGACGAGAAGTTTTGAAGGAGGTTTATTTTTGGTAATTTCGTAATATTCTTCCCAATCTTTTTTCTGTGAGGTAATCATGCGTTTATTAAATCAAACTATCCCAAAACTTGTTTAAAGAAATTTTCTTTCCATTTTTGATACTCACCAAAGAAGACAGCATTGAACAGTTTCGTATAAAATTTCATTTTTTCACTTAGTACATTACCTTGAAAAAAGTCAGATTGTGGTGTCTCCAGGAGGAATCGAACCTCCGTCCAGAGCTTAGGAGTCTCTTGTTCTTCCATTAAACTATGGAGACATGTGTCGAGAAATAGATCTAGTTTTCTATATTTTTATCCTCAGATAAAATTGCCTCTAAGCTGGAAAAATAATTCTACTAGATTAAGGAGGTGCGAGCCTGTTGCCTGCGACGAATTCTATTAAGTCGCGTTTTCAGAAGTTCCTCAAGTTAGCTGAAAGCTTGACACAGTTTATGCTCATCTCTATTATTGATCAACCTTGACTATAATAAACGTCATAAGTAGCTCTTTAGAGATGTCGTGTCATCTCAGTCTAAACCATCTTTCAAGTAGCCGTATTGTAACTAGTTTATAGTCCCTATGCCTAATAAACCTTCCGCGCTCAAAGCTTTACGAAAAAGCAAAAAACAAACCCAGCACAATGCACTCATTAAAAAACATATTAAGGCGTTATTTAAGAAAAGTTTGGGATTAGTTCAAGTCGGGAATAAAGAGGAGAGCTTAACTTCCTATCGGAATTTTCAACAAGCGGTGGACAAAGCAGTAAAAGTTGGCGTGATACATCGCAATGCAGCTAACAGAAAAAAATCGAGTTTAGCCAAATCTCTGCGTTGAAAGCAAAGTTTCTTTTTCTACAGGCAATGTTAAACCTGTTCGTGTTGCCAGAATCACTTGAATACAAGCAAGCAATAAGTTTTCATTTTCACCAGCAGCAAAATAGACAGAAGAAAGTTTTTTGACCATGTAAGGATGCAGCTGAGCTGTGGCCTTGTCCCTAACTCTTAGAGCTGCGCGTGTTTGAGATATGAGTGCGGGTAAGATTTGATCGCCTGTTTGGTTTGCAATTGATGCTCTCCAACCATCTGTGCGACGTAAAAATTTATCTGCTATGTCAAATATAGTTCCGTTATTTACTCCAGCCTCAACTAGCGGTGCGTTTGTACAAGCTGCAAGTTTCATTAATTCTTGCTCGGCCAACCATGTGTCGCCATCCGTACGTCTCGCGATCTCTCGCGCGAGTTGCTCTGACACGCCGATCTCGTTCGCGCGCCGTATCACGGCCGCAACAAACTTTGCGCCAGTGAGAAGGGCGGAGTGGTAATGGACAAGCTTGATTCCGACGAATTCTTTGAGAATTTTCTCTGCTGGCGGATCGTGTTCGACCGAGAGGATGATCGTTGATTCCTGATCGCCTTCGAGGCGTTTCGCGAGTTGCCGCACCTCGGCGATTTTGAGCGTGTCGAGAAGCCCATCGCACCGAATCATCCGTTTAAGCGCGAAGAGAGACGGCGCGCCGATTTTGGCGAGGAGGAGAGGCAATTCATGCATGGCTCCACACGGCATAATTTCCGTCGAATATCCCGTGGGATCATGTTTGTGCCGAAATGCGGCCACAAGTTCTCGCGCCTTTTTTCGCGCGTGAAACGTATCCGGGCCAGAACAGAGAATGAACATCAACTCATCCTAGCGCGAGTGAGCAACTTCTCACAACTCCTTAAAAGCGCCCATGTCAAAAGGAAGGGGTCTACACGAGAGTTGTCGAGGGAGTCTCCAAAGAGGATCTCCCTGGCCATCATCAGGAAGAAGACGAGAAAGGAAAACACCACACCGTTGATCATTCGCAAGGCGTGGTAGACAAGAAGACAAAAAAAGCATATCGATGGGATCGAGGGATTCTGGAATTTCGCCAAGCACATCCTCTACAACTACCGAGGTGCTTTTCCAAATACTACTTTCCGATGTATATTAAAGAGGTGGGGTATCGGTTAAATCATCGGAAAGATAATTTTTTCAAGCTCTTAATCAGCATCTATTGTGGTTATGTTTCAAACTAATCACCTTTAAGTAAGTAGTATCCTAATGATAATTCATTATGAAAAACTTAAAATCTCTTTCCATCATGGCCGTGTTAGTTTTAGTCACTGTCGTGGGAAGCGTGGCAGTTATCCCAAAGATATCTCGTTCAGAAGAACTTCTACCGCCTGTGGACAAGTTTGCTCTCTGGACAGCGTCCTCGTCTTTTCGTGGTGCGATGATTACACCAGTTTCAAATCGTACTGGGCGTCCGGGGCTCGGTCCCACGCTTCCCATCACGATAGAAGATCTGCGCGCACTCAAATTGGCAGGCGCGAATACCGGTATGCTTTTGTATCCTAACCATTATGGCGTAAATGCGCCCTATGCGTTTAATGCGGAAAATTTGGCCAATCTTCAAAAGACAGTTGATTTGGCATGGGAGGTTGGCCTGTATGTTGTCATCAACATAGAAGATGGCCCGGGAAGGCCTGCTGATCCCGCGTTCGTTATTGACACCAAAGATGAAACGCTGTGGTATTCAGAGGAGGAGCAGACACGTTGGGTGGATACATGGATGGATCTTGCCTTTGTTTTCAAAGATTATCCGAATGTCATTGGATACGATCTTTTGGCTGAACCCCATCCCGAATCTCCCATTATCCAACCACCAGCACCTCCGACTGTATGGTTTAATCTTGCAAAGCGCATCACAACCGCGATACGCGCGATTGATCCGTTAACTCCAATAATCGTTGAATCGACACTTTGGGGCAATCCTAAAACTTTTCCTGCCATTGTGCCGACAGGAGACACGAAAACGATCTATTCAGTGCACATGTTTGCGCCAAGCAGTTTTACCGCTCAAGGTCTTGTGGAAAGTGGCAGCCCTATTCTGTATTCCTATCCCGGTTTCATGCCCTCTGACGATGGCACTGTTGAGTATTGGGATAAGGCCAGAATAGCTAAAGCGTTGCTTCCCGTAAGGGACTTCCAGACGAAAAATGGTGTTCCAATTTTTGTGGGAGAATTTGGATGCAACAGAAAGGTTGTATCTTGCATCAACCACTTGAGAGACAGCGTATCCCTATTTGAGGAGTATGGTTGGAGCCACACCTTTTCTGACTGGCGTACGGATGATGAATTCGATTATGAGAAAGAACCGACCGGAACCGAGCGCGTGCCGGAATCAAGTTATATGAAGATGATTAAGCCGAATTGGGCAAAAAATTCATACTTCTTTTAGACGTGAACTGCTGCGTCGTCGCAGTTTTTACCGTCGAACAACATCGTCAACAATACCTTCCATTTTTCTTCAGAGCTTTCTGAGAGAATGAGTTGGAGCGTGAACATGATGCTTGTGGAGGCATCCCCATCTTCAGTATAGGAGATGTCGATCATTTGCTGGATTTGTGTTGTTTTGTCAAAGAACTCATAGTGAGTTTAAATGATTTCTTCGCTCTGTTGTCATTTAAGTATTCTTCGCTCTGCTACGCGACGCTCAGAATGACATCGGGGAAAAACTCACCATGGGTTGAAACAGTAGTACTTTTTCAATTCCTCTGATCCGGATTACTTGCCACTACACAACCACCGTCATCTCCTCCCAATTCTTCCCGGCTTTTGCTTCGACGACAATTGGCACGCCGATCTTTTCGACGTTTTCCATGATCTCGATGATCTTCGGCACCAGTTGTTTGACTTCGTTCTCCGGAATCTCAAACACGAGTTCGTCATGCACCTGTAACAGCATCTTCGCATCGCTGGAACGCGACGGGAGCTGCGCCGCGATATCTTTCATCGCGAGCTTGATGAGATCCGCAGAAGTTCCTTGCACTGGCATGTTGATGGCCATGCGCTCTGCTGCGGCACGAAGTTGGGGGAGGGGAGAGTTGATGTCTGGGAGATACCGACGGCGGCCGAAGAGCGTTTCAACATATCCGTGCTCATGCGCAAACGCTTTTGTCTGGTCGAGATACTCGCGAATACCTGAATACACATGAAAATATTCCTCAATAAATTGCTTCGCTTCTTCAAATGAGATACCGGCCGCTTTTGAAAGTCCCTGCGGCCCTTGGCCATAAATAATCCCGAAGTTGATGGCCTTCGCGGCGCGACGCTGATCTTTCGTCACCTCATTGAGCGACACATGCCAAATCGCCGAGGCGGTAGCGGTATGAATATCTACGTTCCGCCGAAACGCCTCGAGCATCTTCTCATCTTTTGCAAGCGCGGCGATCACGCGCAACTCGATCTGTGAATAATCACAGGAAAGGAGGAGATGCCCATCTCGCGCGATGAAGCCACGACGAATTTTTCTGCCGAGCTCGGTGCGAATTGGAATATTTTGGAGATTCGGATTCGTGGATGACAAACGTCCTGTCGCGGCGATTGTCTGATTGAACGTCGTGTGCACGCGACCATATGTGTCCGTGAGATTCGGAAGCGCCTCGACGTACGTTGAGAGAAGTTTCGCGACTTCACGATACTCGCCGATCTTTTCGATGATCGGGTGCGCGCCTTCGAGTTTCTCAAGCTCGCTCGCCGCAGTTGAGATCCCCGTCTTCCCGCGCTTAATTCCCTTGGTCGAGATATGAAGTACGTCGAAAAGAATGTGTGTGAGTTGGAGAGGAGAGGCTGGATTAAATTCTTCGCCCGCGAGCATGATCATCTCGCGTTCAAGTCGCGTTTTTTCTTGCGCAAACTCCTCGCGTAACTTTTTGAAATACGCGCGGTCGATCAAAATGCCCTTTTCTTCCATCTCGCCCAAGATCGGAATGAGCGGAAGTTCGAAACGGCGCATGACCGTCGTCAGGCGTTGCGCGTCGAGCTCTTCAGAGAGTTTATGCTGGAGCGCGCGGATTGCATGGAGATCTGCCGCAGGACGTTCGTCTCCTTCGGGTAAAATCATATCGAGCCGTCCGGCGGCAAGCGTTGCGAGATCATATGATCGCTCGCCAGCGGAAAGAAGATACGCCGCGATCTCCGTGTCGAACGCGATCCCATTCAACTCAAATCGATGTTTGCGGCACCAGTGCCACGCGAGCTTGAGATTGTGACCGACTTTTTTCACGGATGCGTCACCGAGAATATCGACAAGCGCCTTCCGTGTCTCCTTCTTCTCGAGATCCTTCTTCGTTACGATCGCTGCCTCGGACTTAGACCCAATCGCGAATTCCGGCGAATCTGCAAAGAGCGACGCTTGCGCGATTTCGACAGGATGGAGGATAAGAAAATGATCGCCTTTCGCCCGTTTAATAACCTCCCCAGCCCCTCCTTCGTAAGGAGGGGATTTTTTGAAGACCTCCCCCTTGCGAAGGGAGAGTTGAGGGGGTGGGATTGTTGGCGTTGAATTCAGCCCCACCCTCGCAAGCAGCGTCTTGAATCCAAGCGTCAAAAATAGCTCCCGAATTTTTTCCGTGTCCGCTGGCGCGCGACGCAGGTCTTCAACGGATACGTTCAACGGCGCATCGAACATGAGTGCGACGAGCGTTCGCGTGTCACGTCCGGCTTTCTCGCCATCCACGAGACGCTGACGAACGCCCGGCTTTAAATCGCTTGTCGGATCTTTCGCGGCTTTGAAAATTTTGTCGAGCGTCCCGTACGTTTTCAACAGCTCCAGCGCGGTTTTCTCGCCAATTCCCGGCACGCCTTTCAAATTATCAGACGGATCGCCCGCAAGCGCTTTCCAGTCCACGATTTGTGCCGGCGTGAGTCCGGTGAGCTCTGGGAGCGTCTTCTCGTCGTAGATACTCGTCTCGCTCACCCCGGTCTTGAATGCCATCACGCGAACATGCGGACTGATAGTCTGCCAGATGTCTCGATCGCTCGTCAGAATCGTGATCTCGACGTTTTTCTCCGCGAGTTTCACGCTAAGCGTTGCCAGAAGATCATCTGCTTCATACCCGGGGAGTTCGACGTTCTTCCCTCCGAACGCGTCGATCACGTGTTTCACGAGCGGTACCTGATCATAAAACTCCTGCGGTTGTTCTTCGCGCTGTGCCTTGTACTCAGGCGCGAGTTTGTGGCGATACGTGGGCTCGGGCGTGTCCCAGCAGACGATGAGATAATCCGGATGTTCCGATTGAAGAAGCTTTTGCAACACCATCGCAAAACCGTAGACCGCGTTTACGACCTTGCCGTCTGGCGCAGTGAGACGCGGCAATGCATGCCACGTACGGTGGATGAGCGCGTTGCCATCCAGCAACAAAGCGCGCGGTTCGGTGACACGAGATTGAGGCGTCATAAGGTTACTGATCCCTATTTATTTAAGGCTCGGCGCGGCGTTGTCCATGAAAGGCTTGATGGACATCTTTAAGTTGTTGATTTGTGACATGCGTGTAGATCTGAGTAGTAGTGATCGAGGCGTGGCCGAGCAAAGCCTGCACGCTGCGCAAATCCGCCCCGTTCATTAGGAGATCAGTCGCAAAAGAGTGTCGCAAGGTATGTGGGGAAACGTGTTTGGGTATGCCGGCCATGGCCGCATAGCGTCGCACTAGACGCTCGATGGAGCGCGGTGTCAGAGCATTTTTTAGATGAGTTTCCTGGCGCAGTTCACGACATGGTTTAGTGTGGCTCGCTCGATCATGCCTAACAAACATACACGGCGAATCATCCGTACGTTGGTCTAAGTACGCCTTGAGCCAAAAGCGCGCATGATGAGATAAAAACACGATGCGCACCTTGTCTCCTTTGCCGCGGACAGAGAACTCATTACGTTCTGGGTTGATGGCATCGCGGTTGAGATTGGCTAGCTCAGATACGCGCATCCCAGTTGAAAAAAATAATTCTAAAATAGCGCGATCGCGCGTTTGTAATAGCTTGGGTGCGTTGCTATTTGTTGGGGCATTTAATAGGCGCTCGAGATCTTGAGCTTCAAGAAACGTCGGCTCGCGCGCGCCTTGGGCGGCCAGCTCAATTTTCTCCGGCGCGAGCGTGGGCACATCCTGCCGCGCCAGATATTTCAAGTAGGCGCGTAAGGCGATGAGATGATAGTTTTGCGTGGATTTTTTGAGGCTCTCGCCGCGGGCATGCGCTAAGCGATTAAGATATAGACGATACTGGCGCACCAATTCGCTGGTGATGTCTGACGGCGGCGGATCATGCGCCCAGTTAAAAAAACGCCTGAGGTAAAACTCATAATTACGCAGCGTGAGCGGCGAGCGACCTTTTTCAATTTCTAAGTATTCCAAAAATTGGCGCAGGTAATCGGATAGATGTAGGGGCGGACTGCCGTGGTCCAGGTCTATTCGAGGTGAGGACAGATGCGTCGGCTCGTGAGTTTGGGTAGGCATATTTTGAGTATAGCGCAATGGGTCGAAAAATGGAGGGTGAATTTGAATAAGAGGGGGCTAGGGGGAGTTACCTTGACGCATTTTTATCATTCGTATACTTTTGAAGGGTTGAAACGTTTCCAGCTCATATATAATTCACATCCTACGACAGTCAGGCCACGCGCTTGACCGCTCGCTAATCCGGGTACGATCTCCCCTGCAGCAATTCATTCCCTTTGCATCGCTCGGGGGCGAGCGTGACCGACAATCTCTATGCTCGAGGCACATAAGAAGAAACGCATTATTGAAAAATTTAAGATTCATACGACAGACACGGGTTCACCCCAAGTCCAGATTGCGATCTTGACCGAAGAGATCAAGGAACTCACTGAACACTTGCGTACACACAAGAAGGATTTTTCATCGCGTCGCGGTCTCATCAAAAAAGTCGGTGAGCGTCGGCGCTTGATGAAATACTTGAAGCGCGAAGATGCGGCAGCGTACGATGATCTGATGGCGAAGTTGAAGGTCTAATCAAAAGTTTATGCTTAAGCTCACTCAACGCGTGGCGGTGCTCATCGACACGCAAAACATGTATCACTCAGCCAAGCACATTCACGGGGCTCGCTTGGCTTTTGGCAAAGTCGTCGAGGCCGTTGCCGGCGGGCGGCCGGTGCTCCGTGCCATTGCCTATGTGGCAAAATCCAAAACCGGTGAGGAGCAGGCTTTTTTCGATGCCATGACCGAAATGGGAATCGAATTAAAAATTAAAGATGTCCAAGAGTTTGCCAGCGGTGAAAAAAAAGCCGACTGGGATGTGGGTATGGCAGTCGACGCCGTTAAGTTGGCAGAAAAAGTTGACGTCATCATCCTGATGACTGGAGACGGCGACTTTGTACCGCTGATTGAGTATCTACATGGTCGTGGCGTGATCGTAGAAGTCGTAGCGTTCGTCGAATCGACCAACGCCCAACTGCGTACCATTGCCGATCGTTTCTTTGACATCTCGGCGCAAGGCCGTCAATTTTTAATGACGAGCAAGAGTATAAATGCGAGCTCGATGCCAGATAATAGTGAAATTAAAAAAGATAAATCGAGGCGCGGCGCCAGTAAGCGCATCAAGATTACCTATTGAGGCTTCGATCGGTTTTTTATTGCAAACACACCCACATTCGTCCGCCAACTTCATTGATTTGCAAGGTGTTCCAAGGGGTTGAGGTTGGAAATCCCAAGAGTTCAGCCAAACGTTCAATGGCAGGAGATATAAAGCGCGCAATCGGTCGACCGCTTTGGCAGCTGTCATGCATTGCATGCTTGACTGGTCGAGCTCGCACTTCGTCGTATAAGACGAGTCTGTTTTTTTTTACCTCTAACCGCTCACCATCAGCCAACTTAAATTCTCTAATTTTTATACTTGCAGGGTGCGAGGCAAGGGTTTGCATGGGTAGGCGAAGTTCTTCGACAACTGTTGCGTCAGGTAGATGATATGCGGCGGTCTCTACGAGACCAGCTGCCGCTGCGAAGCTAAGCACAGTTGATGAGGTGTATCCATGCGCGAAGACCAATTCAAGATTTGGATGGGTGCTGCTTGAAAAGGTCCAGCCAAACGCGGTAGGAGTGTCTTGTAAGTCAAGTTTAAAGCCGCGTAGTTGGAGTGCTGCACTCAGTCTTGGCCAAGCTTCAGGCAACGTGTCTAGGTTTATCGCTATAGTTCCGACTGGGAGTTGCGATAGATCACCTGTCGGCAGTCGAAAGTCCGTTTTCCATTGACCCTGGTCATCGATTGGTCCAGAAATGATGTTTGAGACAGTGGGGTCAGATGTCAGCGCCTGTGTATCAAGCTGTAGGTAGGCGCGATTGAAGACAAGCCTTGACCACCAACTAATCAGGCGTGCGGTTGGCTTGGTCGGCGTGGGTCTTACAGGGGGCTTCAAACGTGTAGGCCTACAGCTGAATGGTCGGCAAGCAAAAGCGAATGGCGTAATACGCTCTGATTCGCGTGTCAGACCAAAGAAGACAGGCCAGCGCGAGCCTTGGAGCGTGTTGCGCCAGACACGCGGGAAAGCGTCAGGCAACTTTGTGTCGCCACGTAGGATGGCAATAGCCACTAGATGTTCAGGCACATCAATCCGCCAGAGCGCGAGAAACACGCCGGAACTTAGGATGAGAGTGATGCCGAGGCACAGCAGCGCCCACCAGGCTATGGCTGGTACGATCTGGCGAGTTTCACCATAAGCGAGCAATGGGCTGGCTGCAGGAAGATCAGCACGGATGTTATCGGACGAAATCATGGCCAGTTAGCTGCGACCCGGGCGCCTATTATGTGGTCCATCATGTCCGTTGAAGCCGTGTCGGCGCGGCACCTCTCTTGTGTCACGTTGTGGTGGCCGCGTGTTATCCGTTCGATCTATGTAGTCAGGCGCGGCACGTTTGATCGAGAGGTTAAGGCGTCCCATGGTGTCAATTTCAATCACCTTAACCGTTACCACGGTGCCGATGCTGAGAACATCCGTGACCTTATTAATGCGCTGTGGAGCTATTTCACTGATGTGCACAAGGCCTTCTTGTTTGGGAAGAATTTCAACAAATGCTCCAAACTCGAGCATGCGTGTCACCGGGCCGGTGAAGATTTCTCCCACTGCGACCTCGCGTGTGAGTTGTTTAACCCAATCAACCGCTTTCTTCATGCCGTCGGGACTCACTGAGGTGATCATGACCAGACCATCATCTTCAATGTCGATTTGGACGTTGCAGGCGCCAATGATTTCGTTGATAATTTTGCCACCTGGGCCTATGACGTCGCGGATGCGTTCTGGATTGATACGGAATGATACGATGCGGGGCGCCCATTTAGATAGTTCGGTGCGCGGGCTCGGTAGCACATGCTCAATGACGTCTAGGATTTGTAGGCGCGCACGTTTGGCTTGCTCAAAGGTTTGGAGCATAACTTCCCACGGTAAACCTGAGGTTTTGGTGTCCATCTGGATGGCGGTGACGCCTGTACGTGTGCCCGCGATTTTAAAGTCCATGCCGCCGGCGCCATCTTCTAGGTCTTGTAAGTCAGTGATGACTTTATAGCGACCAGCTTGCTCATTACTCGCCAGACCCATGGCAATGCCTGCTACTGGCGCGATCAATGGGACGCCGGCATCCATCAAGGCCAAAGTCGAGGCGCAGGTTGCGCCCATAGAACTTGAACCATTTGATCCCAGAACCTCGGAAACTATGCGAACGGTATAAGGGAAAGCTTCTCGATCAGGCAGCACTGGCATGAGGGCACGTTCGGTTAGAGCTCCATGTCCGATCTCACGTCGGCCAGGTCCTCGGTTGGGTTTAGTTTCACCCACTGAGTAGCTTGGAAAGTTGTAATGATGGAAAACTCTTTTTGTCATTTGAAACTCCATAGTGTCGAGCGTTTGTTCCATGCCTGGAGATCCCAGGGTTACGCTGGAGAGGACTTGCGTTGAGCCGCGTTGGAACAATCCAGAACCATGCGTACGTGGCAGTACGTTCACGACGCAGTCAAGCTCGCGAATCTCGTCATAGGCGCGGCCATCCGCCCGCTTACCTGTCTCAAGGATTTGACGGGTCACGGCTGTCTCAATGAATACGTTAACGACGTCTTCAGCTTTTTTGCGATTATCTTTGCCAATACCAAGCTCTGTGAGATGGCTGCCTAGTTCCGTTTTGAGTCGTGCGACCGCGGCTTTGCGATCAGCTTTCGTTTTGAGCGGCTCTGCGAATAAAGTCGCCGCGCGTGTCTCTAAAAAGGTGAGTGCTTTTTTGTGTATCTCCGCGACCTCAGCGCGTTTCGCGGTGTCGTCCTCATTCTTAGGCGTCGTCGGATCTATTTTCTGTTTGCCGTTTTCCTTTACAACTTTGTTGATAAGCTCGATCACTGGTTCAAGCTGCGCGTGCGCGAACTGTATAGCTTCGATCAGCGTCTCTTCTGGCACTAGGTTGGCGCCTGCTTCGAGCATGATCGTCTTGTCTCGCGTCCCGGCGACGACAAGATCAAGGCCACCATTGTTCACTTCTGCATACGTGGGCATGAGCGTGAGCTGACCGTCCTTTTGCCCGATGCGTACGGCCGCGATGGGGCCATTCCATGGGATATTCGAAAGCATGAGCGCGCAGGATGCACCGATGAGGCCGGGTACGTCCGCGTCATTCGCTTGGTCATGCGAGAAGACGGTCGCAACCACCGCTACTTCATTGCGTAATCCATCCGGAAAGAGGGGACGAATTGCGCGGTCAATCAATCGTCCGGATAAAATCGCCTCGTCGGTCGGACGGCCCTCTCGTTTGATGAAGCGAGAGCCTTTGATGCGACCAGCCGCGTACATACGTTCTTCAAAGTCCACTGAGAGTGGGAAGAAGTCCATGCCTTCGCGCTCATCACCGAGCGTCGCAGTGCAGAGAATGACTGTGTCGCCGTAACGCACGGTGCAACTGCCATTGGCTTGCTGGGCCAACCGACCTACGCCAATCGTGAGCGTACGTCCGCCCCATTCTATTGAGTATTCTTTTTGGTAATCCATATTGAATGAACGCGATTCATCCGGAGACTAAATCCGCGCCAGCGCGGGATCAATGTCTCGGGACGAACGGAGGTTATGTTTAATGCTGCTGTTATACGAGAAATAGGAGAGCGTGTCAATCAAAAAGATGTATACTGATAGCGTGAGACGTTTTAAATCAGGTACATGGGCGGTCACGCTTTTAGCCTTCCTGTTCATGAGCGGCGGTGTTAACGCTGCCACGAGCGCGAATTATAACCTTACTTGGGATTCGATTAATTCCGGAGGCTCAGACATAACGACTTCAACCAATTATCAATTGAGAGACACGGCCGGCGAACAGGCTCTCGGCGACTCTTCAAGCACCAGTTATCAAGCCCAGGGAGGGTATCGAGCGGGAGATGATCCGCCGCCAGCTCCCGTGAGCTCAGGTGGAGGGTCGGGCGTATCAGCGCCAATTATTTCTAGCGTAACCGCAGTCAGCATTACCAAAAATTCAGCCCGCATCACTTGGACCACGGATAAAGACTCAAATTCATCCGTTTCGTATGGTGTTACGTTGGCGTACGCTAGCGGAACCGTCTCTGATGCGGCGCTTGTAACTAGTCATGCTGTCACTCTGACGGGGTTAACACCCAATTCTACGTATCATTACAGCGTGACGTCGGTTGATATCACTGCATTATCCAGAAGCTCGGCAGATTACACTTTCATCACCTTGGCCGACACTTCAGCGCCGAAAATTTCTAATCTACGCGTGGCTAGCATCACAGAAACAGCCGCGACCGTGTTGTGGGATACTGATAAAGCCGCGAGTTCATTAGTGACTTACGGGCCGAGCGCGAGTTATGGATCTACTGCTACGGCCGTAGGACTCACTCCGTCACACTCAGTCGCATTAACTTCTTTGAGGGGTGGAACGGTGTATCATTTTTTTATTACCACAGTGGATACGTATGGCAATGTCGCTACTAGCACGGATGCCACTTGGCTTACCTTGGCCGATACGACGCCGCCCTCAAACGTGTTTGGGCTTACAGCTAGCCCAGGTGATAAACAAGTCGCGTTAACTTGGAATAATCCGACTGAGTCAGATTTTGCGGGGACGCGCCTCATGCGTAAAATCGGAGGCTTCCCAAGTAACAGCTCGGATGGAGTTGTGCTCGTAGCCGGGCTAGTTTCCAGCCGGCTGGATACAGGCTTGACGAATGGAGTGAAATATTATTACGGAGCTTATGCTTATGACGCCTCCGGTAACTTTGCTTCAGGAGCTTTAACCAGCGCTACGCCAGTTGGGCCAGCGTTGCCGCCGCCCACGACCACTTCCACCATTCCAGTCCCTAAGCCGTCAGTCTTACCAACCCCGACGTCAACTAGCGTAACTCCAACCTCCACAGTCAGCCCGATTTCGACTCCCAGTCCAGTTCCGACCCCAGTTGTTACTCCCACTCCAACCTCCACGCCTATCTCAACGTTGGTTTTAAGTCCGAAACTCATACCGACTTCAGTCATCTTTCCAGTTCCCGAAGTTTTATCCGCCACAGGCACACTGGAGAAGAGTGAGTCTGAAAAAATTGATGTAACGTATTTTGGATTGGCTGGAGATGTTGCCCTAGAGCCAGACGCAGCGCGTTATTTTGGAGTTTTAGTCGGGTCTCCGATTCTGGCCAGAGTATCTATCAAAGCTCTACGCCAGCCAGTGGTCGCTGGTTTTATAAGTGTGGGCGAGGCCTTGTATTCACTCCAGTTAACTCCAGATAAGACAGCGCTGACCGGAGCTTTTACTATTCCGACCGCGGGCATCATATCGAGCACCGTCGTCTTAAGTTTTGAATCTCAGACCAGGGTGCAACATGTCTCAGGCCTGCGAGTTCAATCGGGTGGTCGCATCATTGAGGAGACATGGCTGGGTGCTGCGACGCCAGCGGTTATAGGTGCCAAGCTTCAATTGTTTAGACAAGTGAATGGCGTGTGGGAACCTTACGGGTTGTCACAAAGTAGCGGCGCAGACGGTGCGTATGGATACGTTGTTCCAAACGGAAGATATTATCTTGAAGTGGGAGCGCCTGGTTATCGCAAACGTGTCAGCGATCCAGTCAGCATTGAACAGAATGTCTATAACCAAAGCATAGCTTTGATTCCACTGCCTGTGCTTCAGACTTTGAAATCAGATGCGCCGTTGGCGCAGAATGTTGCCATTTTGGCGCAGAATGTTGTGGCTCAAGCGACGTACAGCACTCAAGTAGTCAAACAGGTTATACAGAGTCCGCAAGTGCAAGCTACCAATGCTGTCGCGGCTCCAGTGGCCTTAACGGTTTCACTTGTCAATACAGCTAGCACCATCTCGTTGTTTAATGTTTTCACTTATCTCCAATATCTCTTTACACAACCGTTGTTGCTGTTGGGCCGGCGTAAGCGCAAACAATGGGGAGCAGTCTTTAATGCCTTGACCAAACAGCCAGTTGATTTAGTCATTGTGCGCTTGTTACAAGCTGAGACACAGTTGGTAGTTCAAACCAGAGTCACGGATAAATTTGGGCGTTATGCGTTTATTGCTAAGCCAGGCAACTATAGACTCGAAGTCGTAAAGCCCGGGTATGTTTTTCCATCTCAATATTTGGTCGACAGAAGTGCAGATGTTGAGTTTACAGATTTATATCATGGAGACACTCTCACAGTAGAAACTTCGTTCGTGATTTCGCCTAATATCCCGCTTGATCCAGCGACTAGAGCAGAAACCCCATCCGTAGTTCTATGGAAGCGCACCTTACAGAAGCTGCACCATGCAGCAGCGTTTAGCGCAATTCCGTTGGGCATGGTGGCAGTCGTAGTCACCCCAAGCATGCCGAATGCTCTGCTGTTGTTGGCACAGATCGGCGTTTATTTCTTGTTTAGACGGCTAGCCTTGCCCACCAAGGCCAAAAGTTGGGGGATTGCTTTTGAGCTTCAAACGCGTCAGCCTATGGCTGGAGTTATCATTCGTATTTTTGATAAAAAGTTTAACAAACTCTTAGAGACGCAAGTGACAGATAAGAATGGGAAGTATGGGTTTTTAGTGAGACGTAACCTATATTACGTTACCGCAGAAAAAGAGGGGTACAAGCCATTTACTTCGCCTGATATTGATTTGCTGCAAAAAGATGAGGCCTTTGTAGACCAGAATTTACCCCTAGAACGGATGATGTAAGGTTTAAATAGTGCTAGAGCACCTTGACAAAACGACTATTTTTATATAGGGTGAAATCTTCTGGAAGTTCAGGGAGCACGCTCTTTTACAATTAAAGAGCCTCATATGAGGCTGTTAAGGAGATGGATAAATGCAGGCAGAAGCCGCTCAGGTGTTGGTAGGGCTTGAAATACAGGATTCCGTAGGGAATAAGTACCGGCTAAAAGAGCCTTTGGGCACAGGAGGTCACGGTTCGGTGTGGCAGGCAGAGGTCGTTACCCCGCAATTAGGCGAACCACTGCAAGTCGCCGTCAAGTTTTTGTCGGCAGATAGTGACGCGCAGCTTCAAATGAGGTTTGCGCTGGAAGGCAAGATCCAGACACGGCTGCAACATCCGCATATTATGCCGGTGTTGGCGAGCGGGGTGCAGGTTGAGCTCGGTCTCTTCATTGTTATGCCGTATCGTGCTGGGACTGCGGATCTGGCGCGATGCATCGAGACAGCCGCTGAGACAGCCAGCATTGACGAGGCAGGACGTCTTCTATGTCCCATTCTGTCTACATCTGAGATTGTCCGTATCGTTCAGGCCTGTGTGGCAGCATTGCGTGCCTCACATGCTATGGGGGTGATTCATCGTGACCTCAAGCCAGAAAATGTATTGCTGGCAGGTGGGGATATTCTAGTAACCGACTTTGGCGTGGCCAAGGCGATGGGTCGGACGGGTTTACCCCAGCTGACTGTTACGGGGGTGTTCGTTGCGGTGGGTACGCCTGGATTTATAGCGCCGGAGGTTCTTTTGCGCGGGCATCTAAAACGTAAGCCGACTGATGCCGGTATCGTGCCCGATGAGCGTGCTGATATCTTTTCGCTGGGCGCTCTTTTGTATTGCTGTTGTGTGGGACGTCCCCCACAAATTTTTCAGGATGCTGACGAGATGATCGCGAGAGTCGCCATTGGCGAGGAACTTGTCCATTTGCGTGAACTATTGTTCAGCTACAATACGGTGCTCGTCGAGCTCGTACATCAATGTCTGGCTAGATTCCCTGACGAGCGTCCATCGCTGGATGAGATTGATCAGCGCCTGGGTGAAGCTCTACGTTGGGAAACTAGACATCCGATTCAAAGACCGGTTTCAGTCATTCTGGACCAAGAGCCTGTCGTGGAACTTACGCGTCGTAGGATACCTGTCGACTCGCATGCTACTACGTTGGGTGCTACCGATGTGCAGGCAGCAGCGGTGCGAGTTACACGCCCCGTCCCCAAGCGAGCAGATGTGTTCAGTCGGCCGTTATTCTACTGTGTAGCCCTGTTAGTTGTAGGTCTAGTGTGTTTTCAGTGGGAGCAGCAGGTCAATCGGTCGACCTCGGACGTAAGTCTATCTGGGTCTAAGAGCACATACGCTCCAGCCAAAAGCGTGGTCTCGCCTGGCGCGAGCGTCGAGATACGACAGGGGATTGTCCCGACGGTGTCATCTGGACCAAGCGTGCAGAGTCGTCAGACTGTCCTTGGTCCTGAGACCTGGGCAGAGCAGAAGGATAGGAAAAGGTACAATGATGGGCTAAGCGTTTTTAAGCGCAAAGACTATCGTTCGGCTCGTCTGCTACTAGCGGCTGTAGCCATTAGCCATCCGGAGTTTCCGTTACCTAAACTCATGGTGGCTGAATGTGCGCGAGCCGCGTATGAGCAGATAACAGATAAGCAGACTTCTAAGGAAAAGGTTAGAGAGAAGGCTGGGCATCTGAAGTCTGCGTGCGTCTATTATCGCGCCTATGAGGAGGCGTCCCGAGAGTTCGATGTACCAGCGCTCTCGGCAGTACAGGTACAATTTCTTGGCTCACAGTGTCAGTCCCTCTAGCTATAGCAAGCACGGGGCAGATGCTGCTTTGTAGGCCGTCCAATCTCAATAGAGAGAGGACGGCCGTTTTTAAACCGTTGTATTTTCTGGTGTATAAGAGGTACGCTATATTTATTCAGCATGCTCGGTTCATTACGCGGAAAGGTGATTAAGCTACAAGCAGCATTTTTTTTGCTCGAGGTCCAAGGTGTTGGCTATGTTGTAAGAGCTTCAGCGCAGACGCTATCAGGACTCAAAATTGATGCAGAGGTTTTTATCTATGTGCATGACCATGTGCGCGAGGATATGCACGAGATCTTTGGCTTTCTTGCGTGGAACGAGCGCGAACTATTTGAACGTCTCCTGTCGGTCTCGGGCGTTGGACCAAAGGTGGCATTGACTCTTTTGTCCGCTGGGACAAGTGATGCTGTGTGTGGCGCTATCATGCAAGGCAATCTTACGTTTTTGACGTCTGTTCCAGGCGTGGGCAAGAAAACGGCGCAAAAAATCATCCTGGATTTAAAAGGCCTCTTGGTTGAAGCCGAGGGTTTGCCCTTGGGCGATGCAGAAGTCGTTGAAGCGCTAGTTGCTTTGGGGTATTCCACGCAGGCCGCGCGTGGCGCCGTGCGAGCCGTTTCCCCGGACGTCATAGATGTGTCAGAGCGAGTGCGTGAAGCCTTAAAAAACTTAGCCAAATGAATTTAATCATCGTAGATGATCGGCAGACGTGGGAAGCGTTCCAAACGTCTCAAGCGTACGCGCAATTTCTTCAAGCTTGGGCCTGGGGAGAGTTGCGCGTTGCACAGCAGCATGTGGTGCGTCGTTTTGCTTTGGTCGATGACAGCGGTGCGTGGGTATCAGCCATTCAGATGGAGTATCGTAGAAAGTTATTTGGGGTCGGATATTGGTTTGCACCGCGCGGCCCTGTCTTCGCGCACCAACTTGAACCCGCAGCACGGCGCAATGTGATGTTAGTTTTATGCCAGCAGCTATTGCGGCAACCTGAGTTGCGGCACAAGACTCTGTTTTGGCGTCTAGAGCCAGTGGCGCCAGGGGCAGCTCCAGAGGGCCTGCTCCCACTTTCTTTTTATCGCATCGACGCCTTGAATCCAGCCTCGACGCGGCTCATTGATTTAGCTCCAGCGCAGACGGATATCCTGCGCGGTATGCACGAAAAGACGCGCTACAATATCCATTTGGCCGAGCGGCATGAAGTTACTGTTCGCGTTGACACGCAGCCACAGGATCTAGAAAAGTTTCTTGATCTCATGGACGAGACCGCGCGGCGCGATGGTTTTATTCAGCATCCTCGTGCCTACATCGCACAGATGTATCAAGCGCTCAAGACACAAGGCCTGGCACACATACGTCTGGCAGAACAGGCTGGCCGTGTCTTAGCCGCGAGTATAGAAATCACCTACGGCGATACCTGCACCTATCTGCACGGCGCGTCATCCTCGGAAAATCGTCAGCTGATGGCACCGTATCTTCTGCACTGGACTGCGATCAAAGACGCTAAGACGCGCGGTTTTAGATATTACGATTTATGGGGCGTGAATCCGGAATTCAAATCCATGTTTTATTATAAACCTTCGTGGGATGGCATCACGCGTTTCAAGCGTGGCTTTGGGGGCAGTCAGCTTGATCTCGTAGGTACGTGGGATCTGCCATTTCATGTTTATCTATATCGCTTGGCGTATTTGAAGTATTTTTTTAGGGGGTGAGAATTTTTTCTGAATCTAGAAATGTCAGATTTGGAGTTTCGTGATGCATGAAAATTTGCTATACTTATACACAGCTAATTCTTATCCTTGACGTTATACCTATGATGACTAACTGCAAGATGTGCAGCGTCCACGTGGTTGCGTGGGTGCTCATGACGGTTGGAGCTCTAAATTGGGGCTTGGTTGGTGCGTTCAAATTTAATTTAGTCAACGCGATTTTAGGTGCTTGGCCGGGAGTTGAACGGTTAGTTTACGTCCTGGTCGGCGTGGCGGCGCTGATGATGTTGGCCATGGCCAAATGCAAGGCGTGTAGCGTTTCTCCCTCGCAACAGAAGTCGATGTAGGAGATTGATAGATTAAAACCGCCCGCCTCTGACGAGAGGCAGGGCGGTTTTTGTTCGTTGGCGAGCTCTCATCGTCGAGGCCGCAGGATGCAGGATTGATTTTTTAGCATCTTTAGGCTAACGTACGATTGCCTGAGTGGCTGATGTAGGTACCTTTGACACAAGAAGACAAGGAGAGAGCATGACGCATTTCAGACTGCGATTCGTAGTCGGTATAGTCAGCTACGTCGTATTGATACTAGCACTCGTGCACTGCGGCGGAGATGTTGGGGTCAATTCACAAGAGCAGCGTAAGTCGGTTTGTATGGAGGACTGCCTGAGCGATACGCAGCCAGTGCCATCGTTGGAAGCTGATGTAGCCGGAACTGACGTCGAGGATCTTGGCCTGACACAGGAGACAGGTTTCACGGATAGCGGCAGAGGCGACACTCCTGACGTTGAGTCAGCTATCGCGGATAGTGGTCTGCTGAAAGACGTCGGTGCAGTCGATACGGGAGACGCCGGCATGTCAGACGCATCGACTGAGAGCGAATCGGCGATTGACGGCAGCATGGATACGTCTCCTCCGCTGCCCAAAACTTGCCCCAGCGCTTGCTTGGGGCACGGGGCATGCAATCCCTCGATGGGGATCTGCCATTGTTTTAAGGGTTACGACGGGCTCAGTTGCGAGATGTGCGCCTTGGGGTATGTCGGGTATCCCGGGTGTGTGCCAGAGTGCAAGCTGCTCGCGCACACTTACATCGAATCCGCGCTTTCCAGCTTTGATACGGTGAGTCTTGGGGGCAGTATCAAGACGGTGCCTTACTTTTGTCCAGCAGATCCGACCTGTACAGGCAACTATGTGGAATCTGCGACAGCTTCATCGTTGGTGTTCACCGCGATGGACTGTAGCAAGGCCAAGTTTATGTATACAGGTGCAGCGCACTTCATCTGTGCTGGGTTAAAATCGCCGACCTCAGTCAAGGTCGTGATATCGGTCAACAAGGGTCTGTTCCTGTGGTGGTGTTCAAGTAGCGAAGTGGTTTACTCGCCCAGCACAGGCGCTTTCACCGTCGCTTGTAACATGAACTTTACGGGGAAGAGCTTTCCGAAGCCGACCGTACTGGAGGTGCAGTTTTTGCTTGAGGAGTTTGGCAGAGTGTACTCCCTGTCAACGCCGTACAAGAGCTCGTGTCCCTAGGCGTTAGACTTTTTTTCTTTCACGTGTCACCCAGGCGGTAAGCTGCAGGTGGCGCGTTTTTTATTTGGCGCAGCGTCGCTTTCGTTTATTTCTTTACGAGACATGTCTTCAGTTCTTTGGCTGTTTTTGTATTTAGCACATCCGTTTTAGATGCCCATCCACGGCGCGTAATCGCTTCACCGAGCGGGATGAATTTTAACTGTTCTGGCGTATGCGCATCTGTATCAATCACGCATTTTAAATCATCAAGCGTCTGTATCTTCAGATGCGTGTAGAGGTCGAGAATGTACATCGTCAGAGTTGTGTCAGCGATCCTTGTGATGGTCAAAAACTTTGCGTAGGTTGGTCAATTTCTCGTTGTCGTCATAGGTGATCTCCCAAATTGTCGCGACTGGAAAATCAACCGTATGTATCGTGTTCCAGGCAAGACCTTGGAGTTTCAACAGCGCGCTCACGAGCGGTTCACGATGAGACACGAGGAGTGCGGATGCGCCGGCGGCAGCGGCTCGTACTTCATTAATAACCTGGATAACTCGGTGCGCCATGTCTTCTAGCCGCTCGACATTTGGGTCTTCGAGGCGAGCAGGAGCTTCATTGTATTTGGTTGCAGCGTGAAAATCTTTCAGAGGTTGGTTGAACCATGGGCCAACGTTCCATTCCATCAGCCGTTCGTCCGTGTGTGTATCCGGACAGTTGAGAATATGATTGACGATCTGACACGTCTCTTGGGTGCGTAGAAAGGGTGAGCAGCGGGAAATCGTAGGGCGAATTCCATGCTGTTTCATGTCTTCAGCCAGATGCTTGATTTGTCGTCGGCCTCGTTTGGCGAGCTTAAACTTAGGTCCATAAAAAACTTGATGTGGATTATCCGTTAGCCCATGCCGCATGAGATAGATCGTGGTCATATGTCCTGAATTCTAATTTTGTGTGCGCCCGATTTTTCTAGATCCTCACAAGGACGGGCATTGATATATTAGGATATGCTATCATTAATTCTAAACCTATGACAAACGATGCATCACTTCATATCAAAGTAATTGCCGGCAGCACCCGCGAAGGTCGCTTTAGCGATAAGGCCGCTGCGTGGATCGCTGAAGAAATCAAAAAGCAGGCAGGAGTTGCCGTTGAAGTGCTCGACTTGCGCGACTACAATATGCCGTTTTTTAATGAGCCGATGAGCCCATCATTCAAGCAGGAACCCTACAAGAACGAAGCGGTTGCGCGTTTTACCAAAAAAATAGAGAGAGGAGACGCCTTTGTTATTGTTACGCCCGAATACAATCACGGAACATCAGGCGTGCTCAAAAACGCGCTAGATTGGGTATATCCGGAATGGAATAATAAGCCAGTCGCTTTCGTAAGTTACGGTGGTGTCGGAGGAGCGCGCGCGGTGGAGCAATTGCGCTTGAACGCTGTTGAACTTCAGATGGCGCCGATCAGAAACGCCGTGCACATTCCTGGCGAGCAGTATTTCCAAGTGCTATTCGGCAAAATGGACGCCAAAGATCTTTTTGTCTCACTCACGAAGCCAGCGGAAGCCATGATTATCCAACTTTTGTGGTGGACTCGTGCCCTCAAAAATGCCCGCGATTAAACATTTTGATAATATTTAGAGTAGCATCGGCAGACGATTCATGCGAGAATTGTGGACATGAGCACTACCCGCGCCTTGGCTTGGAACACTGGAGTGCAAATTTTTGGTAAAGCCGTTTCCACTGCCATTGGAGTTATCATCGTAGGTCTAATGACGCGCTATCTCGGACGCGATGGTTTTGGCATGTACTCGACAGCTAATGCCTTCTTGCAGGTATTTGCCATCATGTTGGATTTGGGTCTCAACGTCATGGTGGTTCAAATGCTAGGGGAACACGCCGGGGATAAGGCTTACGAAGACCGCGCGGTCAGCGCCACCTTCACTCTACGTATCCTATCGGCCTTGATCGTGCTCAGCGTGGCGCCAATCGTAGGCCTATTCTTACCCTATCCTAATGAACTAAAACTCGCGCTCTGGGCAATTTGGGGCTCATTCTTTTTTGGTGCTTTAAATCAAATAGTTATCGGCGTACAACAATGCCATCTTAAAATGCACATCGTCGCGATCAGCGAAGTAGCGGGACGCCTCACCCTGCTTGTGGGCTTGCTCGGAGCGCGCGCAGCTCACTGGGGCCTAGTGCCCATTGTACTGTTGGTTTCGCTCGGCAGCCTAGTCAACTTCCTGCTCAACGTCCTCATAGCGCGACGCTACGCAGCGTTCACTTGGAATTGGGACCCGGCCTTCTGGCGCAGCTTGATTAAACGCGCCTGGCCCATCGGCGTGTCCATCCTGTTCAATCTCGTCTACTTTAAGGCTGACATCTTGATCCTCGGCTACGTCAGACCGTTTAGCGAGGTCGGCATCTACGGAGCAGCCTATCGCGTATTAGAAATTTTAGTGACCTTGCCCTTCATGTACGCTGGCGTGCTACTACCGCTCATTGCCAGGGCCTGGGCGCTCGAGGAGCGTGCTCGCTTTCAAGCCTTATTGCGTAACTCCTACATAGCCATGTCCATCCTGGCCTTGCCCATGCTAACCGGCGTCTTTGTGCTGGGCGAAAAGATTATGCCGGTTGTGGCTGGACAAGAATTTACAGCTTCAGGCGACGTCTTAAAAATTCTGATGCTCGCTGTCACGGCCATCTTTTTAGGCACCCTCTCGTCCCACGCCATCGTGGCCTTAAATGCGCAACGCCGCGTCCTACCCCTCTACATCGCGATCGCACTGATAAGCGCCATTGGATATCTCCTGTTGATCCCGACCTATGGACTGTGGGCAGCAGCCTGGCTCACAGTTTTATCCGAAGGCTCAGTAGCCCTGGGCACCACCATCCTCTCGCTACGCCTCTCACACACGACGTTTGACTGGCGACCACTGCTCAAAACAGCTCTGGCTGCCAGCCTCATGGGCCTGGCTATTTGGCCGCTTAAAAACGCGACGCTGCCTATACCGATCCTGACCGGCGTAACAGTCTACAGCGTGCTAATCCTAGTCAGCGGCGTCGTATCCCGCGCCACGCTCAAAGAGATTTTGTTGGCCTTTCGTCGCGGCACACCGACGGCTGATGTGACGTAATGCCTCAAGGAGCATACACTGGCGGCGTATTGATTAAAGTGCTGTAAACTAACTCTATGCTCGCAACTAAAATCTTCTTCACCAAAGGCGTGGGAAAACATAAAGATTACTTGACCTCCTTCGAACTGGCTCTGCGCGACGCTGGCGTTGCCACCTGCAATCTAGTGACCGTGTCTTCAATTTATCCAGCCGGCGTCAAGCGCATAAACAAGGAGGAAGGCATAAAAATGATCACGCCCGGACAAATTACTTTCTGCGTTATGGCGCGACTCTCGACCAATGAACCCAATCGCCTCATAGCCAGCTCCATCGGCGTGGCTCTGCCGGCTGATCCTGGGCACCATGGCTATCTTTCAGAGCATCATCCGTATGGCGAGACGGATGAAAAAGCCGGAGAATATGCCGAGGACTTGGCGGCCACGATGCTAGCGACAGTGCTGGGGGTGGAATGTGACCCAGCGACGTCATGGGACGAACGCGAACAGCAGTACAAAATGTCTGGAAAAATAGTCAAGACTTTTAATATTACGCAATCGGCTCAGGGAGACAAGCATGGATTATGGACAACCGTGGTCGCCATGGCCGTATTGCTGCCATGATCAGACAATTGATCCTGTGGTTTCCGCTCCTACTGCCTACCTACCTACTGCGGATCCAACTCGGCTCGTTCCCCACAACCGTTCTCGAGCTCGCATTGGTCGCTACCATCGGTCTAGCCAGCTTGAGCTGTGGTTGGAAGGTTTGGCGAGAAGGTTGGTCTAAGACTCGCGCCTGGCACGGACCAGTGGCGTTGTGGATTCTCGCGACGGTGATGGCGATCGTTGTCGCACCAAACCAGCTTGCCGCACTCGGCCTCTGGCGCGCATACGTGCTTGAACCCATACTTTTTGCGCTTCTCCTCGCGGGAACGGTGCGCGATGAAAAGGATCGCCGAGACGTCATGCTGGCGCTCGTCGCAAGCGTGATGTTCGTTGCGGGGTGGGCTGTTCTTCAATATCTCGGACTCCTTCAAATTCCGCCTCCGTGGGACACGGATTTTTTGACCAGACGCGCGACAGGACCATTCCCCTTCCCGAACGCCGTGGCGCTTTTTTGCGCACCGATCGCAGCGCTGTGTATCGGGATTCTTTTACACCCCTCCAGCATCCACTTTAATCCCCACCTAGCGAAGGGGGAACTGAGAGGGTCTAAATGGTTGGTGATACTCCTTGTCGGTTTTTTTTCAGGCACGCTCGCGACACTCCTCGCAAAAAGCGTTGGCGGATTTCTCGCGATTCTTGTCGCCACCCTCGTCGCATTGATTTGGAACAGGCGGACGCGGCGCGCGACGTGCGTCATCTCGATCGTGATTGCAATAACGATTGTCCTCATACCAAAACTCCGCACGCCAATCGTTTCGACCCTGTCCTTTCAAGCCTGGTCTGGCCAAGTACGGCTGATTACTTGGCGCGAGACGTGGGCGATGCTGAAAGACACCTCGACACCCCTCGGTACAGGCCGTCCGATTTTCGGTGCGGGCTTCGGCGCGTATCGCGACGTGATCGTGCCGTACCACCGCGCGACGGCGATCGAGATTTTCCAATATCCACACAATCTTTTCTTGAATATCTGGAGCGAGACCGGCCTGCTCGGCATCGTGGCGTTTGGGTGGATGTGCGTGACGTTTGTGAGACAGTCAAAAGTCAAAGAAGTATCTCCAGCGACTTTGGACTTTCAGACTTTTAGACTTTGGACTCTTCTCCCACTGATCGCCATTCTCATTCACAGCCTGGTGGACGTGCCTTATTTCAAAAATGACCTCGCGTTTATATTTTGGATTTTGGCTGTACTTACGATCAGATCTCCAGCCCCTCTTCCTGTTTAATTTTGTAGACACCTTCCAAAAAATCAGTCCAAACATAGCCCGAAAGAATCGCCAGTCGCCAATCTCCGTGTTCCAAGGCGCCGGCAAATGCTCCCACAGCCGCAGCCACTACCAACGAAAACGTAAGATATCCAAAACGGATTTTTTTATGCTTGATATTTTTTCCGTAGTACTTCAACAGTCCGATCAACGCACGAACTAACCCGCCAAGAATGCCATAGAGGATGGAGATGAGAATGAGAGACATAGAGGGTACTTACTTTTTCTCCTTATTGGGCATCCCAAATTCTTCGACTGCTTCCCCCAGCGCTTGCTTGCGCGCTTCTTCTGCAAAGTCGAGAATCAGTTTCGCCACATGATTGGGGTGCGGTATATTTTTGAAATGAAAACGCTCGGCCTCACCGGCAGTCTGCAGGAATAGGTCGCCGTAATCAAACAGCGAAGGCCAAAATCCAGTGACTTCTGCCGTGACGTCCTGTGTGCGGTAAAGTCGCGTCTCTGAGACGGTGCGGCTGAACAATCCGGTTTGATCAATATCTAAAATACGTTTATCCGTTACAATCAACATATCGAGCCAGTAATTGATGAAACTTTGAAATAGAAATAGCCAACCAGCCAAAAAGAAGGCGCTGATTATGAGCAGCAGCACCACCACGCGCGCCGGTTCATCAAAAAATTCTGGAGTCAGCACTCGTAGCTCGGCATAGAGTCCCGGTGGCAACGCAAACAGAACCAGGGCTGTCATGAGCAACGGCAAGAGTGTAATGAGATGCGCGCGCAAGACAAAGACCTGTTTTTCTTGCAGGTCAGATCCGGGTAGATGGCGAAGATCTAACATAACTAAAACGCGTTGATCCAGCTAAAGAGGTTTATTTGTTGTTGCCAGTCGACTGACCTGAGCATCGCGCCAGTGCCGACCACAACTAGGATGACGCCCACAAAGAAGACCAAAGTGGCCAGATATGTGCCAGCTCCAGATACGCCAAAGCGCAGTAGCTGTAGAGCCGATAAGAGCAACATGATGGTATAGAGGCCGAGAAATACCAGCCAGGCGATCAAGAAAACATAGAGGGAGATCATACAATCGTAGTTTGTCTTGATAACGGCGTGGGTACGCCCAGATGTTGGTAGGCTCGTTCTGTCGCTACTCGCCCGCGCGGCGTGCGGTCGAGTAGACCTTCTTGGAGGAGGAACGGTTCGATCACATCCTCGAGCGTCGCAATTTCTTCGTTCAATGCAGCCGCGAGCGTGGTCAGACCTATGGGTCCGCCGCCAAATTTCTCGATGAGCATCCGCAGGAGCCGCCGGTCGGTTTCATCGAGTCCACGCGGATCAATTTCGAGCCCGTCGAGAGCGCGTGCCACCGTCGTTGCGTCTAGCATACCATTCCCCCGAACCTGTGCGAAATCACGCACACGTTTCAACAGTCTGTTGCCAACGCGTGGCGTGCGCCGCGAACGTGTGGCGATGAGTCGCGCGGGTTCCTCCTCGATCGGGACCTCGAGCAGGTCTGCGGTGCGTCGTATGATCGCCGTCATTTCGTCATGGCCATAAAATTCGAGGTGGTAGATAGAACCGAAGCGGTCGCGCAGCGGAGCCGAGAGCAGACTCATCTTGGTCGTGGCACCGATGAGCGTAAAGCGTTTCAAATCAAGACGCAGTGTGCGCGCAGTCGGCCCTTTGCCAATCACGATGTCGAGCGCATAGTCTTCCATGGCCGGGTACAAGACTTCCTCGATCGTGCGATTCATGCGATGGATCTCGTCAATAAAGAGGATATTGCCCTCCTCGAGATTTGTGAGGATTGCGGCGAGATCGCCGACACGTTCGAGCGCTGGCCCGCTCGTGATGCGGATTGTCGCGCCCATTTCGCGGGCGATGACGTGTGCCAAGGTCGTCTTACCCAGTCCCGGAGGGCCATAGAGGAGAACGTGCTCGCACGGTTCGTCGCGTTTTTTCGCCGCTTCCAGAAAAATCGACAGATTCTCTTTTACGCGCGGTTGGCCGATGAATTCCGCAAGTGTTTTTGGCCGTAATGACAATTCAAACGCTGTCTCTGCCGGTTCGGATTCTGGAGTGATGAGACGGGCGTCGTCTTCCATATTAAGCCAAGGTTAGCGCGCTGGAGCGAGATTGACAAAGAGCTAAGGGGAGGTTGTTCAAGGGGAGTACGGGAGTGGTTATATGTCAGCCATCGATCTAAACACGACGACGATCGCGATGCCGAGGAGGGTGAGAAAAATTCCGAGTTTTCGCGAGGAGTTTCCCGCATGCGCTTGTGGCAGCAGTTCCGCCAGCGCCAGGAAGATAAAGAATCCGGAGAAGGTCGAGAGCATGATCGCGATCATGCCTTGTTGTGGCGCGAGCACGACGCCAGCCAACGATCCGACGAATGGCGCGAGGGCATCCAATACAAGCATGGGGAAGATGCCGCGGTGCGTTGACCCGAGCGCGCTCTTCAAGATCGTAACCGTACTCATCCCATCCGAAAAATCGTGCATGACGACTGCGAGCGTGATGAGCAGCCCGAGCTTAGGATCGATCGCGAATCCGCCGCCGATCGCAAGCCCGTCGAAAAAGCTGTGTAGGATCATTCCGGACGCGCGGATCCACCCTTTCGTTCGATGGTATTCGTTGTTGCATGGTTCGACGGGCTCACCACTCGCGTGTTCATGATGCGCGTGGACCGCGAACAGTTTATCGAGCAGGTGGAACGCTAGAATCGCGAGCAGCGCGCCGGTCAACACGGTTTGCGCGGACAGCCCATTCTTCATGCCGCGCTCGATAGCTTCTGGTAGAAGATCAAGAAATGCGACGCCGAGTAAAATTCCACCAGAGAGCGAGAGCCACGGATGCAGATCGCGTTTCCAACGGTAGACAATATAGCCGCCGACGAAGGTGGAGAGAACCGGCAGCGCCGCCAAGGCCAGGACTGGAAGTTGCATAGGTTGAGTGAGAATCTAGGCGCAGTTTTTTCAAAGCACAAACATCAAAGTTCCAGCTAACGTCATACCAACAATTGTGACCGACACCAGGACATTGCTTAGGCGTCCATTCACATGGCGTCCCATGAGCTGTTTATTGTTGGCTATAGCCAGCATGACGATGAGTAATGGTGGAGTAATTAAACCATTCAAAATGGCCACGAAGATTAGGGCTTTGATGGAGCCGATGCCAATGAAATTGATCAGTAATCCGATGAGTGTAGAGAGTGTAATCACTCCATAAAAACCATGTGCGTGCCGAAATTTTTTATACAAGCCATTCGACCAACCGCAGGCGTCAGCTATCATATACGATGCCGAGGCCGAGAGAATTGGAATCGTCAATAAGCCGGTGCCGATAATGCCGAGCGTAAACAACAACGTTGCAAACCGTCCGGCCAACGGTTCTAGAGCGCGTGCCGCCTGTGCTGACGTTTGGATGTCAGTAATGCCATGGCGGAAAAATACGGCGGCGGCGGTAGCTATAATGCAGAACATGATGAGGTTGGAAAAGGACATGCCGAGTATCACGTCTTGGCGCATCGCCTTGATCTCGTTGGTCGCGATGCCTTTGCGAGCCGCTACCGTTGTGCGCCCCAGAGCGATTTTCTCCTCAACTTCCTCATGGGATTGCCAGATGAAGAGATAGGGAGAAATCGTTGTACCCAAAACAGCCACTAAACCTAGCATGAACTCGCGTTTTAGGTGTATGGTCGGTAGCACCGCATGGGTGAGCAACGAGATCCAGTCAGTGGTCACGATGATCGCGGTGATGAGGTAACCTAACAGCGTAAAGGCGAACCATTTTAGTATAGTGACGTACGTTTTGTAGGTCACTAAGATTTCGAGAATGAGGATGAGCGCCGTGAAGCCTAGAGCTATCACTACAAATGGCGCACGTGGAATAAGGAGTTGTACCGCCTCTGACATGGCGCCCATGTCAGCTCCGATGTTGAGGGTATTGGCTATTATAAGGAGTGTGATAAACGACCACATAACCCAGCGTGGGTAATTTTTGCGGATAATGGCGCCTAGTCCCTGACCAGCTGCCAATCCAATGCGGGCGGACATCTCCTGTACCGCGATCATACAGGGTAGCGTCACAGCCGCTGTCCACAGCTGGGCCAGGCCGAATTGCGCGCCCACCTGCGTATAAGTTGCGATACCAGACGGGTCATCATCTGCGGCGCCGGTGATAAAGCCTGGGCCAAGCTTTTTCAGCCAGCGACTAACGTGTTTTGGCATGTGCAGATTGTAGCATGGAGTTGCTTTGCCTAGCGCGATCGTGCACACTTTTGACGTGGACTCGTGGCGGAATAGGTATACGCAACGGACTTAAAATCCGTGGCCGCAAGGCATGTGGGTTCGACTCCCACCGGGTCCACCAATTCAGATTTGCAGAAGAAGTTGCCTCGGGGCTCACACCGGACATAATCACGGCATAAAATTCCGCATGAGACAGGATGCCTTGCCGATGCTTTATGAAAAAACAACAGTTATCATTAAATAATTAACAAAAAATTATGCCAAACAACAAAAAAATAGAATGGATTTTAAGAATTGGTGTAGCTGGTGAGTTTTTGGGGCATGGTGTCTTTGCTATTTCAGGCAAAGCTGATTGGATAAAATGGACAGAGCAACTAACTGGGCTTGATACGGCAACTGCCACAACCTTTATGCTTGTCGTGGGAGTTGTGGATGTTTTATTGGCAGCTCTAGTACTTGTTAAGCCAATAAAACAAGTTTTGCTCTGGATGGCTTTTTGGGGATTTTGGACAGCTCTCGTTAGACCATTGGTCGGTTTACCAATCTGGGATTTTACAGAACGCTTTGCAAATTGGGCAGCACCTCTCGCGCTGTTTTATTTCTATCGAGCGAATAAAGATAACGGATCTAAGTAATTTCAATAAAAATTTGCCGCCGCCGAAATCTATTCCTTTTTGCCCGCCTGCTTGGGCTTCGCCCCCAAAACTTTTCGGCGGACGGATTTTTCGGCATTTACTAAAATCATAATTTTTGATACCATAGTAATATAATAATCAATTTCAATCGCCATTACTTTGATTATAGTATTATATTACTATGAGCGCAAGCAACAACTCAAAAATTGCAGATAATATCAAAAAATACCGAGGCAAGCTTGGTATTTCGCAGGACAAGCTTTCAAAACTTGCTGATGTTACCTATAACACAATTATCAAGATTGAATCGGGAGCAAATATCAATCCGACCATTGAAACCTTATCAAAAATCGCCAAAGCGTTAGATGTTGGCGTTGATGATCTGATCAAATAAATTCTATGGCAAAAACAATAAAGATTTTTTTAATTGATGGCGAACCTAACGGCTTAAAAACTGCTGAATTAAGTAATTGGGTTGGTCAAGCAATCGTTATCCCAAGAAACAAACTTAAAGAAATAAAACAGCGTCCTGAATGCAACAAACAGGCAGTCTATTTTCTAGTCGGTAAAGATAGCGAGGAAGCACTTTTGCCTACCGCATATATTGGAGAAGCAGAGAATTTGTGGAATAGATTATCTACTCACGATAGCTCAAAAGATTTTTGGCAAACCGCAGTGGCATTTGTAAGTAAAGATAATAATCTAACAAAAGCTCATGTTAGGTATCTTGAGAGCCGGTGCTTATCAATAGCAAATAAGGCGAAAAGATTTGATTTAGAAAACGGTACAGAATCCTCTTTGCCATCTTTGTCAGAAGCAGATATGTCTGAAATGGAAGAATTTTTAGAGAATTTGAAACTGCTCCTTTCCGCACTTGGTTATCCAATTTTGCAAGAGGTGGTTGCGAAAGAGCAAAAAGATGCTTCTGATCCGGTCTTTATCTGTAAGGGAAAAGACGCTTTAGCAACTGGCAGAATGACAAATGATGGTTTCGTTGTCTATCAAGGTTCAACCGCGACAACTAATATCAGTAACGCCGTTGTTGATCGTAATAATAAAATTATAGAAAAATTATTGTTGAATAAGTATCTCGAAAAAAAGGGTGATGGTTTATACATTTTTATTAAAGACTATGTTTTTAATAGTCCGAGTGCCGCATCTGATATTGTTTTAGGAAATTCAACGAGCGGTTGGAAGAAGTGGAAAACTAAAGACGATAAAACACTAGAAGAAGTTTACAAAAATGAATAAGTTATAAAAATTACTATGCGATTTATTGGATGTAAAGAAAATTTGTTGGATTTTATAGAAACCTTTGTCAAGCAAAAGGACATCAGAGGCAATACCTTTTGTGATCTTTTTGCTGGGACGGGCAGTGTTGCCAAACGCTTCAAAAAACTTGGCTATAAAATTATTTCATCTGACCTATTATATTTTTCCTATGTTCTGCAAAAAGTTTATATCGAACAAAATCAATATCCTAAATTTGTAAAACTGCTAAAACATCTCAAAATCAATCCTGTCGAGGAATCGCTTTTTACAAGCGAAAACCAAAGTGCAAAAGAGGCAGTCAAATATCTAAACGACATAAAAGATATTGAAGGATTTATTTATAAAAACTACTCACCGGCAGGTACGCAGGGGCAGACTTATGCTCGCAAATACTTTACTGGCGACAACGCTAAACGGATTGACGCGATACGAGAAAAAATTGAGGAATGGAAAAAATCAAATCTGCTAAACGAGCAGGAGTATTTTTTCTTGCTCTGCTCTCTTATTGAAGCAGTGCCGTTTGTCGCAAACATCAGTGGAACTTATTCCGCTTTTCTTAAAGAGTGGGACAAGCGCGCGTTCAAAAAGCTAACGCTTGAAGTGCCGGAAATTATCAAGAGCGATGAAACGCACAAAGTATTTAATATCAACGGCTTAAACATTTTTGGTCAAGTAAAAGGTATTGATATTTTATATCTTGATCCACCCTACAATGAGCGACAATACGCGCCTAATTATCACATTTTGGACACAATCGCAAAATGGGACAGGCCGGAAATTAAAGGTATTACTGGAATGAGGGCTTATGAAGATCAAAAATCAGAATTTTGTAATTCAAAATCGGGAATAAAAGCACTTGGCGAAATTATAAAATTTTCTTTAGCGTTAGTATAATTTATGCCATAATATGAATATGGATAACAAACAGCCAACTTGGTCAGAAGTAATTGAAAAAGTGATGATGAGTCACGGTTATTTTGCAACCTTGAAGCAACTGCACGACGAAGGCCCAAAACTGAAAACATATATTGGTAAAACTCCTGATAGAACAATCAACGAACGAGTGCAAAGAGACGAACGATTTACAAAAATAATGCCCGGATTGTGGGCATTAACTCAATATTTGGATAAATTGCCCGACCACCTAAATCCGCGAGTTCAAAAAAGCGAACAAGAAATAATCACCATCAGCCATGCCTTGATGCAGGGATACTTAATAGAAATCGGCAACATGAAAGGATTTTCAACATTTACTCCAGATAAAAATGGATTATTTCTTGATAAAAAATTGGCGGATATTATTTCGGTTCAAAGTTGTCCAGAATTTACTTACGAGCGAGTATTGCACCATATAAAGTACATTGATGTGATTTGGTTCAACGAAAGAGAGTATCCTTCAAATGTGATTGAGGTTGAACACTCTACGAATTTCCGAAATTCGTTTTTGAAATTTCTTGAACTTCAAGATTTTGCCACAAAAATGACGATTGTTGCGCCAATAGAACGACGGGAACAATTCGGCAGAGAAATTACGAGAACAACATTTGAAACGATACACAAGAGGGTAAATTTTATAAGTTATGACGATGTTGAAAAAATGTATTCAACATCATTAGCATTAAAATCTTTTGGCAATGTTTTATAATCTATCAACAACAGAAGAAAAAGAGCAATCAGCAGTTTGTGTGTTTGGCACAAAACCGCTATTTAATTTCAAAACAGAAAGATTTGGAGCAATTTCTGTTTATTGTGTTGTAAAAGAACTTATAAATGACAACGCTTCTGTTGAAAATAAGATCGGCAAGCAAGATGGCTATTTCATAAGTAGCGGTGGCGATGCCATTCGTCTCAATAAACAACTGGACGAAAAGCCAAAAAATAAAAAAGAAATGATTTTGGTGGATTTTGATAAACCAGACAGATCTTACTTGAAAACATATTACCCAGAATATCAGATGACCCAAAGGATTGTTTTAGGAAGTGGAAGAAAAAAACGAATAGCAGAAATCGAAATACATTTTTTACGAAACGAAAATGGTACAACAAGTTTAGGAATTAAAGCACCAGAATTATTTGAAGAGACAATCAAAAATATCGTAAATCTTGTACTTTAACAAAACAACCAACACAAACCGATATTCCTCTTTACGCAATAGAGGAAACAAAAACAGACGATAAAGAAAGCCGTAATACTGGCGTGTATCAACGCACCTCAAAATTTGTTTTTATTGATGGCTACTACCCAGAAGTGAAAAAAATAATGCTCTACAACTTGCAGGTGGAGCAAAAAGAAGAACCAACGGCGACTTATGTTTTTGGTACAAAATTACTACTGACATTCGGCGTTGAAATTATGGGTAAGAAGTTAGACGAAAAGATATTTACGCCGTTTAATTCGGTAGATGAAGTTCTTGATTTCAAAAAGAAGATGCGCCGTGCGCCAAAAGGAAATATCCCTATTTTAATTCGCAAAGTAGATAACAAAATTACGATTTCAGGACGACTGTATAAATCCGGCGGATTGGCTCACGATCCAAACATCGGTGCGTTGAGTTTGATTAGCGCGGCTATCCGAAAACTGGGGTGGATTGGCGATATTGTAATAACTAGACATGGATTAAGGCAAAGACATATTCAAGCTGATAATAAGTTTGTGAAAATCGCCAACAAGTTGAATCTACAAATTCATGGTCTCTCTATTCCGACGAGCAGGACACAGGATAATTACTGGAAATACGAAATGGAGGGCGAAAAACTTGGCACGATTTTCATTCATTTGGTCGTTGAAAACTTTACGGATGGATACTCAATTTTTGAAAATCACGCTGGTTGTGAAAAAGGATATTTTATCACAAGTGACGGTAAACATATTCCACTTGAAAAATACTCAGACAGAAAAGCGTACAAGGCTGGTAACAAAAACAAAATAATCAGCATCCCAGATTTGATCTTAATTGATTTTGGGAGGAGCGAAATTATAAATATTGAGGGTAAAAAGTATCAGTTTCGCCAAAATGGCATTGACGAGTTAAAGAATTTTGGCGACATAGAGAAGGGTTATATCATAAAGTATTATCCGAAATTCAAAATTACTCGTACTGTCGTTTTGTATGGCGGAACGGAAAAGAAAATTGTTGAAATTGCAGTCGGCTTTTTGCTCAACGAAAATGGCGATTTAGTGTTAGGTATAAAAGCCCCCGAACTATTCAGAGACGCGATCAAAAACCTTTTAGATTTTTGGTCATAATGCCGTCCGTCCAAACGTGTTGGGGGCGAAGCCCCAGGAGGCAGGCAAAAAGGAAGGGGGTTGGGGGGAAGGAATCCTTCGACAAGCTCAGGACAAGTTTTTTGCCCGCCTGCTTCCGTTCCCGTTCCGTTTGAGCAAAGGAAAAGCGGAAGGGAGGTTTGGGGGGAATTCCGCTTTTCTCTTGCCAAATCAAAATGAGGCCAGTCCCGCCACCTTGCTTTTCAAAGCAAGACACCACAGAAAAATACTCTTTTCATTAAGAGAAAGTAAGGTGCGGCGGCCGAAATTTATTTCGGCATTGCTGTTTGTATCCAATCGCTTCGCTCTTGGACAAACAGGGAACGCGCAAAATGAAAAGAGCAAAGAGTATTTTTCTGTGGTGTGGCGAGCTTGTCGAGCGGTGGCGGGGCTGGCTTCCTTGGTCTGGTTTCGTTCAGCAGTTTTTGATAAAATAGGTTCTAGCCAAACTGTAAAGACACACGGGCGGCTGTGAGCTGGTGCAAAACGGCAAGTCAGGTGTCGCTATCAAGCCAACCGCAGGAATGGGAGTATTTTATGCTCTCCGAAAAAACATTTAACGAAAATCGGCAGTTGGGTTTCGATGCGATAGCGAGTTTGGGCAGATTGGATTTGGAACGGCTTTTGTCGAATGATGCAGGGCAACTGTTTTAAGTCCGTCCAAAAATCCTTCCGCCAAAAAGTTTATCGGAGCGGGAGCGACGACCACGGCATTCCTCCCCTAAAACCCCTCCTGCCGTGCCGTCCGAGTGAATTTGAAGCCCCGCCGAGTCCGCGAGGCGGTGGCGGGGCGATTATCTGACCGTACAACTTGAGTTTCCGCGCAGCTCTACTGCGCGGAGGTTCATTCGCAAGCTAATAGACATGTTTTTTCTTTTCTTGCTACCCTGTTCCCATGTCGAGCAATCAGAGCACAATAAATCCTAAACTATTTCGTAGTCGCCTCTTGGTTCAGGATCAGCGCTTGATCGAGGCGGCGCAACGCGTGGCCACGATAATCCAGTCTCTCGCGCCAGATTCAGCTTATGCCGGCATGCAGCCGCATGCTCTGATTGTGGGCGGGTTTGTGCGCGACGTCCTTTTGAGCAGACAGCCAAAAGACCTTGATCTCGAAGTCTATGGTGTCGCACCAGATAATCTCGAGCATCTCCTTGAAACCTTCGCGCCAGGCCTCGTAAACCTCGTCGGTAGGTCGTTCGGTGTTTTTAAAATCCATCTCGGTGCAGATGTCGAATTCGACGTCTCACTTCCTCGCCGCGAGTCGAAGACCGGCCGTGGGCATAAAGGATTTGCCGTGACAACGGACCCGGGATTAGACCTGCGAGAGGCTTCGCGGCGCCGCGATTTTACTTTTAACGCCATCTCCGCTGATCCCCTGACTGGGGAGCTGCTTGACCCTTATGACGGCGTGCGCGATCTCGAGAACCGTGTCCTTCGCGTCGTGGATCCAACGACGTTTCAAGATGACCCACTGCGCGTGTATCGCGCGATCCAATTCGTCGCGCGTTTCGGTCTCACGGGCGAGCCAAGGAGTTTCGACCTCATGCGCCAGATGGTAGTGCGCGGCGATCTCACGGAACTTGCCCCGGAGCGCGTCACAGAAGAACTACGAAAGCTCCTGCTCAAAGCACAGCGGCCTTCCATCGGCTTTGAGCTTGCGCGTTCTCTCGGCATCATGACCACCTATTTCCCGGAACTCTCCGACATGATCGGGACAGTACAGGAGCCTGAATGGCATCCAGAGGGCGACGTTTGGATCCACACAATGATGGTAATTGATCGCGCGGCGGAGATCATTCGCGATTCGACGCGCGGATTTTCTACAGAAGAGCAGCTCGAGGTGATGCTCGGTGCGCTTTGCCATGATCTCGGGAAGCACGCGACAACCGCTCGTCTCGACGGCCGCATTCGTTCGCTCGGCCACGAAGAGGCAGGGGTCGAGCCGACACATGCGCTCCTTAGCCGCTTGACGTTCGGCGAGCACGCGAGAAACGCGGCCATCGCCGTGGTTAAGGATCATCTCAAGCCAGGCATGCTCTATAAACAACTCATGGAGAAACAGGCACTGACCGAGGAATCGTATGCGAACGCAGTCCGCAAACTCCTGAAGCGCATCCATCCTACATCCTGGCGCGTACTCATCGCCGCTGCAGAGGCTGATTATCGCGGACGCAGTCTCCCGGAGGTCACCACAGGGCCGTATGCGCACGGCGATCTCCTCGCCGCAACCGTCGCGAAATCTTGCTTAGACGAAGAGCCGACGAAGCCGTTGATTCAAGGGCGGGATCTTCTCGCGCTCGGAGTCACACCCGGGCCGCGCATGGGTGAATTGATCGCGACGATCGAAGCGCTGCGAGACGCAGGGAAAATCACGACACATGAAGAAGCAGTCGCGCACGCGGCACAGATAATCTGATATATGCCCATCCCCCTTCCATCGAACGCGAAGCGCGCATATACAGGCGAGTTTCTTGAAATCTGGCAGTGGCAACAAGAGCGTTTCGACGGCAGCCATGCTACCTTTGAGTGCGTGGTTCTAGGGGACGTGGCACACGTTATTCCGTTTTTGGATGCAAAGACCGTCCTTTTCTTGCAACAAGAGCAACCCGGGCGGCTGCCATTCGTGGATGTTCCGGGCGGCCGCGTGGATGGCGATGAATCCGTTCTCGAAGCGGCAAAACGAGAACTCCATGAAGAAACAGGATATGAAGCAGGAACATGGCTTGAATGGACGCGGAACGCGCATCATGGGATATCGCGGCGGGAGGAAACAATTTTCCTTGCACGGGATATCCGGAACGGAAGTGGTCAACATTTGGATGCTGGCGAAAAAATTGAACTCCGTCCGACGCGATGGGACGATCTTGTCCGCATGTGTCTGCGTCACGAACTCCGTCAACCAAAGATCATGCTCGCGATCCTCGCTATGGAGTTTGATTCGGAGGCCAAAGAGCGGCTTAGAGGGTGGCTAAAATAAGCAGTTCCACCCCACATCTTATGCGAATTCATGCTTCTGCCCTGCTGTGGATCCTGGTCGGCGCGTTGACAGTAGGCCTTGGCATGTGGGTGATTCTACAACAAGCCAAGGACGATCGTCGGCGTTTGACCTATATAGTATCTAGAACGCAAGCAGACTTAGTGACCGCGCAACAAGTTAACCAAACGCTGCTGCAAGCAGCTAATAAAAAGTTGGAGCTAGCGAATGCAGATATTGCCAAAGCGCAAACTATCATCCAAGGCTTAAAAGAAGAACATAGATCGAGCGCGCAAGCGCAATCGCTCGCAGCGCCAAAGCCGCAGCTGCTCAAGGGCTGGAGCGAAGCGGTTAACTTGTCTCTTGGTGTCACCTGTCGAGTTCCTTTATGGGCACGCGTTGAAACTAATGATGCTACGGCATTGACTTTGGTTGTCGAGCGGAGCACTAAATTGGCAGCGCGACCGGCAGCCGATGCTCGTTGGTTTTCCATCACGCCGTACGATGAACGACTAGAGAAAGAATTAATCAACAGCCTCGCCACCTCCACATCCGTCGCTTATCTGGTGCATGGACATAGTTTGCTAGGCCGACGTGGTCGATTGCTTGGATCAGCTCAAACCATTTTTGTGTTGCGCGCGCGCCAGGATGGGGCAAACAAATATTTAATTTGGGCGCGCACACATGAGGGGGTATCGGATCAAATGCTTCTGGCCGTTTTTTCCACCTTGAACTTTAAGCCAGTTTAGAGTTGATAAAAATAAAACACGAGGGACAATGTCCCCCGTGTTTTATTTTTTTGGGTTAGAACCGACGCGGTGCGCGCTCTTCCATTGGTCGAGCTTTGTTGACCGCTATACGGCGTCCACCCATGTCTGATCCATCGAACGTGGAGATGGCTTTGTCAGCTGCCGCGTCATCTGCCATCTCAACGAAGGCAAATCCGCGTGGACGATTGGTCTGACGGTCCATTGGAATAAAGACCGATACGACCTCGCCAGCCTGAGCAAACATCTCGCGGAGCTCCTCATCCGTGGTGCGGAAAGGGATGCCTCCGACGAATAATTTCGTGGGCATGCGTGTAGATTAAAATGATTTAACTGGATATCGTCTGCGCATGACCCACTTCCTTCGACCTTCCCCACTGCTCATAGCCGTATGGCATAGGCGTAGGGCTGAGTAAGTTCAGGTTTGAACCTGAGCCTACTAATATATGGACGGACCTTCGCACGTACTATCCAATAGATAAACTAGCATATTTTTATATATTCGTCAATCTCCGCGTTTTAACCTTTTTCCGCTCGAATTAGGGCATGAAACATCCAACATGCCCATATTGCATGCTCGGAAAACAGTGAAATGCAGATGGCCAAGATAGCTCTGTAAGAAGTGCGGAAAGACCTCTTAACGGAGACGCTCTGACACGCGTGATCGAACAGCCCTCGACGCATACACAAAAGATCGTTCGACGGCGTATCGTAGCTTTCAAAAAGCACTGAAGAAGCAAGGATCACCTCGACTCAGCCTTTGGTCATGAAGCATTGAAGAAGCGAAACGACGATTGCAAAAACTGTGGAATATATTTGGCCGACGCTACCCGAATATTTCATCTGTCGTGATAAACGGTTCAGACAGATCACGCTTCCTCGCTCATCGCAGTATCACCTCAAACCATCCACCATTCATGCAACAGTGCCCTGGCAGAAAATTATCTAAAAATATGCACGCGATTTAGCATTGACGTAGCCTGTCGGGTCATTGGTCACCACTTGACACACTTGACAAATGTTCTTGACACAAAAAAATGTGATATACTATGTGCATGTCAGCATGGTTATGCGGTCCGATCGGACCGGAATTATCGTGCATCCGATTAAATGATCGGATGAACCCGACATGACTTCTTCGTGCTTGCTTGTTGAGCGTGAAGAGACGGGACGACATTGACTCCGATTTTGTGTCGGAGCGAAATAAAAAGAAAGGAAGGTGATTTGCATGGCAAAAAAGAAAAAGGCTGCTGCTAAAAAGAAGAAGCAATAAGCCAATATAAAATCCCCTCGCGTATTTTTCTATGCAATTTGAAACGCTGGGGGGATTTTTATTTTGGTCACGGCGGTATCGTATTATTCTAGAGCAGGTGTTACTCTCTTTAGAGTTTTTATGCCTAAACCAGCTCAAATTACCCTTATTATTCTCGGTGCTACGGGCGATTTAATGACTAAAAAAATCGCGCCGGCTCTTTTTCATCTCCATCGAGAGGGCAAACTCCCTGCCGATTTTCGGGTTATCGGTTTTGCCCGTCGTCCGTTTACGGATGAGGCTTTTCGTGAGCTGGTGACGTCTATGTTAGAGCTGCGCGGCGAATTGAAAGCTGATCGTAGCGCTCTCGCATCCTTCTTGCAGCGCTTTTCATACGTGCCGGGCCAGCTCGACGAGAGAGATGGATACACCAATCTGGCAGCTCGGTTGAATCCTCGATCGCATAAACTATTTTATTTGGCGGTGGCGCCACATTTTTTTCAACCCGTGCTCAGTCATCTCGCGGCCATAGGACTTAATCGTGCACAGACGGGATGGTCGCGTCTTTTGGTTGAAAAACCGTTTGGTGTTAATCAAAAAACTGCTGAAGAATTGGATCAGCGTATCAGTGAGCTGTTTACCGAAGATCAGATTTACCGCATTGATCATTATCTAGCCAAGGAGATGATGCATAATATTTTAGCCTTTCGGTTTCATAACAATTTGTTTGAACCAGTTTGGAACAAGCAGCACATCGAACGCATCGAGATTCAACTGCTGGAGACCATAGGTGTGGAAAAGCGCGGGGTTTTCTACGACAGTCTCGGCGCGCTACGCGATGTCGGGCAGAATCATCATTTGCAAATGCTGGCTTTAATTACTATGGATCAGCCGGCAAAATTTGAGATGTCAGCCATTCGCGCAGAACGCGCTAAGTTATTGGAGACGCTCATGCCACTTAGTACAGCTGAGATCACACGCCAAACTTTGCGTGCGCAGTACGTTGGCTATCGTGATATTTCTGGCGTGGCGCCAAACTCGCAGGTAGAGACGTATTTTAAACTCTTGGCCAAGTTAGCGCATCCGCGTTGGCAAGGCGTTTCTATCCTGCTTGAAGGCGGCAAACGTATGGACGAGGATCGTACCGAAATCTGCGTGACATTTAAAGATAAAAATAAAGTTCTGTTTACGATGGAGCCGTTTGAGGGCATCACGATTCAATTTTTATCCAAAAAACCAGGCACCGTATTTGAGCTAGAAACGCGTTCGTTTGATTTTTTATTGCGCCAGCCCAGCCACGTAACGCAATATGTGGAAGAGTATGAAAGGTTATTGTTGGACAGCATTTTGGGCGACCAGACACTTTTTTTGAGTACGCATGAAGTGCGTGCCATGTGGAAATTTATCGATCCGATCATTGCCGCGTGGCAATCCAATGCTGTGCCGTTGTTGCGTTATGCGCCGGATACGGATGAAACGCGGAAGCTGACGTTTGGTAGTAAATAAAAAAGTAATTTTGTATGAGTCGCGATCGTATTCACCGCGATGGTGTGAAAATTGTATGGTAGCCACCTTTGGCGCTGGATGCTTTTGGGGCGTTGAGGAACTTTTTCGCGCGATGCAGGGCGTGAAAGAGACGGCCGTCGGATATATGGGCGGCTCAATGGAAAAGCCGACGTACGAAGACGTGTGCGCGAATGCGACAGGCCACGCCGAAGTCGTGTACGTGATGTTTGATCAACACGAAGTGACATACGAGAAGCTCCTTCAAATTTTTTGGGACAATCACAATCCGACAACGCCCAATCGTCAGGGGTCTGACATTGGAACGCAATATCGATCCGTGATTTTTTATCACACACCGGAACAGAAAAACGCGGCGGAAACATCGAAGGCCGACCTCGAAAAATCCGGGCGATGGAAAAGTCCAATCGTGACCGAGATTGTTCCTGCGACGACATTTTGGAAAGCCGAGGAGTATCATCAAAAATATCTTGAGAAGAGGGGATTAGGTTCTTGTTACGTGTAACACTATGACGAACGTCACCAAGTCAGACATCGAATGGAAAAAGATCCTCACTCCCGAGCAATATGAAATTTTGCGCGAGAAGGGAACAGAACTGCCGGGGAGCGGAACCCACGATCAAGAAACCGCCCAGGGGATGTATCGTTGCGGCGCATGCGGTGTGCCACTCTTCACAGCAGAGACGAAGTATCACTCCGGGTCCGGCTGGCCGAGTTTTTCAGCGCCGGTCGATTCCTCCGCGGTCACACTCGCGGCAGACCGTTCTAATGGAATGGTCCGCACGGAGGTGACATGCGCGACGTGCGGCTCGCATCTTGGACACGTGTTTGATGACGGCCCCCAGCCGACAGGACAACGATTTTGCATTAACTCGCTCGCGTTGAATTTGGAGAAATCCTGACCTCTCCATCAGTAACGTTTGTTTGCTATCATGCCGAAGATGCCCCCCTTCATCCGCGATACGGATCGCGCCCTCATCGCCACGTTCCGTAGAATCGATATGCCATTTGCGCGGCTCGCGCTCTTCGTCGTGTATTTTTGGTTCGGTGCGCTCAAGCTCGCGGGCGCGAGTCCGGCGAATGTGATGATGGGGGATCTCCTTGCACAAACTCTGTCATCCGTGATGTTCGAAAGCTTCGTGATCTTATTCGGGCTCTATGAGATGCTCATTGGTATCCTCTTCCTCATCCCGAAGAAAGAGCGGCTCGTGATCGCACTCATCACCCCGCATCTCACTGTGACGCTTCTCCCGCTCATCCTTCTCCCCGCGATGACGTGGCGCGGATTTCTCGTTCCGACGCTTGAAGGGCAGTACATTATAAAAAATCTCGTCATCCTCGCGCTGTCCTGTTCGATCGCAGCGCATCTCCGACCACTGCGAAAATGATGCGCGTATGATCCTCATCCTTCTCCAGCTATTCAATTTGCTCCTCTTCGCGCTGGCCGTGTTTCTTCTCTACGCGCATCTGACAGGTGCGCCGTATTTGCCGACAAAGATAGCAGCTGTCGAAGAAATGGTGCGCTGTGCGAACGTGACTCCGGGACAAAAAATAGCGGATATCGGATCAGGCGATGGGCGCATCGTAATCGCATTTGGACGCGCGGGCGCGGACGCGCATGGATTTGAGATTAACCCTGTTCTCGCATGGATTTCGAGATGGAGAATTCACCGCGCCGGGCTTCGGGATCATTGCCACATCCATCTCGCGAATCTGTGGCGCGTGGATTTTGCGCCATTCAGCGTTGTGACCGTGTTTGGCATCACGGGGATGATGCCAAAGCTCAAATCAAAATTACAGCGTGAGCTTGCGCCGGGCAGTCGTGTGATCTCATATGTGTTCCGCTTTCCGGAGTGGGAACGGATCGAAGCACGCGTCAATGTGTCGGTGTATACCGTTGGGAAGAAATCAATCTAAATCTTTTTGACGTTTTACCTAAAAGGGAGCATACTATTAATGTTCTTTAAACTCATGAATTTGAGGCAGTCTTTTTTCATCCGCCAATGATCCCCAAATCAGTCAGGTCAATCTCTGAAGGATTTGAATAATTGGTACTTGGCTTCTTGCATCAATGTAGCACAGGCGTTGTCGCTCATGGCATAGGCAAGAACATCCAGTTCCTGGAAGGTCAAACCTGCACGTAAATACGTAGCTGCATTCGGTAGTTTCTTGAAGTGCTCATACGGTGGTTCATACAGGCTGTAGACTTTTTTCTCTTTGCCTTTTGCATTCACGGTCGTGGTTGCGCAGCCACTCGGACGATGGTAATTCACATAGGTATTGAAATGGGTTTGGTAAAAGCTGTTGATGGGTTCCGCGAAGCGTCGTGGGATGTGGGCATGTCCCATGTGCTTCCGGATGATGCTTCCATTCTTGCCTTCCACAAGCGCCTGGTCGTTCGATCGTCTTGGTCTAGATTTTGTCTGTTCGATGGAAAGTTTGTTCAGCAGTTTTGCCACCACGTAGTTCACGTACTCCGATCCATTGTCCGAATGGAACCCAAACACCTTGAATGGGAATTGCTGGATGAGCATCTCGAGGAGCGGTGTGAGGAAGTGTTCACTGATGCCTTCCACGCACCCGATCAATTCCCATTGGGTCACCTCATCCACGAGGTTGATATGGTAGACGCCCTTCTCCTTGTCCAAGTCCCCCTGATGGACAGAATCCACGCGAATATAGCCCGGTTTGCCATCTGGGGAGGGTTTGCGGCGTTCCCCGATCGGCACGCTTGTCGGGTTGGTTCTTGTGAAGGTCGTGGTCTGTGAACGGTATTGCCTGCGGCCGCGCAGACGGTACAGATGGGCAACGGAGATATCTTTGAGACGGATGAAATGCGCATCATGGAAAAGCGTATATGCGCGTTCAAATAGTTTCTTCGTCGCAGGACCGGAGAGTCGGCCGTGTGCGTCATCCGTCTTTGCGAGAAGCGCGACGTCATCGGTTGTGTACTTCATTGGAAACGAGGAACGTGTCTCACGGGAAGATGGAGTGACGTGTCTCGTCTTCCGCATCTTGCGGATGAGCTTTGTCACCTGCGCATCCCCATACCCCGTCATCTTCATGATGTAGTTTCGGACGGTCGTTTTGTCCCTTTTGCGGAGCGAAAAGTAATAGAACCTGGCAAGGAGCTTTTCGATCCAGGCGTACCTCTCTTTCCGCGTCAGTCCCACGAAGTTCAAACCGTGGGCTGCGGAGGTGAAGGCTTCCAGTTGTCCTAAGGTGACGAATCGTTCGTCGTGCATATCGAGGGTCATAGTGCCCTCCAGTATGACGACCTGTGGATTCTTTCCGCAGGATCCTTATTTGGGGATCATCCTGCGTGAGAATCGGAAGTCCATTTGGGGATCATCTTGCATTGGAGAAGTCTAAATCTTGACAGTTGTTCGCTCGTTTGATGCGATATTCGCATCGAAGGAGGTGTTACATGGAAGGCATAATCTGTGACGATCACCCGCGTCAAGACGGTCCCGATCAATCCGCGGAGATGCCTGTCTCCGGAGAGAAACCGAAAGTGAAGTTGCGTCGCGGATTCGCTGCAATGAGCCGCGAAAAACAACGCGAAATCGCCTCGCTGGGCGGCAAAATCGCGCATAAGAATGGCACGGCGCACGTATTCTCGTCTGACGAGGCGCGTGCAGCGGGCCAGAAGGGCGGAGCCACAACCCAACGCAGACGCCGCGCGCGGCGCTTTGACGGAGGCTAGATGTAGCTCTTTGTGCATACTCGTTCCATACGTATGTCGATGGAACTTTTTTATTAGGACTTACGCGTTTGGCGCATAACTTTGTCGAAAGCTCCGTTTTACGCTCACCGTAGCGCTGCTACGCCTCGCGCAAATACTCGCTTTCTTCGCGTTCTGCATCCAAACGCGTAAGTCCTATTGATGTTGCACGAGCCTTGAAAATTTCATCAAATTTTGCTACGGTCTCTGCCTATGAATTCCGCACGTGTGCGTTTGCCTGGGCATCCAGATGCTGTCTGCGACCTGGTAGCTGAAGCCATCGTTGATGAGTATACGCGTCGCGATCCAGTCACACGCATAAAGCTGAGCGTCATGGGTGGGCGTGGTGCGTTGTTTATTTCAGGCGACGTGCGCAGTAACGCAGACTTCGACGTGTCGCAACTTATCAGCCGTACGTTAGGCCTGCTCGGTGTCATGAGTGAGCATGAGCCGTTTATTTCTATTGAGCCTGTTGTGGCTGAGCGCGCGGCGCTCTTCGCGCGCGGCGCCGATGCGCCCGTAACTGTCACGGGTTATGCCACCAATGAGACAGTGGAGTTTATGCCGCGCGTGGTGTCTTTGGCGCGTCGCATGGCTCAAGCGTTGGAGGACAAACGTCAGTCAGATGAAACCTGGTTTTGGTTGGGTGCGGATGGCGAGGTCTTTACGCGCCTCCAAATTGATGAAAAGTCGCGTGTGTTCACGCCCGTGATTTCTATCCGTGTCGAACCTGGCGTTCAATCAATCGCCGAAGTTCGTATAGCGGTCGAGGCACTGGTGCATTCGCTCGAGCCCGATGTGCACGTGCGAGTCAATGAATCAGGTGTAACTGACGCGCGTAGCCTAGGTCATGTCATGGGCGCAGCCGGACGAGAAAACTCGCCGTACGGATTTTTGTTGCCAGCTTGCCCTGTCGGTATCGGGCAAGACATGGCACAGCCAGACAAAGCCGGAGTCTGGTTGGCGCGCGCTGCGGCGCGTCGTTTGGTCGCACATGGCACCCGCGCCGTGTTAGTACACGCTGTCTACTTGCCTGGCGAGAAGCTGCCCGTGAGTATCCGCGCACGAGATGAACGCGGTAAAGATTTAAGCCGCGAGATCACGCCTGCATCCATGTCACTCGACCGGGCAAAAGACTGGTGGCGTCCGAACTTAAATATAGATGCGGCGCGCTGGGGGTTTGCCGGCGCAGCCGGGTTGCCATGGGAAGAGGAGGTGTAAACTTGGAGCATCTGATATAATACAATTATGTTAACAGTCGAGATTCTGCCGCCGTCTAAAGAGCAGCCTAAGGCTAGGCAACAGGAGCTAGCAACGGCGAGGGACGCATTCGAACGTTTAGCGCGAGAGCTTGATGAGTTGTGGCATAAACAAGTCCTAACTCCCGCAGAACAGAGACGAGTAGATTTGATCTTAGAGAATGTGGCATAAATCATCTTAAGCCTATGCGTACCTCTATTTCGTTCTTATGTCTCGCTTTCAGCCTCATAATTGTCGGCGCAGGCTGTCAGCCATCCTCGTTATCCTCGGTGGCGTCGTCGTCGCAGCCGCCTGCAGCACCATCTCCTGTAGCAGCCGCTCCAGCCAAGAGCGTTGTTTCGGCTAACAAACCAAGTATGCCAAGCACTTTAGCTTTCCCCGGTATTTTGTCGGCGCGTGAGACAGCCAACATGCGTATCCGCATCAAAACGCTTAAAGGCGAGATCGTATTTGACCTGTTGCCGCAGGAGGGGCCTAAGGCGGCCTCCAATTTCGTCTATCTCGCCAAACAAAAGTTTTATGATGGTCTGACCTTTCATCGTATTGAGCCAGGCTTTGTGGTTCAGGGCGGCGATCCTATGGGTAATGGGATAGGCGGTCCTGGTTATAAATTTGAAGATGACGTGGTTCGTCTGCCATACACAGAAGGCATAGTGGCTATGGCTAATGCTGGACCAAACACCAATGGCTCGCAATTTTTTATCATGCTGGGTGATACTCCGTTGCCGCCTAAGTATTCGATCTTTGGGCGAGTTGTCACAGGCCTGGAAGTAGTGAAGAAGCTCGAACGAGGGGATAAGATGTTGACGGTGAGAGTAGAGAAGAAATAATGTTGAACTACTATGAAATCGGTAGGAAAATTTTTGACCATCCTTTTAATCGTAGGCACAGGCGTAGTAGCCTATGATTTTCGAGCCGTTATCCGCGATTGGTGGTTTGGTCTGAATACACCCAAGCTGCCGGCGGCGCAAAAGTTTACGCGTGGTCTCAAAAGCGCAGTCGGGATTGGCGGCGAGCAAAATTCTCCGGTGGAGGGAGGTCTGGCCAAATCAAAGAATTTTATTTTGATCTCCACGCCGCCGTCAACCGCGCCAGCAGTCAAACTTAACCCATTCGAGGCCAAGCAGCCGTTGCCACAAGCAATCAATCTAGACGTTCCATTTACCAGTCAAGCCCCCTATCAAGTTTGGGATCTACCTTATCAAGAAACCTGCGAAGAGGCTGCGGCGTTGATGGTTGATGCGTTTTATCGTGGCGTTTCTGGCCAGATCCCACCAGACCAAGCCAAACAGGCGATTGATGATCTGATCGCATTTCAGACCAAGCAGTACGGAGATTACAAAGACACGAATGCGCAAGATACAGCGAGATTTATCAAAGATTATTTTCATTATCAAGATGTCAGCGTGACCAAGTTGGTGAGCGTTGATCAAATAAAGCGCGCCTTAGCTAACGGCTATCCAGTCCTCATTCCGGTTTCTGGCAAGCAACTTGGAAATCCTAACTATAAACATGGCGGTCCGCCGTATCACATGTTGGTGATCAAGGGATACACCCAGGGCCGCTTTATAACTAATGATTCGGGCACGCGTAAAGGCGCGGATTATACCTATGCTTACGAAACTGTCATGCGCTCAGCTCACGACTGGAATGGTGGTAACGTGCTGCAGGGTCAGCCGATGTTGATCGTGGTGCTGCCTAATAAATAACTAGGACTTACGCGTTTGGCGCATAACTTTGTCGAAAGCTCCGTTTTGCGCTCACCGTAGCGCTGCTACGCCTCGCGCAAATACTCGCTTTCTTCGCGTTCTGCATCCAAACGCGTAAGTCCTATTTAAATATCCAGTTCAGCTTGTTTGGCGTGCGTTTGGATGAATTTTTTGCGTGGCGAGACTTCAGAACCCATAAGCGTGTCAAAGGTTTGATCCGCAGCCTCAGCGTCCTCGATGGTTACGACTTTGAGCAGGCGATTAACCGGATTCATGGTCGTTTCCCAGAGTTGATCAGGATTCATTTCACCTAAGCCCTTGTAGCGCTGTATGGTAATGCCGCTAATCGTAGCGGCGCCCTCGTGGGATTCTTCAATCGTTGCCTCTATTGGTTCAGGCGCACCCTTTTTCAGTTTTGCTCGATCGTCTTTCGCTTTGAGCAGGTCCTTAACCAGTTGGTCTCGTTCTTCATCCGAAAAGGCATAGTGTATATTTTTGCCAGAGGCAACGCGGAACAGCGGCGGCTGGGCGATACAAAGATGCTTTTGCATAATTAGGTCTGGAAAATAGCGGTAGAAGAGCGTGAGCAGTAGCGTGCGAATGTGTGCGCCGTCGACGTCAGCATCGGTCATGATGATGATGCGGTTGTAGCGCAGCTTGGCGAGGTCAAATAGTTCTCCGATGTTTGTGCCCAAGGCGATGATTAGATTTTTAACTTCATTGTTGGAGAGCATTTTATCTAGTCGCGCGCGTTCTACGTTAAGAATTTTACCGCGCAAAGGCAGGATGGCTTGGAAATTGCGATCGCGTCCTTGTTTGGCCGAGCCGCCGGCCGAATCACCCTCTACTATGTAGAGTTCTGATATGCTGGGATCTTTAGTTGAGCAGTCAGCTAATTTGCCGGGCAGCATGAAGCCTTCGAGCGCGCCTTTGCGCAAAACAGTGTCGCGCGCGGCACGCGCCGCTGCCCGAGCGCGTTGTGCCAAGACGCATTTGCCAAGAATAGCCTCAGCATCGCGCGGATGTTCCTCTAAGAACGAGGATAACGCATCGTTGATGAGCGTCTCGAGCACTCCGCGGACTTCTGGATTGCCGAGTTTGGCTTTAGTCTGGCCTTCAAATTGTGGCTCGCGCAGCTTGATACTGATGACGGCCGTTAACCCCTCGCGCACATCTTCGCCAGATAGATTCTCGTCTTTTTCTTTCAGATATCCCTTGTTGCGGGCATAAGTATTCAACACGCGCGTCAAGGCCGAACGAAATCCCATCACATGCGTGCCGCCTTCTGGATTGTAAATATTATTCGCAAAGGCCATGAGCGTCTCCTTATACTCATCGGTGTATTGCAAACCTGCTTCGATGCCAATGTCATCCACCGTCTTCTCCACGTAGAAGATGGTGTCGTGTTTCGGTGCTTTGGCGTGATTGAGATGGCGCACGTAGGAGGCCACGCCGCCTTCAAAGTAGAAGCCGTATACATCGTGCTGAGCTTGGACTCGCTCATCCGTTAGCATGAGCTTGACGCCTTTAGTCAAATAGCATTGCTGGCGTAGGTGATCGAGAATGTATTTAAGATCAAATTCAGTGGTAATGAATATCGTGGCGTCGGGTTTGAAAGTAATGCTAGTGCCATGTGCTCGGCTTTTTCCAATTTGTTTGACTTTGCCTGTCGGCACACCGCGTTTATAGGTTTGGACAAAGCTGCCACCATCGCGCTCGACGCGCGCCTCCAGCCATTCGGAGAGCGCATTTACGACTGAGACGCCCACGCCATGCAGCCCTCCAGACACTTTATAGCCGCTTTGGTCACCGCCAAATTTTCCACCAGCATGCAGCTTGGTCAAAACCAGTTCCAGAGCTGAAACTTTGAATTGTTTATGCATGTCTACGGGTATGCCGCGTCCATTGTCATGGACTGTTACGGTCCCGTCCCCGTTGAGTGTCAGTGTAATTTCTGTGGCTTGACCCGCCATGGCCTCATCAAAAGCATTGTCTACGACTTCCCAGATGAGATGATGTAATCCTTCGGGTCCGGTCGAGCCGATGTACATTCCCGGACGCTTACGCACTGGCTCGAGGCCTTCGAGTACAGATATCTGTTCCGCACCATAGGCTGTGGGACGTGATTTGGGGGCTGATTTTGGCATAGCAATAGTGTGCCCAGTATAGTGTCTCGCGCCCCTTTCGCCAAGACCCCCAGAGGGTGAGCGTGCTATACTTTTTTCTATGCCTAACGGACGTTTAACGCCAGATGAATTTGAACTTGCTTCCTTTTGGGTGCGCAACCGTTGGCTGTTGCGTCGTTTGGGCTATGGCAGCCTCATCGGTTGTGCGGCGCTGCTTTGGGGGTATGCTTCATGGGGACTCGTGGATGCGTATGCTGTTTCATATCCGCGTGAGTCGCGTCTGACGCGTGAGATGGCCGTCAACCAGCAACTCTTAGCCGGTCTTGAGGCGGATCGTCCGCAGAACGTTAACCTCTCAGATGTGACTGTTTTCTCCACCACTGCTGGTCGTTACAATCTTGCCGTCGAAGTCACGAATCAGGATGAGCAGTGGTGGGCAGAGTTTAATTATCGCTTCAATTTATCTGGCGAGCAGACGCCGTTGCGCAGCGGCTATGTCTTGCCTAAGTCTGTCCAGGTGTTGACTGAATTCGGATATCAGCCAAAGACGAGAGGAGGAGCCAGCGCCAGCCTAGTGATCGAAAATGTGCGCTGGCATCGCGTTGATCCCAGCTTGGTCGGCGTGAACTACCAGGAGTTTGCTGACAAGCGTTTGAAACTTACGTTTCAAGAATTGACCTACGATACTAGTTTGGTCATTGGCAATAAGGCCGTGGGGCAAACCTCGTTTATATTAGTCAACGGTAGTGCTTATGGCTACTGGTCGGTCGACCTGATTGTCCGGATATATCGAGGTTCCTCGCCGGTCGGTATCACAAAGCTGACGGTTACCAATGTGTCGCCTGGCGAACGCCGACCGATCAAACTCACCTGGTTTGAGACTTTGCCCAATGTGACCAGAACTGAAATCATCCCGCAGGTTAATCTCTTAGATCGCAATGTCTATTTGCCGACCACATATTTTAAGGAGTAGCCAGCCCAACCTCTGCTCTCTTTGTCCTCTAATGTCCCGTAAGGATCAAGTAGTAGAAAAACCAGCAGCTCAAGTTACGGCCGAAGTTGGTTTCGACATCTCTCGTTCAACCCATAGCGAGTTTTTCCCCGATGTCATTCTGAGCGGCGCGCAGCAGAGCGAAGAAATCGCTTAAACTCATTTAACAATCTCCCCAATGCGGCGCTGGATCAACATCTTTACCTTGTATGACTGGTCGCTTTTGTTCTCAGCTCTGGCGCTCACAGCCATTGGTTTATTTACAATTTACGGCATAAGTATTTCGCATGGCGCGTCTGATCTGTTCCAATTTAAAAAACAGCTTTTAGCTGCTTTGATTGGCGTGATTTTGGCCTTGAGTTTGGCCTTTATAGATTATCGTCAGTTGCGTTCGCTAGCCATACCAATTTACCTCAGTGGCGCAGCTCTGCTCGGGCTGGTCTTGCTCATCGGCTTCAGTAGTCGTAATGCAGGACGTTGGTTCGTTATCGGTCCACTCTCATTGCAACCCGTCGAGTTTGCCAAGGTTGCGTTGGCGGTTTTACTGGCCGCCTATTTTTCTCGCTTTGCGCACAGGCGACTATCCTGGACCGCATTTTTTGGCAGTCTAATGGCCGTCGGTGGTTACGTTTTTTTGACCTTACTCCAACCTGATTTTGGTTCAGCCATGGTTCTGCTCGCCATGTGGGGATGCGCGCTGCTGTTTTGTGGTCTGCCGCGTCATGCTTGGTGGACGCTGCTCTTGGCTGCGTGCGCCATCGGACTCGTGCTCTGGACAGTCGGCTTAAAACCCTATCAGCGCGATCGCATCACATCATTTTTTCAGCCTTCGCATGACCCGTATGGCGCGGCTTATAATGTGACGCAAGCACGCATAGCGATTGGTTCAGGTGGCTGGTTGGGCCAGGGGATTGGCGCCGGCTCGCAGGCGCGGCTGCGCTTTCTCCCCGAAGCCTCGACTGATTTTATTTTTGCCGTGTTAGGCGAGGAGTTGGGTTTTGTCGGCCTGGCCGTCATTTTATTGTTATTCGGATTTTTACTGTACGAATTTATTCGTATCGCCAAACACGCAGAGGATACATTTGCCGGTATCTTATTGGTGACACTGGCGGCTTTTGTCGCGATTCATTTATTGGTAAACGCCGGGATGAATCTTGGGCTCCTGCCAGTGACTGGCATCCCGTTGCCATTTTTATCCGCTGCCGCATCGTCGTTGCTTACGTTGTTCATAAGTCTAGGCATTGCCGAGTCCATTGCAGTCAGGAGTAAAGGAAGATTCATGTAGTGTGGTATAATTTGGACATATGAAAAATATCATCGTGAATGACACTATCCAATCTACTAGTGTCGGAGGGGGCAAAGCTGGCATGCGTCTGCAACGCGGTTTGGCATATGTGATACTCACTTGTCTGTATGTAGCAGTCGCCCTTGTCCCGGTCTGGTTTTTACCTTTCACATTAGATGTTTTAGAAATTAATAAGCAAACGTTGCTCATTATGCTGAGTCTGGTGGCGCTGCTCGCGTGGATTGGGCTCGCTCTGCGCACCAGCACTTTTACGCTCACACGCTGCTGGGTGCACATTGTAGTGGCCTTGTTTACTTTGGGATACTTGCTTGCCAGCCTAACTTCGCTCGATCGATACCTGTCCTTGGTGGGAAATTTTGGTCAGATGCAATGGAGCTTTGTGTCCGTTCTAGCCTTTGGGTTGTTTTATTTGATTGTGGTTAACGTGGTAAAAAGTACGGCACGTTTATATCATTTTCTTCTCACCTTCTTGGCTTCCAGCACACTAGTTGGAATCATTGGGCTGGCCCAGGCTTTTGGCCTATTTCCCTTTCGTGCCCTTCTAGCAGCGAGCGCGAACCAAGCTTTCAATACCATTGGCACCGTCAACTCGCTGGCTGTGTTCATGTCCATCCCCGTGGTGTTGGCTGCCTCCTTGCTTGTTGTCGGCTGTAAAGACGATGCTTGTGTGTTGGGCCGCAGCAGCCGGGGTAGCCTCGCGGCCGCTGTTTTAGTGTGGGTGGCTCTCTTGGTGGGCGTGGCGGTTATAGTGGTGACAGAGTTTTGGGTTCCGTTGGCCGCAGTTCTCTTCGGCACAATTTTAGTCTTAGCCATCAGTCTGATGCGTACGCGCCAAGTTAGGCATCCAATTACTCTGATTGTTCCGAGCATCTTAGTACTTTTATCAGTCGGGCTGTTGATTTGGCACTCTCCATTTAAATTAGGTCTTCCCGGCGAAGTAGCTCCTTCGGCCGCACATTCGTGGAAGATTGCCAAGCAAGTGTTGCAAGACCATCCCTTGTTTGGTACCGGCCCAGGCACATGGATGTATGACTATTCAACCTATCGTCAGGCCAGCGTCAACTTGTCGCCTTTTTGGTCCACCAAATTTGAACGCGGCTATTCAGCAGTCCTCACCATGCTCGCGACTGTTGGTATTGTGGTTACGTCTTTTTGGTTGATCCTGTTGCTCTCAGCCGTAGTCAAAAGCACCCTGCATCTCATCCGCGAACGAGATGATGTCATGTGGCAAGCTTATCTGACGGTTTTTACAACTTGGGCCACAGTCGCTTTCATAGGTTTTTTCTACAACTATAACTTTTCACATTTGTTCGCGTTCTGGTTGTTGCTAGCCTTGCTCGCAGCACTGGTTGAAACTGGTTCTTTTAAATGGACAACCGCAAGCTATCCCTTGCTGTCATCTCTTCTGTCCATATTCTTCCTCGTGGTTTCTGTCGCCATCATAGCCATGACCTGGCTAACTGGGCAACGTCTCGTGGCCGAGGCCAAGTATTCAGCCGCTGTCATGGCTTTTCAAGCCGGCCAGCCGACGCAGGGAGTGATTAACAGTTTGAATACCGCCGTGTCTCTCAATCGTTTGAATGACACCTACTACCGTAGCTTGTCTCAGGCCTATGTGGTGCGCGCTAATCAGGTGATTCAGTCTGCAGAGCCTGATAAGGAACGCGCTGTGAACACCTATGTTAGCGGAGCGATTGAGTCGGCCCAGCGCGCCACAGAGCTGTCGCCCGCTAATGTTGATAACTGGTCAAACCGCGCCACGGTTTATCAGGCTATTTCATCCTTTACGCGCGGCGCGGATGAATTCGCTATCAAAAACTATCAAGCAGCTCTAAAGCGAGAGCCGACCAATCCCGTCTTCTATACTGAGATTGGTAAACTGTATATTCTTCGCGCCGATGCATATCGCACGCTGCTAGCATCTAAAGATCAGAAAGTCCGGGCCGAGGCGGAAGCCTCAATCAAAGCAGAATTGGAGCAGGCGTTGGATCATCTAAAGCAAGCCATTCTCCTTAAAGGAGATTATGCTCCAGCGCATTACAATCTAGGTATTCTGTATGAGCGACAGGGTAAGTTGCAGGACGCGAGTTTGAAACTCAAACAGGTGTTGGGGGTAAATCCAAGAGATGTCGGGGTCGGTTTTCAACTTTCAATTTTGTATTATCGCAACGGAGAAAAAGACAATGCGCGAGATATCTTGGAGCAAATTCTGACGCTTGATCCAACCTATGCCAATGCTCGTTGGTACTTGGCCTCAATGTATGAAGAGATTGGACGTTATGATGACGCCCTGGCGCAACTTAAGGCCTTAAAAGCTACAAATCCGGACAATCAGGCTGTGATTAAACGTCTGAATGACTTGATCAAGTTGCGCATCCAAAAAACCAAGCCTCGTTTTGTGCCTTTACCAGAGCCATTGCGTTAAGCTGGGTAAAATCACGCCACCTCTTAAATGAATTTAAAAAATTTTTTTAAGCGGTGGCGCGCCGCTGTATCGTTTAAAGATTGGCTAGATGTACGGCAGCCATTAGCGCCACAACTAGGAAGAGGCGTCGCGGAGTGTGACGCTTTGCCCGTCATCGACCCCACGCTGCTGCTGCGTGCGATTCGTGAAGCTACACGCGAAGCTGAGCGTTGGCATGCCCTGCCGCAAGTAGAGCATGGTGAAGATGCGCTTGAACAGGTGCGGCAACTCAGAGAGCTGCATGCTAGCCTGAAGCGTCTTGATCGAGAACAGGGTATAGAACGCGCTCGCCTCACGCTCGCCGTGCGCATGCGCGATATTGTTAAGATTGATGTTTAAATCAGAGACTGCTGAACTCAAAAACCAGCCCGCAATAACTGCGGATTCACGCGCAGCAAGACGTCATCGTCCGCTCGAGGGGTTCCGCGACCGTCTGTGTTGCTGGTCGTGATATAGAGCTGACCATCCAGGCCGACTACAACCGTTCGAATACGTCCAAAGTTTTTTATTAAATGTTCTTTTAATACAGGACGCTGGCCAGTAATGTCAGCTTCGTACAATCGCTCTCCGCGCAAGCCGCCAAAAAATATACTGCCCTGCAAAAATGCAGCACTCGCTGGCGCCCATGTGACATCTGGGCCAGACTGAAGTTTGGGAGCTTCCATGCCGGGCTTCGTCTCCTCGCCTTGGATCAAGGGCCAGCCATAATTTTTACCGCGTTCGATCAGATTCAATTCGTCGAGTCCGGAGAGCACGCCAGATCTACCATGTTCAGTTGACCACAGTCGCCCCTGGTCATCCCATGTAATACCTTGTGGATTTCGGTGACCGTATGACCAGACGGAATTTTTAAATGGATTATCTGTAGGCAGTTGACCGTCTGCGTGCAGTCTCAAGATTTTGCCTGCTAGCGACTGTTTGTCTTGCGCCAAGCGTGCCTTGCCCGCGTCGCCGGTTGTGATGTACAGAAATCCATCCGGACCAAACGCCATCCGTCCACCGTCGTGGTACGTGGCGCCTGGAATTTGATCGAGGATTGTCTTCTGTTCGACGAGCTGATTCTGATCGAGACGATAGCGTTCAATCCGACACGTCGTTTTACCGAGTGCGGTTGAGGTAAGGTACAGATACAGCCATCCGTTTTGTCTAAATTGCGGATGGAGAACGAGACCCAACAACCCACCCTCTCCCTCTGAGTTGATTTTTGGCACACCTACGAGCATGGTTTTTTTTCCCTCTCGTGTGAGGCGCAGCAGCGTCCCGATGCGTTCAGTGACCAGAAGGTCGCCGTTGGGTAAAAATGCCACATCCCAAGGGATGTGAAGTTTGCGAGCGACAACTTCTACCGTTGCTGTCGAGACATTTGAAGGCGGAGACGGTTGAGGGGGTGCGGGAGACGCTACAGACAAACAGCCCGCACCAGTCAGGCTTATCGCGGCACATAAACACATGAAGCCAGAGCGCATAGATATATTGTATCACACGAGTCTTGACTGTTTTATCCAAAGACTGTTATATTTTCGCCACATCGCATATGCCTACTATCAATCAACTGCTTAAATATGGGCGTCGGACATTGAGCAAAAAATCCAAGAGTCCGGCCATGCAGTTTACGCAAGACTCGTTACACCGTAAGCGCACTATGTTGCGCCGCGGTTCTCCGTTTAAGCGTGGGGTCTGTGTGCAGGTTCGCACTATGACACCTAAGAAGCCAAACTCTGCTCTGCGCAAAATAGCGCGTGTGCGGCTATCTAACGGCATGGAGGTTACGGCCTACATCCCAGGTGAGGGTCATAATCTGCAAGAGCACTCCATTGTCTTACTCCGTGGTGGGCGCGTTAAAGACTTGCCAGGCGTGCGCTATCACGTCGTGCGCGGCGTCTATGACACACAAGGCGTGCAAGCACGCCGTCGTAGTCGTTCGATCTACGGCGCCAAGCGACCTAAGGAAGCTAAAAAATAAATATGCGTGGCAAACGAGCAATCAGAAGAAAAATTCTCGCTGATCCTAAATACACTTCGCCTGTGCTGGCGAAGTTCATTAATTACGTAATGAAAAAGGGCAAGAAGTCGATTGCTCAAAAAATTGTGTACAGCGCACTTGATAGCGTTGCCGACAAAACTAAAAAACCGGCGCTCGAAGTCTTTACGCAGGCTATGAACAACGTCTCGCCGCTGCTTGAAGTAAAATCCAAGCGCGTCGGCGGCGCAAACTATCAAATCCCGATGCAGGTGCGCGCTGAACGCCGTACACAACTTGCGTTCCGTTGGATTCTCACCGCCGCGCGCGGCAAAAAAGGAAAACCGATGGCCGAAAAGCTCGCGACAGAACTCATGGCTGCCGCGGAAAATACGGGCGATGCCGTCAAAAAAAAGCAAGACGTCCAGCGTATGGCCGAAGCGAATCGCGCTTTCGCACACTTTGCTCGCTAACGCGTATGGATGATTCCGGCCCGTGCATCATTCCCGCGCCGTGCCTGCCGGCAGGCAGGAAGGCGGGAATCCAGAAATCCTTGAAGGGTCTAGTTATTGCAACTGGTCTTTTGGTTTTTGTGGGCGTGGGATGCACCGCGACTCCGTCTCCGTCTAAGTCTGTTCCGACTCCTTCCGTTCCGTCATCCACAGCAAAAATTGCGATACCGACTGAGCCAGCCAAGTCATCCGACCCACGCGTATCAGCTCATGATGTCATTTCTGGATGTTTTGAACTCTCTGATTTCAAGACAGTACTCGGAGAAAGCGCGGACTATCTATTTACATCGCTGGATGAACAGGTGAAGGATGGCTGGACTCTTGGAGAATCGTGCATCGAAAGGTTAAGTGGGGATAGTCCTTCGCTTATTGTGTATTTCAAACTGTTCAAGCCTCATGGGCCAGCTGAAAACGCGAAAGAATTCAGGATTGGTGTTTGGGATGTCAGTCGCGATGCGTTCATCACCATATCTCCGTCCATACATGTAGCACCTGGAGAGGAATATCCGTTTAACCACCTCCTCCTTCAGAAAAAATGGGTCCATGGATGGAGGTATAATATCCTCTTACCGACGATAACAGGACATAACCTGCCCGAGGATGCCGTGATGCGTATTCACCGTTTTGATCCAAGAAAAAAAACAATCAAAAGCAACGTTTATATCTACGCAAACAATTCGGAGCGATTCTATCAGCAATTGTATAACGCTTTTTAATATATATGCCCAGAGAATATTCTTTGAAACTTATCGGTCTTGTGAGTTTTTTAGTGTTGGCGGGAGTGGGGTGTACGACTTCCGGATTACAGCGTGGGTCGAATAGAGCAGAGAATGCGACTACGACTGTATCAACATCTTTAACGACTGAACCTCAAGTAGGTACTTGGGGCATCCTATCAGGTTGCTTTGGTCTAAAAGATGCGGAAACAATTCTCAAACATCAAAACGGTGCAGAATCACTATTTGATAGCA